>Ga0160505_100153_pt1 | contig 52019 bp, 33 predicted proteins | sample DIDeMG_FD_108225 | JGI IMG/M metagenome (GOLD analysis project Ga0160505, IMG submission 108225) | Enriched chicken feces microbial communities from UW Madison campus, WI, USA - DID2874_E49_Stillage MG | ecosystem: Host-associated > Birds > Digestive system > Large intestine > Fecal ... | reverse complement strand
CTTGGTGTCCAAGAATTTAGCATGTAATATCCCGTGCTCTACACAGAGAAACCTTTAATTCCGGTGAAATAGTGTGCATCATCCCCGCCTTAGGGCATACCCTCCCTACAGTTAAGAAACACACCTCTACCTCCCTTCCCCTCCGTTGCAACCTCGCCGCACGACAAATGTCTGCAAAAGGTAGGTCCGGGGAGACTCGGCTCATAAGCCTCACCCTAAATAGGAAAGTGTTCCTTACACTTATATTTCGTGTTATACATGGTCCCCGCGTTGATGAAATCAAAGACAACGGTTCAAAGCAAGAATATCGAGAATGTCATAGCTTTATGAGAGGTATAGACACTGAAAAAAATCCGAAAAGTGACAATCTATCAAAACCACCCTGGAGAGAAGTGCCAGCACCTTCGGATAAATGAAAAGAACACCGGACAACCAGCTGACAACATTCAACAACCAAAAGTGATCCGATACGGAATCACGGTCCGTATGTCGGGGCTATAAACCGACCCCACAAGTTACGAATGTTGCGGCTCAATCGAATGTTCAGCCTTGAGCCTTGACTATATATAATGGAGTTAGAAGTCTATCATGGCTCGAAACAATCATCTATTATGAGTGCTAACCACTTAGACACAAAAGCTCAGCTTGATAATTTCGAGGACAAGACCGAACTCGAACACTTGGAGACAGACAAGGGTTCATCCAAAGATGCATTGGACCTTCTGATTCCCATTGCCGACATCGAGCCTCCACGGCTTTTGTCCAAGCCAATGGTGCCAATGCTCTTCTCTTGCTTCATCGTCTACTTTGTTGCTACGACATGTGGCTTTGACGGTTCGTTGATGTCGTCCATTTACACCCAGAAGGACTACTTAAAGTTTTACAATCTTGATGCAACCTCGTCGACATCCACTGGGTTGGTGTTTTCCATGTATAACGTGGGACAGATTGCCAGTGCCTTTTTTTGTCCATTGATGGATTTGTACGGAAGGAAGTTTGTTATTATCATGGGTGTTTATGGCATTGTCATTTCTGCCGTGGTTACTGCCGTGTCCAAGAACGTACCCACGCTTATTGCTGGAAGATTCTTCTTGTCGTTTTTCACCCAGTTGGCCAACACTGCTGCTGCCAATTACTGTACTGAGATTGCTCCTACCAGACACAGGAGTAGAGTGGCTGGTTTCTACAACTGTCTTTGGTATGTTGGTTCCATCATCGCTGCATTCACCGCCTATGGTAGTGAGAGAAGCTTCAGTGGCAGCAACAAGGCATTCAGAATTCCCTTGTGGCTTCAGTGTGCTTGTCCAGGTATTGTGTGCATTTTTGGCTGGCTCATTCCCGAGTCTCCACGTTGGTTGGTTGGAAAGGGTAGAATTGAAGATGCCAGAAAGATGATCGCCAAATACCACTGTAACGGCAACATCAACGACCCATTGGTTGAGTTTGAAGTGGCTGAGATCGCAGAGACCTTTGCTACTGTTTCTTTGGAGTCCACCTGGAAGGTGTTGGACCCACGTCCAATGTTGAGAAAGCGTTCAGACAGATATCGTGCAATGTTGGTGGTTATCATGGCATTCTACGGACAATTCTCCGGTAACAATGTCTGTTCCTATTACTTGCCTACCATGTTGACCAATGTTGGTATGACTTCTCAGACCACTAACGTGTTAATGAATGCATGCTACTCTATCACTTCGTGGATTTCTTCGTTGTGCGGAGCCTACGTCCACGAGATCGTTGGCAGAAGAAAGATGTTCATGGCCTCATCGTTTGGTGCAGCCTTGTGTTTGTCCGGATTGGCTATTGCTACTGCTAGATACGATGTTACTGCTGCCAAGCTGGCCTCCAACGCGGCCTTGGCCTTCATCTACCTCTTTGGTATTACTTTCTCGTTTGCATTCACGCCAATGCAGCCCATCTACCCATCAGAAGTTTCTTCAAATGTTTTGCGGTCCAGAAACATGATTCTCTTGAATTTGACTTCTGGTGTTGCTCAGTTTATCAACCAATTCGCTGCACCAGAGGCCATGAAGAACATTGGATTCTGGTTTTACGTGTTTTACGTTTTCTGGGATCTTTCTGAGGTTGTGGTGATTTACTTCTACTTTGTGGAGACCAAGGGACGCTCTTTGGAGGAGTTGGATGAGATCTTCGAAGCCCCAAACCCAAGAAAGGCCAGTGTTGCTCCAAGAAGAGACAATGAGAAGGTCTAATTGAAAGGACTTATTGGCGATCTACTTCAATAACAAGATTCAGGTAATTTTACGAAGTGCTAGAAGCAAGAATAGCTGCAGATGGACAGATCTGTCTTCTCTGTCTTCTCTGTCTTCTCTGTCTCTCTTTCTCCCAATTGGAAATAGTATTGAATGAATAATGTATGGAAAATAATTGTGAGCCAGTACAATATGCATAGACAACCTTTCCACATTGGCAGTGGCACAAAACCGTGGAATTAGTGAAACTAGAAGTAACATAAAGAAGTAAGTATGAGAACAATTCACATGGGATATATATTACCTTTATTTGGAGACGTTCATTCTTTCCAACATAAACTTTTAAAAAGACACGTGATATATGTCACGTGTACAAATTATCAACGTCATCTATGGCAAAACAATTAACCAATCTATCAAGCTCCAAAAATGTCCATTGTTCCAGACAGCTTCAAGGCGCAGATTAACCAAGGTGTTCCAGGTAATGTCAAGGCGAGACCAGACCCCTTGCCTGCTGGAAAGAAGATCGCCGCAAACAAGAAACTGCCATGTGAATTTGACTCCTCGTTTGATTCCGCCGCAACCAAGGTTGTAGTGAATGGCCGTGACAGCAACACTGCTAGTGCATTCGAGGAGGTCGAAACTGCCTTGGCTGCTGGTGACTACTCAACTGCCATCAGAATCTTGTATTACTTGAAGTTGAACACGTTCATCAATGAGGATTCTGCCAACGTTTGGGCCTATGCGGCTTTTGCCTTTGCTCAATTGGGATTTGCAGAGCACGTTGGCTTTGCCTTGAAGAAGATCAAGGAGGCAGGATTGGACCAGACCGTTCTTAAGAGTGAAACCATGACCGAGTTAAAGAAGGTGAGTAAGTAGTTAAAAGTAGGGAAATATGAACGAAAGTCGATGGAAAGGATAGGTAGAAGGAAGTTGAAAGTTGAAATTGAAAGAATTGAAACAGTCATAAGCTTCTTTATTACATGAAATTAACACTTGATATCTATAAGTCCTCATTTATGTCAACTTCTTAATAATCTCCGCATGCTGTGGAAACTTCTCAAGAAGCTCCTCCTCTTCGAAGAGATAAAACTCACGGAAATCAAACCCCGGTGAAACCATGCAACTGACAAGAGCCCAATCTTCATCTACCGACAGGCCGAAAATCACACCCCTAGGCACCTCAAATTGTAACAAGTCCGTTTCCGGGTTCTTGCCTAAACGGACTGCCTTGTACGTTCCATCTGGGTAGATGCAATGAACCGTGAGTGGTTTTCCATCATGGAAGTACCATACTTCATTGGAATGGAGTTGATGGAATCGAGATGGATTCTTATCCTCCAAGAGAAAGAGGATGTTGGTGTAGAGTGGGACGTCCAAGCCTGTTCCGGACTTGATGAGTTGCTCTGAGCGTCCGGTTTCTTTGTAGTATCCACCTTCCGGATGGGCCTGCAATTGAAGATGTTTGATCCATTTATCCAGCATGGTGTAGTTAGATTGTTGTATGGAGGAGTGTAGATTTCGAAGTAGGTTATGATGAGTAAATGACGGATGGAGAAAATGAATTTTACTTCAATAAGCAGAACTTTGGAAACTGAAGGTTGTGTTTTTGGGAAATGAGGATGACATAATAAAACAAAAAAAAGGAAAAGAGAATTGAATATCTGGTCTATAATCATTAAAGGAAGTGAAGCAGTACAAACTATGGAAGAGATTAGATAGAAAGAAAAAGTGGACAGAGAGGCGTTAGCATGGGAATATTGACATGGGAACATTGACATGAAAACCATAATTAGTAAAATTTTGAAATACAAAGATTTAAGAAAATCTGGAAGTATGGAATGGATTTCAAGCTGACCACTAAACCAAACATGTCAGTCTCCACAATACAACAGTCATAACATTTAAAAAGTTACAGAAAAATATAAGAATGAGTTATTTACTATTTTTCCCTGAATGTTCCTTTCATTCTTCTCCTTCTCATTTTTTTTGTATCCTTCTTCTTTATTGTCCTATTCCAATCTCCATAATCTACGCACTGGACCAAATTTACAACCACTTATCCCAAATTCATACCCACCAACACTTAGAAGCAAATTAAACCATACCAAAACCATCTATATTTCAATCTCATATCATTAATAATCAAATATTTTGCCGCCACTAAATCTTTCAACATTCCTCCAACTATCCAAATCCAACCAACCACTTCAGCCACAACACCCGTGCACCAGGACTCCCGCACCTGGTTGGTCAGAAATTTCTCAACACTATTCAACCACCTAAACAATGATTGGAAGCTCGTTGCGCCGTCATGCGGTGTCGGCTAGGTATGGTAGTAGCCGTGCTCTTGTACTGACCGCCAGACTCATGCAAGTCAAGCCTTCCCCCACCCCGGCCCAACCTTCAAAGACACCATTGGCTCCAAAAGTCGTTGTCAAGGTTCCAGAAACTCCTCAGCAGCCACCGAAGGATGTAAAGGCCAAGGTCCAGGAAAACAATGCGAACCCCAAGAACAAGAAGAAGTTCTCGTTCACGGGTTTCTTGTTCAAGACCTTCCTTGTTTCCTCCGCACTTTACGGAGCTACGTTGTACGCAGCCACTAAGAGTGACACTGTGATGGATTTTGTCATTGACAAGCAATTGCCTTACTACGAGGAGTTGATCGATATCATTGAGAATGGCTCAGTGGATGACTTGAAGAAAAAATGGGATTCAGTCTCCTCAAACGTCCAACTTCCCTCGAAGGAGAAGATCGAGGAAATCACCTATAAGCTTGAGCAACAAGGTGAGCACTTGATCGAGAAGACTAAGAAGAAATTTGGAGGCTCGCATCCACAGAGAGAATCGGCCAAGGCATCGGGATACATCACTCCTACCGAGCAATTGCAAAGACCTGTCGAGATTGAGACCGTGAGCAATGTCACGGAGAAATTGCCCCAGATCACGTTGAAGGAGGGCCCCAAGAGTTTTGCCGATGACACCGTCAAGGCGACCATTCTGTCGTTTAACGAGTTAATTAGTTTGATCGATGCCTCGTCCATTGGACCTCAGAAAGATGTCTTGATCAAGTCCATTAACGAGAACATCAACAACTTGAGTGCCAAATTGAGCTCGTTGAACTCGTCGTTCGAGGAGGAATTGCAAGCCAAGTTGAAGAAATCTCAGACAGAATTGCTCTCGTCCTATACCCAGAAGGAATTGGAGTTAACCCAGAACTTGTTGGACCAATACAACTACGAAAAAACCGAATTGGACAAGAAGTACCTGGCTAAATTGAGCAAGGAGGTGGATGCTGCAAAGGAGGCTATTTCACAAGCTGCAGTTAACGCTACTTCCATGGTCAGAGTGGAGCAGACCAAGAGATTTGAGAAGATGGTGAAGGACAAGATCGATACGGAGAGAAACGGCCGTTTGCAGAACTTGGAGAACGTCAACTCCAGATTGGAGGAGCTTGAGGCGTTTGCACTCTCATTGGAGAACCAGATCACTGCATCGAGCTCCAAGACCTTAATTCAGCGCTCGTTGTCCAATGTCAAGTCTTTGTTGTTCAACACCAAAGAGGAAACACAAGCCAAGCTGTTCAAGCCATACGTTCAGGAGTTGGAGAAGTCATCATCTAAAGCAGATGACGAGGTGATTTCGTTGGCACTTGCAGAGTTGAAGCCATTGTTGAACGGCGAAAGCAGTCAGTCCATATTGACCATCCCACAATTGTTGACCGCATGGGAACAGCTCACACCCGAGTTGAGATCCGCATCTTTATTGCCTCCTAACGCCGGATTGTTGGGTCACTTGGCATCTGCGATTTTCTCCAAGTTGTTGTTGCCAGTCAAGGGAGCCAAGCCACAAGGTAAGGACATCGAGTCTGTGATTGGCCGTGTGGAGCAGAGCTTGACCCGCGGCGATTTGGACGTTGCAGTTGAGGAGGTGGCCAACTTGAAGGGCTGGACAAGAAAGTTGGCTGACGACTGGGTGAGAGAAGGTAGAAAGAGATTAGAGGCCGAATTCTTGGTGAGCTTGATTGACACCGAGGCAAAGATCTTGTAGAGTCAATATATTCGATTTGCAGAAACATGAAAATATTCAAAAAATTGGATTAAAGAACACAAACTCAAAAATAACAGTCGAATTATTTCATCATATACTAAAAATCTCTATACTGTACAATCACCTACTATTTCAACTACGTCCACACTGCACAATACGCGCAGGTCAAATACTATCTTCAACTACATGTCTTCGGCTACAAACTCGGCCACCGTCTACGGTGGAGACGAAATCAATGCTATTGTCTTGGACGGTGGGTCTTACGCCACCCGAATTGGGTACTCCGGCGACGACTTCCCCAAGGTCATCCAGAACTCTTACTATCTGAAAACTCCAACGAAAACGCTTTTTGGTGGAGATATGGAGCTCCCCAGACTGAACCAGGAGGTCATTCCCATCATGAAGGAAAGCATCATTAACGACTGGGAAGGTGCTCTTGCCATGTACAAGTATTACTTTGACGATGTGTTGAAGATTGACTACCAGGAACAGCCAATTTTGATCACCGAGCCAGTTTGGACAACCAAGGATTACAGGCAGCAACTCGTGGAGACTTTTTACGAGGAATTCAACTTTCCAGCCTTGTACTTGGCCCGTACGCCAGCGTGCGTTTCGTTTCAGCAGGGAAGACTGAGTTGTTTGGTAGTAGACATTGGCCATGATCAGGTCAGTGTAGTGCCTGTTGTGGATGGAATTTGCTTGCTCAAGAACTCCATGAAGACCAACTACGGTGGACACTACTTAAATGATCAGATCCAGGATACCTTGAAGTCAAAATACCTGGATTTGTCCTTGGTACCCAAGTATAAGGTCAAGGACAAGACTGCCACCGTGTATCCTGAAAAGGCAGAATACGTGGAACGTAGCTTGCCAGAAAACATCACCAAGTCATACGACCAGTTTCAGGAGGAGAAGATCTACACAGAGTTCAAAGAGCTCTTGTTGGAGGTTCCAGAAAAGAAGATGAACAGCTCCAATGCGCAGCATATGGCATCGGTGAAGGAGCTCTACGGACAGGATGATTCCAAGCGTATGATTGAATTCCCATCAGGTCAGTCACTTGAGGTATCGATGGACAGGTTCCGATTGGCCGACGCCTTGTTCGATCCAGCTGCCTACCCATTTAAGGACTCCCAGCTTGCAGAAAAATATCCGAAGAACAATGGAGAGCTCTCCATCAGCAGTCCTTATGACGACTATAGACCGTTAAAGCGTGCCAGAAAGGCAGAGTCCGGTCAGTCCACGCCTACACCAGCACCTGAAAATGGAAATGCCAGCACCGTCCGTGGCCTCAGTCAGATGATCTCACATGCAATTGCTTCAGTGGACATTGACTTGCGAACATCAATTGCACACAACATTATCATCACTGGTGGAGTTTCGCTAATTCCACAGTTGACGGAGAGATTGCACACGGAGTTGCTGAACCTGAATCCAGGGTTGAAGATCCGACTCCATGCGATTGGAAATGCCAATGAGAGAACGAACCAGGCATGGATTGGAGGCAGTGTGCTCGCTTCTTTGGGAACATTCCACCAGATGTGGGTGACGAAGGCAGAGTATGACGAAGCAGGTGTTGACCGGATTTTCACGCAAAGATTCAGATAATGTACTATTAGAGATAAAGAGAGAGATAGAGGGAAGGTGTAAAAGAGGCAAAATGTATAGCGGGGTGGAAGAAATGTAGAAGTGGCTGCGAAACATCAACATTGGAAATATATCCTTTCAATCAGTCCAAACATATCGACACAAAGTAAAGTAAGATGTTTAAGATAGTAAATTCTTTTCTTTTCACTTTGCTTCTCCCAATTCTTCTTATTATGCTTTTCCCATTCTTTTCGTATCACTTTCTCATTAGCTCAGACGAGGAAAACTTCGTTCAATTTGCATAAGAGAAAAAACAATTCCAAAGCCAGACAAAAGCCAGATAAAAGCAAAACCAATAATTAAATCTCTCCAAGTATCTCCTCCACCTTCTCCACCAAGCATTGACCCTCTAAAACGCTCTCTTCTCCTTTGGGTTTTACTTTGGACACCGCCTCCGCACGTGACTTCACCACTCATAGTGAACCACCTAAATCACATTTAATAATACCAACTCATCATGATTTCCCAAACACAATTGAACCCTCCCCAACCGTCCACGACACGTGCAACATCAACACCCATCTCTTACGATGCCACAAATAACCGAATCGCTTACGCGTCGGGAAAGTCTATCATTGTCCGGAGTTTGGATCCTCATGCCAAATTGGAACCTACACAATTTACCAAACACACCGTCACAACCACCGTCGCCACCTTCAGCCCCTCCGGCAACTACATTGCTTCCGGAGATGAGAGTGGACTGGTAAAGATTTGGGACTCTTCAGTATACGGAAAAGAGAACACATTTGAACAACCAATCATCAAGAGTGAGTTCCAGATTTTGAGTGGACCTATCAAGTCTATTGCTTGGGATGCGGACAACACACGTGTCATTGCTGTAGGACAGGGCAAAGACCAGTTTGGTCACTGCTTCACGTGGGATTCCGGCAATTCTATCGGAGAGATCCAGGGACATTCCGAGACCATTAATGCGGTGGATATCAAGCCTCAGAGACCATACAGAGCGGCCACGGTGGGCGACGACAAGGCTTTGGTGTTCTACACTGGACCTCCATTCAAATTCGATAAGAGTTTAAGAGGGAATCATACCAATTCCGTTCGGGCTGTCAAGTTTTCTCCAGACGGGAAGTATCTTGTCAGCGTAGGATCTGATCGAGTTATCGTGGCGTATGATGGTAAAACCGGTGAATTGATCAAGAAGATAGAGAATGCCCATGACGGAGGCATTTTTGGCGTGTCGTGGCTCGCTGACAGCACCGGTTTTGTCACCTGTTCAGCAGACAATACTTTGAAGTTGTGGAACGCCGAGTCTCTCGATCTGACCTTTACTTACACGATTTTCTCACCCAGCACCGTCGATACACAACAGGTAGGTGTGGTTGTTACTAAGGATTATGTGGTTTCGCTTTCGTTGAACGGAAACTTGAATATCTTCAAGTATGACAGTTCGTCCCCTGACAAGATTGTGTATGGGCACCAACGTGCATTGACAGCTCTTGGTGTGCACCAGAAAACTCTTATCACGGGAGGCTCCGACGGGTCTCTTCAACAGTGGAACATCGAGGGCAACCGGTTGGACCCAGTCACTCTGTTGTTTGGCAAAGCTCATGAAAAGCACTCCAACTACGTTACTAGCATAGTGTCTAATGGCGAAAATGTCATTACTGCTGGCTGGGATGACACACTCAAATTGTGGAACGGAGAAACGCTTGAGAAGACGGTAAATTTGACCGGTCAACCAAAACTGATAGCAGTTAATGACGAGGACCAGATTATTGTGTTGTTTGAAAACAAGATCGAAGTCTTCGATGGTTCTTTGGCATCTATTGGGTCTTTGGAGTTACAATTCCCAGCATCGGCCGTTGCACTGATTCCAGGTACTAGTAAGATTCTTGTCAACAACACCACTAGCAACCGTGTGGAAGAATACGATGTTTCTGGAAGCATTTCGCATTCACGGTCATATCCAACGTTGAGAGGACCACCTACGTTGATCAAGGTTTCGCCAGATGGTCAGTATGCTGCCGTTGCCGAGAATACAGGCAAGTACACGTTATACAGCACCAAGGATGCCAGTGCGGTGACAACCAGATGGGCTTTCCACAGCAGCAAGGCCAATGACGCTGCCTGGACTAGTGACTCCAAGTACATTGTTAGCGGTGGCTTGGACTGTGGATTATTTGTGTATTCTGTTGGTAGACCAGCCAAGGTGTTGAAGCAGCAATTGGCGCATCAGACCGGAGTGACGGGAGTTGAATGGATTGACTACAGCGGAGACAAAGGCACATTTGTGAGTACTGGGCTCGATGGAGTCGTGAAGACGTGGAATGTAGACTTCAGTGTATATTCCGCATGAACAAGCATAATCTAGAAGTGAAACGCGATACAAGTAATGAATTCAATACACCATATATGATGAGGCGCTAACCATTGGTCGCATTAAGCGTAATTGCAACATGACTAACTATTGTGCATGTTATCGGCACGTTTACATCATTATTCAATTGGCTATTTTGAAATAGCGAGTTATCTTGGGTTGAGCCTCACAGTTTTTCCGAGAGTCATTCAATGCATAGTGCAGGGCAATCCAACCGCAATAACTAGCAAGCACATCCAAACCTGCCCGATAAAATCCGCCAAAACCCTGAAAACACCGCAAACACTAGAATTTTCACAAAATTCAAACCACCTCACCTCTATCTACAAAAAGAAAACTTCAAACGCTGATCTTTCCAGATACAAAAATTCCCTGCCCCTCATCCTCTCATCCTCTCAGAACCTTCTGCGCGCCTTTCGTCTGCGTACAACGCACACCACTCGTCCGACCCAAGTGAGCCAATTGAATGCTTCAACTTACACACACTAAAAGTACACATAGCAGGCATATCCCAAGCATATCCGTGTCATTTCTAACATTGAGGTTACTCCTTTTTCTTTGAGTGTTTTCCCATTTTCTGTTACTTTCTGCCTTTTGTTTCGGTCTCTGTCATTTTCCCTCCCCTTCAACACCTTGTGCCTGGTGTCCCCCACGCCTTCCCCAACTTTTCCATCGCAATTAGTGGCCTGCCTCATACTGCATACACCCTAACCAGCGGGGATCCATGCATTCTGACGAGGGGCCCTTATATAAGTTTCCACCAGGCATAATTTGCAACCCTCTCCTGTTTTTTTCTATTGCCGAAGCTCTCTTTCCTCGAGAACAATTCAATAAAACTAAACTGGAACGTTCCTTAGTTTCGACCTTTGAAGTATCTGCCAATTCTCGACTATCGCCCATGTCTTCTTCAAATGATAAGGCTCTCATCAAGGGAGCATTGGACTTGGACCCATGGTTGGAGCCTTACTCCAATGCCATGATCAGCCGCCAATTGCAGTTCAGGGACTGGTTAGCTACATTGCGTAAGTCGGAGGGCTCCGTGGCAGACTTTGCCAACGCCTACGAGAAGTATGGACTTCATGCTGACCCAGCAACCAAGTCCGTCACCATTTATGAGTATATTCCCGACGTTGAGCTGGTCTCCTTGGTGGGAGAGTTCAACAACTGGGATACAGAGGCGCATAAACTCAACAAGGGCGACTACGGGGTGTGGTCGTTGACCATTCCGGCCAAAGATGGTGACTATGCTATTCCTCACGACTCCAAGTACAAGATCTCTATGGTGCTTCCTTCTGGCGAGAGAATCTTTCGTCTCGACCCTTGGGTCACTCGTGCTACGCCATCTACCGAGAATACCTTGTATGAGGGCCGTTTCTGGAATCCTGCGGATCATTACAAGTTCCAGAATGCCCGTCCCAAGTTTAAGGACCATGACGGCTTGAAGATTTATGAGGCTCACGTTGGAATCTCGTCGTCTGAGCCCAAAATCGGCTCCTACAAGGAGTTCACTCGTGATGTATTGCCGCTCATTCACAAATTGGGCTACAATGCCATTCAATTGATGGCTGTTATGGAGCATGCTTACTATGCCAGTTTCGGCTACCAAGTCACCAATTTCTTTGCTATTTCTTCTAGATGCGGAACTCCGGAGGAATTGAAGGAATTGATTGACACCGCTCATGGTTTGGGCATCCGTGTGTTGCTTGATGTGGTGCATTCTCATTCCTCCAAGAACGTCGAGGACGGTTTGAACATGTTCAACGGTACTGATCATTACTTATTTCACGGAGGAGGCAGAGGTAACCATGACTTGTGGGATTCGCGTTTGTTTAACTACTCCAGCTATGAAACCTTGCGTTTCTTGTTGTCCAACTTGAAGTTCTTTATTGACGTATTCCACTTTGATGGTTTTAGATTCGACGGTGTCACCTCCATGTTGTACAGACACCACGGATTGAGCTATGGTTTCAGCGGTGATTACAATGAGTACTTTAACCCGGAATTGGTGGACAACGAGGCCATCACTTACCTCATGTTAGCCCATGAGTTGCTCAATGAGATTTCTGCCAGAGAGAACAACTTCAAGTTCATCTCCATTGCTGAGGATGTCAGTGGAATGCCAACTTTGTGTTTGCCTATTAGCGAGGGTGGTATTGGTTTTGACTACAGATTATCCATGGCTATTCCAGACATGTGGATTAAGATTTTGAAGCACTTACTGGATGATGAGTGGGATATGGGTAACATTATCTTCACCTTGACTAATAGAAGACACGGCGAGAAATGTATCAGTTACTGTGAGTCTCATGACCAGGCCTTAGTGGGCGACAAGACCATTGCCTTCTGGCTCATGGACAAGGAGATGTACACTAACATGTCTGTGCTTTCTCCGTTGACTGACATTGTCTCAAGAGGTATTGCTTTGCACAAGATGATTAGATTGTTGACGTTTGCCTTGGGTGGTGAAGGTTACTTGAATTTCGAAGGTAATGAGTTTGGTCATCCAGAATGGTTGGACTTCCCTAGAGAAGGTAATGGAGAGTCCTACCACTACGCCAGACGTCAATTTAACTTAATCCACGACGACTTGTTGCGTTACAAGTTCTTATTCCAGTTCGATTCTGCTATGCTTCACTTGGACACCAAGTACGGAATTTTGTTTGCTCCTCAAGCTTACATATCTTTGAAGCATGAGATCGACAAGGTTGTTGTCTTTGAGAGAAACGGCCTCTTGTTCATTTTTAACTTCCATCCTACAGAGTCGTTTGCGGACTACAAGGTCGGAGTGGAAACTCCTGGAGAGTACCAGATTGTCCTCAACTCTGATGCTGCTGAGTTTGGCGGCTTCGACAGAATTAAAGATGTCACTGAATCGGGCGAGAAGATGGTGTTCCCAACCTCTCCTGAGAACTGGAACAACAGATCTAACGCCCTTTTCATTTACATTCCTAGCAGAACTGCTTTGGTCTTGCAATTGAAAGACAAGGTTGTTCAGTAAGGAACATTATCAATTAGTCTTCACTTCTTCAATTCGTTAAATGACATAATAAGAAAATTTTATAAATCAGTTTCCGTGTACTACCAGAAGACGCAGCGCAACGTGAGAGAATTGTAATACCCTGCTAGCGAGAATTTTCAACTCGCGATGCTCTTCAGTGCCCTCTTTGATCCATTTTGATGCTTGACGAAGCGAATGCACACTAACTGGCCATATTCTTCTGTTGGAATCATAGGTCTGTAAAATTCCAAGAATATCCCTTGATGTTTTCTCTCTGAGACTTGCAGGGTATTTTGCAAACTCGGGTTCAAGCAAGCTTGCAAATTCAAGATTGATATTTGCATGCAAAGCCTCAACGAGTGCCAATTTTGCAAGCTTGAAATGCAATGCTGCTACAGCCGTGTGTTCATCTTTGAAATAAAGAACAGGATACACACGGTCCTTCGAGCTGGGAATGTGAATTAATGGCTTAAGAAAAACCGGCATCTTGTTGTCGTATTCCTCCAACGACTTCCTCAATTGCTGCCATTGATATAGCCTCTTGTTGGTCTTGTAGGCTTCCTCAGTAATGACATCAGTCAGAAGCATGAAGTCGTTAATTGAACAGTAAATCAGCACGATCTTGTGTTGCCACCAAATCGTGGTTGATCGAGACACCAGCACCGAATAGTAATTATTCAGCGAGTCCTTAATGGTCTTTGGTTCCTCCAGGAAAGCAGTATAACAATTCAAATCGCTAAAGTATTCTGGTTCCAACGCGGACCATACCTTCTCCATCGAGTACATATTAGGCATGTGAAGCTTCTTGGATAAAATCATATCACAGATGAACATGGCCCAGAAACACGTCTCGTAAAAAGGGTTGGACTTAAGCAAGCTCTCGGATCTATTCTTTTTGGACAAAATTGACATGAGAATACTTCCAGCACCCTTGATGTATGTGCTATCCACTGCAACAAAGAAAAGCTCGTAAATACATAAGAGACATGTGCTGAGGAGGCACCTGGCCAAGATTCCACTTTCAGGGTTCTCCACCTCAGGCAGACTCAAGTGAAAACGAATGGATGTCACGGTGCGTTCATAGTATTTGAGAGGACACAAGGGATCTATGGAGTCGGGCTGAGTTCGCTGAAGAATGAGCGAGCTGAGACAGAACATGGAGTTCAATATCATTCGGGACTCATCATAGAGAGCAAGTTCCATAAAGATCTTCTGGAACATATCAATCGACAAGAACACGTCTATGAACACCACAATATTCTCCAGGAACATCTCAAACAACTTCTTTTCCAAGTTGTCAGAAAGCATGCATTCGTAAGTCACTGAGATATCCTCTCTGGCGACCCGGATTCCTAAAACTTCCCTACAATGCTCGTACAACACATCAAGACTTGGCTCACCCACCTCGAATCGAGCCCTTCTCTCCGAGTGAATACGCACATCGTCCAGATCACCCACGATCTTGTTGATTTTGGGCCGCGAATTCTTTTTCGTTTGGGTGGGTTTATATGTTTTCGATTCCACCAACTCTACAGCATTAGCGTTTAGGTCTCCCTGATAATTCGACACCATTTGCGGTTGCGGTTCTGTTGGGGCCCTCTGGGTTCGATGTGGATATGTTTGCTGGAATGGATAATGAGCGCTGTCATTCTGGACCTTCACGGCTCCCATGGGCAGGTAACTGTCCGGAAACATAACTTGTGGCCTGAATTGTGGATACATGTGAGACAGAGGCATATAGTACATCTGAGGCTGAGTATGGAGATGGCCATACTCTAATGGGTAGGCATTGGGGTTTGGGTGGACGGATCGTTGGCCAGCCGGCTGCTGTCCAACAGGTGTATACACAGTAGCCAGATGGACAGGTATATGAGCTTGAGGGGCCTGAGGAGCCTGAGAAGCCACTTTTCTAAGTGGTTCTGGAGCGGGCAGCGAATCATGGGACCGGTAAAAGACACTTGGATCTTGCAGAGGGTCCGAGAAGTGAGGATTGACCACGATGGACGGAATCGGCTGATGGAGCATGTGCAGAGACTGCTGATAGTTTGAGGCCGGAGGCTCCTGCTTGGCTCCAGGTTTTTGGTAGCGTTGTAGTTGAGGCAAGAATGGAGAGATGGAGTGGTTCATGGTTGAGTAGGTACTGGTAGTGAATGACAGTATTGGTTCAATAATTGGTGGCAGTGGTGGTGATGGAATTTGTTAGCAGCAGTAATAGCAACGACTTGAAATAATCAAAGTCAAGTATCGCGCAAGATCTTCTCACCGGATGGGGGGTGTAAGGGAATGATCGTAGGCTAAACATTCCATGTATATGTTCCCGCACCTTCCTACATGAACTGTCCTAGCCAATGTGGTAAAGTGTGATATAGCGAAAGTTTATAGTGGGGATAAGAAACTTTTGGTTTCAGATAGGTCACATACTATGAGATTCATGAAGAGATGTAAATATATCGAGATTTTTGAAGAATTTTGTGCTTTCGATTTTTGACATCAGTTTATGCTTTCTCTCAAAATCTGTCGGTGGCATTGCACAAGTCCGCAGTTGTGTGTGGTACTAGCGGTAGGAAAATACTAATTAAGGATAGAAATAGCGGATGGTAGGAAATAATGTAAAGGCATAGAATTGAACATAGATAGAGGCAGACTCAGCAAAATGCAATTCTGAAATTGATCTAAGGAGACGAATTGTTAGCATAATAAATGAATTGATGGTTAATATGGTGAATGAACTTAGTGACTGATAATGAGAATACCGTGGATAATATTGAGAATTATATAGGAAGTGAAACACATATAATTCACCCAAGAAACTGGCTAAATTATTAAAAATTCACTGAAAATGAAAAGTTTAACTTCTTCTGCTATTCCGCTCAACTTTTTTTTTTTTTTAATTCCCATCAATTTCATGTCCATGCTCTCTCTATACCTCTTCCTTCATCGTACCTCCACATTTCACCTGCGCAACCACCATGGCTGACAAGGAACTCACTGTATTTGTGGTGGAGGCAGGCTCTCATTTATCTCCAAATGCGTACAATTACATGTTTGACTGCTTAGCAGGAAAACTCTTAAAGGGCCTTAAAACCGATTACGTTTCGGTGGTGGTGTTCAATTCACTGGTGACAAACCACGCTCTTGAAGATTCTGGCAAATTCAGAGGCCTCAATGTGTTGGTGGATTTTGAGACACCATCTTATGACCAATTGAAATCAATAAAGAATGCCTTGTCCGACGAGGAGGGCCCAGACCTGGATGCTTGTGACGCGTTCCAGTCACTTATCTTCTCGGTGAGTCTCTTCGAAAAGACAAAGAAAAAGATATTCACGAGGAACATCGTGCTCATCACGGCACGAGACTCACCTCTTTCATCGTATAAGCCAGAGCTTGCAGGTGCCGTTTCGGGCTTGATCAAGGACTTAAATGTCAATTTGGTGGTGATCGGTGACAACTTCGGCTCTGTTTCCGATACTGAGCAGAAATGGTTCCATATCGCCAGCCAATTCGCATCAAATCATATTTTCAACACTGAGGAGGCGTCAAGAGTGGCCCAGTTGTGTCCGCCTGTCCGGAAGACTCGTCCTATGCCTATCTATAGGGGAGAGCTACGTCTTGGTGCAGACATCACCAAAGTTCTTCGTGACTCCTCCTACATTGCTGAACAGGACATGCTGTGTCTGACATTCCGTGTAGAGGTCTATCCTGCTGCCAAAGCGGAGATCCTGTCTCAGAATGGACACGAGTATTTGGTGGATGGGAATAACGCTGTGCGGGTTGAAAGGAAAACCAATCATTTCATTTGGAAGAGGAACTTTCAAGGCGAGCGGGATAAACATTTAGAGTCCGACGAGATCGATGAGAAAAAATTCGACAAGGTCGACGTCGATGGCCATACGTTCACCCCTGGTTTCAAGTTCTCCAACTTCGACTTAATTGCGTTGGACGAAGATCTCATGGGAGCTGCCAAATTGGAGCTTTCGTCGGAATTCGATATCTTGGGATTCGTAGATGTTGATGATATTCCTCATGCATATCTCACTGATGAGTCTTTCTTTGTTGTGCCAGAGAAAGCCTCGTCGCTGAGGAACCTACTTAACCATGCAGCGTTTGCCCAATCCTTGTATGAGAAGAACTTGGCTCCATTGGCGAGATTCGTCAGGAAGCAGGCTAAAGAGGTTGAGGTGGGGCCCATGTTTCCCGTCAAGGTGAAGAACGGCGATTCATTCTGCTTCTGCTATATTTTCATTCGATTCCCATTTAAAGAAGACGAGAAGATTGGAAAATTTCCCAGCTTGACCAGGAATCCCCCAGCGAAAGCTGAATATGAATCTACGGAGGTTCCAGATGCGGCTTCTATTGATAGATTAATGGAAGATTTTATCGAATCAAAAACATATTGGGAAGCTGATGAAGATGACACTAAAGACATATCTGTTATTGACAATTACAAGGTTGTTCTCAAGGGAAGTGACTCTTCCAAGCTTTCGTTACCTTCCAAGGCAAGTGGAAGCAATAAATTTCTCTGCTCGTCACCATCAGCCAATAAATTTGCGGTGTACTTGCGGAAGTTACTCATCAAATCACTTCTGGTTGACGATTATGATAAGTTTGTGAATGATCCAGAATTCATCCAACATAACATCCGCGAGGGAGACGACTCGTTCACCAATCTTTTCAATCTTGAGAATATCGCTACCGTTAACTCGAGCTCTAACCCCGATTGGCTATCGAAAATAGCACAAGCTTCGACTTCATCAGGCAAACGCTTGTATAAGCAGCTTGGACTGGAATATGTGCGGAAGGCCGACTTGAAGAAACAAAAAACAAAAAAAGACGCCACTATTTTGCAATCAAAAGGTAACTACGGTGCAGACGAAGGCGAGTACGATGCCGTGCCAGATTTCGATTTTTGATATGTACATGAGTTTTTCAATTTTACCCTACAACTTGAAGAGCTGGTTACGCAAGTCATACTCTCTGTCCTTGGCAGTACGCTTTCTGTTCTTAGAGAGCCCAGTACCGTCGTCACCTAAACTGTTGGTAATTCTTCCGTGAACGGTTGACGCCTTGACTCTTGCCTGCTCGTGTTTTAGTTTGGCCTTGATTTCAGACACATTAGTCTCCAAAATGGCATCCTTGTCAAACAATCCTTTGAACTTGGTGTTTTTGCCCTGTCTCCAATTGTTGACCCAGAACGTGGCCATGCCCAACTCATCGTAGGTGCCATCCTTTCTGAGCTTTTTACGAGTTTTGGCAATGCCGTGCATGAGCTCTTCAATGTTATTGGTGGGATGGTCCAAGTATTCACGGTACTTGCCGCCAGTGGGATCCTGGAGATTCAAAACATATAATAAGTAGTCTGCCTGGATGACCGGGTCAATAAACGACGTATGAACACATCCTACTAGACCCAATGAAAGCATGGTCTCGCTGTCTTTCACTGTAGGTAGAAACACCCCAGGAGTATCGTAGACCAAAATGTCTGGATCTTGGCTTAGCCGGATGATCTCACTGGTGTTTCTGGTGACGCCCGGCTGGCCTCCGGTCTTGGCCACCTTGCGTACTTTTGTCGAGATAGCCTCTGGCAATTGGGAGGTGTAACCTACCGATCTCAAGGTGTTGACTAGCGTCGACTTACCCACATTGGGCATTCCAATGATCATAGTGCGTAGTCCTAGTGGAGGTGGAGGCGTCATGGTCTTATAGTGGTCCTCCACGGCCTGCAAAATCCGTTTGGCGTCGGATTTACTTCTGGCATCGACAAACAAGAACTTCTCGTCTCCATGCCACTTTTTCAACAATGCCGGTTTCAAGACGGAGAGATCCTTCTTGCTGTAGAGAATGAGTTTTTGTTTACGGGCTAAGACCCGGTCAAAAAGGACGTTGGTGGTGGAAATCGGAGCCCGAGAGTCTCGGACTTCAAGTACCAAGTCTACTTGAGGTGCCAAATGTCCAAACTTCGTAAGGGCCTTCTGATGGTGACCCTTGAAGTTTGAGAGCGGTAGAAGAAACTCTGGAAACACCGTACGTGGGACAAACGACATTGGAATATGTGAATTTGTGTCGAATTATTCAGAGATGAGTTGGTGATGATTAGAGTGTGGAGTCGCAGAAAATCCTCCAAATACCTACTAGTTGGAAAATACACAAAACGACATAAAATAACCATGCCTTTGATCACGTTTTGCGGGTTGCCGTGTTCAGGAAAGACTACTTGGGCCCAAAAATTGAAAAGTGCTCTTGAAGAGAAAATAGCTCAAGCCCAAACACAGAACTTACCTGGTCATAATTACAAGATCATCTATCATTCGGATGAGACGTTGGGAATCTCCCACGATACGTATAAGGACTCCAACAAGGAGAAAAATGCCCGCGGAACACAAATGTCTGCTGTTAAACGAGATCTTTCTAGGTCTACAATCGTCATTCTCGATACTTTATCGTACATTAAAGGTTTCAGATACCAGCTATTCTGTGAGGCCAAAGGCGTGGTGACTCCACACTGTGTTGTTCAGGTGATGAACCCGTTAGCCAAATGCATTGAATGGAACAAAAGTCACCAGAATCCGTGGGATGAAGAGGTGATTGGTCAGCTTGAAATGCGCTTCGAAGAGCCCAATGCCGATTCTCGCTGGGACTCACCTCTTTTCACATTGGTGTCGGACTACGACCAGGAAAAATTGCCCGTGGAGGAAATATGGGATGCCATCGTCTTGAAAAGAGCTCCTCCACCCAATGCAGCCACGTTGGTCAAGCCTACGTCTGGAAATAATTACTTGCAAGAGTTAGACAAGAAGACTCAGGATGTGATTAGTAAGGTCATCCAGCACCAACAACTCAATAGTGTTGGAGGAGACGTGGTGGTGGATGCTGGCCAAAAGCTCACCGTGCATATGCCTGCCAACTCCGTCAGCATTGCACAGCTTCAAAGGATCAGACGAACGTTTGTGAGCTTGAATCGAATGAGAAGCATCGACATCGACAGAATCACCGCCGTTTTCGTTGACTACATGGACCGAAGCTTGAATAGCGACGACTAATAGATGTATGCGGATGTATATTAATGCTAGGTGAACAGTCATGGAACTATAAGGTTGAAACCCAATCGGTCATGTAACCAGTAAGTAAGATTCTCCATCTACTTCTTTCTCTGAGCTTTCCACCTGTAGTGGATGTTTCCCTCTGCGTCTTTCAACTTTCTGCAGTTACCGTCCTTCATGAGCTCCTTGGTCAAACACATGGCATCCTCCACCTCCTTCAACTCCTTCTCTCTCTGCATTCTCTCCTTCAAAAGACGGTACTTATTGAGTTTCTCCTTCTCGAGCTTCTCACGCTCCTCAGCATCAGTGATATCTTCGCGAATGAGCTTGTCGCTGCTTTCGAGCTGATCAAGTCTCAATCTGTTCTCTCTTCTTTCTAACATGGCCACATCAGTGCCGAAGAAATTCTCTGGCTGGAAACTGTTCTTCTCGGCCTCGGAGTCCACAAAAACAGTGTGCTTTCCCTGAGCCTTGAAACCCAACTCGTTCTTGAGCTTGGAAATCTTATGGCTCTCATTGAGTCTCATAGTTCTAACATAGTTAAGGTCCTGTGATTTCAACAACTTAATTTGCGCGGTGGTGAGTTTCTCGTTGGGTCTTTCATGAATAATGATCCCGTCATCATCCGTGCGCTTGTTGACCATGGCATGGTAATATTCATCAGGGTTGTACTGGGCAGCTTTCTGCTTCAAAGCTTTCAATGCCGCCTCTTTCTTGTGGAAGTCTGCTGCACGCAACTTGTAGTCTTTTTTCTTTTCTAGAAGACCATAGCGGGCTCTATCCAGTGTCTGCGAACGCTCCTTGTGCTGTTTTTTCTGAACATTATGGACAAGTTTAGCCATTTTGGTCAGAGATGAGTAGTTGGTAACTTTTTTATTAGCGATGAGTGAGTGCAGGTAGATGAGATAGAGAGAAGACAGAGATGATAAAGCGAAGAAAGTGAAGAAAGTCAAGAAGAGAACAAATGAAGTAAATTAAGTGATGTGATGTTGAACATTCATGGATTACCGTGTTTTTATTATTTTTTTCTAACTAGGTTCTGCAGCACGAGCACCACAATGTCCCACTACTATAGACTCAATGTAGTTACCTTCTTTTATGACTAAACTCTGCAGTGACCCAAAAAATGAGACGTTAAAATAACATAACGAATAGAGAAAGATGTATACCTATAAATAAAACACTAATTCCAAATCTTAAACCATATTTATTAGCTACAATGTATATAGTCTTCCTGACCAGTACTAGTTTCTACTCTCCACAGGATGTACTGGTGTCAAAAGTCTCCAACAGAATCCAACAGAACTTGTCCATTGATTTCTCCACCATGCTTCGGCTCTTAACTAAAAGTCCATTTGCCCGAGCCCCAAGTGCACTTCCGAGACTCTCCAACGTCCGGTTCAACACGAATATCTCGAAACACACGACAAATGCCGACACAGCTCAAGTAAAGGCAGAATCGCCAGAGATTGAAACTTCAACGGAAGAAATCCCATGGTATCTTCGGGATGACATCACGTCTGACTTGGTGGAAACGAAAAAAATCGAGTTACCTGAAATCCCCACCCATGCTCCTCCACAGGTTGAGGAATTCATTAATCTTTTGGCCCACGACTATGGCATGGACGATCTACTTTTATTCGACATGACGCTGCTTCCAGAGGAGCACGAGTTCAAGGAAACCAACAAAAATATCGACTTTGTGATTATTTCCACGGGTAAATCTGAAAAGCACATCTATAAGGCCGCCAATGAGTTGAGGCTCCACTTGAAACACACATATAATACTGTACCTTTGATTGAAGGTATGGTTTCTAATGCAAAAACGCCAGCCATGAGAAGAAGACTTCTCAGACGCGCCAGAAAGGGTCCACTGGCCACGGACAATGACTATGGCCGTGCTGCCAACAGTTGGGTCATGTGTTCCCACGAGGGAATCGATGTCCATATGCTCACAGGCCCAAGAAGAGAAGACTTGAACTTGGAGTCGTTGTGGTGCGCCCCTGAGGATTTGCACAAGTATACATCAAACCAGACCACCTCTCAGGAGTCAGACAACATTTTCAGCGGCATCAGGCGTTTCCACACCATGACAAATTTCAGAAGACACTATTCGAACAACTCATCCAACTTGGAGGCTTATTTGTATCAGCTTAATAGCAAGGCTGGACAACTTAACACCGATGAGATTACGTTGTTGAAGAATATGTTCGAAGATACGTTCCAGAATGCTTCGCTCCGGGACCATGAAGTGAGATTCCAATTCTGGAAGTCGTTACATTTGGCCAACCCTGAGCTATTTACTTTTCAGGATGCCGAGGATGCCCTTTTGGCCAAGTATGCATCTGTGAATGCACTAACGGACGACTTGTCGCTGCAAAAATTGAACGACGTTGCTGAGTATGCCAAGCTATTGCTTGATACACCCTCCAGAGCTCACGATAAGCCTCTGAGTGATGTAGCCTTGGACAAGCTTTCCAAGTTCATAGCAGCTTTGTACGAGTTCTCGACCGACAAGTTCACACTATCGGGAAACCCCTTGTTGATCCCATTGTTGTGGAGATTGTGCTACCACGAACATCAAAATGTTCGTCAACTTTCACCAGGAACCGTGGATGCGGTGATTCACAGTGGTCAACCAATCGAGGTATGCGAAGCGTCACCATTGATCACTATTGCATCTAAAAATGCCAGAGACGTTCTTTCGCTTGTCGACTATTTCACTCAGAAAGTTGATTTTGGCACTCTTCCTACCTACGCATTGAGTGAACTAATACTATTCACTTACGGAAATGCGTCCAAATGGGGCAAGTTCTGGAATCAGTGGGAAGACATGTGCTTTTCCAAAAGCGTCGAACCAGATGTGGCTGTCGAGAGATGGACAAGGCTCGCAGTGTACTTGAGTTGTCGTGGGGACAAGTCCAGCATGAGATCTTTCCTTTTAAACTACTGGAACGCCAGCAACTCTGTGGGCGGGTCGTTTGTGAAGGCATTTGAGGCCAACGGAAACACCTTCAATTCAGAGAGGGAATCTTCAGCACTCCGGAGAGCCATTTTGTCAATGGTCAATAGCTTTGATGGAGACCAGACTTTTGATGGCATCCGGAACCAGGTAGAGAGTATTTGTAAATAGTAAGGGAGAGAGAAGAAGTCATTCATGTGAATATAAGAATCAGGGTGTTAATTTCATCTATCTCAGTTCATCTACATAGTATATCTGTGATAGGTACATAATGGACAATTGAATCCATCGAAGTCTGGCTTTAAATAACCAAATGGAACTACCTAACTTAATTCAAAATAGAAAGCGAAAAGACAAGCAAGGGAAAAGACAAGCAATAAAAAAAGTGAAAAGAAACTCAGTAGAACTAGAGTTTAACAAATCGCTTGATGCTTTCCTTAAAAAAACCGCCATCCAATTTTCCATCGTCTCACAGATCTTCCCCAACCATACTTTCGCGTATACTTAACTTCGCGTATAGTTAACTTCGCGTACAGTTAACTTCATACCTACGCGTACTCTTCCCATGTCCATCCAAGAGCAATTGCTAGACCACAAAAAACTAATAAAGGAATGGGAAAAGCTGTTCTTTGCAGAAAATGGTAGAATTCCTGACAAAGCTGACGTCAAAGCCAACAAGGACATTCGCAAGGCTTACAAGACTTATAACCATCTAAAAGAGAAGATCAAACGACAAGCGGTTGGAATCTTGGACAAAAGGGACGATGGCAAGGAAAAGGGGAAAAAAAATTACTCGAAAGTTGCCGATGCCCCCATAATCACCAAACACCAGCTTCTTAATGTGTCTATTGACCTAACAGAAGATGAAGATGAAGGCATTGACGAAACCATTGCAAATGCGGAGTTAGGGCCTACTCCGCAGGCCAATGGAAAGGTTCTCTCTATATTTGACATGATAATGAGTCCTCCGGACTCGTCGCCGCTCAAACAGAAAAAATATTCCATTGATCACTTCTCGTCTCCTACAAAGGCTCCAAACTCTCAACAGGAGTTCAAAACACCCACCAGAGCTGCACTGAGAATTCAATTCACATCATTGACGCCAAGGGGATCAAATGGAAAACCCAGTCTTATGGCAAAACTTCGAGAGGCATCGTCACCGCAAAAATCAAACAACAAGGAGATTTTGGGAACCCCTACGAAAACAACAGAGAATGTAGTGGAGACGCCATTTTATTTGGGCAAAATAAACAACAAGTTTCTGTTCCGGGACTCTGCGGGTGCTTCGCCGGTTGATATAACCACCCCCACGAAATCTTCCCCAGCTATAGAGTTCCAAGTCTCTCCCTCACCATTGAAACCCCAACGGATGATTTCGTTTGGAAGTACGCGTTCTGTATCGGAGATATTTAACGATAACCAGAGTTTTAATATTGAGGATTTTGAGGATCAGAAGATTGAGATCGAAAAGGAACTACAGCTCATGGAGGAGGAGCTTGCAGATGATGAGGCAGAGCTAATTCCTCAATCTCGGAAACGAAAGGTCCTCACACAAAAGAGAACAACCAGAAGATGGAAAATTAAGCCCAATGCGCCGTTGGACACGGAGGATGCATTTGAAGGCAAAGATATTCATGAGGAGTTGAAAAAGCTTGACGAGACAGAACGCAAGAAGCACGCCTTGTATATGGAAGGAGCAAAGAACGATAAAGAGGTAGAGGAAAAAGACGAAGAAGAGGAAGAAGAAGAAGAAGAGCAGGCACCTGTGTTGAAGAAGGTGGCAGGACCGAGAAGCGGAAAACCCAAGCCAATCAGCAATAATTTCCAGAGATTGAAGATCAACGATCCACGTTCGAAGAGGTTCAAACAGCGCATGAGAAGAAGATAGGAGTGTGAATGTCAAACCCCAAATTCCCGGGAGGAATCTTATAGATGAGCATTCTGGCAGAACACATACATCATGTATTATAGTCTATGAATTGTAGTTTAATTTTTCCATGCTTTCATTATGCATCCAGGCAAGATCAAGAAGGCAACGATGCAACGAGCTGATCAGGATCAGAAATCCCCAACTGCACTCGACTAATCGTCGGAAGTTCGGGTAGTTTGCTTTTAGAACCTCTATCTCCCATATACACTGGTCTCTCCCACTTATCCTGTTCTTTCGTGTAATCCCACGTGTTCTTGGCCAACGCCAACTCCAGATCCAACTTCTCTTGCTTGATGAGACCGTTCAACTCTTCAATCTCTGCCTCTTCTTCAGGAATATCGTCCGATGCCACCAATTTCTCCACCATCTTGACCTTTCCATCCTTAATGACCATTTCTACCACCTTTTTCTGGCGTCCCGTTCTAGCCTTCTCTTGCAGCTCTATCTTTCGAAGCTGTTTTTGCTGTTTTTTCAATTGCAATGCACGTTCTACCGGAGAAAGCCACATGCTTCCACTGGAAACACTGGGCATCTCAAAATCCGACGCATTGTCAATGATTCTCGTACGCTCAGCGCCGGTGGCCTGGAAATTGAGCAAGGTTTCAAGTCTTTCCTGCGCTTTCAAGAGATCTGGATTGATATCCTTTGTTCTTTCGTAGTGCTCAAACTCTTGCATCTGCTCTTCGATCTCTTTCTCTTCTTCTGCCTGACGTTCTTTCTCTTCTCTCAATTTTCTCGCTTCTTCCTCCATTTTTTGCAATGCCTTCTCTTGATCCTTCCAAAGGTTTCCTCCAGGAGTCATCGCGTATTTGATCTTCGTAGGCTTGAGCTTGGATGGCTGCGCTTGCACCTGCTTATCCTGAACATGTGACAGCTTTGTCTGTAGAAGATCCTTTTCAGATCTCAAGATCTTAATGATTTCTATTCTCTCCTTTTCAGACAAAAGTTCGTTTCCACAGGAAGAACACGGCTGGAGCCCTTCTTTTGAACATATGATCTTACCACAGTTAAGACAATTAGGAGCAACCTCAAATAGAGGATGTTTCGTTGCCATACAGTTGCAAACCCTCCTGACGGTACTTGAATCGGCCAAACTGGACTGTTCCAATGCGTTTTCGACCTCGAGCTCATTGAGCGCAGCCTCAATGTCCTTGAGATTATCGAGATTCTTCTTTTTCGTCTTTTTGGCCTGTTGGCCCGTGATTCTATTAGAAGGCTTCAAGTCTGCAAGCTCAGAAATCGTTGTCGATGCCTTATTTCCCAGTAGTCTCGCTTTGGACTTTTGCACTGAAGCCGTCGGCGTTGATGTCCATGCTTTTGTCAGCTTTCCCTTTGTTTCATTGGCTAAGGCTTGATTTGTAGCCGCAGCCTTTGCAGCGGTTTCTTCCTTTTTCTTCTTCTCTTCATTGGCAAGTCTTTGCACAGCAGCATCATCCTCTTCCTTTTTGAGTCGAAGGAACGTGGTGACTACCTTGTAACTAGCCTCACTATGGCCTAGCAAGTCTAGAAGATGAGTTTCGACCTCATAGTCGGGCAAGGAAAGGGTGTAAGTGACCATTTCCGAAATCATTTCTTTCTCTAAAGGAATTATATCACCTATAGCATTAACCGCATAGCTGCGAAGCTTTTCGTAGGCCATGGCGATGAATAGTTCTTGATACTATGACTTCTGATTCTTTTATACACAAGTCACGTGACAACGATGATTCATTTTTCTGGATTGGGTAATGATGGTCGAAAAATCGGTGATCAGAAGAGAAAATTAGCTCATTTGGATACTGATAGTGGAAGAATTAGAATGATTATCTCCGGGATGTATACGATCATGAATAGTATGAATCATTGAGGCAGATATTCAAGGAAGAGGTTATGCTACTTTGGGGGAGACTTAAAGAGTTTTGTAAAGAAAAAAGAACATTATGTATACTTTTTATTATCTATCCTTAAATACTTGGCCTGCAACATTATGAAATGTAGTTATGTTTATCAGTAAATGTTATCGGTATAAAAGCATCCTTCATATAGACTAACTTCATCATTTTAATTACTGATCATCAAAGTTCTTCAATGTATTGAGAAGACGTAATAATTGCATGTTCTATCCACAACTCCAAATTGAAAGCTGAAAGTAATCACCTGTTCTTTTAATCTTTCCTCCCTAAATCCCCTCATCGTACCAGATAACACCTCCCATATCTTCAAGGTCTGCACAAAGCAATACTCACTTATACCTACTGATGGATCTTGACAATAAACAGAAGGATATTGTTAAGCTAAAGAATGAGCTCCGAGAGAAGCTTCTTCGAAGGAAACTAGCCAAGAATAGCGAGGTGCGACTAGGGTTTGGCGGACGAGTGATTCTCCCGAGTGAGCTAGGTGAGCAGACCATACCAGACCATGCTTTGCCAAAGGAAGTCCGCAGTATACTGAGTGGTATAACAGATGCTACAAGTGACTCTAGAATACAAGGAATTACCGAGATCTCAAAGGAAGGAACAATTGGGGGATTAAATGTTGTCAAACATTCAGAACATGAAATTCAAGATGAAAGTCCAACACAACTAACCAAGATTAGTGAAGGTGGATACTCTGAATTCAAGCAGGAGTATTCTAATAACACTCCACAGCCAGAGTTCATTCTCGATGACCAAAGGAAAGTTCTCATGACTCCCAAAGCTTACAAGGCTAAGTTGAAACGCATGAGAAAGGCTCAGGAAGATACAGCTGCACTTAAAGAGCAGAAATTACTCAGGCTCAAAGCTCAACAGAAAGCACAAAGACTTTCAAAGAACAAAACCAAGTACGACAATTACGATCGTGTACTCATCAACGATGTAGTCTATGCGGTGGCCGATAACGGCATCACTCTAGCGCCTTTACTGGATCCCGATTGCGAGAAGTCAGAGTATTTGGTGTGGAATAATTGGAGATACTCACGAAATAGGTATGGAGTATTGAAACGGAATGTGCGGACCAAAAGCAGGCCCCAATGCCGATACTTCTCTAGAACAGGAATATGCCAGAAAGGCATTCATTGTCGGTATGTTCACGACATGAACCGGGTGATGCTCTGTCGGCAGTTTGTGGTTGGGAAATGTGACCATGAATGTATCTATTCGCATGAGCGAACAGAGTTTAATACGCCCATTTGTCGTTTCCACTTGGAGGGAAAGTGCCTGAATTCTCAATGTCGATATATTCATCGAATACCTCGCCATGCTCAAGATAAGACATACAGTGTATGGACATGCCGGCCATTTGCTGTAGGAGGGTGGTGCTTGCGAGGTTCTATGTGTCCGTTTCTACATTTATACAACTGTCCTGATTTTGAGGAGGTAGGTGTTTGCCCACGAGGCAAAAGCTGCTCGTTAGCACATATCATCACAAAGCGTATCCAGGAATTGATGGCTACACCTCAAGACACCAGTGGGGTGGTTGTTGCGCGAGACACCGACACAAAGAAGTTGATTAACAGTTATACGGTGGATCCTTCATTGCTTTTTGTGAAACCGGAGACATCGAGTTTCCTCATAGACCAAGGAGAGGACGAGGCTGATGATTCCCAGTTGGTGATTCATTTGGGTACTAGCGAAGGTGAAGAGGGGGACGAGGACGAGGAGGGGGAGCGAAGTAGGCTTGTACTGGCTGAAAAGGGGGAAATTGGGAATGAAGAGAGGCTGGAGATGGAAGACTGGAAGTTGGAGATGGTGAGTGGCATGTCAAATGAAAAAGAGGAAGATAATGATGGTGGTAAGGTCGAAGTTGATGGAAAAATATGACTTAAGAGATGGGAAAATGTGTGATGTAAATATTGGTTAATAGACAATTGTATATATAATGATGAACATATCAATTTGACAGTTCATATGGATGAGATAACCCATATTAACCTATATGTTCAATGAAACTACAATTTCATCACTGATCAGTAAACCTTTTTCTTTCTCTTGGAACGAAGTACATCGTCCGTGTTTTATTTAAACTACATTTGCAACAGGTGGTCAACATTCTGTTTATCACAAAGAATTAACAAATCTCATTAGGTTGAGTCTACCAAGACAGTCTTTTAACGCTGTCTGAGAAGATGATTGAAGATATCATTCCTTAGAATACTTTGTATCATAGCTTAGAAAAAATTTCCCCAGTAAAGACTTCCACCTGAAATTGTTCTTTTTGACTTTAATATTTCAATTGTCTCTATATTCTATATAATTCACCAGCTTTGATTCTTCGCAGTCCCCAAACATCAATAAGATAGGTCATAGGAATATATGGAGCAGAGATTTGACAACAAAGAGGAAAAGAAAAGTTCTTGAACGTTAAATCACGAATAGAAATCATAAATAGATATCGTAAATAGAGAAGTTGTCCAATTTATCCTCGAAATTTAGAAATCATAGAAAGTCTCCAGAATACACTATACTTTGGAAACCTGTAGACAAATGGCTGCAAAAAGTGTTCCCCGGATATAACATCCAATGCCCGCATTTGTGGATTTCCCATCCTTAATACCCCAATTCTTTCTCGGACCAATTCTTTCTTGAGCCAATGCTTCTCTCTGATATTTCGCCCGCATTGGACTCCGATTCCCTTCAGAAATCATTCTGTGCCATCAGTGGCCTCGGGTTCGGCAGTTTTGGGTTCGCCATATTGGCCAAGTCCAAGAAGAGCTTGTGTATGTATCTTTTGAATAATCTGCGTAAGAAAGGCACTATGTTGGAGCCCGTGGCAAGGAAACATAGCTCGAACTTGTATGCCAACGGGCTCGTAGCTATCAAGGTCATGAAATCCGTGTTCAATAAGCCTTCCGACTATCTACGCGTCAACGAGATCAAGTTCATTCTCTCCGTTCCCTCACACGAGAATTTGCTCCAGATTTTCAATCTCTTCATTGACAAATACAACGGTAGACTTAACATAGTAATGGAGCCCATGGATCAGAACCTCTATCAATTCATCCAGAAGAATCAGGACCGTCCAATCCCCAAATGGATCATTAAGAGCATTTTGGCCCAGCTTTTGAATGCTATCCGCCATATTCATGCCAATGGCTTCTTCCATCGTGATGTCAAGCCAGAAAATATCTTGGTGTCGTTGTCAAGCAATTATTATGGGGGAAGACTGATGATTCCTCCTGACAGGGAGAAGGATCTCTACGTGGTGAAACTTTGTGACTATGGACTTGCTCGTCACTCCTCGAATATGCGGGATCTCACCCCCTACGTCTCCACACGTTGGTACCGGGCACCCGAGATTCTATTGCGCCTGCAGAATTACTCATTCCCAATTGATATTTGGGCGTTTGGATGTGTGGCTGTAGAATTGGCTAATCGATATCCATTGTTTTGCGGCAAGAATGAATCTGAACAGCTTTGGGAGATTCTTAAGGTTCTCGGACATCCATTGAATCCCACGAAAGACGATATTGGGGGAAAATGGTCTGAGGGAGTATACTTGGCTAATGACCTCGGTTTCGTGCTACCGTTCACCTTGAGTTGCTCCATAAGCGATATCTTATCGCCCAATCATAATGGCGATTTGGGTGACGCAATCAAATCTTGCTTTTTGTGGGATCCAACTTTGCGTCCAACAGCAATTGATTTGTGCAAGAAAGAATTCTTTCACGACTCAATTTTGTCTCAAGAAGCAGCTATAGGGCTGACAGCTAATCTGTCACTACATATTATTGACTCCGATTTTGAGTCAAATTTGAACTATGTTGAAGATTGCCGAAGCGAGGGTACTTTTGGCCATGGCCACAGTTACAATCATATTGTCCAGGATGTTTATAGTGATCCGATTGTTCCATTACATGCTGATGAATTCACATACAACAGTTCTAAAAACGAAATGGAGGGTACACTCGAGGCCAGTTATTTCGAGAAGTTCACTACATTAGGCGACGACTTAATACCAGATAAACTGACTCAAACAGAAGAACAGTTGGTGAGACTCTTCGAAGTCGACTCAATAAGCGATAGTGACTCACTCCAGAATTCAATCCGTGGCCTGCTGGGAAACCTCAAAATATCTCCTGTGGTCAGTTGAAAAAAGATGGGTTAGGATATTTGGTGACCCACTTTGCGATGACCTATGACCTGATCGTACTAAACGGTTTTACGTGCCACCATTGTAAAATCTTTGCTGTTGATGGCTACCTGTCCCAAATAAATTTCTGCATCAATCATCGGCAAATGGCAAAATTTGCACCCAACAATTAGTTGGGTTAAGTTCAATGGCCACCAGTCGTAATTACCCCACATGGATGAAGGCGCCGCTCGCCTTCCTATCACGGCATGTCCGCTCGGTGTATGCAGATAAGCTTGCCTCTTTAAAAGAGTGTGTGACTCCAAAACTCTTGAGTACAACCATGTGTATCTTGTTCACGACAACAGAACATCCAGATTATCCGTTCATTCTCTTGTCCAATAGAGACGAGTTTTTTGCTCGTAAGACAGAACTTGCTCGGCTTCGAACCCTGGCAAATGGTACCCAAGTAGTGAGTCCTCTCGATCTAGGCAGGCCAGAACATGGCTCTTGGATAGGAATCACTCCACAAGGGAAAGTAGCCGTTCTACTCAACTTTAGAGAGCGCAGCCAGTACTTGAGTGAAATATCCAGAGGACTTTTACCACTTGAGTATTTAACATCAAAACTTCTGGACTCTGAATGGGTTTCCACTCTCGAAGACCGTTTGTCCCAAAATTCTGTTGGTGGAAAACCTGTGACCTTGGAGAACGTCGGAGGGTTCTCTTTGGTGTATGGAAAACTCGAAGTTGATCCTGAAACAGGCAGAATAAAGCCCCTTAATATTATGAGCAATCGCGGAGACTCTGGTCGGCTTCATTCGACAATAGTAGATGGTGATGACTTACACAAAGAGATTGCAGCACAGGAAACATTTGGGCTCTCTAACTCGTTATATTACGTGCCATGGAAGAAAGTTGAACTTGGTACTTCATTGGTATCTTCCATGGTTGCATCATCTATACAACATCATTATTCGCTTGATGAGATTGTCGAATCTTGTTTTGAGATCCTCTCCACCGACACATACGACTCTGAAATAAGGAAAAAAGGCACATTCCCTGAAGAACTAGAGGAATTGAGAAACTCCATTTTTATCCCGCCCTTGGAATCACATTACGATCTTCTGAAAATGCCACCTACTATAGGCAAATACTACGGCACGAGAACACAAACGGTGATTGTGCTTCATAAGTCGGGATCATTGCATTATTACGAGAAAGATCTCCATACTGATGACAGCGAAATGGTCAAGGTCAGATCTCACCACTTCAAATTCGACACGACCGTTTACGACTAGGAACTAGCTTCTAAGCTTTAGCAATTCTCCGTCATTTTTCCGTCATTTTTCGCGCGCCATGTCTGGAGGTCTGGCATGAGATCCAAAGATGTCTCGTCAACTATAGCTTAGAAGTAATGCCCATCACTACGAACCCAAAATATCCTCTAACTTCAGAGTACTACCGACCCTCATACCCAGAATCCAAAGATGCACCACTTCTTGTTTTTATTCCGGGAAATCCTGGCCTAATTGACTACTACGTTACGTTTTTGGATATAATTGCTGAACAGTATCCGAAGTACGCCATCTTGGCCATTTCTCATGCGGGATACCAGACTTCTGGCGATTTCCTTACTGCTGGAAACACTGGAGACCAAACTTACTACGATCTCGACTACCAAGTCACCCACAAAGTGAAGATCTTGAAGGATCAAATTTTGAGTGGCCACAGCAACATCTCTATTCTCTGTCACTCGGTGGGAGGATACATAACACAGAGATTGGTGAGAGCGCTTCTTAAGGATCAGGAGGTTAAGGATTTGGTGCAATTCGAGTTCATTGGCCTTATTTGTCCCACAATTGTCGACATAGCTAAGTCGCTGTCAGGCCAATTCTTTGGACGACTCTTTTCTATTCTTCCACTAGTACAGACATGTGTTTACCTTGTTATGATCCTTCAATTCATTCTTCCAGATGCACTTGCGAAGTACATCATCCGTAACTTTGTGATTGCACGTCCAAAACTCACAGATGATAAGCTGATGGAATCGTGGAGCAACTCGTTAGATGCCACCCATAAGATTTACCGGTCAAAGCGCATAATCTTTCAGGCGCTTACTTTGGCAAAAGACGAACTCAAGTACATCCACCGTGACGATGACTACAACGACTGGTTTTTCCACCAACTTCCGGAGCAGTACGGGACCAAAGTGTGGTCATTTTTTGCACATCTGGATTATTGGGTCCATGACAACACAAGAGATTATATATTATCACGTTACCATGATCTGGAGAACGAGTTGGTACATTTTGAAGTGGGGGACATGGACAATGGAGATGTGCGAGCAATTACGCATAGTTTCTGCATTGACCAAAGCGTGGAGTTTGCCGAAATAACATGCGAGGCTCTCGCAAGAAAATAGATAACGCTGAGTCACGGATGCATTTAGTCATGGATGAGTTGAGTCATTTAATGTGGTGGAAGCAGAGTCTTGAATGAGGGCAAATTGGCTAAGCGTTGGATAAGATCAAGAAATGGACGGAAGGACGTATTAAAGACCAAGAATTAAAAATGAGCTAAAAATGAAGAATATGAAAGTGAAATGTTTAATGAAGTACGACTACTCTCGAGAATCTAATATCTACTTTCAATGATTCACAATATGAGGACCTAGGGTTGTCAAGAAAAATTTGAGAATAGTAGTTGCACCCAACGGCGGACCACATGCAAACTATTGGGTGCTACTTTGACGCAAGCCCGTCTGTCTGCGGCTCACAATCTCACTTGTGATAGGCAGAAGGTCGTTTTGATAAGGTATACTTGTTAAAATTGACTCCGAGTCAACACTGTATGCCGTCGGTCATCATGACTCGTCTGACTCAGGGCGACTCAGAGTGCACACAAGAAGCGAAATTTGGGTAAAGACCGAATATTTCTAACCATTCTTCTCTTTTTTTGGGACCAAGCAATTATTATTTAATAGGACCTATCGCCGCTTCTCAATTTAATAAGTTTCTCTACATGTCTGAATTTCAGAAGTCTCTTGCCTCCGACACGCAAGACTTGTCGGACTCTAGGTCAGACGGAAAATCTGATCCTAAGGTTGACCTCAACGAAGACAGCGTCTCTTCCCAAGACGTTGGTGCCTCACAAAAAGAGCTTGACCGTATCTACAGAAAGCTCGACCGCAGAATCATTCCTGCGCTCTGGTGTCTCTACTTCTTGACCTCGTTTGGCTCCAGCGTCTATGGAGTCACCTTGACTATGAATAGAGCCTCCGGCCATTCGTTGAAACAACAGCTTGGTTTGACTGCCAAGCAGCTTTCTACTGCATCTGCACTTTATTACGTCGGCTACATTCTCTTTGATGTTCCTGCCAATTTGATTATGACTAAAGTTAGCCCTCAGTCTTGGTTGGCCAGAATTGTCATCACCGTGGGTGTTGTGTACACCTGCTACCACGCATTGTCATCCCCCGGTGCACTCATTGCCTGCCGTTTCATCTCTGGTGTCGTTGGTGCCGGAACTTGGCCAGGAATGTCTTACTATGTGTCGTTGTGGTACCCTAATGAAAGACTGACAAGACGTATTGGTTACTACTTCACTGCTGCACAGCTTTCTGCCTCTGCTGCTGGTTTAGTCAGTGCTGGGTTCCAGAAAATGGACGGTACTAGAGGGTACACTGGCTGGCAGTGGATGTACTTGGTCTATGGGTGTATTACCATCACCGTGGGTATTTCGCTTCTTTGGTGGCTTCCCGATAGGCCATTTAAGACCAACAAAGAACATAATAACGCTATTCTGCGTTTCTACACACGGTATGTCACTCCAACGCACCCTCTCAACGAAATGGAGAGGGAGATCCATAGAAAGGACATCGAACACCGTTACGTTCTTCTCAAATGGACAATGAAGGATGTGTTGGCTATTCTCACCGACTTGAGACTCTGGCCAATCACTATAATGTACTTTGGAGTTGTGGGTACCGGATTTGGTTTGGCTGTCTTTGGTTCCACTATCATTGCTGCTAACAACCCTGGCCTTTCGTCCATCAATGTGTCACTCTTGTACGCACCCATCTGGTTGTTTGATTTGGCTGGAATTTTGATCATTACGCCCTTTGCTGACAAGTTCAAGCGTTTCCGTGCTGCATTTTTCAGTGGAGCTTGTGTAATTATCATGGTAGGTATGTTTGTGACGACATTTGCTAAAGGGTCATGGAACAGATACGGCGGGTTGCTTATTGCTGGATTTGGTCTTGGACCTACTGTCCCTATCTGTATGTCGTGGTCAGCCGAGATCTTTGGACCTCGTTATGGAGATGTTGGAACTGCAGTGAGTGCAGCCATTGTTTCTGGATTGGGAAACTTGGGATCTGTCACCGCCACATATGCTTTGTACAGTGGGTGGCCCTCTGATGCCAAGAGACTCTACAGGAACTCCAATATGGTTCTTGTGGGTATGTTGGGAATCAGTATTGTTGCGTCTGGAGTTTGTCACTTGATCAGGGACAAGATCCGTCAACAATAGTAAGGCGAAGTATGTAATAAGTAATAACTAAGAATAATGACATGAAAAGTGTATAGAGTGGTGGAGTGAAGTAGAGAGGATTATTTAGATGAGGATTAGACTATGTAGGTAAAGATCTGGCGTTTTATATGATGAGGCTTTCGATGTAGGTAGCTGATTAACTGTAGAATATTAGAAGCAAAATAAAATCTTCCACAATCAGAAAGATACAAAATGATACAGCTAACTTTCAATGTACAAGCTATAATCCCATTGTTTTCATGTTTTTCTCACTATCCACTATCAATTCGCATGCTGCTCTGATCATATTTATTGCTTTTTCACGAAATCATACAAAGCAAACGCAAAACAGCCAAGCCGATAAAACCAATTAAAACCAATTGGATCTTCCAAAAATTTTATAAAATTGACTAATGCCGTCTCTTCGTGTCACCCATAGACCCCTTCAAAAAGCCTCATCTCTCCTATCCAAACCTCCGGCCTGCGTCTCAAAACTTTCAACTCTACACACTACATCTCATCTCATAACCTACTCTACCTCTTTTTCCCAATCATGTCTGCCACTGATAAAGCCGGCTTGCCCTTCACGGAGCAGCACTACTTCTCCTCATATGACCACTTCGGCATCCATGAGGAGATGCTCAAGGACACTAGCAGAACGTTGGCGTACAGATCGGCCATGTACAAGAACAAGCATTTGTTTAAGGACAAGATTGTTTTGGATGTGGGATGTGGAACAGGTATTTTGTCCATGTTTGCTGCCAAGGCTGGCGCTAAGCACGTTTACTCGGTGGACATGTCCAACATCATTGAGAAGGCCCGTGAGATTGTGAGTCTCAATGGCTTCGATGACAAAATCACCTTGTTGCAAGGTAAATTGGAGGACATTAAGTTGCCTGTGGACTCCGTGGACATCATTGTATCTGAATGGATGGGATACTTCTTGTTGTACGAGTCCATGTTGGATACTGTGTTGTATGCCAGAGACAAGTACTTGGTTGAAGGTGGTTTGATCTTGCCAGACAAGTGCTCTATGTCCATTGCTGGTATCGAGGATGGCCAGTACAAGGATGACAAGATTCACTTCTGGGAGGATGTTTACGGCTTTGACTACTCTCCTTTCATCAAGGTGGCCATGGTGGAGCCTTTGGTGGATACCGTGGACAACAACTCATTGGTGACCGCTCCATATAAGTTTTTCGAGTTCGACATCAACACTGTGACCAAGGAGGAGTTGTCTTTCCACTCTAGCTTCGAGTTGGAGGCCTTGGACAACGACTTGTGCCATGCATACATTGTTTGGTTCGACTGTGACTTCCCAGGTGACGAGAAGGTGACTTTACCTACTGGTCCAATGAACCACTACACACATTGGAAGCAGACTGTGTTCTACATGGACCAGGTGCTCGACTTGAAGAAGGGAGACACCATCAAGGGTACCATTGCTTCCAGACCTAACAAGGTGAACCCACGTGAGGTGGATGTAGAGATTGAGTGGGATCTCCAAACCCAGACAAAGGATAAGTCCAGAGAGCAGAAGGGTAAGTACAACTACTTTATGCGTTAAACAGCTGAAAGCTCAGACGAGAAGAGCGGGCAAAACGCGCAAAAGAGAACTCCAAAAGAGAGAATGTCCCTATTTTCTCTATGTATCACTAGTTTCGCATCTACATTTCATAAATTATCGATTAGTCTTCAGTATAATTACTTCATAGATCAATGGCATCAAAATGGACAAAGAAATAAAAAAGAGGCTATGACATCAAATTTAAATTAAGAATGATCATTCTTTTTCACTTCATCTCATTATTGTCCCCTTTGCCACTGTTATTTTATATCTACATTTGTAAGCCAGAGTAGTGCATATCTATATGTTCCGAACTGTTTTAAGAATTCCAGTTGCTACAACCAGAACTTTCATCAGAACAATGTCAAAGTCTGAACAAGAGTGGCAGGCTATTTTGTCTCCCGAACAGTTTCGGGTTCTCAGACAACTGGGTACTGAGGCTCCCAATACCGGAGAATACAATAAGACTCCTCCAGGACCTGGAGTATATGAGTGTGTTGCATGCCAGCAACCATTGTACAAGGCTCTGACCAAATTTGATTCCAATTGCGGATGGCCAGCATTCTACGACGCCATTCCAGGTGCTTTGGTTATCCATGAGGATCGGTCGTTTGGAATGTTACGCACAGAAATGAGATGTTCCAAGTGCAACGGCCATTTGGGCCATATTTTCAAAGGTGAAGGTTACAAGACGCCTACGGACGAGAGACACTGTGTGAATAGTGTTTGTTTAAAGTTGAGGCAGGAATAAGTATTTATGAATTGATGTTTTATTGAGCATATGATCAATGTCCCATAATTGAATTGTCATACTACAAAGTAGAACAGTCTGATGGTCTTTACAACAAGAAAGGAACAAAGACAGCCCTCTTCAACTTCTTGAAGTCGTCACCGAATGTACGTAAGTACTTCTTCTTTCTTGCAGCAGCCCAAAGATACATCTGACCGGTACCTACAGCAAAGAACAACCAAGCAGACCAATTGCCCACTAAAATGGAGAAGAACAACCAGCCCAATGACTCGAAAGTGTAGTTGGGACAGACCAACAAGTCAAAACCGTAGCCCTTAGGGATTACGTATGCCTTGGAATCCGCTGTTCTCAATCCAGCCAACTTGACGTGGCAAAGATAGTTGGACACTTCAGCATACAACCATCCACCCACTAATGCATAGTTCACGACAGAAGAGAACGAGTTCACATGGAATAAGAATTTCCAAACTGGTCCAGAATTAGCCAATTGTGACACGTCTGGAGCATACACGAAAACAGACAACAAAAGTCCTGACAAGATCCAGTAATGGCCGGAGTTCTTGAACAAGTTGAACAAGGGCATGGTAGCATTCGAGAAACGGTGAACGAAAACGGTCTCGTACTCTCTCTTGAGAAAATGGAGCAACACGAGATAATAGGCAAGCGTCTGGGTCTGGTTCTGGGGCACCTGCTTGTACTTGACCAAGTAAGTGTGGATGAGTACTTGGATTAAAATTGGACCGAGGTATTCCAAGATAAACACGGTCTGGTAACCAATCTGTGGGCCCAAATCCTTCGCAAACAACTCAATGCCACCCAGCAATTCCTGGGCACTGAAATAATCCGACAAGGATTTGGTATTGTCCAAAGGAACCTGACGGTTCTCCTTTTGGTAGGTGAGTCTGACTCTGTTAGTGTTCAACTTGCTTTTAGCGGCCACTCTCTGGATGAGAGAGGAAACCGAAAGCGAGGAGACGTCCTCACTGAGAGCTTTGATCGATCTCGATCTTGGGTTGATGGAGACAGAAGCCATTTTAGGGTAGCAAACAGTGCTTATGTATGGATGGATGTTATATATAGAGTCGTGCGACAGACAGTTACCGGGGAATACAAGGAATAATGGAAAAAGGAAGAGACGGGTATCTTGAGGTGGGAATCTGGCTAGCTAGAAGAATAGAAGAGTAGAGCAATGGAAATTAGATTTCAGAATTCATACGGATTAGGAATGAGGGTTTCGATATATCATGGAGTTTCAATTTTGTAAATGTCTCTATGGCTGCGAAAGAGGTTAAAGAGAATAGAAGAGATGGCTGGTACAGATACTTGTATATGGAGTTTGTACTTCTGGAAAGCTCACAATTAACTGGATTAGTCGGTTATGGTCGAAATAGCCATATATATATATATATATATATAGTTCACCATGGTGAAGCACATATGGAGATAAGATTGGGCCATGTTTCTGAAACTGAATCCGTCGAAGATAACCGTCCACTAATTCCAAACTTGCTGAAACGAGTCTTTAACAAGTTCCCGATATCAATGGATACATTAGGTCATCATGACCAGCAGACCATACAGTCAGTACGTAGGATTGAAAAATTTGGAGCTAAAGTAGATATTTCACACTACAGGAAGACAATCCAATCTTCTGTGACTCCATACAACATATCTATATTTACTACTTTCTGATTTCTACCTCCTTCTTCAGGTTTTCATTTCAGTTTCTAGTTCTCCACCATCTGATATCCGATTCGAAGCCCGCGCACTTCTCTACATCAAGATCGATGGAGTTCTTGCTTCCACGCATAAAGCACCAAAACAAATTTATTCCACGAAGCTCAGAAGTCAACAAATGGTTTTCAATAAATAGCCATTATACTTATCACACCAACAAATGTTAACATGGGTTCAACATTCTGGCCCCAGACCTTCATAGCATGATATGGCACAAAACAGGGCCAGATTTCTCCAAATTTGGACACAGTAACCTCCACCAAGTAATAAACATCTACATAGTTATCAAATGACTGAATATCACTTCAAAATTAAACTCCTACCATACTATTCATGACAGCAACGATGAAAACTTCCTGCACATGAGCCACAATGCTAGAACGTTCCGTGGAGACATCACGTGACCCGCGATTGATAGCCACCGAAAAGAAATCAGTCACCACTCCGATTATCTACAACTTTTCTTTCTCAAAATGTCTGATTGGGATACTGTTACTGTTATTGGCCAGAAAGCCCGTGTAGGCGGTGGCGGTCCAAGAGAGCGTGTTGCTCGTACTGCTGGTGAGTTGAATGCCGCCAGAAGATCTGGTGCTGTTTTGGGTACCGAGAAGAAATACGGAACTACCAACACCAAGAGCAACCCTGAGGGTCAGCGGTTGACTAAGTTGGACAACACCGACGACATCGTCGCAGTCAAGAAGGTGGATGTCTCTGTTGGCAAAGCTATCCAGCAGGCCAGACAGGAGAAGAAGTTCACGCAGAAGGATTTGGCCACTAAGGTGAACGAGAAGCCACAGGTTATCAACGACTACGAAGCAGGTCGTGCTGTCCCTAACCAGCAGTTGTTAGGTAAGTTGGAGAGAGCATTGGGTGTGAAGTTGAGAGGAAAGAACATTGGCGAGCCATTGTTTGCTAAGAAGAAGTGATAGAGGGAGAATGGAAATAAATCAAGACGCTACGACCCCCGCTTTTTAATTGTCAGTATACGTTCCGTGACAAATATGATGTAGATTAATAGTAGAAACTCAAACGTCGGGGCGAGCATTCGCCCATGCATGTTACAATGCCTGGGAGCTTTAGGTGAGTGAGTAGAATCACTGGCCGAATAATCACCAGCATCAGAGATTACAGGCAACTGGCAGCAATAATTAAGCCCACAGGTATCACCCAAATACCAGGATCAGTAAGCAATTAAAAACTCAAAGAAGCACAGGCTATCTCAACAACAACTCTGTTGCTGGTGTGGCTGCAGCTTTCTGTCCAATTCCACCTTCTTCGCTCCGTGTCCACCTCTTCTATTTCCCGCCTGCTCCACAGGCAAAGCACGTGCAATAGAATTGAAAATGTCCAACACACCCTCTCCTGATTTGGCCGAACACTCTTTATGGATCACAGCCTTCGAGCCGTCCTGTTCTGCTTCCTGCGCTAACAGCTCAAGATACTGCTCCACTTCGGCCTCGTCCACTTCTCTCTGCTCAGAGAGATCGGCTTTGTTACCGACTAATGCAACCACAATGCCCTCGGGCGCTTGTTTCTTCAATTCCTTGATCCAGTCCTGCGCCTTCTGGAAGGAAGATTGACTGGTTATGTCGTAGACACATAACGCAGCGTTAGCATTTCGGTAGTACATGGGCGCAAGACTCTTGTATCGTTCTTGGCCTGCAGTGTCCCAGATCTCGAATTTAACGGTGGTGTTGACTTCAGGCAACGTTATGGTTTGGGTCAAGAAGGCGGCGCCTATGGTGGATTCTCTCATGTCGTCAAAAGTGTTTTTGACAAATCTGTGGACAATGGACGATTTTCCAACAGCGGATTCGCCGAGGAGAACCAATTTGAACTGGGCAAAGCGAGTTTCCGTCATGTTGTCACAATGTCTTCAAACTACCAAGAGATCACTTATCTCAGCAAGTGAAGGGTAGTTTAGAATGATTATTCTGGTGTACGGGTGTGTGATCAAGGAGAGTCGGGTGGGAAATATTTCTTGGGCCCCCATTTCTTGCCTAACCACGTGACCACATGTTGGACCAAAGGGACGGATAATTCATTGGCTATTATTGGAGTTTTTTTCTTTTAATTTGATGAATTTGGAGATTAGGAGACGGAATTGATTTTCCAGACTCAACATTGTGTAAGTTTAGGTTTACGTTGTATGTAACTGTGGGTAAGTGTCACCTACTACAGTGTTCTTATCACTTTCTTGTCGTACAATCACTACCCTGGATTTTATGATTTCATGCAAATATTCTATTGCTTATTGGAAGTTCAGAGTAGGCTAAAATTAATTAATTAGTGGGTTCTTCTCAATTCGAAAAGCATGGTGATTCGGGAACTGCTAATAATCACTTAGCCTAGCGTTCCTATATCGGGCAATAATCCAGGCGATTCAGCTGGCAATCTCAATTCAGAAGGTATACTTGTGATTCAAATTTTTTGAAAAGTCGATGAATACGCTCATTTCACCTTTCTGACTTATAGGACATCTCACTTGTACCACCTTGATGGTTAAGCTTTTGTGACTTCAGCGGTCCTTTCAACATTCTACAATGACATAGGGTCTGAGATCTATGTTAATGAAGGAAAAGCCTTTGATCAAGACAGTTAATACCCTTCAACACGAATGATGCCGAATACCGGAAAGTTTGTTCATGAAGCCCGTTGTCTTCTCTTTGATTGTTGATATAACATCATCTCGTTGATTTGGTTGGCTGTCGCCATGGAGCAGGGTACTCTTTTTGGCCGCTCACCTGTAACGAGAAATATACCGGGAAATCTTTAAGAATGACAGACATAATACATATTCAGAACGCAATTTGTGTGCGAACAGGTTCCTGCCATTGACTTTTGCAACCGTCTGTTCTATTTGCAACAAATGCTATTGAGTATCACATTATTCCAACTATACCTAAATGAACCGAGTTTTAACATTGAGCTGAAAGTTTAAGACACTACTGGAGCAATCAGATTTAGTAGGAAAATCAACTCAGGCGATACAATATATCTGAATGTCCTTGCACAGTGTGACACTTCCTTCAGGATACTTGAGATTGCACGTTCAAGACGGGGTCATTTAAAACATTCAATATGATCACCATTTTGGGAGTAAGTCTCAAATTCACCGCAGCTTTGGCTCTTCAAAATGCCACTTTCCTGTCCAGAAGAACGAACAAGTATCAATTCCTTCTGCTCATGGGCTCGCTCATTATGTAGTCACCAAAAGCTCTTGGTCCATGTAACCGAAATTAGTTCGAATGTTAAGATTTTCAAGCTCAAGAGGGAAAGCAAAAGGGATTTGGCTCCCATAAAACGCAGAGGAGGTGTTTTCTCAAGATGCTATTGTTGAACCATGGTTGGTCTGTACTGCACCTCTGCGTCTAAAGTCGATTTGCGGCCATCCCCCCGCATACTACTTAAAAAAGGGGAATAGGCAACCTTGCATCAAAGTTCGAGCAGCTATAGTGCTCACAATTTGGAATTATTTTCTTGGCAGTCAAGGTCCAGAATGAACTTGCGTACCGAAAAGAATCCACCTTTCTCCTCTCAATTATTTGTGACCATATGTGGTTACATGTACTTTGGATGCATAACCTGTACAGCTGCGCTATCTTGAAATCAATCTAAAGCTACCCATCTGTGTATCATCTGATCTCTAAGAAAATTAAAATTTGAGCCCCGATTCTCGTAAACAATATTCCCGTTCAATTAAACCAGAAATGACGACCATGTCACCCTCCCATAGTCGAATACCGAATAATTGTTACCATTCTGATGATTATTGAATCTGATTGGTGTCATGAAACAAAAGAAGCAGCAATTGATTCAAGTTAAAAAAAAAAAAGACAAGACGAGACAAAAGCAAATGGGGTTAATCGAACTGAAGAGAGTTCCTTTATTTCATTGCTCACTTGGCCCGTCCGTAAATAAATATTTGAGTGCCTCCCCCGATCCTCAAATATTGGACCTACAAACCCAATGACGGAAACTAGAACAAAAATATCCTGTTTTTATAGATTAGTCCAAATTTTGAGCTCGATAACTCATATTTGCATAGCAAGTATTGCCATTCATGCTGTCAGTAACGCTGTCGCCGATGCTGGGAGAAAATTTGGTACTGATAACACCATCCTATACCCTGCCCTTGCTATTCCGAGTGGCTGTTTTGGCACCATTTTCTCCATCCTTCTCATCACGCCTTTGGTGAAGTTTCTATGTCCAGTGACTGTGATTTTGATGGAAATTTTTACGTTAGCTTGGTGGTGCATAGCTCTCACTTTGAATACCAACTATTACGTTCATGAAGTATGCACAGACACTTGGGTAATACTCAATTGGAGCAAAAACGAGAGGCAACAAAATACAATTATCACAGATAATGGAATAACGTTGAACTGTTACCTAGGCAAGGCCTTGATAGGTACCAGTGCAGTTGGTTGTGGTCTCTGCTTGGGCCTGATTGTGCTTGTAATCTCCAATTCTATCACCTATGCTTGGAGGAACCATTTGTGTAAATCGACGAAATTCTTCATTGTTGGAGGAATGTTTCCAAAGGATGATTTTAAACTGGAGATTTTGTTTTTCGACTCTCCGCTCCGAGACGATTCAAGTGAAAACTATTGTAGTGATTGTGGTAAGTGTATGCATACAAACCAAAGAACTGATTTCGCTTGGTAATACTGGCTGTCCAGAAGTGAAAAAATTTCCATTTCTTTGAACGAGGTATTGTATTCAGCAATTCAAAACTTACCTGCTCATTGCCAATAATAATATCCATCTATCTACCTTATGATTAATGTATCTCCGAATTTCTTGATTTCGAGTTGCTTAGGCAGATAAAAAACCAGGTCTATAAGTCAAAATATGAATTCCCCTTTTGAAAAGAAGAATTCGTCAAACATGGCCATCATTGTATCATTAGTATGTCCTTTTCATTAATGTCACTCCTCCAAGAATTTGAACCCACAAACTGGAAATTTCGAGGTTAATTAGATTCAACTCTTGAAGTACTAGTGCTGTAAATTTCCTTACTGAAGTTTTAGGTTCTGTTGTTGGGATACGAGAGGGAAAGCATAACAAATATGATATCAAGTGATTTCATTACATTGCAGCTAACAGAAGGTCACATCCAACAACCACGAGAAATCCAATTGGAACATAAAAAGGCTACTACTTCTTTTCATAGGAAGAGTGCACCTTTGCAGTCTCAGGATAATGGTGAAGTCGCATTGCTGGAGGTAATCAGTTTAGTTTTTGAAGTTCTATCTATTGAACAATCAGAGGATTTAAACAATTGGTATTAAATTCCGGTGGGACGTGCAGATATTCACTATAATTCCGATTATGACCTTTTATCTTATATTGTTGATTACATTCTCGAATTGGGAAAGAAGTTATGAATTGTGAGTTCAAAAGTGCGGAATTGTTTCTCCAAATAAAGAGTTTGTAATATATCTTCAAAATGGAGCTCAAAACTCGAGAAGAATATCAATTGATTATTTCGTGAAGCAAATGGGCCTAAAAGAGATAGGACAAGAAAACAAATGAAGATAGAATAAATAAGGTATGCAGCAACTTGTAACCCAATTCTCCATTGCTAAAGGTTTTAGCATTAGCAGGAATTGCTGAGATCAAAGAGCTTGATGAGGCTGGTCTTGTTCTTGAAAATGAAGATTGCGACGGAGTTAAATGTGAAGATTGTGACGGGATTGGATATGAAGATTGTAGCCGAGTTGGAAATGAAGATTGGGACGGAGTTGGATATGAAGGTTGTGACGGAGTTGGATATGAATATTGGGACGGGATTGGAAATGAGGATTGGGACGGAGTTGGATATGGAGGTTGTGATGGAGCTGCCGGGGAAGTAGATCGACTTCTGTGGATGCTGCTAGTTGTTATGGCAACGATTGAGCCGGGAGTTGCGGCTGAGGAAGGAGCTTTCGAATTTGTGAGCTGCAGCCAATCTAACGTAACATAGACTTGGGATGCGGAAGCAATAAGTTTATAATCATCATAAGACATTTCTGGAAAGTATGGCAGATGTTCAGAGATGTATGACTGGGCGATAGACAATACATCTGCTGAAACATATCCGTTGGCTGACCAAATGGAGTTCAACTTTGTCTCATATTTGGAAACAAAACCAATATAGTACTCAACATACCCTGACCAGTCTGACACACTATTAAAATTGTTATTATCTGAGGCGACAATTGGATTAGCGTAAAACAGCGAAAAACCTGAAAGTTGGAATGTAGTGCTCATGTATTTGCCATAGTTTGAATTATAATAAATTTGGGTGATACGATCTGGATCTATGGATTCTGCCTTAAGATATCCACATACCGACAAATAAAATGCAACAATGAAGAGGAGCATTCTTGAAGGCAGACAAATTTAGAATCAGCACGATTACTCTCTTTTATTATTGAATTTTCGTTGCATATTTCACACTGACCCACCAATGGAGCGTAATTTTATCAGTACTTTATTAAGACTCCTCACTGTTTAGCCGTTTTACAGCCTCTTCTCCAGAATACAAGGACCTAAACCATACTATGCGAAAACTTGCTGGACAGAAACGGACAGAAAGTTTTCTACATCATCTGAACATTTGCTTGAACGTAAAGTTATCCTAGCCTTTGAATGATAATTTATATACTGCTGAGAAACTCAGAAAGGGTCTCCTTTCAATATAGAGATCCTCCGAGTAGTGGTAGCGACTTCGTGGGGCTCATCATATTGTCTCTTATAAAAATAGCCATATGCACAAGTAGAAGACAATGCTTCTCTGCTAATGCTCTCAGCAAATGACTTGGCAACTACTTGGATACCGGCGCAGCAATCTCTTTAAGGGATTTCAGACTTGCGAGACTTACGACACAAATGAGAAAATGTGAGAGACATGAAAGTCGAATTTGTAATCAGAAATCGAAGGTTTGTCGTATCACCTTCTGCCGGCCCACCAATCGCACTAGGGAAACGGCCAACAAATTATGGTTCTTTCAAACTCACTAGAAAAAAACAACAACATCAAGTACCAAAATTTAATAGGTACAAGAGAAGACTAGGATTCGAAGCCAAGAATGAGTAAGTTTAAAAGTGGGGTTACATGGTCAGTCACCTCCTCGAATGATTTGAGGGTACTCGAGATACGAACTGTTATTTGCATGACAGAAGGATGCATACGGTCAAGCACATCCTAGTAATAGAGAATATTCCTGCGTAATGGCATTCCCTACTTGCGTGCCGCAGTAGTAAGTACAGGGCTCTCGATCCATTTTACCGACTTCAAGCGATGCTCATACCATCCACTGAACGTACTGTGTACAAATAGCAAGACAATTATCAGCCTTGCAACAGTTGATTTGGATCTCAAAAATGAACTTTCAAACATTACGCACTTTGTGAAAGATGTAGACATCATTTGCTATGCACAATGCAGTGATGATGGATTAAGAGCAGACAATGTCAACACCATAAACGATGTTCATTCTTATCTCAAAGAACTCTTCGATATATGCTATTTCCATCGATTTTCCAACCTAGGCAGTGGTTGAAAGTGAAATAAACTAAATAAAATATTGATCCTCAAATAGTCAAATAGTTGGGCTGAGACTGAGACTGTGTTGGAGTTAGAATAGCGCGTTGGGACATTGAATTCCAGAGTAACATCTATTATTATTATTACCAATGATCAGTGGTCGCCAAGGCAATTTCAACTTATATCCTAACCATTACGGCTCTCGGCAAAGGTAATAGTCATCATTGGTTTTGTCGATTGAACAGCTCTTATGTACCTTCCCCTCAGAGACTGCATTGGTCAATGTAAAGTGTCCAAACAACTTGATTCATTCATAAATGGACTATAACCTCAGAATGAACGACGTAATCGAACAAAAACCAATCAATCCTCGACATTATGCCAGTTGTTGCTACGAAGACTGCAACAAGGATATCAATTGGAATCAGAGGTGCGCAGATTTTGTTTGCACTTTTGATGGTGATATTGGCTTCTGTTAGTATCACTAAACTTAATAAAACCAAATACACTAGCAATCCTGTGGCTTATTCTACCATAAGTCTAGTATGTGGATGCTGGGGAGTGATATACTATGTAGCCATGTTGACACCTGCAGTGGTTATTTTTAATCCGATAGTTGTTTTAGTATTTGAAAGTTTGTTGCTGGTTTTTTGGTTGTTTACTGTGGCAGGCATTGGAAACACCTACGGGCATCTCGTTTGCCCCGCTCAAAAAAATCTAGAGAAAACTTTCTTCGTTTTTTCTCAGAAGGACCATTTTGACAATATTACATCTGCTTGCAAGATCGGTAAAGGAATGATCGGGGTCGGTTTGACTGCATGCTTTCTTTCCATTTTCCTGTTGGTGTTGGTGAGCTGCTATTTAGTTGTTCCCGCAGCCAAAGTAAATGCTATTGGGGAACCCAAATGGGTAAGTGTGGGTGGAATCTTCCCCAAATATGCGAAGAACACTACTGTTCCCAAGGCTGAAAGAACCCGTTCGTACAATATTACAGGTCTATTTATTGCCATTCGAAGTGTTCAGATTTTGCTATCATTATTGATCTTAGCTTTGGCTGCAGTAAACATTCTCAGTGCAAAGAGCCTCGATCAATACGGTCCAACATTTGTTTACCCATCTGTTGGCGTAGCGTGTGGTTCCTTAGGGGTAATCTACTATGTGCCATTAGTCACACCCATAGTGGGTATTTTGAATCCAATTTCAGTATTGATATTTGAATGCGTGTTGCTTTTTTTTTGGCTATTTACTGTTGGATGTGCGGGATACATTTATGGACCCTTGACATGTGCTCTGAATACTGTTTACTATGTTGTTTACGACAAGGGATACTCTTATTGGTATGAGTCCGAAGACTACTACGTTAAAACTGCCTGTACGACTGGAAAGGGAATTATTTGGGTGGGTGTGATTGGATTTCTTTTCTCTGTCAACCTGTTAGTGTTGGTAATTGTCTATTCCATAGCTCCTGCTGTGAAAGTTAATGCTGTTGGTGCACGCAAGTGGTTTGCATTAGGTGGCATTTCCTCAAAGTACAATATTGCTGAGTTAATACGCCTTGAAGCAGTAGGAACTGGTCCTCATTGTAAAGTTGTAACATGGATATCTGTTGCGATAAGAAGCACTCAGATTTTGATTTCACTTTCAATTGTGGTTTTGGCTTCTATTAGTATTTTCAAACTCAAACACATTCATTTTGGTGAATCCTCAGTTGCTTATTCAGTACTTGGGCTTGCGTGTGGGGCTTTAGGAGTACTATACTATGTACCCATAATGACTCCAGCAGTGAGCATATTCAATCCAATAATGGTGATTATATTCGAAAGCATGTTGCTCGTTTTTTGGTTAATTGCTCTTGGATTCCTTAGTAACTTTTATGGACCCTTGGTTTGCTTCCCGCTTTTTCTCGGGGAGAGTCATCCTGAGCTACAAAGTTATAGTCTGGCCTGTAAGATCGGGAAAGGAATTAGTGGGGTGAGTGGGCTTGGAATGTTTCTCTCCTTTGCTCTGTTAATTTTGGTGATTATCTTTTCCGCAGTTCCTGCTGTCCAAAAAAGCGCCTCTGGGTCACGCAAATGGTTCTCTTTGGGAGCGATCTTCCCCCAGCACTATATTTCTGGGTTAGATGATCATGAAGTTGATGGACAACATACATACGAGATGCAGCCAATTTACTAGGCTTCCTTCATTTATTCTGAACAAGCGAGGTAGATGAGTCCTCGCTGAAACTTTACTGCCGTTCAATGCTAGGACCGAGGATCAATTTCATCAAAGATGAATAGCCATTCATTATGTGCCATAAATAGTTAGACTAGATTACGACCGTGTAATAATAAAGGGTTGTTGGATCTTCCCTCGTTAACCAAGATTGAAGAAGGAGAAGTGAAAACAAGGAGAGGACTACCTTGCAAGCTGAAGTTGTTCGATAATGAGGATTGACGTCACAAAAGTGGCATTGGCAGCCTAATCTATAAATGCTCACGAGGAGAAATTCTTCGTTCAAGATCATCTTTTCTCTTTAGTAAAAAATCTTCAAAATATCGGAACTCTTGGAGCACTTGAACTTGTCAGTGACACCCGTATCCTTTTATTGTCCATCAATTCAAGCCGTTTGGTGATTTGGTTAACTCAATTGTCTACACTTAATGTCCACTGACTTGTAGTAGAACAGATCCCCACGAATCTTAGATATTGCTGACTTTTAGTGATACTCTAATCGCTATTGGTTTTGTAGAGGGCAACTACTATTGGCTTTTGAAACTCTGTTCAGTCTGATTAACACTAAACCTTGAAAGATATGCTCTCACACAAAGCGACTTGAGGTTCTATCTTCAACTCACATTAAAGTTTGAATAATATCAAAGTAAGCAGATCAGTAACAAAATCTTCCTGACGGTATGAACTCATCCTTAGTGAATTATCATGCGCAGCGTGCTTTTTTAAGCACTATACATTCAATGCCATTAATCATTCGAAACAGGAGCACAATTCTTATAGGAGACTTGAAGTTTCACATTATGAATGCGAGTCATTAATTAACCTTTGGATACTCAAAATGCCACTTTCCTGTCGAGAAGTACAAGTTAGTTCTCGTGCCTATTATTTGCCCGCCTGAAAGCCATTGAAACCCCCATTTTATGTGTTTAGATTTATAGTGGGCTCCCCAATTATAAGCTAGGAAATGGAACCCAACAGGACTAGTTTAAAAAAAAAACTTGGGAGAGGTGCTTAACAGGGAAGACTATGGTTGAACTTTTGTCTTACATCTCTTTTTATTTGACTGCGTCTAACATCAATTTACGATATTCCCCACTCTATGCCTTACAAAGTGAACAAGCAGCTATACATCAATGTTTGAACTACCGTGCTTACAATGGATTCTTCTAGCCGGAGATTTCAGAAGGAACATACCGAAGGTAGGATCTGTTATTTTCTTCCACAATTGATGGTGATCTGGTGGGAACCTAGACTTGGGGTGCTTGTACTTGGTCCAACTCAGAAATCAAATAGATGTTTCACTCCTGTCAATTAAATTGAAATTTTGAGCCCCAGTTTTCGTAAATACTATCCCTTCTCAATCAACTCAAGGCTTTCGACCATAGTACCCTCCTGAGCTAGACATATCCCTTTATGAAAATGGTCATTTCTGCAATTGATTAATGTACTGGAACAGAAAAGCCGCAGTTGCCTTAAAAGACTAAAATTGAAAATTTCAACCAAGAAAAATGGGGTATATCATGATCAATTATGGGCGATCATTGTGGAGATGAGGAGAATCTTCGTATTGTTTCCCACCACGTAAAACTCATAAATACCCCGTTCCCCGAGTTTTGGTCCCACAAATCTAATGACCGAGAGTACTAAGAAAATATCCATACTTTGCAGGCTTATTCAGTTGATAAGCTCAATAATTCAGATTGTGGTTGCAAGTATTGCCATTCATGGTATTTCTAAGGCTGTTTCCGAAGCTGGCAGAAAATATGAGACTACAAACACCATCCTTTTCCCAGCTCTTGCTATTCCGAGTGGTGGGGTTGGCATAATTTTCTCCATCGTTCTCTTGACACCATTTGTGAGGTTCTTAAGTCCTCTCATTGTAATCTCAATGGACATTTTTGCATTAGGTTTGTGGTCTACAGCACTCGCTTTGAATGCCATTTACTATGCACATTTGGAATGCGAAGACACTTGGCTAATACTCAATTGGAGCAACAATGTGAAACGACAAGATGCTATTATAAAGGATTATGGGATCGAATTGAACTGCTTCCTTGGAAAGGGTTTGATAGTTACCAGCGCCTTTGGTTGTGCTCTCTGGGTGGGACTGATTGTGCTTGTAGCCTGTTATTCAATTGTTTATGCTTACAAGAACCATTTATGTACGTCAACGAGATTCTTTGTTTGTGGTGGAATCTTCCCCAAGGACGCCTCGAAGCTGGAAATAATTCTTTACGACTCTCCACTCCAAGACGACTCCAGTGGCTACCATTACCGTTCCCGAAAGTTTATGAACAGAGACGAAGGATCCCCTAATGCTTGGTAATATATGTCTCACAAGGAATGAGGGTCGCTTTGAGCTCTATGATCTAATTAACGCGTTAGAATGAGATCTGTTTTTTTTTTAGCTAATATTTATATCTATTCTGTTTTTTTTTGTTTTTTTTTTTTTTGTTCGACCAATTTTTTTTATTTTTTTTAT
>Ga0160505_100152_pt1 | contig 52248 bp, 24 predicted proteins | sample DIDeMG_FD_108225 | JGI IMG/M metagenome (GOLD analysis project Ga0160505, IMG submission 108225) | Enriched chicken feces microbial communities from UW Madison campus, WI, USA - DID2874_E49_Stillage MG | ecosystem: Host-associated > Birds > Digestive system > Large intestine > Fecal ... | reverse complement strand
TTTGATCGACGCAGCGGGGTTCAAGCAAGCGTCACCAAAATGGACCACAAGATCTCCACTTACGTGCTCAGCAGCGACCTCATAAATGCAACATGACGAGTAGGAGGTGTCCGCCAAGATCCAGATTCTTTGCTTTTCTAATGGAGACTTTTCTGTACTACAGCCGTCTTTAAAACAGCTTGCCTCTTTCTTGCAAGATCCAGACAATACATGAGATCCACAAGCACAAGCGTCTTCTCCAGGAACATCATTTTGGGCCCTTTCTCCATCCTGTTTCTGCACCTCTGACGTCAATCCAAGACGTTTTTGAACTTCTTGAGCAACTGCAGCAGAATCACAAACCAAGGAATCAGGGAACTGAAATGTAATTCTCTTATACTTGAACAGTTCCTGACCTTCAGCATCGGCAATTTTCTCGCTCAACAACCCCACAAGCTCCTCAAGACTGTAGTATTCGTAGATTTTCTGGAGATAATCTTCACCCGCCAAATGCTGGAGGTGGTTTCTTTTGATCTCGGCCTTGTCTACCTTTGCATAAGAAAATGCCTCCTCATCCTGGTGAGTGGATAAAGAAGGCGCCACAATATCACTGACAGGCATTCTAAACTGCTTTGATTGTATATTGGACTGTACTTGATTTTTTTGAGATGATCTTCGGTCTTCGCACCTACTTACTCTGCCCACTGCGCAGAAACAGGTCGGTACACCACTACCGACCCACTAACAATATTACCCAAAACATACTCGCCTTTTCTCACAGTACGAACACCCTGTACATTTTGTTCCGCAACCAAGATACGATCGCCAATTTTGTCAATGACGACGGACGTGTGGTTGGGGTCTCCTGCTGTCTGGGTAGACCCATTCGCACGATCTTCAAATTTGGCTCTTGTAAATTGTAGAACATCTCCCTTCCGGATCTCATCGTGGGGACCATTTTCGACAACGGCTCCACCATTTTCTCCACGAAGCTTGAGAATTGGATATCCATGGTGATAGTACGTGGAAACAAACGCGTGCTTACCACATCCTTTCTGAAGAGCATTGTGGGCCAAGTCCCAGCACTCTCCACTTCCGACCTGACTACCTTCGTTATGCAAACACCAGGCAGCAACATGACCGCCGAACTGATTGCTGGATGCTATCAATTCTTGAGTAGTGAGTGGCTTGTTGGTGAGTGGAGAAGGAACAAAGTGGGCAATTTCAGTTGCAGCTGTCGAGGCTTCATTATTCTTCCAATGGATCTTGTAGGTGACCTTCGACAAGTCCTTGAGAGTAACCAAAATCTCCCTAGTGTGGTCAGAGAAGTTGCCCAAGGGAGTGGTTCTCGTAGAGTACAGGTACGACGACGAGTAGTTTAAACCTTCCAACGACTTCGGAAGTTGAAGAGGCGAGGAAGTATTAGTAAACCAACCAGATGATAGCTCCAAATCTAGATCTGGGGGTAAGGATGGCACCACTGCAGGTGTAGGTGCTGGTGCACGGTTATAGTTCCTTGGAGGAGGAGGTGGTGGAGGTGTTGAAAGTTTTGTAGGCTTTGGAGTAGATGCTGAACGCGATGGAGGAGGTGGAGGGGCAGGAGATCGTCTCGGTGAGGCCACAGGAGGGACAGCAGAAGCAGCAGAAACCACAGGTGTAATCAGACTAGCAGGATTAATAGGCGACTCCACGTGCAATTTGGGCTTGACAAGTGGTTTGGGCTTAACCGGCGGCGACTTCTTCTCCGAAGACGAATCCGAATGCAACTTGGCAGACTTCGGAGGCGAATCTGTAGTTTCCCTGGAGATTGAGTCCACGGAGTGACGAGCAGGTAAAGAGGGTGCAGCTGGTTCTATGGTGTGACCAGGTAAAGAAAGTTTGTCATCAGTAAATGCCTCCGGCTTCAGTCCAACCACAGGTTTCAGTCCAACCACGGGTTTCAGTCCAACCACAGGTTTCAGTCCAACCACGGGTTTCAGTCCAACCACAGGCTTCAGTCCAACCGCAGGTTTCAGTCCAACCACGGGTTTCATTCCAACCACAGGCTTCAGTCCAACCGCAGGTTTCAGTCCAACCACGGGTTTCAGTCCGAATACTGGCTTCGAGGGTTTTGTGGGTGGCTCCGGTGACTTCGAAGCTTCAGAATTGACAGTTCGTAAACTGGCTATCTGTGCAGCGAAATTTGGAACTCCGGATGAGGCTGTCACGGCAGGAAGTTGAACTTCTGGCTTGCTTTCCACTTGCTCAAATTCATACGGTGGAGGAGGCGAAGCTGGCAAATTCTGACGAGCATCCTCATTCAGAATAGACTCGGTTCGATTAAAACTTGGCTTGAGAGGCTTGGCCGGCTTTGAAGGCTTTGGTGGAGGAGTTTTCTTTGTGTCCTGTCTAGCTGGTAGTTGTGGTGTTTGCGAGATAGCCGTTGACACAGAAGGTGGAGCGGCAGAAGGTCGAGCAGCAGATACAGGTGGCGACATAGCATCCCCAGCTAACGAGCCCAGTTTGGTCGAGGAAAGCGGCTTATGATGTGAAGAACGCGATGGATCTTCATTTCCTCTATAAATTCGAGGGGGTGGAGGTCCAAACTTGTTAATATCTATATCAACAAATTTAATTGGCTTTTTCTCTACCGCAGGTTCATTTGTATCGGCAGTGGAGGGTGCTGACACTTCTGAAGATACAGATGTGATAGAATTTCTCGCTGGCAACGATGGAACAGATGGAACGGGCCTGGAGTTTGGTGGAGAAATAACTGTAGGGGTCACACCTGGAGATACTGGGACCGAAATACCCAGTGCTCCAGCTTTCGCAACTGGCTTGGGGGGTGGATTCACACGATCTTTTCTAACAGGAGGAAGTGCAAATTGACTGGCATCTGGAGCCGGTTTTGGAATGTACTTCTGCTCACCATCTTCACCAATCTCGTAATGTCCAGCTCTACTCTTGGTGTACAGCTTTGGAGTATCAACTGGACTAGTGACGGAAGCAGGTTGTTGGTCCGGAACCGCAGAAACTACAGTTGGAGCAACTGGAACGGGAGCAGCAACATGTCCGTACTGAGGCTGTGGTTGTTGGGACTGGACCTGAGGCTGTACCTGAGGTTGTACCTGAGACTGTCCCTGGGGTTGAATTGTTCCTGGTGCCTGGTAGTAGACTGGCTGAGTCTGTGGTATAGTCTGAATTGACCCATTTCTACCTGGAAGTGAGGGAGGACCCTGAGGATTTGTTTGGTATTCTCCATGTTGAAGTTGAGACTGAGGTTGCTGAGGTTGCTGCGGTTGCTGCGGTTGCTGAACATCAACAGTTGATTGAGCGCTATTCGACTGCCCCAGAAAATGGTTCTTGAATGAGTTCAGAATTTGACTCTGAAACTGATTCAGAAGATTGTTCTGGAACTGTGTCTGTAATTGAGACTGGAAATTCTGACCCTGTCCTTGATTCTGTCCTTGAGTGTTCTGACCTGCGACCTGGCCCTGAATGCCCAGACCCTGACCCAGGGCATTCTGGTTTTGCCCTTGGCCCTGATTCTGGCCACTATTGTGGTTCAGTGCAAATTGGTTGACGCTCTGATTAACTGTCTGAGTGACAGCACCAGCTACGGCCAGCGAGAATGCGTTGGAAAGTGCCAGAGGAATCACATTCTGATTTTGATTCTGACTTTGATTTTGCTGATTTTGCTGATTTTGCTGATTTTGATAGACAGGCACCTCCGGAATGGCCCTAGTTGGCAATTGTGGCTGTGAAATAGAAAGTTGAGGTTGGATCTGTCCAGGTTGCAGGTATTGACCCTGTGGTGGAGCACATTGTCCTTGTTCTGCGGGAGCATATTGAACTTGACCGGGCGCTTGCCCTGGTGTTTGTACTGGTGGAGCATATTGCTGACTGTAATTTTGCAACTGAGGTTGTTGTTGTTGTTGTTGTTGTTGTTGTTGCTGCTGATAAGCTGGCGGAGGAACTCCTTGATCTTGCCCTTGACTAACTTGACCTTGTGGATGTGCGGAAACACTCAGATACTTCGACCTTTCACCTTTGGAAGGAACATCATACGTTGCAACATTTCTCTTTGGAGGCAACGGAAGGTTGCTTAAGTTCTGTGCTGGTGCCATTGGCGGTAATGGGGCCGACGATCCAGGCTCAGATTCCTCTTGAGGGGAAAGACCTTTCCGTTTTGCTTCACTGTTTTTATAAGTTTTGTAACCAGCTTTACCTAGTGCCTTAGTACCGCTTCCAATTCCCTTGGCAGTGGCTATACCAGCCTTTTTGAATGTGCCCTTATTTTCTTGCCAGAAAGACATTGGTTCGTGACCTTAGTACAGGAATTGCCAGTGCTGAAGTCTGTTATGGTGCTATATATTGCAAGCAACTATTTTTGAAAAGTTATATACTGAATTCAATAATTCTATATTCTTGGGAGCTTTAAGAGAATTATACGATTCTAGAGTTCTCTAAAGTGCACCGACTTGGGAGATGGAGGCACGTTGTGCTAAGTCTCAACATATGCGTCTTATAATTGCTTTTCAGATCTTGTGTTAAGAATAAATTACAGTAGAATGAGTTGTTAGGTATATTATAGTTATCCGAAGACTTTTCTAAACTGGCCCCAATGATACGTAAGACCTTTTTTTCTGTTATCAATTGCTATCCTCTAGTCCACAACCAATACCAAGAGATAACTCAACAAGCTACCAGCAGCCAATCCCACGCTCAAGAAAACGGTAGTAAAGCCACCAGCAGCCTCTCTCTCGTCATCGTCGTCACAGTGGTCTCCGACCACCATGAAGCACGAAGTGCACAACTGGCCATTGGACAACCCAAACAAGAACTGGAGCATCACATACCAAAAGTCGGAAGGAATGAGTGCCAGTTGCCCCTTGGGGTGAATGTTGCAAGTCATGAACAAAGGAATGAAGAGTAAGCGACCCACTGAGTACCAGATGAGCACTTTTGGGTTCTGGATAAGAAACTTAGAGTTGGTTGCTCCGCATAAAATCCGCCCAAGAAGATCACCCAAGTTCCACACCAAATATATAAATGGAATGTAAATGCTTTTCTTGAAGAGGAAGAACTTCAGGTCAGTGTTAACTGACTCCACAATAGAAGCAAATACTGGGAACAGCAAGGTAATGCAGAAAGTTAAGAAAATCGTCAGAACAATCAAGTGAAGCTTTTTCCACAACACACCAAAAGGCACGTATTTCTCTTGAATCATGACTTCGGGCTCCTCGTCTTCGTCAGGATTCTCTCCTACGTGTTCTTCATTCATGACCTCATCCAAAGCCTTGTAGATTGCATCAGTTCGATAGTGATTTGTCAACGCGAGCAATGCGATAGAAACAATGGAAACCAAACTGGCAGTAATATAGTAGATGAAAACTCCAAAGTTCTTCTGGACGTAGTAGTCATTGTCTCCCTCCTTTGCATCTTCCGATTTGATTCCCTTCTCTCCCACCAACAAGATGGAGATAATCAACGCCACCGATGGGAGTGTCCCCGCAATAGCTTGTCCCACCATGACAGCGTTTGTGTACAACTGGCCAAGCACATTCACAGTGGCCATGGTTCCGTTCTGGGCAAGACAGGTTGCCATAGCACTCACGAGCACCATCACCATGAGACCAGCAAAAAACACCAAGTCGTCCATACGGATAAACACATCCATTACACACGAAAATGCCATGAAGATAAACACACCAATCGTGATACCGAGGCCTGCATTGATCCTGAAGTTGTAGTTGACTCCACTCTGGATTTGTGACAAGTAATAGTTGAAGCATGTAGACATGATAGTCGACACGGACATCATGGTCGACGAGTACATTTTAACCAACGATGGTGAGTGGGTAAATCGGTCTCCGTAGTATGCTGAAGCCGAAAGAAAACAATTCCATGGCCAGAGTAGAGCGATTCCAATGATGGTGAAGGTTACATACTTCAATTGTGAAAGAGAAATCTTGACGGGCCCTGCGCGGAACACCACCGGGTCGTGCACGATGTGGTGGGCTCCTCTTTGGGTCATATCGTCGAGCTCGATTTGGTCCAGCAATTTGAGAGTAAAAGAGGCGGGATAACCTGGCTTTAAATACTTTTGATGGATGTCATGGACGATGATGCGCGCTTCTTATCATGTCCTGCTATGTGCCGGAATGTTGCCGATAAGCACCTCGCAACATGATTTGAGATGTGATATGATTGAAGAGAAAGGTCATTTGAATCATTACATTTGTGTTTCATAAAAAGAAATCTTCTTATTCAGTCGCTAATATTGCTTCTCGCTTCTTGGCTGGGTTGACGATATTCAATTCTGATTCTTAGGTGAATATTTTGGTGAATAATTAAGTGAATTATACAGTGTTTAATTTGAATGCTATACTTACGTCAATGATGATTGGGAGCGGACCTTGCGTGGTGGTGTGAAAGCGACTCCGGAATCCTTCTCAATGTGGGGGTCTGTAGCATAAAGCCTTCTCAACGCTTGGTTCTGCGATTCTATGAGCTGCTGGAGGTCTTCCTCTATTCGGAAGAACAATTTGAGCAGAAGATAGTTAGGTTCCTTGATAGGAAGCCGAAGAGGAGAGCTATCACCAAGCCAATACTTAGGATCCAATGTCTGATCGTTATCTTCATGCTGGAGTTTCAGGAGCAATTCTGTCCATTCTTCCACCGTATACCTTTTCTGCGGATCCTCGAGCCCGTCAAGCATTACTACTCGTAGCGTATTGAGCCTGTCGAGAATCCGACTGGAGATTTGAAGACGCTCCAGAATAATTCGCTGGACATCGTTAACATTGGTACCGTTGGGAAGGTTGGTTATTCCCGAAGAATCTGATTGAAATTGGTCAGTTATCACCTTTGCCTTTCCAACTTCAGTGTCAGCTCCCTCCAACACTGCGTCTATCCCTTCTTCTTCTAGTGATGTCTCTACATCCACATCCTCATCTAGTGCAGTCTCTTCCTCCACTTCTTCCACCTCGATATTCTCTTCTAAATCCTCCTGGTCTATTTTCCGTTCCACCTCAGCATCCGAAGTCTCCAATGGCCAGCATGAAAAAGCAGCCACCCAAGTTCTCCAACTAAGGAGAAAAGTAGCAATGGTGTCCACGCGGTCTGCAAACTCGTAGAGCTTATCACCCACATTGGAGATCAAGATGGTCATCAAGGGAATGGCAGTGATGGCCCATTGTATAAAAAAAATTCGTCCAAATGCTGTCGATGGATGGAAGTCTCCGTACCCAATTGTCACAAGACACAAGAAGCAGAAGTAGACAGAATTGAAGAAGCCCCATTTCTCCACGAAATGGAAGATAAGTGCTCCAATTAACCAAAAGGACAAAAATACAGTGATAGAAATCACGAGTGAGACATTTGTTTGATGAAGTCTAACTTTTGCTCTTAATAGTCTCATTTGACGAAACGATTCTTCTGTGGTCAAATGCACATTTTTCTCCTCCAATGTTTTCAAGACTCGAATTCTATTTTTCTCGACAAAATGCCAGAAAATGCTCGGACCAGCCGATGAAAGTACAACCTGACGAATAGTCGCAACAATCAAACCCATGATGATCACACCTATAAATGAGAAAATAAGTGCAAACACTTTGGCACCCGCAGTGATGGGCACGATATCTCCCAAACCAATGGTCAACATGGAGACCGTACAGTAATACAATGAAGTACCGTAACTCAAGTTGGAAATAAGATGCGTCATGGAAATACTGCCTACCGCCTGCCAAACAGAGAAGGCAATGGTGTATGACATGAGCAGTCGTTGTTTCTTGTCGAGATTGAATGTTGGCGGATACTTATCAAGCTTATATCCTATGAAGTTCACCATAAGTATAACCGAGCAGGAGTAGTACATGACAGTGGTGAATACGGCTAACCAGAAGCCCTCAGACCGTTCGAAGGTAGCATTTGGTCCAGAAAACTCACGGTTAGTGAGGAGCACCGCTATTAGGAGGAATGTTGCTGCCAATATCCAGCAGATGATCGAGACACTTTGAGTGACCAAGTATCTCATTTTTCCTGAGAAATTCATCACGAGAGACATATTTCCCACAATTCCTAGAACGAACGATGCAATGTTGAGAGAGAAAACATAGCCAATGTCCAGCACTGCCTTGCCTGTTTCAATACTGATTCTCCAGTGTTCTACTAGCCCAACCAAGGAGATCAAATTGCCCAAAGGAGCCATACATGCGGCCACTAACGGGAGAAACGACGATATTAAGAGCCAGATGATAAAGTGATCTTCTCCAGGTTGGACAGTCAAGTTGGTTACGGTGATGATGGGAACATGCAAAGTGTGCTTCAAGGCCAATGTGGATCTTGGAAGGGCTACTGATTCGCCCTCATGCGACTGGAGTTCCCTTAACAGATCATAATAGGTGTTAGATAATACTGGCAGTAGTTTGTCCTGGTAATTGAGTAAGGTTTCACTTCTTAATTCACGAGCAACATTATTTTGCAGGATACCGAGAGCTTTCTTGGCTGAAGTTAGCCTTTTTCGTAGGAGGGGAGGTGGCATGGATAGATTTTATGTATGATGATGCACGCTGTTCATTTGTTGTCAAGGTAATGTATAGTAGTAGTGATGAGCATGATGATGCGCAATATGGGGAAGCATCAAATGTATGGAGGAGAGAGAAGAGGAAGTAGGTGAGAAATAAAATTTAGAGAAAGAGAAAAAAATAGATGAGAGATAGAATTGAAAAAATAAAACAAAAATAAAGTTCTTTAAACAACACATTGTAGAGAGCCTACTTGGTATGTTCACTGTAAGTATGGAAGGGGTTTCTGCTTTAGATGAAGAAATCTTCATTGAATATACTACAACTTTGAGTACACAACAATCGAGTAGAAATTGTCAGCCAATACTTGCTAAAACCACAGAACGTTGAAAACCTCGGAATAGGAGTACTAGAGACTTCAAAGCTTCACATATTCAGATCTCCATGTATGCCAAATCTGTAGACAACTTACATCACCAGGTAATTGTAATTCTCATACAGATTAACTTCCAAAATAATTAAACTGATCTTCTGCAACTCAAATTCAACTCCCCATTTATCTCGAACGTGTTCTCATCATCTACATTACAACAGTCTCTACACCATTGTCCTCTCCAATGCATTCTATTTACAGGTTATCATGTCGTGCTAAAGCGTGAAAGGAACCTCATTGCGAGGATCAAGTACATACTTTCTCAAAATGTTCTTGACAGTGTGGGGCTGCAACTCCTCAGCGTTCTTGTTTAGACTGGTCAAAACCTCCAGACGTTGTGCAGCAAATTCAGAGCTCATGAACTTGTCGAGAATTTGCTTGATGTGGGCAATCCTGTTCTCCACAACACTCAAGTCCTTAGCGGCCTCGTTGACCTCGAGTTTCAACACAGGCTCTGGCGATGGCCATGATGTGATTCCATACTTCTGCTTGATTTCATTGATCTGGTCAAGAAGTGCCTGCTTGTCGGCTTCTGGGCTCTGAATAGACTTGGAAATACGGTCCAAGTTCTTCAAGTCCTCCACCTTCTCGATAGTAGCCTCAAAATCTTGTTTCTTCTGCAAGTATTCCGTGATCTTGAGCTGTTCTTCCTGGGCAACCTTCTGCTTGGCCAACGTCTCGTAAAGTGCAAATTGCTGACCCTTGTTGACCTTAATTTCTGCAATAGCAAAATATTTACGTGCGGAAATCTTAGGAATGGTTTCGATTCTCACAATATCGCCTTCTTTGCACAAGTTTCCTTCATCGTGAACAAGGTAATCTTTTCTTTGAATGACTTCCTTGTGAACTCTCTTGTCGTAGGCTTTAGTCTGAACACGGACCTTGACGGTCTTGTTCATTTTGCCTTGGGAAACGACCAAACCCACAAAGTTTTGTCTAGCCATTATGTAATTACAGATTATGTCAGTTTGAGATTTGTTCAAAAAAATTTACTGAGGCGTGCACCAATCATAAAGTGTGTAGGAGAATGGATATAGGATATTCTACCCAGACTAGATATGGGGAATTAGAGACGAGCTATGAAATCATTGAAGATTGGCTAATTTAAAGCATTCAGGAATACAAATAAAAGGTTATACAAAACGGACGATCAATAAAGTACTAAAGTATATCGTTGTAAAATATCCAACACTCGCCATTTGCAGCCTTCAATGTAAAGGTGCCGAGACTAATAATCCAGGCCAATTAATCAGACAAACAATTATTACTCTATTTATTGTCTGCTGCAGCAGTATCCACATTCTGAATGTACTCATAGTAGAACGCTGTCAACTGCAAGTGCCCGTCAAACTCAATCTTCTCGTCCACACTATGGATGTTACTCTCCAAAAGGTTGACAATCATAGGCAGGTACCTGTAGATGTTCTTAGTGAGGTTCCAGTAATACTTTGTGTCAGTATTGGCAGGCATAATGCTGGGAGCAGTTATGATCGGATAATCCGTCGAGTTCTTGAGGACTAAGTTCTCAAAAACATGTCTAGTGGTTCTAGCCAAATACTCCCAGACATTGTCGTCAGCAGGACTAACTGGAGCGTATTCCAAAACAGGCTCGGAGAAGAGCTCTGTTTTAATTACACCCTTGGACTTCTCGGGAGTATAGACTGTTTTGCCAAATGCAGAAACCTCCAAGTCGTACTTTTCACCAATGGCTCTGACTCGCGAAGCAAAGTGGGACTTGACGAAATCCACTGTTTGGCCAACGGTGATCCTATGGTTGACAACCAAATACACGTTTTCGGGCAATGCATTGGCTTTCTCTCCGCCGTTAATCAAATCCACGGCCTGAGAGGTCTGGATCAAGTATTTGGTGAGTCTGCTCTTAGCCAACATCTCCACCACCTTCAGGTTGGCCAATTTGTCAAAACCAGCACGAAGAATAGCCTTCCTCTGTAATTTAGACAACCTTTCACCACTGTTCAGTGCTAAACATTGCAAATAGCCGAGAATGGGGTTTCCTTCGATCAATTGTGGTTGGAATGGATCCTGCTCGATGTTGTAAGCCAATTCGCCCATAATTCCCACTGCACTATGGTCAGGTGGCACGGAAGAATGACCGCCGGGCATGTTCAAGTCCACCCGAATGTCGGCGTATCCTTTCTCACCTGTCGAAGGACATGCAACAAGCTGTTTCGTGATGGGATCCATCAACAAACCAGGACCTTCGTCAATGAGAGCGTAGATTCCATTTTTGCCGAATTTTTCCTCCAAGAACTTGCTCAAAGTTTGAGCGCCGTAAACGCCTGAGATTTCTTCATCGAAACCAAATGCCATCACCACACCACGAGTAGGAGTATATCCCTCGCCAATAAGAAGTTCCACGGCTTCCAATGCCGCAATCAACGAGTTCTTACAGTCGGATGCTCCACGACCGTAGACGTACTTGCCGTCATAATGTCCCTCAAATGGTGGATAAGTCCAGTCACTCAAGGTCTCCTTTTGGACGGGAACAACGTCCTGGTGAGCTGTGAGCATCAATGGCTTCAATTTCTCATCCAGACCCTTCCAGTAGAACACTAAGCCATAAGTATTGACCTTAAAGATTTCCAGGACCTCGTGGACCTTAGGAAATGCCTTTTCCAAGTAGCTATGGAAATCACCAAAGTTTCTCCATAATTTGGGAGCCTCATCGACATCAGGCAAATGATCCACCACCTGAGTGTCGACCTGAACTGCACCTGCAAGATTCCCCACCGACCAAAGGCGATAAACTGGATCTTCCAAGATTTTCACCACCGTGGAGTTGTCAATATAGAAATTGTCAGGTGCCAATGGTTCGAACACAGGACATACGTTTGGATCGTCAAGTGGTTGCAAAATGATCAACACATAGTTAAGTACGTTGGTGGTGGAAAGGATGCCAAATACAGCCACCACGAACACAAGAAACCACAGCATGGGAGTAGTAGTAACGAAAACCAGCGGAGTGGGTCGGCATTTTATCTAGTAGGTGGTTGTGCACATTCATTGGGTCTACTGGGGCGCACAACTTAGATTACGCCGATGTCATTGAGGTATTTGGAGAACATAGAGGTATGAAACTGTTGGTGAGGTAGAATTGACTTGATGAGAGATCTCTGGAGTTAAAACGGCCAAAGAATGTTCGTGTATTTGTGGTTAATCTGTTGGTACACTGGAAGTTAAATTGGGTATTCAAGGGTATATGTAGGTAAGATTCCGTCCGGCCAGCAGAACAATGCGGAAATGGAGAATACGTTAAAAAAATATCAATGTGCAGGATATTGATTGCTGTGACTGTTATACTTAGAAATAACGGGCCACCAAGTGGTACATGTAGTAGTGGATATGCTTAGAGGACCCGTTTTCTATACAAGACTGGTATATTTCGCTGGACTGTTAAGTGATATCTTTGGCAATTCTATACTTTTGTCATGTTCTATAGCTTTCTTTCATGTTTTTTCGGTCAATTATCTCTTCTAATGGCTTCAACTCGACTTTCTTATATTCAAATATTAGGACCTCCTGTTTTCGAGACCTTATCTCAACTTTTTCTTGTCTTTTAAAGACCTCTTTATTCAACTTTCTCTAGCTTCTCATCCATTCTCACTCACTGTAACTCTTTACCACTCTTTCTACTTCTATTTTATCTAAATATTTATTGTTAAGGTTCTCATCCACGAACTTCCAAAAGACACTTGGCGAACTTATCCACCAATATCTTATTTTCTTCAACAGTTCCAATGGATACTCTCAATGCACCTGTGCAGTTGGGCTCCTTTCCTCTGAATCTAACAACAACCCCATTCTCCACTGCCAACTTGTTATAGAGTTTGTTGGCCACCTCGTTCGATGGAACACCGTCCTTATCAAGAATCTCAATAAGAATGAAGTTGGCGTCCAACCCTCCAATATTGCGTCCAACGCCTGGAAGCTTCTGCAACTCACTCAACACAACTGCTCGCTGGCTGATGATCTCATTGACGAATTTTTTCATCACCTCAAGTCCTGTTCCCGGAGCAGTAGATCTGCTGGCCACAGCAGACGTTAATGACGAGATGTTGTAAGGATACTTCATAGCATTCAAGTATCCAGACAATTCTTTACTGGAATAAGTAATACCCAACCGAATTCCAGCGAGACCGAATGACTTGGATAGCGTCTGCATCACAACAAGGTTGGGGTACTCGTTGACCAACGTAGACACTGACAATGACTTCCGTGGGTCGTCACTCAGGGTGAAATCTATATATGCTTCATCCACGATCACCAAACCATTCCACTTCTCTTCGGCAGACTTCAACAACTCTACAATGCCATCAACACTCAACAACTTGGCCGTAGGGTTTCCAGGAGACGTCAAGTAGACCAACTTGATGGTGGAGTCTTTGGTTACAGCATCCAATACACCTGCTACGTCGACTTCGAAATCTGGAAGAGTCAATGGAACCTTGACCATCTGCACATCGTTGACGGTAGCACAGATAGAGTACATGCCGTATGTGGGTGGACAGATCAACAACTTATCCTTTCCTGGAGAACATACGCATCTCATCAACATGTCGATACTTTCGTCAGATCCGACGCCAAGACATAAGTTCTGGGGAGTGAGCTTGTTCTGCTCGTAGTCGTCCAAATACTTGTTGGGCAAGGCATTACGAAAAGCAGCGATTTGTTCTTTTAACTCGATCTGGTGGGGGTCCGGGTATCTATTCAACTCCAATGCCTGTTCCCAAGTTGATATGGATTCCAAGGCTGGACCGTGGGTGTTTTCGTTAGCATCCAACAAGATTCCCTCCTTGAAGTCATCACGGGCACACCTGTAAGGTTCGAGGGTGCGGATATTTTCTCTGACCAATTGCAGCAAGTTGAAAGCCATTTTGGTTGTGAAATGTGGAGGAAGTGAAGAATTTATGCGAAGTATGAGTCAAGTCGATAACCATCTGCACACAATAGATTAGTCAGAGATAACGGCTGGAGAGGCTTGATAGGGCAATTTAGGGGTTGATCGATTGAGTAAATTCAACTTTGATAATATGAAAAGCTCAAATCGATATTGAGTTATTTCCCTATATCATTTTTTTCATTCGATGTTTCCGTGTCTCCTTGGGGCGACTCTTCAGTTGGTGGTGGAAAGAAACGGACTCTCAATGTACGAGTCTTGCGTGCTCCACTTGCAAGACTTGACCTTAGCTTCTTCTGGAGTCTTTTCTTAAAAGTGGGAAAATTCCATCTTTCCCACCTATTTTTCGGCTTGGCAGAACATCCACTGGACTTCATCATGGGCTCCATATACCCACTCCATTCATCTGGAAGTACCGAGTACTCAGTTCTAGCCTCGGCAATATCTTCTACATCTTCAACAGTGGGGTAATTTTGGGGTAATGGGCGATGGGTTTTGGGCAGAAAAACCATGTTTTCTAGTTCCGTCTCGGAATTGTGTTTGCGGGTGAATAGTGTTGATGAAATCCTCTTGGCTTGGGTTTCGGTGGAAGAGTGATGAAAATGACTTGGTAGAATTTGGTTATTATTTTCATTACGCCTATTTTTATTGTAGGCTTTATCATCATGTTGATTCCCCTCTTTTTCTCGTGCTCTCAGCTCTGGAAAAAATACTGACGCCGACCTCTTGATCCATTGTCGTGCTTGAAAGGTACCTAAAGAGAAGCTCCGTGAATTTTTTGATTTTGACAGTCCAGATGTGGGGTTGACCGGTGATCTGGGTCGGAAATTCTCGGTTAGTAATGCAATAGGTTGATTATTTTTGTCGTTTTCTTCATTGACCTCACAGTTTTCATTGTTGATACTTCCACCTTCTTGCTCAGTCTTCTCGATCTTTGTCTCAACTGTTTGTTCTGAATCAGCCACCTTCTCTGTTTCTGAAATCTGCTCAGAATTTGACTCCTTTGATTGTTGTATTTGCTCCTGGGGTTCCTTTGTGTCCTGATCCAATGGGCCCTCTGGCTCCTTGCTTTCCTCTGTTTCTGTCTCACTGGATAGGTATTCCGGGGATGATTCATTTTTCGGGTCAAAAGTGTCGAAAAATCGAATTAAATGTAAGATCGACAGAGCCACGAGTGTTTCGGAAGACTTCTTTGACTCGCTATTCTGCAGACCAGCGTTTTGCTCCGTCAATATCTCCATAAGTAGTCTTCTATATTTGGGTGCAAAAACATTTGCGCACTTCATACTTATAGTACGGATCAACAACAACACTTGAATTCGCCATTTCTCACCATAATCGAATAAAAATACTTCTCGTCATATTCTTTTTTATAAGTTTCAAAATCCTCCCCATTATATCGATCAACTTTCCGTACTACCAACCTATGGATCTGATTACTTTGTCAGAAGACCCGTGCCTCCTGGACGAGTCTGTCAAAATTTACGTGGTACGTATTCAATACTTCACCACCATGGACTTTGACATTAAGTACGACCCCAAAATCAAGGGTTTGGTATTCACAGAGAAACCCGACGTGGTCGATGCAAATCTTCAACAGGACCTTGACCAGCTCAATACGTTATGCACGGAGTTGATCGGATTGACTGCACCAGTTCCACCTAAACCCAGCCAGGAATCGTTCAACAAGGATTTGTCCAAGATGATCAAAAAGTTGTACGAAGGAGGCGTTCAGTCATTCAAGCAGGGCAAGTTCCCTGAATCTGCAAAGCAGTTCACCATTGCTATTGAAGTTGTGAACCGTAGAAACAAGTTCGAAGCTTTCCAGGGAACATTACAGGAGCTCAACCTCTTGTTGATGAGCAGAGCGGATGCCTACTTGAAGTGCAAAGAGTATTTGAAGGCATTCAACGATGCAGACATGTTGATTGGAATGATGATGTGTACTCCAGACAACTTCTTGAGACGAGGTGTAGCCAACTACTTTTTGGGCAACTATGAGGATGCCCGTGCAGATTACCAGCGTGGGTTGGCTTTTGATGAAGATAACGAAAGATTAATTACTGAGTTGAACATCTGTTTGGATAAGATTCTTGAGGAGAACGGCGATTACCTTTGAGTGTATAGTAATGGTGCAACGGAGAGTATGGTGAATGTAGAGAAAATGTATATAAGAGGTTATACCCAGTAATGGTTCTTCATACGACTTTCTGTCTAATTTTGTATTTCCATTCCGTTGATTTCTTATTCATATCCCCGGTTTGTTTTGCTTTTATCTTTTCCTTTCATTTATTTGATAATGTGAATTTGTTCGTTATGGATATCTATTACCTCTTCATACTACACCTTATCAGTATGCCTGATTCGCATACCCTATAGATCAAGTTACACATACCAAAACAACTTCATCTTCTGGCAAAGATGCAGTTTGCTCTTCCTGAAGTCGTCTATATCGATTCAGATGATGAACCCACTCCTCCACATCTTCTGGAGCCTCGTGTCCCACCTGGAGATCTACAGAAGCAGATTGTGCCTCTGAGTGCCAACAACAACTTTGTGTCTAAAGATGATGTACCACCTCTGCCTGTGGCTGTGGAATATCTATTCGGTAAACAAAATGGACACCAGCCTAATAAGGAGTCACGGCTCCAGTCACTTCGAGACCCACATCAGCATCAATCTGCCAAACTTCCGGAGTCTCCACTAAATGGCAATGAAGTGGTGGTAATTGATTTGAGTGACGAGGAAGAGAACAGTTCAGGCGTGAATTCCATTTCTAACTCGACACTGAGTGTAAATTTGACCTCTGTTTCGGCGGCACGAGCACCACTCGATCAGTTTTCAAGACCAACTTATCCTAATATCCAGCCAAAGATTCAACCCCAACAAAGCTTCCATCAGGAACTCAATCACATTCCTCAGTATAATTCGTTTGGAGATTTTTCGTCTCTACCGAACCAAGTGGAAATCCGGGGTCTGCAAAATGAACCGCTGGATATGGAGATTGACGAGTCTGACTCGGATGAGGAGATTGCCGTGCTTTCTAAGGAGGAGGCAGAACGATCTGGAACATTCAAGCAAACATCGTTCGAGTTGAACTCTCGTTATAACCAACCAGTACCAGTGTTTCATGCTGGCGGAGTAACTCAAGCAGAACTAGCACAACGTCAAGATGACCAGAAAGTGAGAAACTACTTTGAGCGGTACTCATTTCCCCAAATACAGCAGCATGAGCAGAATTTGAATAATCAACTTGTGCAGTTGGATGAGGAGCGTGATGGATTCTTGAAGCGTGTTTCCAATCTCAGAGACCAAGTCCTGAATCTTATGTTTGATCAGGTCTCTTTGCGCACAGAGCTTATGAAATCAATTAATAATGCATTGAAAGAAGCTGAAGAGACTATCAAGCGATCTAAACGAGTAAGAAGGTTCCAAGGAATATTGAAGAGCGTGAAAGAGTATAAATTGATGCCCTACATGAACAGACCTCCCAACGATCCTCATTTCGACTACCAATCCCACCAGCAACCAAATAATTATAATCCGTACGCATTTCCGAATCAGCAGTCATATGGAACCAACGTCAATCCATATGTCACTGGCAATGCTCAAGAGGCTGAAGATAGCGTCCACCTAAAACAGCTATTTAACGATATCTATAAGGAGGAAGAGGTGGAAGGCATGGCGCCAACGCCGGAATCCTTGACAGTTCAGCTTTTAGATCACCAAAGAAAAGGTCTTCATTGGCTCTTGAGAAGAGAAGAGCAGAAAGCAGGTGCGCTTCTAGCAGACGATATGGGTCTTGGTAAGACTGTTCAGACAATTGCACTTATGATGGCCAATCGACCCACTGATGAAGCCTGCAAAACTACCCTTATTGTTGGTCCTGTCTCCTTGTTGAGACAATGGGCCGCTGAAATCAAGGCTAAGATTAGTGCTGAGCATGCCTTGAAGGTGGCATTTTTCCACGGTCCAGATCGAAAGAAGCTCTCCACATTCCGCAAGATATCCAAGTATGATGTGGTTTTGACTTCTTATACAACGTTGGCATCTGAGTATAAGCAGCACTACGCGGCAGTTATAGAATCTGCTCAGGTGACACATGGTCAAAACTTGATACCAGATGAAGACTCTGGTGGACAAACTTACCTGTCTCCATTTTTCTCTCCCGATTCAAAGTTTTTTAGAATTGTTTTGGATGAGGCACAGTACATAAAAAACAAGCTTTCCCAGTCCTCAAAGGCAACTGCGTTGTTGAAAGGAGAGCACAGGCTTTGCTTAACTGGTACTCCAATGCAGAATAGCATCGATGAGTTATATCCTGTCATCCGCTTTTTGAGGGTAAAACCTTATGATGACGAAAAGAAGTTTAAGCGTGATATTGCTGTTCCTATCAAAGCAAAAGGTGACTCGAACACAGACTACGACGGGGAGCGAATGGTCTCCATGAAGAAGCTTCGAGCTGTACTTCTGGCAATTATGTTAAGAAGAACAAAAGACTCGAAAGTAGATGGAAAACCTCTCATTGAGCTTCCAAAGAAATCTGTGAATCCAGTTTACGTGACTATGGACGAAGCTGAGAAAGAATTCTACCAACAATTGGAGGGAAGCATTCAGAAACGTGCTCTGAAGTTGTTGAATCTGGATTCTGTGAAACATAGTGATATCTTGACTTTGCTTCTTAGATTGAGACAGGCTTGCATTCATGAGTATCTTGTTCTAGTGGGTGAGATGAACTCACTGGAAAATTCTGGAGGTTCTGGTAACGTCATTGATTGGAAACAGAGATATAGAGCTGTTACAGGAATGAGTGATGAATTAAAGAAACGAGTGGATTGGGGTGTGGGCAAGGGAATAAAAATGGATACTCCCAAACTGGAGGACAGTAGTGATGAGACCAACGAGGTTCAATTCACCTGTCCGATGTGCTTTGACGTTGTTGGCGAGAAGTCTATTGTCATTTTTGGGACTTGTGGACATTTGATCTGCGATGGCTGTGTTGACAACTTTTTTGAACAGTACAGAACAGAATCATCTGAGTATGGAAACCGTGAAGCCAGCTGCAATACTTGTACCGCTAAAGTGACAAATAGTAGTCTTGTTGATTACTACTTTTATCTGTTGATGGTTAACGATGGACTTAACTACAATCGCCTAGAAGAAATGTTCGGCAATGAGAAGAAAACGAAAACGCTGAACACAGAGAAGGTTTCTAAGATTATCAAAGAGAAAAACGGATTTAAGGAGTCGGCTAAGATGGGCAAAACTGTGGATCTCATTAATCTGGTGATCAGTGACAGCTTGGACGAGAAGATCATTGTCTTCTCACATTTCACAACCACTTTTGATTTAATGGCACATGCTTTGAGGCAGCACAATATACCATTCTTGAGGTATGACGGCACTATGAATATTGACACCAAGAATGCTGTCATAAGTGAGTTCTATCAGGGACTGAAGAGGGTGCTTCTCATCTCACTCAAGGCAGGTAACGTCGGTCTCACGTTAACTTGTGCATCGCATGTCATTCTTATGGATCCTTTCTGGAACCCATTTGTCGAAGATCAGGCCATGGACAGAGCCCACAGGTTTGGGCAAATGAAAGAGGTCAAAGTGTACAAATTATTGATCCGTGATAGCGTGGAAGATAGAATCATGGATTTGCAAGAGCGGAAAAAGGAGCTCATCAGTGCAGCACTTGATGAGAGCGCTCTCAAGAAGAGCAGTTATCTTGGAAGAAGAGAATTGGGTTATTTGTTTGGTTTGAACAGTCTCGATCGCGCTATCTAGTGTCGACTGGTGTTGGTGACTTTGTTTTGTCTATTGGTTGGATAGTTTTGGTAATATTAATAGCTACGTTCTGAACTTTTTAACTTTGGTCAAGTTCCGAGTCCACTCCTCCTCGCTTATCAGTGCCGGCTCTTTCATGCACAATTCCCAGGTTATAGCACTCTCGAAGTTGACCCCATATTTGTCCAAGGATTTGCAAAGGTAAATAATTTGCAAAATGACACCATCGCGTCGAGATGCATCGTCCACATCGTCGTCAGAGAGACCTTTACTGGAAGCAGGTAAATGCAACCTCAATTCAGCAACAATCAAGTTGACCAAGTTACGGATGTAGGTGTTGATAAGTAGCTTGTCCTCATCTGTGGATGAATTTAGCGACGAATTCATGAAAATGGCTTGGTAAATAGAAAGCGAGTTGAAAAGGTATTCACGGAACACCTCGATGTATCTTTTCAAGTAAGTCATTTTCTTAAGCTTTAAAAGAGGCTTGAGCGTAGCTGCCTCGTCGGTTATGAATTTGAACCGTGAGTTCAAGTAGATAATTTTTAGAGATTTTTCTCTCAGTCTAGCCTGACTTTTGGGGTCAGCAGAGGCAGAGGAAAGTGCAGAGGTTGAACTTTGCACAAGGTCTGGACGATTCAAAATCTGAAAGATTTTGAGGATGTTGGACTGCTTCAAGTTGGTGTTTAGAAGCTTGATCAAGCCTCTAACCATAAGCTGTAGCTCTTTCTCAATCTGAGACTGGATTTTGTGAAAAATTGCAAGCTTTGGGAACTTGATGATGAGCATTTTGACCAAGGTGGAGATCTCAAGTGCCTCCTGGTAGTTTCCTTGCATGATGCAAAGTCTGCACAAGGTGGGGAGCTCCAATATATCTAAAATTGAATCAATGTTGGAAAGCACTGAGTTATTGAGAGTGATGGACGCCGTGTGTCTCTCTGCGGACTTAGAATCAATGCGGATGTGGCTGTCCTTCAAGCTGTGCATCATTCCTGAGATCTCCTTCTCAAGACGGACCTCGATCTTATTCGTTGCAGTTTTCAAATCCCGAGATACATCTACAATCAAGTCTCTGTTTGAGTTGGTGATGGCGGCCAATTGCAAGTCGATCTGCCGCAGTTGCAGGTCTAGCTCAGCAATTTCTTCAGTCAAAGTTTTCTGGTGAGTTCCAGTCGCATCCTCCTGTGACGTGGTGGTGAAAGTTTCGGTGGAAAGTAGTTGTTCATTGATCAAAAGATCCTGGAGATACGAATCTGCCACCTCACGCAAATGGGAGCTCGTATTGAGCTGGGCAGCTAGTGCGGGGTCCAAGCTCTCTTTGAGCGTGTCTATGAGAAGTCCCGACATGGTGGCCGTTCTTTGGTGGAGATGGGCAAGTCACTGAATGTACTTGAATGTATGTGGATGTATAGTATGTGTTGTTCGCGAAATTAACTATGGTGAGAAAGATCAACAGAATATGAACGAGAAATCCATTGAAATGAAGTAAAAATTGAGATTTGATATCAAATATGTATATAATTGAAACTATATTCACAAAATATAATCTTGGTTTTCCTTGTTTAAATATCTGTAAAGTAAATTCATGACAATCGTCTTACCTTATCGTGAGTCCCGCACGACCGGAGACTTCCGCTAATTTATCTCAACATCGCAGTAATCTACTACCCATTAACCATGGAAGGTTTGTTCTTCAACATTGACTACGGCTACGTCGAAGGAGTGGTACGTGGCTACAGAAACGGCTTGTTGACCGGAAACCAGTACGTCAACTTGACCCAGTGTGACACTCTCCAGGACTTGAAGCTCCAGTTGTCTGCCACCGACTATGGCAACTTCTTGTCGTCACAATCTGGCCCATTGTCCACATCCATCGTTCAGGACAGATTGTCGAAGAAGTTGTACTCGCAGTTCCAGTACTTGAAGAGCCAGAGCAGTGGCAAGTTGACCAAGTTCATGGACTTCATCACCTATGGCTATATGATCGACAATGTGTCTTTAATGATTACCGGTACGTTGCACGACAGAGATTGCTCAGAGATTTTGCCTAAATGTCACCCATTGGGTTGGTTCGACACGTTGCCGACGTTGTCCATCGCCACCGATATCGACGCCTTGTACAACACAGTGTTGATTGATACACCATTGGCTCCATTTTTCAAAGACTGCTTGACAGTTGACGACTTGGACGACTTGAACATCGAAATCATCAGAAACAAATTGTACAAGAACTACTTGGAGGCCTTTGTGGACTTTGTAGAGAAGGATTTTTCTGGTCCCGACAAGGAAATCATGACCAGATTGTTGAACTTCGAGGCTGACAAGAGAGTCATCAACATTGCATTGAACTCGTTGAACAACCCCGACTTGTCGCCAGAAGATAAAATCTCGTTGTTCCCACAGTACGGCAAGTTGTACCCAGTATACCATCTTGACTTGTCCCAGGCTGAGGAAGTCGAGCAAATCAAGAGCATTGTGGAGTCTATTGGCGAGTACCAGGACTTGTTCAGCGAGTCGCAGGAGAGCGGCGCCTCCAGAAACATTGAAGACTGGTTCTACTTGTTGGAGATGCAATACAACAAGAATGCTTTCACCCAGCAGTTCACCTTGTCGACGGTGTGGGCATGGTTACGTTCCAAGGAGCAAGAGGTGAGAAACATCACCTGGATTGCTGAGTGCATTGCGCAGAACCAGAAGAACAGAATTGACAATTATATTTCTGTGTACTAGGCTATATTTCTCCACGGTTAACTCCGGTCTGTTGTTGAATAGATAAATTTGTACGATGGTGTAGAACTGGTAGTTATTCCCAATTTTACTTGCAAACATACACAATAAGACAGGACCATCGGAAGATACTGTCCTTGTTGTTAGACTTGTTGCCTATTCTAAAGTATAAAAACTGTGTACACTTGTAAGTTCGTTTCACTAGGGTACTCAGGTACTTACTTCCAGCACTCAATATCTATTCCCTTTCCCTTCCTCCTCTAATGAATCGATACTCGACATTGATATTCTGTGTCACTTTTCATTCAACTAGGGAACTCAATTGGACATCTTCAATTTTAGTCCTCCTCTCTATATCTCTCCATATCCACTAATCTACAGGATGCAACTACATGTCACAATTATTCATACCGTCATCGCCTGACAATTCCCAACATGACTCCCATAAACACACTTCAAATCTCTCCTTTGTTGCATCAACTTCTCAAGTCGTCCATTTGGCCGAATCAGTTGCTGCCATCACATCGGTCAGCTCGCAAGCACTCATGATCTTGAACGAGTGTGGAATCACTTTCTACGCCGAGTACAACCACATTCTCAACGTTCAATTGACAATTGACGCGTCGCTCTTCTCTTCATTCTCACTTTCTGACGGCCAGGAGTCGCAGAACTGTCCAAATCGTGAGTTGAGACTAGGTGTTGATCTTCAACTAGTAGGTGATGCCCTAGCGGCTGCAGCAGCCACTACATTGCCACGAGCACGGAACGGACAGAAGGGGGCATCTATGGCGGAATCTGTTATGTGCTACATAAAATATTACGGCGAGGGAAGCCCACTTTTAGTCGAATTTGAAGACAGACTAATGAGTGAAGTTATCGAATTCGATACCTTCTATTATGAGCATGACTACCCCTACGATGCCCAGCCAACTCAGAACGAACAAGCGAGTGAACTTCTCGTAAATCATGAGCGTGTTGCTCTCGAAATCATCCTCAAAAGTGATGTTCTTGCTAATCTTCTTGCTGATCTTCAACAGCTCAACACTCAGGAATTACACTTGTATGCGTCCAACCTTCGGCCACGAGGGAAAGTGGTGGCTACCAATCAGCTCAATTTTCTATCTAAAGGTGCCATCGGATACCTGAAACTTTCGTACCCGAATGCAAAGACTATGCTTGAAAAATTGGATACATTCAGGCTAGCGAACGGGTCCATGACCGAAACCAGTGACTCTGTTGTCACCAGCTTTAATTTCCTGCCCTTCCTGAGAATCATCAAGGCGGTACGCTTGTCCTCGAGGTGTAAAATGATGAAGGATTTGTCTGGGGTGTTTTCTGTACAATTGCTATGTCGAAACACTCAGGTATCGAACTATCCGGGAACTCTCATCACATTCAACATGCTTGAGATGGCTACAGGCACAGATGACTTTGGCCAACTGAGGAATACTGACATTAATACATTATTTGACGATGAGGTGTACCAGCAAATCAAAGAGAGTGACCCAGCAAATGACCGTGCACTTGATCCACAAGAAGATGTCATTCCACATATAGAATTATCCCATGCTGGGCCGCTATCATATGCGTCTTTCAAAATGACTGGTGAAGCGCAATCTGGATCTGCAAAAGGCACGGAAGCCTCCACCAAGCGAAGAAAAGTTGACGATCAAATTCCAAATCACAACCCTGACCATGACGCCGATCATGACAACGACCACGATTTCACTACCGTTGGCGGAGCTGTGGAGATTCCACTTTTTCTATAGATATGTCACCTTGAATGCCATACGCAAAGTCTCCAAGATTTTTTCCCTGAGGTTTATACGTCTGGTCCGAAGGAATCGGGTGACGATGAATGTAAGTACTATGGCAATCAAAATGACCGGTGAGTTCTTCTGAACGATCTTTGACGACGCGTTGATCAAATACTCTAAGCGTGCCTTAAGCTGGTCAAAAGTGAAGCTGCGAGACGCACTTGTGGGACTAGCATCTTGTCTCCTTTTGTTTTCGTCCCGTTCTCTCTCTTGTCTGATCTGTTTGAGAGACTTGAACTTTAAGTCAGATTCGTCCTTAGCTTTACGCTTGGTGGCATTTTCATGTTCCAACCGCTTTGCCTCCATTGACTGCAACTCCTTGGCCTTCTTCTCGCGCACCTTCTTTTCTTGCTTTTTTAGTTGTTCAAGCTCATCCAATTTGACTTTGGCTTTGGCTGTGTCAACAAGCGGATTCTCCTCCGCAATTCGAAACGCCGTGGTGAAGTCCTCTGCATCTGGCAAAACGTTGAATACATACATGTCCACCCACCGCTTCAAGTACTTATCGTGGACATTGGACTGGAAATCCAAGAGTGAGTAAACTTTTCTAAAGTGCTTGGCCAATGGCGGATGTTCTTTACCCACGAGATTCTGACAGGTGTAGTTCACCAAAAAGACTTGGAAGAGGAGCTCCAGCGGGATCTTGGCGATGTCACCGTACGTTTTGTATAAGTTGTCTAAGTATACTCCTTGCTCAAGGTTGTCCATCAACACTTTCTTTTCTGCTCGTGGCAAAGCATATGCATTGGAAGAGTCACGAGGATTGATCAAGAGTCCGACCTCGGTTAAGTACAAAGTAACGATTTTGATGAAGTACTCCTCGCTCAAAGTTCCCAGCTCAAAGTTTTTGTAGGCATGATCGTGAAGCTTCAGAACAATGGCGTACGACTTTCCAAAGTCTTTATTGACAAAGAACTTGAAGGCCAACTTGTAATCATTGATGATGACTTTTTCTGGGGAGGATGACTCCATTAGTGACATCGACATGGAGTCGGTCATGGTTGAAGACATGGTTGAAGTAGTTCCTGAAGTTACCGAGGGTGAGATAAATCGCATGAACTTCTCCACAAAATCTGATGTGCAGGCCGATTGGATGGGTGAATAGAGTGACATGAACTTGACGTTGCGAGTTTTTTTAGGAAGTTGTGGGAGGGTTCCAGGATTGAAAGAACTTTTCTGTGATTCTGTGATAATTAGTAGAGCCTTTCAAAAATGGTTAGTGAAAACAAAGCTTGAGCGAGATAGAGGAATTAATGAAAGTGAGCTCACAATCAAGATTCGATTGATTAATTCTATGTCTAGAAAAACTCCATGATTCGTTAAAGAATATTCTATTGATATATAGTGCATCTATCTCCTAATAAAAACCTTGCTCTGAACTCTATGTCTGTTATATATGCCATCTCATAGTTCTGGGTTATAATCCTCCTCGTAAGTTGGCGGATCCAAGTTCTTGTACTCGTAGTACTTTGCTCTTAAATAGTAAAATATGGCTCCCATTAACAAGCAACCAGTTCCCACTACCGGAAAGCACCAATATGGGATTGTACCAGGGCCAGATGATTTGGGAGGAGGGAAAAATGGGAATAATGCAAGGAATGTGTTGGCGAGAAGAAAAAGTACCAAACAGATCCACGGCGCAGAAAAACTCTTGTGCGTAGCTTTAAAATGGGCCGAATGTGTCTCAGAGATGAGCAGGTCAAACTCCGTATAGCTCTGGTCAGAGTACTCCGGGTTGAAACTTTGGATTGACCGGTCTGAGGATGGAGACTGCAGTCCAATTGGAGATTGGTTTCTATTGGATTGCACGCCATAGGTAGCAGGAAGTACCGGGGAGATGTCGTTGTCGAAGACTTCGAGATCCTCCACGAATTTATAGTGACCCCATTTTTCTGAGTTCGCATTGAGCTTGAGATGGATGAGTCCCAAGCAGATCAAGAGATTGATCCAGGTGCCTGGGTATATATACAAGTTGACAACGAATTCATATATCTCAGAGCTTGGAGGAGCCACGAGAATGAACACACTGATGAACCAGTGCAAGATTAATGAATGGTTGATGTTCTCAAAGTATTTTGAAAATGGCAAGTAGTTGTTCAATGCCAACTCTTGATTGACATGCGAGTGAGCAAATGACACCACCATAACGTTTCCCAACGTCAGAAGAGAAATGAGTGCTGGAAGCATACGCGATGTGACAGACTCTCCGAACACCTTGTTGAAGAAAATTCCCGCCACCAACACTCCACTGTTCAAAAGCTCGTCTTTTGGAATCACAATGAGGTAGCTTACCACTACCAAAAAGTAGAGAATGGTCACTAAGGTAACAGCCAAGGGAGCAGCAATGGTGAGCACATGGTAAGGGTCCGAAATCTCCAGAAGCACATAGTTAGCATTTTCCCATCCCTTGAACGAGTATACAATTTCCAAAAGTGCCACTGAAGTGGAGTAGTAGCTGTTGGATGACTGGGTATATGGAACCGGAGGAGTGGTCAGTTGAGGAAGCTCAATGACTTTAACAGCCACCAAACTGCCAATTGCCACAATGAGAAACAAAATGAAAATCTTAAAGACTCCCAAAAAGTTAAAAAGCGACGTTCCTTGGTTGGGATACTTGATGTGGAGCCAAACGCAGAAGGTGATACAAAGCACACCAATCATTTTGGAGATCCAGGCATCCTCGGCAGCCTGTTCTCCTGAGATGGCGTACCACAAGTATTTACCAAATGCAAAAGAGTTTCCAGAACTGAATCCCAAAAATACCATCTGAAATGCATAGATACAACCCCAAAGACCCTTTGGCTTTCTGAATACTCGGAGCAAGTAGTTCTTTTCTCCACCATTCTTGAAAGGGAGGTTCAAGGCAAATTCCAAGTAGATTAGCAAGCCTGAAAAGATGATTAATGCGCCAAGTAACCATAGGGATAAAAATAGTGGAACATCTCCATTGCAATATTTGAAAATAATTGATGGGGTACTGAAAAGACCAGTTCCTATCATTTTATTGGTGATGAGTGAGATGCATGAAAGCGTGCCCAATTTGGAGTATTTGCGCCTCTCATTTGAGGGAAGCTTCGTGAACGATGAAGACCCAATCGAGATGGTAGGGATCAAGGTAGGCATGACGACAAGGTCAAAATGTCAAATTTTACTATTTGGAACTGGTCTTATCAGTCACGTGCAATCTCGATTGTGGCTAACTGTGAAGGACTGCGTCAGAGTGTGAGATTCCGCGTTAAAGAGGCACGGGTGTGTGGGACCACAGATTAAAGGCAAATATCGTAATAATCGACCGAGAAACGTGGCTTATTACAAAGGCTAAATTGGCTTTAAGCTTATAACAATATGATTCCCGATTGTTTGTTTGTTGAATTTTGCTAGACTCAAAACATTCAAACTGGTAGTACTCGGGCACATTTAATTCGTACTCCTGGAAGTGTGTGTGTGCAAAGATGATCTACAAAACGATTTACGTTTGTGTCCACATGGATCGATACATACTCGGTGATGATCCAATGATGTTTGAGTAATCTCTTCTGTGTATGACGTACTTTCTAATTATTCTGATTAGAGTCCCTTGTCGTATCAATTATTAGTCCTCTATGTAATAAATTACTCCTGTATGTATCAAGTCTATAATTGGCTATGCAGATGTTATTGAACATTGCAAAAAAGTAGAAAATTAAAGCGCAGAGAGGTCCAATACCGACTCGTCCATATTGTTGCCTTTCGAAATATGGTTGACGGAAACCGCTATCTTGCAACGAGTCAACACCTCATGCTCATGCTTATTGGTCAATCGGGCACCAGCGTCATTGGTTTTAAGATCCTGCTCCACCTCTTCTATAAGGTACAGCATGCGCATCAGTTCCACTGTAGACATCTCGTCTGACTTTTGCATCTCATCTGACGTCTTATAATAAGAAAAGCCGCTGGTGACAATCTCTTCTTCAGACACTTCATAAGTAGGAAACCCAATCACTTTGCCAAGTGCGCCGGTGGCTCCTTTTGTAGAGATAACTTGCTCAAAGGCAGGTTCAGACAGCGAGGTCAGACACGTGGATGTATCAGGACTCATGGATGGGAAGTTGATGTTCAATGAGATTCTACTATTGAGCAAGGGGCCAACAGTGTTGACTAATTGAACGATTTTTCGGCTCACAAACCGGAGATTCCGGGTGACGTGGTTGTTCTTGAACGAGTTGGACAATTCTTTCTCCTCCACATTGAAATAGTCCTCATTCTGATAGTAAATGTGGTGTACATCCTCCGTGGATACAGCAATGGTAGGGTAGTTGTGAACCTGAGCAAGATGCACCATGGCCTCAACCTGGTTGTCTAGTGATGACAAGTCTTCCTCCAATATATCCTTTTCGCTGGCATGAGTGGATGAGCTCAAGTGAAGACCCTCGTTGGGTCCCACAAGAACCAAATCGGGATGAAAATCTGGGAGATATTTAGGAATAATCTCCGAGAGTCCCACTGCTAGTGAGTCAAGTGGATTGGCATTCACATACCAAAAATCCTTATTCAAGGGGTCCTGCCCCATGGATCTGGAAGACACAATGGCCTGTGTTTCAAATTCTTTGTCAAACTCCTCGATATCTTTCTTCAGAATGACTCCCTTGGCGCCTTTGGTTAAAGTCTTGAGTTTACGAACGTGTCTATAGTACTTCTGATGAGCAGGAAGCAAATGGTTAAAATCACCGCCGTCTTTTGCTTCAACAGGTCCCGATTCGGTCATTTGTGTCTGTGGCCCAATGAAAACCACATTGTGGCCATCTTCAACCAATGCACGGTACAAGTATCTGGCGTTCATAGATACCCAGGAGTCAGTTGAGGTCATGAGAACATTAAGGCCGGCAACAAAAGGTAGGAGAAGTAGAAGCCTCATGGCTGAACGATAGTGAGAGTTTGCGAGGATTAAAGATGATAATTAGAAACATGCGAGCTATCTTTCTTATATGCTACTATAAATCAATAGCCACATGGGCATATATTAATCCGAATATAGCCACATGGGCGGTGTGCAGATACTCGGGAAATGGTGAGAAGCCCGGCCCTTTTGTAAAAAAACGTTGAGTATTACACAGGATAGATGAGACCGATACGAAAGAAACAAAACATCAGACGAGAGGAAAGAAGAAACTTACAAATTGAGGATATTGAAGGAGTGAATGTGATGGATTTGCACCTGTAGGTGAAGTGGTTTAGTGGCAAGTGAAGTAGAAGATTTCAATTTCGTTCAGTCCAATACATGAATCGCGCTATGTAGTTCACTAGTAATATGATCAGAATTGTATCAGAAATCTGGCTTAAGAATCTATTGATTGAGAAGGAAAAACGGGGCTGATGTCTTTAACCACCTTTGTTGAGAGTATTGTTGGCAAGAAGACGCGAATAACTCACATGACCTTGTTGTGGATTCGAGATACCGGAAGCGGAACATCAAGAATCGCGATTAAACGGTGGTCTCTTATACATTCTTATTGGTCAAAGAAGTCGGTCAAGGTGAGATCTTGAATACAAGGTTAATGCTGATGTTTGAGTGGATTCGAACATTGAAAAAATTCCGTAGATTTATACGGATGACTAGTTTATTTTACTTTATCAAGAAAGCTACGATAGTGAAGTCGTGTGATCAGTGTAATTACCGCATTAAACATGAAATCACACTCAAAATTACTCAATCGATCTTTGCTAGAACTAAAAGAAAGCAAAGAAAGTAAAGAAAGCAAAGAAAGCAAAGAAATCAAAGAAATCAAACCAAGTAGAATTCGTCCAGGAACGTCAAAAGTAGAACGTTTAACTGGCAAATCTACCCTCCATGACGGAAATGTGACGCTCTCGCCAATTCTCAGGCTCCGTGGAAGATTTGGCCACAGTTTCAGGATTTTCCATCTCACCATACTAAGTTTTCATCCGTATATATACCCGAACTGTCAAAGCCTCATCATAGTGATTATTCTTCAAAGATGGTAAAGTAGGTATTACTTTTCGAACTTATACATGGAAAATCTAAAATTTTCCAACTTAAGTGACAAACGACAATTACGACCAGCTGGATTTTGCGCCGGCCCTTTTTGAATTTCTCCTCACTTTTTCGTCACCTCTTTTAAGGATGCTGTGGGATAATTGAAGGGAAATCCGAAGGTGAAGTTCGATATTACAAAAGTCAATGCAGAATTGGCATCGGACCGAGGTTACCGTCAAAACAATCCACTTGCTGCGAATTACATCCGCATTAACTTTGCCGACACAATGCAACATACTGAAATCTCTAGATCAGCGCCAAAGGAACAATCGTATTCACTGCATCACTTACATAGGTCACGCCACTTCTGCGGTACACATATGCGACGAAGGCTGCAAGCGATGCATGCGCACTGGAGATCTGTGGCTCGTTCCAAATTCCATATAACTCAGAAATATCATTGAAATGTGAAAACCAGTAAAGAGCGTTACATGAAGAATAGGTCTTCCTACTGTTTTAGGTAGTCGAAACTTGATGTTCCTGCGTTCGAAGCACATTGCTTGCTGCAGACACAATAGTCGAGTACTGCAACCGAGTGTGAGGATCAGTCCGAGGATTTTAGACCTTCACTGAAGATGGACTTCCATGTGAGAACTTTGAACTCTCGTCGTCTGGTTTTTCTCTCTTTCTGGTTCCAGGTTCGGATTTGCCCTCTGGAGCTTCACTCGAAACATCTTAAATTGCTCAAGTTGCCTCACGAGCCGTGAAAGTAATAAGCTGTTGATGCAGATGTGTAGACAGATCATACGCCTACCGTGAGATAAGCTCCCTATCACTCCCTATCGTAATTTTTTTTTATCCTTATTATGCCTTTTATTCTCACCTCGGTTCTAAAAGTTAGGACGACGATACTACGATGATGAGTGGACAAGAAATCATACCAGTTGCGCCTATCGTCCTATTCTTATCATTTTGACCCTTCTCTCTCTTAGTGGCATCGACAGAAATTTTCTGTATGTTCTGTTGGATATGGTATTGGTTGCCCGATCTGGTCGTGGCCATATAATCCGAGTTCCCAAACAGGGAATAGTTGACCACATCCCGCACGTGAAGGAGACTATTTAAGAACCAGTGAGTCCCCCACCTTCTCATCCTCCAAAACAAATCGAGATGGCAAAGTTCGCATTGGTCACTGGAGCATCTTCTGGAATAGGTTACAACTTGGCTGTTGAATTGTCAAAGAATGGCTATACGGTCTTTGGTGGTGCACCCGCACCTGTAGTTCATCTTATGGACCCTCTCAAGGAATATGGTGTGATACCGTTTGCCTTGGACATCACCGATATCCAGCTGATTAAAGATGCGGTTGAGCTTTTTAAGAAGGAGTCAGGTGGTGAACGACTTGACGTTTTGTATAACAATGCAGGTATTGCTATTGGTGGACCCGGCTATGACTTTGACGATGCTGAGGTTGCAAATTTCATTAACGTCAACCTTACAGGCCACATTTACATGACCAAATACTTCTCGGATTTTGTTATCAACGCAAAGGGCACTATCTTGTACACTGCATCTGTTGCTGCCATCATGCCACTTTCATGGACTTCCATCTACTGTGCAACCAAGGCTGCGATTAATGCTTATGCAAAGGGCATCCGTGCCGAATTGGCTCCTTTCGGAGTTACAGTCCACAGTGTGATTACTGGTGGTGTCGAGACGGGCATTGCAGGTCCATCGCAGAAGGTTTTGGCTGCTAAGGCTCGCCAGTATAAACATTACGTTCCCAGCATGGAAGCTTCTTTCGCAGCCTCGGGTAACATGGTAAAGAACACCATGACTCCTGATGTTTACGCTAAACGAGTAGTCAAGCGTATTGTGCGCGGATTCAGTGGCTTCAATATCTACGAGGGCTTCAGGGCTGGTACCTTGAACTTCGTTTCCAGGTGGTTGCCGCTTTGGGTCCATTATAAAGCAATGGCCGTCTATTTCAAGCAATCTGCTGTGTTCAGAGAACTTAAGAGGAAGTTTGGTAAGTGATTTTGAGCTTAACTAAAACTTCAACCTTATTTATACAGTATCACAAATTGGAAGATATTATAATATTTTTCGGTTAATATATCTTTTATGTAATTTTCTGACTAGTGTGTGTAGTAGTATATTTCGTCTATGCGCACAGAATAAGTGAGAATTTGCCAGTATTGAATAAGTTTACGAACTAACCCCTGATATACAAAACATAAAAAGTGACATTAAAAATCGAAATCCGAGAAAAACACAGATTTTTTTTTACATTTGTGCAAATTCTCAACTGCCATTTCTCATTATCCTTTTTTTTGTCTTTAATAAAAGGTCACTCTTTATTCTTTTTCTGTCTTGTTGTCATCTTGGAGTCGTCCTGGAAATGTCCTGTAGTGTACCTTTTGACTAGGAGCCATTGTACAGGGACCGAGTTTGGAGATACGCTTCATGACCGAATTGTCGTAATTAGAAAGTAAAATCGTGTTCAAAAATGATCGCGAATAACACATCTGCCAGTGAAAAATCTGGAGATTTCCCAAAACGGTCGGTTGATCCAATCTACAGGGATTTCGTCATAGTCGATGACGTACCCGTAGGTGACTGGGGTCTCTTTATATTGAATTTATCGGTGTCTACTATGGTTCCTATCGTTGGTTTTGCTCTATGTTCACTGCTAGCCAAAACTCATGCTGCCAAATGTGGTGCATTGATAGGTTGCGGACTACTTTTGGTCTTGTACGGAGCTAGTCTTTTACCTAAGAATGTGTTGTTGGAGGAATTGGAGCAATCGGAAATAGACAAGTTAGGTCAGCTCATCGATTCGCTCATACAGAGAATAACCAATATATTTCACCTAAACGAGTTGGAATCGTCCAAATTGCCCTACACGATCATCGTAATTGGAGTTCTGATTATAGTGACGTCAAGCGTCCAATTCTATAGAGTACGGACAAAGGCAAGCAAATTTCTCACCTAATATGGTAAAGACCCTTGTTTTAATGCATGTGAGACGTCGTCTCCACCATCTATCCCATAACCACCAACATCTTCTCGTAGATGGTGAACACAATACCTCCACTCAACACCAAACGTCCAAGTCTGGGCGTGGCACCTTTCCAGAACGTGAGCAAGCCCTCCTCCTTGAAGATACGCACGAAACAGTTCCACGTTGACGAGTAGAGCTTGTCTGCTCCCAAGGCTTGCATTCTTGTCTTGACAGTGTCAATAGGCATAGTTGTATACACAGTGACGATACCGGCAAAGGAACCTACGGCGAAAGTAGCTGCAGACGACAACGGTTCGTGTGCTGGTGTGTTGGTGGCTTGCTGGATCATGGTCTTGATGGCATTGTAAGAGCCCAATCTAACGGCCTGATTAGATGCCTGTCTCAACGATACTGGAACGACACCAGCGTAAATACCCTTGAATCCCAAATCACGCACAAGTTTGACTGTTCCTGACACCAAGCCGTTTTGGTACTTGGGCTTGGCCATCTGCTTGTCATCGATCAACGCAGTCTTGATGGCCTCAAAGGGAGTCACAGCGACGACCGACTCCAACAAACCTGCTCCCAAGCCTGCGATTACACCACGTGGACCAGATAACTTGCCGTTACGGTCCACCAAAAGTGACTTAATGTAGTCAAATCCGAGGAAACGCACTGAAGCTTTGACGGTGTTACCCACCACAAATGCTGGACATCCAACATACAAAGACGAAACACCCTGTGTCTTGGATACGTTATAGATCAAGACCAAAGGGTTTCTGGATGCCTTGGACGACTTGTCAACCAACTGCAATCTTGTTTTGGCAAACTCAAATGGGTAAGTCACCACACCTTCAATGGCACCAGCCGTACCTCCAGCAATGAACGACTTGAAAGGGTCAACTTTCTATGGAGTTAGTAGAAGCAGGAAGTGATGGGATTTACATGCTTGAGTCATGTTTTTTTTTTGGGTTACGTACCTTTTTTTCTGTGGCCATGGTTAATATTCTACTGATTCCGATACCGGTGAAAAACTCTGAGCAGTACTCCACACAAGTTATCTACAGACCCTGTGAGTCAGATGTTACAATTTTATTAAATTGAGAACCAAACCATTGTGTTGATTTAAAATGTCAAATAATTCATCGAGATTAAATTATCGGTCATGCATACGTTTTGGATGTGATCGAAGATGCTTATAGATATGCGAACCGATGTGTCAAGTTAAGTTTTTCATCACATCAGTCAAATTGTCAGATTTGCGTAATGTCTGTTAAATTAGTATTTCAATCCCTGAAAATGCTGTTGGGTGCCATTAGACATCCTCAAAGTCGTCAAAGTCGTCCTCGTCTTCTTCATCTTCCTCTGCTTCTCTCTCAGCCAAATCAGCATAGTATGCGGCAAGCACATCTTGTGCTTCCTTCTCCTTCCTCTCAGTCTCGGACATCTGGACGACTGGAGCAGCTTCCACTGTGTCGTCTCCCTCCATTTTGACGTCGCCGTCCTCCTCTTTGACGACGGTGCTCTCGACCGCTTCCTCATCCTTGACATCAAAGCCTTCACTGTTGCCAACGGTTGACGCCGAGTGCCAAGAAGGCAAGGCGTTCTGCTCCAACTTCTGGCGTCTGTTCTCCTTTTCCTGTTGCTCCCTCTCGTAATTCTCGTCGGATGCGGTGATGGACACATGCAACGTTGCATTGGCCTTGGATGCGGCGTTCTGAAGCGATTGAGAAATCTGTGCCCTTGACTTACCCGTAGTACGATTTGAAATAGTGTATGAAGCCAAAGATCCCGACTGTGCTGGAATGGCTTTGGTCAACGCAATCTCGAAGTTGTTGTCTTCCACATCCGAGTTGTCCACTTTCTTCAAGTAGCCAATGATAGGGTCCACCTGGAGCATGAGCTTCTCCAATTTCTCCTGCTTGATAGAGGCTTGCTGCGATGAGTCGTCCTCCTCCAAAACTGCCCCACAGTTGTCACAGAGGAAACTGGAGCGATCGTCACTGAGCAAGGAGATGGCATCGAGCTGGCTAATTTTCTTGCCGCAACGCGGACAGATGTAGCCATGTGGATTTCCGTACAGTGACATTTCGTCCTTGATGGATGACACAATCGAATGCACTCGCCATTTCACTGCGTCAATGGCCTCTGTGATATGGATGTAGTAATATGTTCTGTTTGTGAGGCGCTGCTGGGGGTTTTCCTCTTTCTGGATGTGTGTGGCCAACATGCGGTCATCCACGAGCTTATTGCAGAGCGAACGAAGCTCTTTGCGGTGGATTCCAAGGAGATAAATGAGATCATCCTCCGAGAGCACAGAGTGTAGAAGAACAGCGTCCACGATCAAGATGGAGGGCCGTGAGTAGAAGCCACGGGCAACAAAGCGTATGAGCGAGCGGGTAGTATCGTCCATGGCAGACAAGGAGAGGGGGGCACCGGTATTTATAGGTGGGGTGTCAGCGGATAACAAATGGGGGAGAGAAAAGGTGTAGGGCCTGGGAACAGGATTTGGTGAGAGCAGGAGGTACGGAGCTAGATGAGGTATTTGGATGATGGAGTTGAAGAGTGGGAGATATCGAAAAGGGGAAAAAATGTCTGAGGTAATTTGAAAATATTTAGAATTCATTATAAATCTCTAGGGAGAAGGGATGCAACCTGATTTGTTCATGTTTGTGTACTTGGCTATGGACATTGGGATAATGAAAATCGGATTAAGTTGAATGAGCAGGTGGATTGCCCAGGAGATAACAAATACACAGCATTTGTATGAAACTAATAGATCGGAAGTCTCTATTAGGGCTCAACTGAAGGAATTTCAAACAAATGCTTTTTGAACTAACATTTTAGGGCAAGAGAAATAGGTATAAAGAATATTAATACGTGGAGCAAAAGGAGACATGATCGTTCGGAAATGGCAAACCGATGGAAAAATCAATGTAGAATATCGAGATGGCTAATCAAAGAGTTTCAGAAATATCATAGCCTCCCCATTAGTTTCAGATAGCAGAACTAACATATGAGGAGAGGAGGCAATTCGAAATCCCAACCTCGAAGTACGCCAGATGTCGACACTAGAAGAAAATGATGTTATACAACGAGAATCTAAACTTATTGATATATCAACTTTTACAAGAAGCATTTTTAATTTTTCAGCACGGCTGGAGCCCCCCCAAATCCTTCGTAACATTACAAAAATAACCAGTATATACGCACTTTCAAATGTCCTCTAGAGTTAAATCATCAAAGATTGAACGTCATAATGACGCAAAATCTCAACTAGAAGAAGAATTCAAAACTTTCAGACCCTTAAAATCATATCAATATTTGCACCAGAAATTAATGACGAGCGTCTTGACTCTTGACAATAGGTGCGAATGTCGGGCAATCGCCGGAATGCCGAGAAGACATCAGTAAATAACATGCAAGGGAACAAAGTCTACATAAACCGTTCCAGAAACAAAAAAAATCAACCACATAAAAAAGAATATAAAGATCAATGATTAAAAAAAGAAGAATGAATCTATACCATTTCGAAAAATCTCATACATCTTCCCAGAAATCTTTTCAGCCAACGAACCTCATTACTCTACCTCATCATCATAAGTTACCATATCAACTATCCACCACGTCACTCATCGGAAAAAAATAGAAGAAACAGCCGCAATACCTACTAACGGCGTGAGGTTCATGGCCGGGTGCTCGACGCAATCAAACGCCAAAAATATCCTTTTAAACAACCGTGTCGTGGTTTGGAGCTTCTGGTGGAGTTTCACCTTCCAATACAGGAATACACGCTTGGTGTTGTCATGCGCGCTGTACAGGGCCATCATCGCAGGCGCGTACACTATTAAGCTCCACTTGACGCCTTTTTTCTATTTTATTTTCGAATTTCTTGAACTATTTCTTACTCATTGGATTGAACTGTTGAACTTTTGAGTTGTCTACCACTGATTGATTGACTAGGTTAAATCGACTTGGATTGATTCGATTGTTTTCGACGATTTGGCCCTTTGATTTGTGTTCTCCCTTCGTCCTTTCCTTTCTCATCTTGATTGATTCCATCTACGCTTCCTCATCGGGTACTGGCTGCCATGTCCAGACAACCGTTACACGATCACAACCAGAACTTACCGGGGCTTTTGCCTCTGGGAATTACTGAGACACCTGTGTCACGTCCCGCCACAAAAATATCCACCATTTCCACACCTCCACATTCCGTGTATAAGCGCAACGTCAACTTGGCTACCCCAGTACGTGCCGACTACTCCACCGCCCACATCCACGCCCAGAATATCCATACACATACCCACGGTGCTCCCCGCAGCGTGCTCTTGTCGCCAGCGTTCTCATCGCCCCAACCTCCTCATGCTCCAGCATTCGGTAATCCCTTGGTCAAATCCGCCTATATGAATCCTCCCATGGAGCCCACGCCATTCCTGGCGCCCGCTGCCGACCTCGATTTACCTGTTGATGACGCTCCTAAGAAAAAGCGTCCCAAGAAGACGAAACGTGAACCCCGAGAATGCTTCTCTTTGGACTCATCTGACAAACCTCCCTACTCGTACGCAACCTTGATTGGCATGTCGATTCTCACTCATCCCGATAAACAACTCACTTTGTCGCAAATCTACCTGTGGATATCCGAAACGTTCAAGTACTACCGCCGTGAAGATGTGGGCTGGCAGAACCTGATAAGACACAACCTTTCGCTCAATAAAGCCTTTGTCAAAGGCGCAAAGTCTAAAGATGGCAAAGGTCACTTCTGGTGTATTAAGCCTGAGTGCGAGGACCTCTTTTTGAAGGCAAAGAACAACAAAAAGAGTCTGTACCACGAGTTCATGGACCAGTTAGCTCTGGCCAGACGCTCCGCTTCCCTCAACTCTTTACCTCTGTCTCCAACAGCACTGGCCTCCGACGATGGTTCTCGCAAAAGATCCAATGATCTGCATGAGGATGTCTCTTCAAAGAGATACCATCATGATCTGTTCTGGGACGAAGGTAGAGTGGACAGCGACACAGAAACTGGCCCAGATGTGGACTCTTCATTGCTTAGAACGCCTGCTCAAATCGCAATCGTTACCGAATCTCCAGATAAGCCTTTGCTTGCTGGGAAACACCTTACTTTCGCCTCTAGTTTCAGCTGCAGCCTGAATTTCGAACTTCTGCCAGTGAACCCGGTCGAGACAGGCCCCTTGTTGGAGCCTTTGACGCCTGCCCGCAACGTTGTATTGCTGCAAGCGCCAGGAAACGTTTCGATGCACTTGCCCACCATTACACTCAACCGCGTGGTGACCCAACACCTTCCTCAACTCCATCCTCCAATTCTGTCCACTCCACGAGCTGCTGGTACAGCTCGTACCCCGAAATCTTCGGTGAAGACTCCACTTCGTACACTCAAGACGCCTCTGGGCAGTACAATTATCCGCAAGTTGTGGAACTCTCCTTCTTATCTAGAAGAGTTCTACTACTCTCCGTTTGGCTCATCACGTGCCGTACTTAATTCGTACGACGACGACGACATGCTAATGCGAGCATTCGATAGTCCTTCGTCGTCGAAAATTAACCGCGTGAGTTTGCTTTCCGAATTGAAGAAAGCTAACCATGAGGTCGCTGAGACGCCAAACAGCGAAGCGGACTCTTCCACTGCAGATGCCACTGACATCGATGGGTGCAATGACTCTGAGTAATGGGTATAATTGGGTATTGGGTATGGTAACGGACAACGGCTGATTGCTTTCTTTTTGCTTCTTGTTGTATAACTTCTTCTCTTTTGTATTAATCTATAATGTATTATGGTAACTTAGTCTGTGCTTGAACAGCCTCGACACCCACAAGTCACACAGCCTTCCTTGTTGCGGTCACCCATCTCGGACTTGGGCACTCGACAAATACACGTAGACCCGTGATTGGTGTCTTTCCGTATAATGCATTTCACGCAGCAGAGATGCTCGTAGCCTTGTTTCTTCCATTTCGCTATCAAATCTCCATTGACATACTTCTGTTTCAAGAGATAGTCATAAACTTCTCGCGTGATAAGTTTCCTTTCGTAGTACATCAGATACACGTACCTGCTGATTTGGTGATTGAGTTTCAAGATGGGCCATAGAGATGAGGTCTTTGTTTCAGACTTTATTGATGATTTTTGGGCCTCTTTGAGCTTCGCTAGAAGTTTCGTTAAAGTCGGCTCGACAATTTCATAGCCCTGCGGTGGTTTTTTCGATTTGGACGCCTTTGGCATTGTGAGGATGAATAATTGAAGAGTTGGAGATAGATTTTTATTTTGATTAATCAGTGGAGTAGCAAAAAAAAAAAGATAACGACATCAGCAGGATTCGAACCTGCGCGGGCAGAGCCCAATGCATGTGCCCGAAACAATTCGAGTGCATCGCCTTAACCACTCGGCCACAATGCCATTTTATACCATGAACCTGAACGTATGGAATTGGTGCTATACTAAGAAAATCTGAACCGAATTTCTGAGGTTTTTGAGCTGTTGGTGAACTTCAAGATTAGTTAATATTGTTCAAAATTGACCTGAGAAGTATTTTCAAAGTTTGTAATCCCTTTCGAAAAATTTTTATTCCATGGCTCACGTGATGACTTCAAACTCATTGAGGTTGATCATACCCAGCTCTTGCACTCGTCAGTGATTGGTGCCGAATGTTCAGAAATAATTACATCAAATGTAAGTCGCAAGTACGATCGCTGACCCAACGTATTCCTCGTCTAGTTGGACTCTGAAAGTTGGACCGTCAAGAATTTGACTCAGTATTCCAAGTGTATACTTATGATTTTGCATAGGACAGTGCATTATGTTCCGTAACTGTTCATTAATTGGGCTTTAGTTGGCAACATAGCCCATTGTCTTAATCTCACAATGCTTCATGCAAGGGAACCGTAAATGAAGATCGACTTGGACGGTCGATTGTTAAAAAAATAACTGAGACAAGTGGTCTAGTGGGCCCATGTTAATCCAAGTCAAAAAATTTGAGCCAATTGAGAAGACGACGATAAAATCAATTCTGTAGCCAAGTCAAATTCTCTAATCTCTGCAACCGTGAGACCAAGTTGCCACCGGGTCTTCAAATTGACCACCGGTTTTTTCTCTTTAGTTTTTGATCTGACTTTAACTCTGAGATACTTCCCATTGTTATCACGAAGTGATTAATGTCGTTATATGATAGAAGTGGTCGAAATTGTGTTTGAGGTATTCAGGCGGGAATACCAGATTGGATGCGTCATTCCATAATCGAGAATAAGATAACTATTTCATGATTAAGATATCACCGTTCCATAGCAGATTCACTTCTTCCTTTTCTCCTTATGTGTTGGATTGCTAAAGCAAGGTAATCAACTGAAACGAATTAACAAATCAATCAACACGAAGAAACTTGGCCCCGAACGGCGTCTCATGTAAGTAAAATTAATTAGAAATTCTCGGACATGATTTTCCAGACTAGTGGAATTGAACGACCTTCAACTTAAAATTGGTTGCTCAACTCTTTAACCAAATGGAAGTGCAATAGTCAACAGTCAGTCTCGTAACTTTTAGTTTGACGGATTGGGGCAAATAACAATTCACAAAGCTTAAGATTAGATAATTAAAGGGAAGCAAAATATCGTTTGGGTCCTGGAGATTCTTAGAGGAATAGTTATTGTATAATTACTGAACTCCCAACAAACTGGAGTCCAATTGTCAGCAAATCGGGCGGGCCATGGAGACAATTGAGAGCACAAAAAAAAAAATGAAGACACTCACGATGTTCAGTTGCTAATTGAAACTAGGTTTTCATTTTGATAAATTTTCTACAACTGAAACTTCAGGAAACCATAATATACCCTGAAAACTATTATTGAGCAAGTTAACAATAAAAGAAACCCACAGATACGTTCAAGTTCTCCGCCCCACTACACCACAGCAATCAGTACGAGGGCCAAATCCGCAGATCAGATCACAAATCAGACACATCTTTTAGAGGTGCGACGTATGGACAAAATGCGCTTTCTGATTGAGCCTAAGTAAATCCAAATATATGCATTTCCAAAACACTTCCATAAATTACCCTTCCAACCTCCGTCTCGTGCAGGGTCTTTAATACTATGACATAACTACTAGTGCATTGTTCAAGACTGAGGTTTGTATGGTAGCAGTAGGTTAGCACCCATGGCTGCCCCGATGCTTAAATGGTTCGGGCAAAACAACTTTGAAGAGCATGAGGACTATGGAAGGTTTGAATCGGCTGACTTGGTAGGCACCTCAGTAATTCGGCTCACAAGCAAAACACCGGCTCCTATAGGTTCGGATGCCTTAATATTACCTTGGATCAACATCTTATTGGCTCTATTGGTGCATTGAAATGGATCACGCAGAAGAAATCCTCATTAATGCAGCAACAGATCGAAGTGGATCGATAAGATGGGGCTCCTAGAAGGAGACCATTTCTTGACATACAGAGATTTACTACCTGGCCGAAATTTTCCGTAAATTTCTGCGTTTTGCGAACCTGTGGTGATTCCGAAAATAGACTCCTGGTTAGTGAACCACTCAATCAGGAGCTGCGGCACCCACATTCGTCAGATCGGGGGTGACCCAAAGTTAATCAGGGATTTTCAACGCGTCAATATCCGCACAATGACGTTCGTATCCCAAAAGGCTCTATGCATTCTGTCCATGTTTGATTCTTGATGAGTAGAAGTTTGCCCCGCCCAGCAAAGTCGTCAAATTAGTAGACGTCAGAGAATGTTAGTAATTGAGTAAACGCGTACCCACTTAAGTTGCTCCCGATTTGTAAACGGATATGCATCGTTGATCAGCTGCAGGCAAGATGGAGATGACATGCAGGTATAATCACTCATACAGGTCCCACACAGGAAAGAAGCGCACAAGCGCAAACAAAATCTCTATCAAACATGGAACGCGAAAAAAAATTCCGATTTCATACTTCAATGACTAACCAGATGAAAACTTCACTCAAGTTGGTATTCCAGCTAATACGATTCTAGAAGCTCTTCATGTAGCGATAAAAAATAGAAAAATATAACGACATCAGCAGGATTCGAACCTGCGCGGGCAGAGCCCAATGCATGTGCCCGAAATAATTCGAGTGCATCGCCTTAACCACTCGGCCACAATGCCAGTTTACTGAGAAATAAGTTTTGGTTAATTATATTGCAAAAGCTAGATGACCACCCCCATTTTTAGATTTTTGGATAGCTAGGTGGCCAACCGAACATGGTAAGTCAAGTTGAAGCAGTCTTATAGAATAATTTATAAGTAGAATTTGGGAAGAGTCTCAAGATGTGCCTCTTGACCATGGTACATACACCCGTGCCTCCGACCATCTTTCTTCGGACAAAGAATTTCTGGTTTATTGTCTAGACCAGACAGGAGGCAAAAAGTAGCTTTACTTGGCCCCAAAGGATAAATCCATAGACAACCCCGAGTCGGGAGCCTTTGTCTCCATCGGAGAGGCTGAATCTATAAAAGTCAAAAGAAATTCCTCCCCAAACAAACTGCATTTAACAGAATCCCCCTATTAAGAGCAATGAAGTTCTCCCTGATAGACCTGTATAGACACCCTGCTTAGCGGCAGAATGAAGTTTTTTTGACGTCTAGTTTGTCTTGGCCCTATGATCCCACGCACTAGGGAGACATGTGGGAGTATGCGACATGTTCCCGTTCTGGAATCGTGCCAGCACGTGTGTATGCCGAAGGTACGTAAGGCACGTCACACAACGAGAAATATTCCAAGCGCATATCAATGATTGGGGGAGACTTGGCTAAGAAGGAGAGTCTTAAAAATGGGGCGATGTCTTATCTCTCGGAAATTTGGTAGAGAATTAAGTCGCCATATTAAATATTGCGAACATGGTGAAGTTTGACTGGTGGCGGGTAAATCGGAGTCGCGGTGAGATTGTTTGATTACCAAATACCTCCTTGCTATCTAGACTCTGGTGGTCGTAACCGTCCTTCAGACCCCGAAGGTTACGATCCGTGAATATCTCGATATCTGCAGAACACATTCCAAAAGATGTTCCCCCCCTTTTGTGAATCAGTGAATCAGATCAAGTCTTACGTCAAATGGGCAACGAGGAAGAAGACGAAAGAAGCGGCCAACCACTTTTAAGAAGGGCTGAATGCTTATTTTAGTAGGCTTACATCTAGGTGTCTGTAGAACTTTGCTATGGCCCTCATTCCTCGGGTTCATTTGTGGTAAAGTGTTCACAATTGATAGCTAATAGTTCCCAACCGTAGACCTTATTGACCATCAGCGCTAAATATCAATCTGCAAACCGTCTAGTACCAGATGAACGTTGGGGAATGTAACCACAAATGCACTCATATCATGCAGCTCAACACGCACGCAGGCGCATGCATCTCGCCCATTATACAGGCATATTGGTCGATGGTTGCAAGGGTATTTTGCTGAACGTTTCTTGTATCTTTCAATATAAGAAGCCTCAATTCTCCCACCCCTAAGCCTTTCTTCTTCAACTCGTAAAGACTTTTCATTCGCTAAAAACAAGTCATGAAGTTCTCTACTATTTTCGCAACCGCTTTGGTTGCTGCCACTGGTTTGGCTCAAGATGTTGCTTGTCGTGTCAACGGTATCCAGCAGTCCGTTGTTGACTTGGAGACTGGTGAGTGTCCATTTGTCATCCCAAGCAGTCTCCCAGTCAACTTCAGATACGACGGTGCCGATGACTACTTCGTTGATGCCTACTACGCCTTCATTGGTCAGAGATACTTCAACGATATTCCAGGTGCTGGCCGTGTTATCAACATCCCAGCTAGACTTCTCTATGACCAAGGTACCTTCCCACTTTACCACATCCACGCCGAGGAGTCCCCAGCCTCTAACTCTACTGCTGCTTTGAGAAAGAGATTCAACTCCCAGCTTTTGGACAAGAGAGATGAGCTTAGCGACTTTGTTGAAAGAATCAAGTCTTTGGACGGTGTGGAGGTTCCATCTGACGCTTTGCTTTCCGTCAACAACCCTGATGTGTCTTCTTCTGCTGGTTCTGGTTCTGGTTCCACTGGCACTGGTGCTTCTACCGGTGCTGGTTCTTCTGGTGCTTCTACCACTGGTGGTGCTACCGGTGCTTCTACCACTGGCGGTGCTACCGGTGCTTCTACCACTGGCGGTGCCGAGACTGACGTTGTTACCAACACTCACTCTACTCTTATCACCATCACCTCTTGTTCCGAGAACAAGTGCTCTAAGACTACCGTCCCAGCCACTTGGGGTCCAGTGACTTCGACTGTCGACGAGGAAGTGACCGTCTACACCACCTGGTGCCCAGTCACTGAGGTTACCGTCACTGAGAAGTCCACCAAGATCATCACCATCACCTCTTGTGCTAACCACAAGTGTTCTGAGGTTACTACTCCAGCCACCTGGGGTCCAACCACCAAGACTGTTGAGGGTGAGGTCACTGTCTACACTACTTGGTGCCCAGTTGCTTCCACCCCAGCTGGTTCCGTCGAGACCTCTGTTGTTACTTCTGCTGGTGAGCACACCACTGTTGTCTACACCACTGTTGTTACCAAGCCTGCTCCAGGTGCTCCAGGTGCCCCAGGTGCTTCTGTTGAGACCTCTGTTGTTACTTCTGCTGGTGAGCACACCACTGTTGTCTACACCACTGTTGTTACCAAGCCTGCTCCAGGTGCTCCAGGTGCTCCAGCTGGTACTGAGACTGCTCCAGGTGCCTCTGTTGAGACCTCTGTTGTTACTTCTGCCGGTGAGCAGACCACTGTTGTTTACACCACTGTTGTTACCAAGCCTGCTCCAGGTGCTCCAGGTGCTCCAGGTGCTCCAGCTGGTACTGAGACTGCTCCAGGTGCCCCAGCTGGTACCACTGTTGCCGGTGAGTCTACTTTGGCCACTGTCACTACTGGTGCTTCATCTGCTGCCTCTGCTCCACCAGCTATCTCCACTTCTTTCGCTGGTGCTGCCAAGGTTGGCGGTTCTTTGATCGCTTTGATGGCTATCCCATTCGCTTACTTGTTGTAAGTATGCTGAGGGGCCTTTCAACTTTCGCTTTCACAATTCAAGCATTTTTCGCTGTCTTAAAAAGACAATCGTACCATACGGTCAAGTCATGTACTTTTACTTAATTCTTCAAAGGCTTTTGAAACGAGGAGCGTTTCCTACTTGCTGACACGGTTTATGTCTGGTCTAGTCTGGAACGGAGCTGCTCCGGATATTAATTTTTATTATTCTCATAGTTAATTCATAGAACATGGATACGCAATGTAATGCACCAAACAACATTGGGCCGCGAATCTGGAAGTAGGCACGCATGTACAGGAGAGCCAGCAAACTGCACAATGTCAATGCACGCGCAATATCGTGGTTGTCGTAGGTCTCCTTATCTCATAATTTTTTTTCTTAGGATCATATATATGATGGTAATCACTTTTAGTGGTCTTCATGTTAAATTATGCAGAAGCAAATCGGATCGCCCGGCTGATCCAATCGTGCATGCATCGCAATTTCTCTAGGATTTTCCTGATTGCCTCGTGTCACTGCAAACTCATGTAAATCAGCCCGCGCGTCACGCAAGAGAATAATTGGCTCTCTTACGTAGTCATCCCACATGTTCGATGATTTGCCTGAGAACAATAGCTTGGCTATCGCTTTTATAAGGTATAAAAAAAATGTGTTTAGCATACTGAAAGTTCTAGGTGAATCGTGTAGGAAAGACGGCGTTGGCAGGCATCTATCCCGAAAGAAGCTTTTGGTTTGGGTGCAGATGTGTGTTGCCCGATATCCTGCCTACGGAAATTTACGCCCAATCCCGAAGATCAATAGCTCGTACATCTGCTTATTCTGGTCGCCACTGACAAATGTATTGGCTGTCATTTCGAGGGGACTTTGACCCGGTTGCATTTAATCCTTCTTGTTCTTCATTTTCCGTAGCTCAGTACAATGCAAGATTTTTTGCGCTTGTGGTTAAGATGCGCATTTGTTCGCATAACTTGTGATAGATGAAGGTAGATTGAGGAATTGTCGGGAATTACTAATGGTGCAAGGAATGCGCTCGGAAAAATTCGTGCATCTCTGTGACATGATTCGAAAATATCCTCAAACATGTTTTATCCGTGCAGTCTGATTCATCATCCGGAATTGATTTAGCTTTGTTTCACCTTGACATAGAGTTGCTTTAACATCGTTTCAGCCCAGCGATGTTTCAGATTATCCAAGATGGGAATATAAATTCGGGCATTTGCAGTTGATAATCGCCAGCACGGATCCAACACTCGTTTATGCTTCCTTTGATCTTTCTTTCGCTTGTTCTTTCGGTGGATGCTAGGCCAATCACCTCCACCTTAACCAGGACGATTAGTACAGTGATCACCGTGACCAAGTGTTCCAACAATATTTGTACAAGGCAACACAAAACCACTCTGCTGGAAGTCTTAGTTACCTATGATGCTACTCTGTCAATCTATGTGACTTACTGTCCAGATACGGAAACACTGAGCACTTTGGAACCAACCTTCACAAGCATCATTCCTGACTGCACTACTTCCACCTCTACAACTTCTATCAATCGTGAAGAAAAGAGCACCTCTACTTCAAATTCTTGCACTAAGTGCGTGACCACCAATATTTCTTCGTCATGTGTTACTTCTCTGACTACGAGTCCATTTTCAACTACTTCAAGCCCTAGTTCCACTAGCACTAGTACCACTTCTAGTTCAGGTACCACCAGTTCAAGTATCATTAGTGTTACTTTGAGTTCCAGCAGTTTTGGTACCACCAGTACCAGTTCGAGAACTAGCTTGACAACTCCAAGTTTCACTGCAACTAGTTTCACTAGTTCAATTACTAGCTCGATACCTAGTCCCACTTTGAGCTCAACCACTAGCTCGACTATTATCTCTTCTAGTTCTATTGCGAGCACCAGTTCAACCACAAGATCAAGTTCTAGTCCCACACATAGTAGTACGACTAGCTGGACTTCAAGTTCCTCAACATCCAGCCCTAGTTCAAGTACTTACAGTTCAAGTAGTTCCAATTACGGTTCGACTACTGCAATCTCTTCAAGCTCCACTGTTGATTCAACAAATTCTTCAGTCTCAGTTCCTACAAGTTCTTCAAGCTCCAGCATCACTTCTACATTGGCTTCTACATCCAATTCTGGCTACATCACCAGCTCTACCACCAGCAATCTTTCTTTGACCACTTCGACTTCTTCAACTTCAATTGCAAGTTCTAGTTCAAGTTCAAGTTCAAGTTCAAGTTCAAGTTCAAGTTCAAGTTCAAGTTCAAGTTCAAGTTCAAGTTCAAGTTCAAGTTCAAGTTCTACTTTTATCCCCACTATCAGCTCTTCCACTTCAGTTAGTTCTTCCAGTTCGATCAGCTCTTCTGTTCTTAGCTCTTCTACTTTGTTTATCTCAACTAGTCCTTATGGTTCCACAGCTTTTTCGACCTCTTCTAACTTAGACTTTGTCAGTTACATCTCCATTTTCACCACCGCCTCAAGTACTAGTCTTCTTCCTCATGTGACCACAGAGTCTAGTGGATCATCTCAACAATCCAAATCGAATTCCACATCTGATCTGATCTCAAACAACTTCTATACAGAAACATCGAACGTGTATGACTTTCCCACTGGGACATACACTGATAAGAGCCTGCTGCCTGTATTTTTTACTAGAATTTCCACTGAGAAAACCACACTGTCAGAATACTCTACTGGAATTTCAAGTACACCCTCCAGTAAATTTTCTGGTGAATTGTCCTCCAGAATTATAACTGAAACGCCATCTCAAACTTCAGGTGATGTTAGTGAAACTTCCACTACATCCCTCGATTTTTACTCTAAGGTTCTGGACGTCCCTGGGATTCCTGAGGTTCCTGAAAATTCTGTACCTGAGATTACCCAACTGACACAACTTTCGCAATCCACAACAAAGTCGTCCTTGGCATCCTCAGGACACTCCCTGTTGTTTCCTAACTCCCCCACATTCTTTGCCAAGTCCTGCTCAACCTGTACAGCAGGAGCTTCAGGTCCCATAACTTCTTCTGTACCATCCGCTGCAGTGGTAGAGGGCCCGGCACTGTTAATGTCGTCTGCACCATCCACTCTTGTCACCAAGTCCTCTGCACTGGTTTGTGGCAATGGTTGCCCCTCTCCATGCTTAGACTTTTGTGACTTCACCTCCACTGGAACTATCTACACAACCAGTACCGTGGCTAGACACTCCAGTGTTGTGCTTTATGAAGGAAGTGCTGCAGTGTCTAAAATTTGTGGAAGATTGCTGGTATTTGTGATCTTTGTTTTGCCTTTTGTCTGAAACCGTGCCTCAAAACATTTATTCTTTTCTAAGTTAACAGGTTGCTTTTGAAGGAACCTGAAGGTTTTTAAAGAAATTTTTCTTACCATATTATCATCAACGTCCAATAACAGTTGTTTTGGAACGGACTTAGAGTTTTTTCTATTCAGTCATTTCTACCTATACCAATAAACTATGAGCCACCGATTCTAGACACTAGCCAGCATACTAAAGAATAGCTATTGTTTATAGTACGTCTAGATTCATGCGGGTGATATTTTTTACAGCCATTATTTTTTATGTCCCCTGTTTCAATATGCAATACTCGGCTGTGTGTGTTTACATTCCATCTACATCAACGTCAGTCTGGATCTGAGATCTTATCTTCATGCTTGCAGGGCTCTAAATCTAAGCAATACATATCAGGAATAAAGCTACTAACTTAGTAGACTTCCAAAATGTAACGGCCGTCCTCCTTCATGTCTTCCACAACCTTGGCAACATCCTTGATTTCCTTGCCTTCTTTTCTTGCTCCGTTCTGCATAATGTCCTCCAAACAGGCAGTGATGTCTGGGACTGGCCATGTTGGTCCACACAAATAGAACGATCCGTTCTTGGTGACAATAGCTTCGGTCAACTCCTCAATGGAGCTTCTAATCTTATCCTGAATGTAGATCTTCTGAGGCTGGTCACGCGAGAATGCGGCTCCAATGTGGGTCAAAATACCGGCCTTCTTGTAGGCTTCCCACAACTCTCCATAAAGGTACTCTTCCTTCTTGTGTCTGGATCCCATGTACAAGTAGATTTCTCCAATGGTGTGTCCCTGGCTCTGCTGGTAGATCTTCTCCTCGATGAAAGCCTTGAATGGTGCCAATCCAGTACCCAATCCTGACATGACGATAGGAGCAGCTGGCAGCTTGGGCAACTTCATCACCGAAGGCTTGACACTGACCACCAACTCGTCCCCAATTCTCAAGTCCGACAAGTACTTGGAGCAGTGTCCATATCTGAGTCTGCCCTTAGGGTCGACCCAGTCAACAACGACAATCAACAAGTGGACAGCGTTAGGATGCATTTTCTGAGAAGAAGCAATCGAGTACTCTCTTCTCTTCAATGGAGCAATGATTTTGACCAAGTCGTTAAAAGCTGGACGCGCGGACTTGAACTCCTCCAAGATGTCGACGTAGGTGTCGAAGTTAACGTCTTGTCTCTTCTTCAACTCCTCAGCACCAGCACCAGAAGCCAATTTCTCCAAAGCAGCCTTTTCAGTATCGTCCGAGGCGAATGGAGCCAAAGACTCGTAGAATCTCTTAGGTGGCTTACCCTGGAAATCGACGTTGTCGGTCAAAGCTTGTCTAGCAGATCTGATCTCCAACAACAGAGGGTCGTCTTTGTTTGGAACCTCGATCAAGGAGTCACCATCGACACCGTAGAACTTCAAGAATTCCTCGACCTTCTCGACATTGTTACGACCGTGGATACCCAAGGCCTCACCAATTTCGTACTTCAAACCGGTTCCGGTAATGTCAAACTCGATGTGGAAAATGTTTCTCGAGTACTCGGATGGAGTCAATCTCTTGTTCTCCTGGACCTTAACCACGAAGTTCTTGACTGGTAAGTCTGGTCTCAATTCCTTGGTAACCTTGTAGGCTTCAGGGAAGGTGATCTTGGCAGCCAAGTCAGAAACACCGACGTGATGCACCTCCTCGGTCGAGTCAGGCTCAAGTCTCTGGTTAGGGAAGAACGAAGACTCGGTAGGGAAGAAAGGCAAAGGAGTAACCTCCTCTTTGTCATCCTCCTCTTCCTCCTTCTTCTCCTCCTCTTCAGGAACTTCTGACTTCAACTCAGTCCACTCAGCAGGAACAGCAACAGGCTTCAAAGACTTCTTGTCATCCACCGTAGCAATAAACTTATCCAAAACGGCAGCTAACAACTCAAAGCCGTTACCGTTGGCCTGCAACAACTTGTTGACGACGAAGCCTCCCAATTCAGGCAAAGAAGCTCTCCAGAAACCAACCTGAGCCAAGAAATCAGCAGAGAAACCCTTGGTGGAATCGCTGACGGCATCCAAGTCCTCAATGGTAGAGAAGTCAATAACGACAAGTTCGAGGTGATTTTTGGCCAAAGTCCTTTTGAACTCGAGAGGCAACTTCTCGACAAAGTCAGTCTCCACGGTATTGGCGATTTTCTTGTGATTCACCAACAAAATGGTGGCACCAGGCTTAGCGGTGGCCAAAACGTCAAAGTGGTTGATGATAGAGGCATCCTCAATCAAAACGACATCTGCAGCGTCCACAGCAGCAGTGGAGGGAGTGTTCTTGTTGGCAGATACAATCTGCGATTGGAAAATACCACCAGCGACAGAAACATCATACTTATTTCTGATGCTGACGTTCTTGGAGTCATCCAAAGATAAAGAAAGTGCCAACTTGTTGGCAGTCTCCACGAGGTCACTGTTGTCTCTAGCCCAGATCAAGTACGAGCCTTCAGGCGAGGTGTTGGCAGTGATCTGAGAAATTGGAGTCTTGCTTGGAGCCAAAATGGCAGCATGATCCACATTAGGAACGAACTCACTAACAACCTTCAAAACAGTAATTGGAGTCCACACAAAGGTGGGTGGGTAGACAAACTCATCAACGGTTGTTCTACCAAAACGGCCAGCAAAGAACAAGGCGGCAGTAGCGTCAGCTTTCAAGGTGGCAGCGTTCTCTGGCGACAAGACAACAACTTTACGGGCCGAAGCAGGAATGGCAGCAGCAAATTTCTGCTGGCTGAATGGAAAAGGCACTCTAACCTTCAACAAACCCACAGCAGAAAGCTTGGCAGTTTTTGAAATCACGTTGGAAACCTGAGCGATCTCGTGGGCACCGTAAGCAACAAATACAGTCTCTGGCTCAGTAGCACCCTCGTATTCAAAAGGCTGCAAGTTGGTGTTGGCAACCTGGTTGAAAGTAGCGAAAGCAGTCTCCAAAGCTTCATCGACAGACTGAGGCTTCGAGGCACCAGCAGTCAACAACTGTTGGTACAAACGACCCACATCGGCCACCGACAAAATGTTGTTGAACTTCTGGAAAGTTCTGGCGAATTCAGGGCCATCAAACAAGTGTACAGATGGAGCACCAGACAAGGCAGCCAAGTAATGGTTGAGAACCACAGTGTACTGCAACTCCAATGGGTCGTTAGACACGGGACTCAACACTGGGAAGCCCAAGGAGCGTGCAGCAGCGAGTGGAGCGGCGTAGTTAGAGACCAAAGAGCCAGAGGCTGCATCAAAGTCCACGGCACTGACATTCAAACTCAAAGGAATAGCGTTGGAAGACGCCAAAGCAGGTTGCATGTATGACAAAGTGTTGGCACCCAAAACCGCAGTGAAAGGCAGGAGGGAAGAAGCGGAAGAGGCGGCCGAGTAGCCCAAGATGGCGTTGGCAGCACCAGTACGTGGTTCCAAACGATGGAAGAGTGGAACTACACCAACAGCATTAGGTCTTTTAAAGTGACCAGCCCAAAGCTGCAAATGAGCATCGACCAAGTTGGCGGCACCAGCAGTTTCATAAGAAAAAATGGTGGAGGATAAGGCATAAACCGACTGGCTGATGATGGTTTGAGCGCTAGTATAAGCCGAAACCTTCAATAAGTTTGGGTCAACCGTAGCACCGAATGGGTTGGCTCTGACCAAGTGCAAGGAGCTTGCATCAGCCTGGGAGGTGGCAGCTGACGAAGGCTTGCTTGGAGATTCCTGAACAACGTGAGGACTCATAATAAGTAGAGGTAAGTAAGATGAAATGATTTGGATGTGAAAAATTGGTGCTAATA
>Ga0160505_100151_pt1 | contig 52276 bp, 39 predicted proteins | sample DIDeMG_FD_108225 | JGI IMG/M metagenome (GOLD analysis project Ga0160505, IMG submission 108225) | Enriched chicken feces microbial communities from UW Madison campus, WI, USA - DID2874_E49_Stillage MG | ecosystem: Host-associated > Birds > Digestive system > Large intestine > Fecal ... | reverse complement strand
AGAGTATGGCACAAGTTTATGGAATGAAGTGTCCGACGTAGATTCTCAAATCCAACGAGTTTTTGAGTCTCTTGACAACCAAAGGAAAAGAAGAAAAGCTCTGCAGCATCAGGATTTGATTCCCCTTTCTTCACCAGGCGCTATACAAATTCTGTCAATTAATTCCGTGAGTTCCTTAATAGCTCATTTTGAGAATATCAGCCTCACGAATCCCAGCTCTGTGTTAAGCGTTACTTCATCGGGAAACAACAGGTTCCGTTGCCTATACTTGGCACTATATTTGATGACTGTCGGTAGAGATGATCAAACCTTTAAAAAGCTTGAGTATGCTATTCGATACCATATATTCAATATGGGCGATCACAACTCATTATTGGTATACTCACAGCTCCTTGAATTTGCTAGGTTTCAGGGATTGAAATGCTATACAGCTTCATGTATTCAATTTGTGAATTCTGATGAGCCGACCACAATTGACTCCGTGAGGAAACAGATCAGACTCCTTAGATACATACCGTGGGAGAAATCTATATTGATATCTGCCCTTGTCAAGATGCTCACCCGACTAAAAGACGTCTACTCTCTTAAGGACGAATGGTTTCGCCTAGTGGGTCTATTTTATTCTGAGCTCGCGTTTATTATTCGGAAGTGGAGCGCCGTGTTCGTTGCTTCCAATGATTATCAAGAGTATCTTGAATGTCTACTGGATGCTATCACGCACATATTCAACTTCACGGAAGTCTATTGGGGTAAACTTCACCTCTTCTCCAAAATCAGATTCTTGTCGTTCTTGGCTGCCGTGAAGACTTGCAAAGTGGACCTGCCATGGTCCACTGCTGGACATCTCGTTCCTCCTCCCACTTTGATGTACCAACTCATAGTATCTACTAACCCACTAATACTCTCTGAAGCATTAGGATACCTTGTTTTCCTCAAAAGTGTACAATTACCAGATGGTGAAGAGATAAAAAAACGCTTGCGCAGTCTCTACATTATGGATTCTCTCAATTTTGTGTGGAGAGAAATGGCGCTTAATAAAGACATTGGCACTTTCAGTCAGGGAATGCTACTAGACGATGAATTTTTGCAAAAGGTGGCCGGTCTAAACTTCTTCAGCTACTCCAACTTACTCCAGCTCAAAACTGTTGGAGGACTAGTCCAGAATCCGAGTCTCGCATACACTTGTGCCGAGCTTGTATGGATGTTAGAGGACCAAACAGAGGGAATTACCACCAGGCATCCGGGCCCCATTTCGGAGGACTCCGTGGCACAATTACGCCACGAACTGGACAACACCTGGCTTTCCATGAGCTACTACGACATCAAGGCTTCGCTACTCAACAGTCTCGACAGTCTTGGTTACACGGGCCTTTGCGATCTCTTATTTGGGTCATTGAAGCCGTTGGCTAATAAAAGGCTGCGTGGCTAATGGCTTGTCAACATGTATATTAGTGTATTATTGCATATCCATGCACTTTGGGTGCAAAATAGTGTCGTATCCTGCATCAGTATTATTCTCACCATTTTCATTCCAGTACCAGTTTCCACCTATTGGATAGCTAATTCCTGCAACATTTGCTCTCTTCCTATAGAAGATGCTTAGTCGGGGACGATGGCCCAAAGTCCAGCTTAGTACTGCCTCCTCTTTGAGGCATGTTGCATCTGTATCTTCTGTTTCAACGAGCTCTCCAATTCCTAAACTTAACGAAATCGACACGAAATGGACACAGAGGTGGAGACAAGAATCACCCGACGGGAGCTTGCATCCGGCCAAACATACTACTCCAAAAGATGCTCCTCCATTTTATGCGCTCTCCATGTTTCCGTACCCATCAGGAAATCTTCATTTGGGCCACCAAAGAGTATACACTATTAGTGATGTAATTGCTCGATTTAAGAGAATGAAGGGCTACAACGTCATTCACCCAATGGGATGGGATGCTTTTGGACTTCCAGCAGAGAATGCTGCTGTCGAAAGAGGAATAAATCCTGCTGTTTGGACAGAACTGAACGTAGAGAAGATGAAGGAACAAATGCATTTGATGTTGGCAGATTTTGATTGGGAGAGAGAGGTCAACACGTCGTCACCCGATTACTACAAGTGGACGCAAAAAATCTTCACGCTTTTGTTTGAAAAGGGCCTTGCTTACCGAATGGGAGCGGAGATCAATTGGGACCCAGTGGATCAGACAGTTTTGGCAAATGAACAGGTTGATGCTGAGGGTAAGTCTTGGAGATCTGGTGCGAAAGTGGAGAAAAGAAATTTGGAACAATGGTTTATTGGCATCACCAAGTATGCAGAAGAGTTGCAAGAAGACTTAAAGCATTTGGACCAATGGCCCGATAAAGTGAAGGCCATGCAAAAGCATTGGATTGGAAGTAGCCACGGAGCAGAAATCTCCTTTCCTACTTCCCACAATTCACCTATAACAGTGTTTACTTCTCGGCCAGATACATTATTCAGTGTCCAGTTTGTAGCTGTTGCGCTTAACCATCCCCTTGCCACTGAAGCTGCTGCCAAGGATCCCAAATTGGCTGAGTTCATAGCACATGCGAAGGAGAATGATGATCCAACAACAAAGGATGGATATTTGCTTTCCGAGATCCGCGCATCCATTCCTATTGATGTTAATGGTGACAAGCAGAAAACCTTCGATGTTCCCGTTTACGTTGCTCCTTATGTACTAGGAACTTACGGCCATGGTGCTGTGATGGGCTGCCCAGCACACGATGAACGTGATTTTGATTTCTGGAAGCTTCATAATCCCGCCATTCCCCCTGTTCAAACTGTGGGTAGCGCCGATCTTGGTAGAGCCCAAGAGAGCAAAGAGATCTTCACTGAAAAGACTGGAAAACTTTACACTTCGTCTGTTCTTCCAAATGGACTTGATTCCTTAGGAGTTTTCGCTGGATTAACTTCTCAAGACGCAGGAGAGAAGATCATGGATGCTTTGGAGCAACATAATGCCGGTGGCCGGTCTACTCAGTTCAAAATAAGAGATTGGCTTATCAGCAGACAGAGATATTGGGGCGCACCTATTCCTATTATTCACTGTGATTCTTGTGGACCTGTTGCTGTTCCAGACAAAGACCTTCCTGTTCTTTTGCCCAAGATCGAAGGGGAGAGTTTTGGTAAGGGAAACCCCTTGTCTAAGATCGATTCGTTTGTCAATACCCCGTGTCCATCGTGTGGAAGTGATGCAAAAAGGGATACAGACACTATGGATACATTCATTGACTCGTCGTGGTATTTCTTCAGATACACTGATCCAAAGAATGAAAACGAAATCTTCGACTGCGAAAAGGCTTCCAAACACATGCCTGTTGATTTATACATTGGAGGCGTTGAACATGCTATCTTGCACTTGCTATATTCTAGATTTGTGGCCAAATTCCTTGGTGACTGTGGCTTGTGGAATGGTAAGGAGTGGAAGAATGAGCCAATCAAGAAATTGGTTACTCAAGGTATGGTTCATGGAAAAACATTTACTGATCCCCAAAATGGCCGGTTTTTGAAACCGGAAGAAGTAGATCAATCTTCTGGAAAGATCGTTGCTTCGGGTGATACAGCCAATGTGAGTTTCGAAAAGATGTCCAAGTCGAAGTATAATGGAGTGGATCCTGCTACTTGTATTGGCCAGTATGGAGCAGACGTGGTAAGAGCTCAGATTTTGTTTTCTGCGCCAATTTCTGATGTGTTAAACTGGAACGAGGAACAAATTCAAGGTGTGGAAAAATGGTTGAAGAAAGTTTTGATCTTGAAAGACGATGTCTTGTCCGTTTGTCAACTGAAAAATAAGCCAAGTTCCAATTTGAAAGACTATGAAAACTTGACTTTGAATGGAGTACATTATAACTCTTATAAATTGAGCCCAGAAGAACTCAATTTATACAACGAAATTCTGAGTTACACCAACCGAATTGCCAAGTCGATTGATGTGGACTTGTCTTTCAATACCATCATTTCTGACTACATGAAGATGACGAACTTGCTACAAAAGACAATTAAAGAAAATCCAAACTTGAATCCTGAGGTTGTCTTGGATAGCTACAAAAAGTTATTAGTGGTTATGGCCCCTGCTACACCCTCAGTCGCCGAGGAGTGTTGGGAAGGTCTTGCAATTGGTCTTGGAAAGCCCTGGAAGTCCATCTTTTTTGAGAAATTCCCGGATGCTCAGCCAATCACCTCCTCGGAGATTCCCTACAATGTTATTGTCAATGGAAAGAGAAGAGGAGGCTTCAGGGCTGACAGAGATTTTGTCAACTCAACTAATTCGGACATCTTAGAACATGTCTTGAAACAAACTCCGGCTGAGAAGTTCATTGGCAACAAGTCAATCAAGAAGATTATTGTCAAGGAAGGAATCATTAGCATCATTTGTAAATAGATCATTGTACATAGGAAATTAGTAAAAGTATAGAAGATATTCAACTTGAAGCTATTTACAATTATTATATACACGTAGTGTCTTTCATGGTCAATATCCTCTCTCCATTATGTATCGTTTGTAATCCTTTTTCCTGATTTTACCTTCATGCGTCACCTGCGCTCTCTTCACCACTCCTCTGACTGTTTTTGTAACATTAGTGTGCCCCACATCCACTGCGGCGGTGTATAATTTTCGCAACTCTTTCCATGTCCACTTGAATTGGTACTCTGTGCTGACAAGAATCGCCAATGCGTCGTCCAAGAGCTTGAGATCAGTAAGACAATTCACCATGCCGCTGGCAAAGCTGAAATCGAGCTTGTCTTTGGTATCTCTGGGAAGAGACTTGAAATCGTTGGACTTTCTGTAAGTACCTCTTTCACTCCAAATGCTTTGAGCAAAACTGTAATCATGATGCTTTGCAGCAGCCTTCAATGCAATTAAGTAGGTTATTGTATTTCTTGGAACCTTGTATGAGTTCTTTCGGTGCTGGAGAACTTCTGAGAGAATTGGAGACTTGGTGGCTGAGGAACGTTGAGACATAATCGAAGTATCGAGGGATTCCAATATCTCGGGCTCGATTATGGTTCTTGTTTCATTAACACCAGATTTATCCAAAAATGTGAATTGGTTGTATCTTTCGATAAACTCTTCAAGTGATCCCATATTGGCTGCGATGTTCATAAAAGTGTTTACACTCTCGATGTTGACATACCCAGGATGCACCATGAGAGCATGAGCCATAATAGCACTCAGCTCGGCCAACACTTCTCTCTCCTCAGTGAGTGCAACCTTAGGAAGAAATGGAACAGCTTGCTTAGCATTTTCGAACTTGGGCGAGAAGTCAACAAGGTCCAAGATGTTGCGACGGAAGTTTCTGCCTTTCTCGTGTGCCGTGATTGCCAACGGTTGATACTCATTCACCGGGACGCCAATGGTACTTCTTGTGTATGCTAGGAAGAGGAATGAGAAGGACCGGGGCGATGTGGCATCAGAGACATTCAATTGTTGGTAAAATGCACGAGCCAAGGCAAGATCTCCATCTTTGGCAGCCAAATAAAGGATATACTCTAGTGTCTGAACGGTTGGTTCCCATTTGTAGTTGTAAATTTCGAAAATGAAATCCCAGGCCTTAACACGAAGAGGCTCACGAGACATACATCCCCTTGCCAATGCCACCAAAATATTCTGGCTTAATGAAATCCCCCCAGAAATCATTTCCTGATAGAGATCAAGTGCTTTTTCGATGTCATCATTATTCACATATGAGACAATGATATCCTGATATTCCCTCGTGGATGGAGACATGGATCCAGCCAAAAACTTCATCAGATCGAAAAGTTGCACCGCTTGTTTATGATCTCTGGTCTTGTAGACCACGGTTGACAAAACGTTGGAATACACATTCAGAGATGGGCTGAGCTTGAAAGTTTTCATTTCTTTGATAATGTCGTTCATCTTCTCAACGTTGCCTGCCTTGCCGTATGCTTCCACTAAAACCTCGTACGTGTCTCTGGATAACTTTCCCTGCTCACTTAACAGTCTGAGCTGGTCGGTATACTTCTCTACCGTCTTCAAATCTGCCTCATTGACCGTGTTCCCTACGGTCATGGATTTCAAATAACAGTTGACGATCTTTGGTGACAACTGGATGCCAGAAGAAGTTAGGAGACTCTCTATCTGGGGAAAAACATGTCTCAATTGGCTTCGAGGAATCGCATAGACCATTTTTCTCACATCCTTCTCTGGAATGCCTTGCAAGCCTCCATCGTCATTTAGCTGATGAAGCACGAGACTCCAATTTTGATTCTCTCTCGACACCAAGTACTTTACAGCTAATCCCAACTTCTCCTGAATAGATTCAGGGAGAGAAACCATAGAAGTTGCAAGTGAAGCATTTTTAGGATTGAATGGCACTCCTGAGGGAAGCCCAGCAGCTGATTTAGCTGTTAATGCAGCTGCTTCGGTCTCTGAAGGTAGTGGAATGCTCTTCAATTTTTCGACCTCCTCTTCTCGAACACTTCTCCTCTTTATATATGCTGCCATACTTTTAGAGAGCTCTTTCAACTCCTTGAGCTTTCTTGCGTAGTCTTCGTGTTCCTTTCTGGCAATACGGTCATTATCCTTTTCAGCCCATTTCTTTAGGTCGTCACTCTTCGCTTTGCTGGGCGTTTTCTTTCGTTTTTCATAGCTCATCACATACACCGTTCTGGATGCTGTGATATTGGTTACGGAGCCTCGTAGCCCCGGTAGGCGAATACTTGGGCGTAGCATTGAGAGTAAAGACTATTGAGGTGAAATTTTCATTAGTGCACACTAACGAGAAGAGTAAGGAAGAGGGTAGAGAAGAAAAACCAGGTGAAAACTAGGGAGAAAAAAAAGAATACAGATACAGTAAAGATAGTAAAAAGAATACAGAGAGAAGAATAAAGAACTGAATGTTATGAGGAAAAGGTTAATTTTTTAGAAACCATATTGTTCTCTATAAATGGGTGCAAAATCAAGATATCCAGATCATTCCAAATGCACACTCACTACCATCACTATCCCACACTCCCAAAACTGGCACCCATTCAGCAGAGAGTCCCATATTCGACAACTTATGAATGTTATCCAACGTTGAGTAGAAAGTCACGCTGGAGACCGAAAGTGCTGGACTGCGCAAGAAGTCAATTGCGGCCAGGATATCAACTCCCACCAACTTCACAACATGTCCATCTCCGACTGGAACCACAGATGCCTTGAATTTTTTACTAACTGTTTCAATTTCTGGGTTCCAGTGGTCGCTTGTTCCCTCGTCTTCGTACATATCCACTACCTTCTCGTAAGAAAGAGCTCCCCACTCCACATTGGCACCTCGAGGCAACCCTGTGGTTTGCACAATCAACAATCTGTTGCAGAAGTCCTGTCCGTTTTCAACTTCTTCTACATAAGAGTTCCAGACTTTAGCCACTAATGATGGCGAAGTCTTACTGGTGATAAAGCATATACAGTCAGCAATGTGCTGAACTCCAATTAGCTTCTTCGCTCTGTAGAGGTGCTGAAGGGAAAGAACAGCATTATGCTTGGCCAGGGCACTATCATCAATGGTCATATTTGCAGGTTCGAGAGGGATTTGGCCGGATAATGTGGCAGTTTTGAAGGTTGGGCGAGCTTCCACAATTGCCTGTGAATATGGGCCAATATTCTGGGGAGCCCAATAGGATCTGGAGCGGATATGGATCCCCATTTTCTGGTAAGTAGGTCTCAAAGCCACACATGAAATCTGTACTAAATGGGAATATGGTAAGGTTGTCTCCACACACACTCTAGATGGCGGAAGAAAGATATCGGCAAAAAAGCTTCCGTATATCATATTGACTCTGGAAAAACTGGACATGTCCAGAACCAAAACTGTCATGTGCTGGACATCAGCGAAAGTGGCGCCTTCGGCACGAAGGTACATGCCGATTTGGGTCATGATGTCTTTAGTTTGGTCCTCTAGGCTCTCCAACGAAGAAATGACGTTAGAGATATAGATTCTGGTGTTGAGTTTGGCAACACGAGGCAGAAGAGCAAACACTGCTGGCCCGAATGTATTTTCGTGTGCATTCCAGATGTTGGAATCTTCAACCTGCCGTTCCACATTGGCAAACTCCTCCAGCAAGAGCGAAGGTGTCACTATTTTTTCCACGGAAGTGTCCTCCTTGTCGAGAACATCTATTTCCAAGTCCGTGATGTACGATACCTCGGATGAATGGGCCACAATCTTCAGCGAAACAATCTCGAGCTTCTTCTTGAAGAAGGGGGCATCAAACACTAATGTCTCAAATTCTCCGCCTTCTCCACATACGTGGACATCGTACATCTGATTCAATTTGGTCAAAATTGGATACATCTCGCTGATCAGCTTCCCCAAATGCTTTTCGTTTAGTCCCACAGCAGCCACTTTCACCAAACGAGCATCGAGTCCCAGATTGCACATCTTCCTCATCAATTCAGCTTGATTTTCCTGCCAAAGGTAAGCCAAAGAAGTCAAACCTAGCCTATCACATACATTTTCCACTCTGGTTCGCTGGTAATGCGATAAGATGGCTCCACAACTCACACCTTCGACGTCGGGGTGAGATTCCTTAACTTTCAACAAAAGCTCATATAGATCCTCGATTTCGTCGCTGGTTGTGGGCACATACTCGAGTGCAACGTTCTTTGAACCTCCAGTTATTGCTCTCTTATAAAGTGGGACTCCAACACACTCTTTATAGTAATCGATGACAGAGTGGCCCACCGTCTGAAACATGAATGAATCAATTTCATCTCTGTTCTTGTCGTTGGGATGCAAGTTGGCCAATGCCACGAGATCGTGTCCATTCTGCTGACACTGGAGGATATTGAAGAAGGAGTCTTTTCCTCCAGAGATCAACGCCACAAACTTCATTCGTTACTAGTGATTTGTAGATGGAGTCGTGTTATAGACTGTATACCGGTAGGAGATGAGGGAGGGAGTGAAGATGAAGTGAAAGGAGATTAATAACGGGGAATGCATGAGAAGAGAGTTTGAGATAATATCGATGCTGGACAAACTCACACTGGTGACTTTTGATAATAATTGACCGAAATTGGGGGTAAATAGAGTAAAAAGGAATGTATGTTGTATTCAATGTCGAATTGGCTGCGAAAGTGTAAGCGAGAATCGAAGCTCTGACACAAAAGTAACTATCGTGTTTTGTTCTTATGTCAGCAGAGTGAGAAAATAGATATTGTAGAATTTGAACCCGTCGCCGGAATTTGCAAGGTGGTAAGAGGAGTTTGTGCTTCAAATAGTGGCTAATACAGAACCTACCAACAGAACCTGCCAGTAGTTACCTGCCAGTTGAACCTACGAATAGTGGAAGTTGTAAGCTTGTTGACATAATCCTTGTGTTGTCAATAATCAAAAAATATTGGTGCTCTTAAAAAAGTTGTTGACCTTCTTAAATTCTTGTAGAAGTCATCGAACTTCAGTTAAGAATTTCTACGCTACATGGTCATCTCTACTCATTTCCTTCCTATGTTGGCTGAAAAGCCGGGACTTTACGCACGTGATCAGCTTCCATTCATACCTCACATGCACACCTGAAAATTTTTTCTTAGGACTATAAGTAGTTCGCATTTCCTCACAAGAATTTTTTTTCTCATCATCACTACAAGTCAACATGCCTCGTATGTTTTACTTAACATGTCTTCCATAGACATATAGACAGCAGCGATTTCGGCCCAGCCGTCGTCAGCAGCACTGTCTAGAGGATTCGGGCCCTCAAAACTTTCAATCCCTTCTGGGACGTGACTGAACCCCGACACTTCAGTTACACTCTAGCACTATTTACATGGTGTGTTCATCAATAATGGTATAATGCCTTTGTGAACGACACCATGTGGAGATTGCAGTTGAATGTTTTGTAGCCCAAGCCCTGACCACAAATGGCCATCCATACTAACAAACCAGGTGCCCCAAGAACTTACTCTAAGACTTACTCCGTGCCAAAGCAGCCATATGAGTCTGCTCGTTTGGACGCTGAATTGAAGTTGGCCGGTGAGTACGGTTTGAAGAACAAGAGAGAGATCTACAGAATTGGTTTTCAATTGTCTAAGATCAGAAGAGCTGCTCGTGACTTGCTTACCAGAGATGACAAGGACGAGAAGAGATTGTTCGAAGGTAACGCTTTGATCAGAAGATTGGTGAGAGTTGGTGTCTTGGGTGAGGACAAGATGAAGTTGGATTACGTCTTGGCTTTGAGAATCGAGGATTTCTTGGAGAGAAGATTGCAGACTCAGGTTTTCAAGTTGGGTTTGGCCAGATCTATCCACCACGCTAGAGTCTTGATTACCCAGAGACACATTGCTGTTGGTAAGCAGATTGTCAACATCCCATCTTTCATGGTGAGATTGGACTCCCAGAAGCACATTGACTTCGCTCCAAAGTCTCCATACGGAGGTGGCAGAGCCGGTAGAGTCAAGAGAAAGAACTCTGGTAAGGGTTCTGAGGAGGGTGACGAGGAGGAGGAGTAAACGCCTGTATAATTCTCTAATCGCATTGGTTAATTTTCCAAGTATTTTGTAATATAGCATTTCGGTAAATGGTTGTAGAGGTTATTATTGGAGATATGGTGGTGTCAATATGTGTGTTGGTGATGCCCAGGGCTGATGCCCTAGAAGTTTTTCGCACCTACTCCACATTAGTGAAAGTTACACTGAAATAACTAACAACAACAAATATGGGTAAATCGTATGTATAAGTAACCGATGGCTGGCTAATAGTAAGCCAATCAATACTTTGATGTTATTGCTGGTACCACTGCGCTCCTCAATACACTTAAGCACCATCATAGCTACATAGTTAACATCCATGCAACTCATACTAACAATCTAGACGTGGTTACAGATCGGGAACTCGTTACATGTTCCAACGTGACTTCAAGAAGCACGGTGCTATTCCTTTGAGCACATACTTGAAGGTCTACAAAGTTGGAGACATTGTCGACATCAAGGCCAACGGTTCTATCCAGAAGGGTATGCCTCACAAGTATTACCATGGTAAGACTGGTATTGTTTACAACGTCACAAAATCTTCTGTGGGTGTCATTGTTAACAAGGTTGTTGGTAACAGATACATCGAGAAGAAGGTCAATTTGAGAGTTGAGCACGTCAAGCACTCTGCTTGTCGTCAGGAATTCTTGAACAGAGTCAAGTCCAACGCTGCTTTGAAGAAGGAGGCCAAGGAGAAGGGTGAGCAGGTTTCTTTGAAGAGACAGCCAGCTCAACCAAGAGAGGCCAAGGTTGTTGGTACTGAGGGTAACATTCCTCAGCTTTTGGCACCAGTTGCTTACGAGACTTTTATTTAGTTAATGATTAGGTATGGGAAGAGAGAACAGTGTAGGGTGATTTACACCATGCTCTGCTAGTTAGCTCATAGGATTTATCACTAAAAATCTTTATTTACATGGGAAATTGTGCATTTGAGATGACATCTTGGTTGAAAACATTATACGGTTAACGAAGGTACTCAATTCAACGAAGATTTTAGATTACAATGCAATATATCGGTTAAATTTTCAAAATTGACAGTATAGTATAGTGCTCTGAGCTTTTGTTCTAACTTACCAGACTCATTCGCTGGTAGGATTCACGATGGTTTGACACAATCCTTCTAAACCAAGCTAATTCCATAGTACTCAAGGGTGAGAATATCTTCCTAAACAAGAGGAATATTGTTTTAACAAACATTTTTTCTACAATGTTAAATTTGCATAACTTTCCATGAAAAATCACGCTTCACCTACCATCACATTCTCATATGGATAATGCCAGATCACTCAGAGTGACCCACACCAGCCAGTAGCTAGTGGCGGACTAAATAAAAGACGATATCAAACAAATATCAAGACATGACATCACCGAACAATTTTTCACTGCATTCAGTGCTTTCCTTCAGCTCGGAAATTAAACAATAACATGCCACCAGTGGTGTTGTTGACTTGACCTGCAGAAACTCCAAGTGCCAGAATAATATCCTTAGATCAACTACAAATGACCGAAGCTGCAGCACCCACAACCAACGGGTCTCAAGGTCATGCGTTCGAGAATGCATTACAGACATGGACCGAAATTGACTTGTCCAGTTTACAAAGAAAACTCGATGAGCAAGGTATCGAACTCAAGACCCAACAGAAACAGTCTTTAGCATCCAGAAAGGAGCTTGCCTCCAAAACGAAGGAGTTTAAGAAGTTGGACGATGAAACTAAGTTGTCGGAGCTTAAAGGTATTCTTAAGATGTACCAGAACGAGATCGATTCGTTAACCACAAAGCAAAAGAAAGTTGAAAGCTTCTTTTTTGGTTTTTACAGGCTCATTGCAGAGGCTCCCGACCCAAAACCATTATTGGAGCATTCATTGGATGCTGTCATCGAGGTGGGTGAAATTTCATCTCTCAAGCAAGAAGTTTCGAAGTTGAAAGACGAGTTGTCCAAAAAGGCCGATTACGACATTCTCAAGCAGAGATTATTGCACAACGAACAGAAGGCAGCCGAGCTCCTTAGCGCCAAGTTGAAGTCTCAAGAAGAGGAATTCAATGCGTTGATTGATGAAAAAGAGTCAAATTGGCAGAGTATCCAGAAACAGCATGAAAGCCAGATTGCAAGCTACAAGTCAACAGTGGAAGAGTTGAGAACATCAAAGGAGGTAACTGAGTTGCAACTCAATTCGCAGAACAGGCAGCTAGGGGCCACTGAAGCTTCTTCTGTTAGTGCCGCAGAGTTGGATATGGTGACCAGAGATTTGGAGACGTGGAAAAAGAGAGTGTACGAGCTTGAAAGGAGGAATGAGGATTTGCGTAGAGAATTGACAGTTTCCAAGACGGACTCTGACAAGGAGATCTTGAAGCAGGAGTGCTCCAAGAAAGTGGCTGAGGTTGAGGGAGAGAACGCCCTTTTGATTGCCAACTTAAACCAGGTGAGAGCAACGCTCGAAGCCAATAACAAGGAACACGAAGCCAAATTGCAGAGTGTGAACCGTGATTTGACCCAAAGTGTCCAGGAAATTAAAAATTTAAAGGAGCGTCTTGAAAAGACTAGCGACTACGATGAATTAAAACATGAGTTGACGTTGATCCGTCAGATCGAGTTTGGTGAAGGCGCTCTCGAAGAAAAGGACATTGACTCCTTGTTAATTGAGCGCAATAAGGCTTTGACAAGAGAGCTTGCTGATTTCAGATCACAACATGACGGATACGCCGCTGAGATTTCCCAATTGAATCAGGAATTGCACCTTGCTAACCAAGAACTTGCACGCTTCCAAGAATTGAATTCAAGACTTGAAAACGACCTAGCAAACATGCAAGAAGCCTCTGGGTCGGCATTCAATGACACAGCCAGTATCATGTCTGGCATGACAAGAATGACTAGACAGACAGGAAGAGGAAGCATTGGAGGTGGTCTCAGCACTATTGATGAGTCCTCAATCTTGCCTATTATAACTAAACAGAGAGACCGTTTCAGGGAGAAGAACAAAGAATTGGAAGACGACCTCAGGAAGCAGATTATAACGGTGCAAGAGTTAAAGAGGAAGAACAAGGCCTTGCAAGCAGACAACGAGGAGCTTTACGAGAAGACGAGATATATGGCACTGATGAAGAATTCTGATCCGTCTTCGTCTACTGCTGCGTCGAGAAAGCTTCTCACTCCCAAAACCAACACCGTAGATTTGGAGAATCCATACCGCGCTAGCTACGAGTCCAAATTACATCCAATTGAGGAGTTCCGCAGAAGAGAGCAAGAGCGTGTGAACTCTCGGCTTTCGCCCTTGGAACGCTTGTTCATTTTTGTCACTCGTTCCATTCTTGCTACTAGATTCACTAGAATGCTCTTTTTGGCATATTGTGTGTTTCTCCATGTAGTGGTGATGTTTACTACCGTTCACTCCATTAATCTCAGTACCCGCATGATTCCAGAAGTTGGACTCAATCACAGCACAGGAGGAGTGGCAGACACATCGAATGAGAAGGTTCTTCAAGCTGCTCCAATGAAGTAAAGTGTGGCGCTGTTGTCCTGTACACACAGATAAGATCTTTAGTTTGGATTACAATATTTCTCATTAGATCACACATTCATTCTGAAGCAATGCACTCTGTGGTTATTCACAAATACGACGATACTCATACTGCAATTGAGTTCGGTAAAGAGTCCGACTCGCCTGAAAATTTCTTGGTTTTCATTGGTGGTCTTGGTGATGGATTTTTGACAGTGCCATATGTTCCTCGTTTAGCTGAGGGAGTGTCGAAGCAATTAAGTGGCTCATGGGTGGTGGTCCAGGCTTTGATAAGTTCCTCGTACCTTGGGTTCGGAACTGGCAGTTTGAAGAGGGATACACAGGAACTTGGAAGACTAGTCAAGTACTTGAGAACGAAAAGAGGTACTGAGAACTCTAAGGTGGTGCTCATGGGTCATTCCACTGGATGTCAAGATACTTTGGAGTACTTGAGCAAGTATACTAAGAATTATTCGTTCGATGTTCTTCTGGACTTGGATGGTGGAATCTTGCAGGCCCCAGTGAGTGATGCTGAAGCTTTCCGGACTTTTGAATCAGGTAAGAAACTTGACGAGTTGCTTGAACTTTCAAAGCGCCATATTGAAGAAGGAAACCCATTTGAAATACTTCCTAAGAGTGCGCTAAAGTTCTCTTTTGGAGCTCCGATCACAGCGTACCGTTTCGCTTCGCTTGCGAGTGAAAGGGGAGACGACGACTACTTTTCGTCGTACTTGACTAGTGAAGAGTTGCTGAAGTCATTTGGTGTAGTCACGAAGCCTTTATTGGTTTTGTTCGGAGAAAAAGATGAGTTTGTTCCTGATTTCGTTGATCGTCAAAAGTTAGTGGATGGGTGGAAGAAAAGTACTGATCCTAATAAGTGGAGTCCCCTCAGTAAGGTTTTGAAGGGTGCAACACATAACGTGGGTCCTCAATCTGATAAGGGAGCTGAGGAAGATTTAATTAATACGGTGATCAGTTTCATTAAAGATCAATTTTCAAATTAGACACATTTAATACATAAAATTGCTAATAATTGGTGCCGATCTTGTAATTCTGGACCTTGTCAAGTAGCTCGTCATAGTACTTGTTAACACTGACATCGTCAGTCATCAACGCATGGTTGGAGTTCAGTTTGGCGAAAAAGCTCCACCAGCTGGTTTGTTGGGAAGCCTCCTCCTCTGGTTTGTCAAGCACTGGATAAAGCCTGGCTAACAAGAATCTAGCCTGAGAGTGCCCGCTTTGAGTTAGGACGATGTTGGGAATAATATTCCTTCCATCAATGAGTTGTGTCTTTACTGTTTCCAAAACGCTGGTCAATTTCGGGTCTCTGACTTTTCTGTAAATCAATTCATCGTTGTTCGAATTGTGAAGTGGAATTTTATGCTTCGAATCGCTGTATCGATAGTATATGATCACATTGAAGATGGAGTCCAAAACGAAAAAGCTATCATCCCCAGCCTGAGTATCTAGACTTGTGACGTCAAGTGAAAGTTTCTCAAGTAGCCCGGTCGATTCAAGTTTGTAGAAGTTAGGGTGAATCATTACACAAGATGTGTCGGTCTCGCATTTGTTGAACATGTGGTGGTAGTATGCTGTTTCATCGGGGGAACTATTGAATATCCGAATAAGTTGAGGGTTTCTTCTCAAACTGTAGGAAAGAGCAGGTAACTCTTTAAAACTCTCGCTGATGGAATAAATGAGTTTGAGATTGTCATAAGGGTTCGAACTTGATCTGGTATCGATTTTGAGACCTCCAAAGAATCGAGTGAGACGAATTAATGCTGAATCAACATCATTAACAACCTCTTCAAACGACTCGTATCCAATCGTCGTGTCGATTTTGTTGATCAATAATCTAGTAAACAATACCATCCATGCCTTATAATCGAAGCTTTCCAAGAGTGCTTTTTCCTTGACGATAGAGCTCCTGGTATTGACAAGTTTGTAGGTATTGTTACTGAGTCTGACTTTGTTGGCTGCGAGAACAGAAAGAGTTGTTGGTCTCTTAACGGTGGTAACCCTGAGAATGGTATTTGCAGACTCCAAATCGTAGAATTTGGTTTGAAATTGGATATAAACCTCTTTTGCTCCACTGATTTCATCAAGCATTGACGATGAGTTCACAGTTTCCATCTCGAAGTATACAGCAATAGTATCTAAATCATTGAGATTTCCCAAGTACCATTGATTCGTGAAGTTTCTCTTTTTCATTGACAGATCAAATCGTGTGATCATATCAGAGATTTTCGCATGATGTAAAGCCGAGAGTTTCTCTGACTGGTATGATGATTGAAGTTCGGTGCCCGCACAAATAGCTTTCATGACTTTAATACCGGTAGATGTTGTGACTGTAAATTTACAGTTGTGTTTCTCCTCTAGAATGCTGGATGTGTTGACATTCAAGTTCTCCTTAAATCGGGTGCTTTGAAATCCATCTGTTAAAACAATACTTCCAGAGCTTCCTGATGCCAAACTCTTCATCTCGTATACTCCGACCTGGTCCAAGGAGCCCGTATATATATCAAATGAAAACTTTGGTGATGAGTCTGAAACTGCGTAGTTCACCACTTTTCCGCTTGAAGTGTAAACAGCAGTGTAAGCATCATTTAGAAGATAGCCACAAGAAACAAAAGACATGGTCTGGTAAAACTTGGCAGCCGAGATGAAGTGGGGAGCATTGAAGTTGGCTACATCATGATGAGATCTCATAGTTGCAGACTCCTCGACAATTCTACCAGGATTTGAGGTGGCAGGTCCTGAACAGAATAAATTCACTTTTCCAATCAATCCAGTGAATGAGTTGGAAAGAAGTAATGTCGTCAAGAAAACAGCAAGTCCTGTTGCTCTTGCAGGTTTGAACGAATGGGTGAGCTTAGGTCTCAATGTTTTGACATAGTCTTGTAAAGATTTCAGATTGGGAGCAATGATACCGGATTTTAGAAGGCTGGACATATCTGGGGATGGTGCTAGAGTGCGATCTATGTCCAATTTGGAGAAAACCTCTTGGATCAACTTTTGGTCCGTGAATAACTTGGAGAAATCATAGTTGTCCAGAAACAAAAGTTCAGGCAGAAATGCTACCACATTTGTCTTTTCTTGAATATGCACCTCTACTGTGTCATTAAATGTTACCATAAGGACAAGGGTATCCTTAGGTAAAAGTGCCATACTGTCAGCTATGGCATTCTTCAAAGTGTCGAACTCCCTCTGTTCTATGGTATCAGTATGCTGGTATGTGTCAATAACATACGCAACAACAAACTGTTGATCCTTTGCAGAAATGTCTATGGGAAGAATATAGTCCACAGTATTATGGCTACTAGGTCTGATCTCTGTTGGCACAGCACCATCACTGGCACCCTTCTCGTGCAACTCAAAAGTCTCTGGGAAAAAGGACATCTTTGAACAGAAAGGGCACCACCACATGCGGTTTTCACGGTCCACCTTGATGAAGGGGTTGATGATGTTGGAGCACAGTGAACATTTGATCACTTCTCCACTGGTCACCAAGGCTTCGGCGCCTAAAGGCGTATACATACATCCCAACGGGGTCAGCATCTCGTTTGCCTCGAGCTTTGTGGATGGAAAGAGATTCCAATTGAAGCGGACTGGATCAGACATGGGGTATGTGAAAAGATTCAATGATGGGTTTATCTGATTGATATAGTGCAGGTTCCTTATCAGCGGAATTTGCCGAGGGTGGCCGGGAAGTTCCACGAAGCAAGAAAATAGTAGACCATGAGTTAATATAAGCGTAGTAGATAAGATCAATCTCAAGAGTGTGAAGTTTAATATTGTCTTTTTGTAGTTATTCATAGTTGGCAACGAATCAGTTATTAGGGTCTATTTTGGCTGACACTAAGGGCCCAATTCGACTTTTCGATTCCGGACCAATCTATCTTGTTTCTCTTTAATGTGTAGCATAATTTACTATATAATTTAATTGTGTTCTCTTTTGTGATGGGTCTTTTTGGACTTTTCTATCCGAAACATACTCATCCTCTTCATTCTGACTATTAATCTACAGTTTTCATATTTCGCACAAGATAACCGACTATCTCAAAAATCAACGAAGAGAATAGAAAATGGAGTTTGCTAAGAATCAAATAAAATAAAAGCTAAGTAACAACCAATAGACGACGTCCTTTTAATTCACACAGCTTTAACCGAACAATGCCATTTTTTAGCCTTTTTATTAACGTCGACTTTATATTTTAGTAGTCACGTGACCAAGCACCAAACCCGATGAGGTAACCAATTTTTATCTCATCACCTTCCTCAAGTACCAGTATGACTGCCAAACAGGACCAAAGAGCCAAAAGGCAGAGATCAGCCAATTTGGCTCGTACTGCAGAGCCTGAGGTTACCACTGACTCTCACGCAAGAAACCTTTTGGAGAATCAACCGAAACTCACCGAGAAATCAAAGGTCAGAAAACTCAGTAAAGCAGCCATCAAGAAGCAGCAGGCTAAGATCAGACTTTATGGAGCCAAGAACGGAAAAGAATACCGCGAGGATCAGTTGGATATTCCCACGTTGAACAGAGCCATTGTTCCAGGAGTCAAAGCTAAAAAGGGAAAGAAGGGAAAGAAGTTTGTGGATGATCATGATGTATTGAAGCTCAATCTTCTAATCAAGTCGATTAACGACAAGCACGATAAAGTCAACGAATCCAAGTTGGAGAAGTCACGAAGATTGGAGGAGGTTCGTGAGTTGAAGAGGAAGGAGATGGACAGAAAGGAACAGGAGAAGACAAGCAAGTTGGAGAACAAGAAGGCTGAGATCAAGAACAAGGCCAATGTGGCCCGTGCAGCCAGAAGAAAGAACGCTAGAGCTGCCCTGAAGGAGCTGGAGATCGAGGCTCCTAAATCTAAGAAGAAGTCTGTTTCTTTTGCATGAGGAGAATGCTCCACTCTGTACACTAGTCTAAGCATAAATATAATAGCCATTGAGATGAAGGTGAACGCATCCCTGCTTAATTCAATCTGTAACTAGCTCTTCTCTTCTCTTTTCTGAGTTTATCGTACCACCATCCATAGGCGAAACCGGCCACACATCCACCCAAATGAGCTGAGAAATCGTAGCGAGACCACTTGAGAACAATTCCGGCAGCATTAACAGCAATAGAGGCCAAAAATACAGCCCAAGCACCCCCGGGAATTGGAATGAAAAAGAATCCAATACTAGCTCTAGGAAACAAGTAAGCAAACGTACCAAAAACGCTCATGATCGCTCCCGAAGCACCTAACGATCCCACAGCTAAAGATGAACGTAAAGCAGCTGGAACAAGCAAGGAGAAAAACGAGGAGATAACAGCCGAGTTCAAGTACATGACGAGAAAGTTAGCTGGGCCCAAGAACACACATAGAGATGAACCGAAGGAATAGAGCATCATCATGTTGAATAGAATATGGAAGCCGTCCTGGTGCGAAAAGGCCGAGCCCAAGAGCGTCCACGAAGAATAGACGTTGTCCTTAAGTAGAAGGCCATAACGGGTCATGAATCTCGAAGCAGCTGGAATTCTCCATGCGAGAAAACCTGCTACGTTTATGGCAATAATGGAGTATAATACCGTCTTTGGGTACCGATATATGGACGAAAATGGCGGAAGCAGGAAAAGGAAGGGGATTCCCACGGTTGTGGCCACACAGAACACACCAGTAAAAAGAGCAGGTTTGGCGAGCCTCTGCCAGTTGATTTTGTTTAAGTTATAGTGGCGATTATAGCGTTTCCAGGTCAGTGATCTATAGCTTCTGAGTTGGGAAAGTAGCGATGTAGGTTTTGAGAAAACCGCCGAAGGTTTGAGGAAAAGCGACGACCTGAGAGGCGCTGTAGTGTTACACGCAAACGCCAATGGGCGTCCAATACGGTAGAGACCGGGAAGTCTGAACATTTAGGATATTAAGTTGATTTCTAGATAAGTGAATAATGTGAAGGAAAGGTAGTATGGAGGACACTTGGTGGCGGAACATGATGAAGGTGGAAAAGAGAGGTGAAAGAAGGTTAGACAATTAATGAATGTTACAATTGAGTGACTTGAGTTACTTGCATTACTTATGTCAATTTGTCCACTCCGAAAATATAGCTCGGTTTTATCAATTATCAGAATTAGCAGAACTCGTAAGGTGATGTAATATAGTCTGTCTGAAGGGTGGACATATAAAAGACGTTTCACTGCTTCACCCTATATTCGACGTATTCAATGATGAGATGACCACATGAGCCGTTATTTCTAAACGTCTTACCGTTGTTATCTGCTAACCGATGTCATCAGCCAACCCTTGTCATCAACTAACTGTTGTCAATCTCATTCCTATTGTCTTCAATTACTACTTAAATGTCAGTTTTCTGTTATTTTATTAATTAGTGTTTGTTCAATACTCGTTTCTGACTAAATCCCACTCTCACGGTATTACAGGTGAGCAATGGGGAAGAACGAAGAGGTCAGCACACCATTGTAGGAGAAAGCGCTCTACAAAATTTAGACAAGTGAAATACGTATGAGAGGAAATCAAATCAAGAAATGGACTTTAAAAATTGACAGGTCTAAAACAGGCAAAGTGGAGTGAATATCAATTTTAAAGCGTTTTCTGGCTCGATGAATTAGCCACTTCTTATATAGTTGACTAACATTGGCTTATTCATAATTGTCAATACACCAGGTAATCTACAAATGTGATCATTAAATAATTGAAGCACATCCCTACATCAAAAAAAAAAGTAAGGTGCTGTAATTACACATCACATCCTCATGGTGCTCTCCTTATTATATATATCATCATGGAGTCGATTGATATGAAATTTATGGTGTTAATCACCATCTCGTTAAGCTTTCATTGCTCCGTCTCTCTGTTTCTCTCTCCACTACATTATACACAATTAATACAATTGTTCAACTTGCAAACATCCCTACTGTTTCCAACATTTGTCACTTCCAATAGTGAATGTGTTAAGGGTTCTATTCGAATGGATGCAAAATCGTACAGGTGACCTGCAGAACACATCCTTCAGTAAACGAAGTGAAGTATTCGCTCAAGTTCCTCAAGCCATACTTGAGAAACATTCTAAGACCGTGAGTTAGGCTGCTTAAGCTCGAGAACACCTCAAGAGAGATTTTGAAAGTTATAAGTACCAGAACGTTAACTTCTGAGCCTTGACTGTCGCACCCGTGCACCAAATAATAATGTTGCTGGGTTTAGCCCAGTACCTCCAAACTCACTAATGTGACTGCTTTCGCGACTATTTATTCTAGCCCACAATTTCTTCACACGTGACAGCGATCCACGCGACCTTGAATCACGTGAATCACGATCGCTCACAAGTGAAAATTTCTCCCAGCGATTTTTTTCCTTCCATAAACTAATCATGTCTGCTGAAGCTTCCGTCTCGTACGCCGCCCTTATCTTGGCCGACGCTGAACTCGAACTCTCCTCCGACAACTTGTTGGCCCTCACCCAGGCTGCTGGTGCCACCGTCGACGCCGTCTGGGCCGACGTTTTCGCTAAGGCTTTGGAGGGTCAGAACTTGAAGGAGTTGTTGTTCTCTTTCGCTGCTTCTGCTCCAGCTGCTTCTGCTGGTGCTTCTGGTGCTGCTGCCGGTGGCGCTGCTGCTGTTGAGGCTGCTGAGGAGAAGGAGGAAGAGGCTGCTGAGGAGTCTGATGACGACATGGGATTCGGCTTGTTCGATTAAGCTTTTTCGATTAAGTATGGAGATTAATACATCAGTGAAACAGAGTGGATTGGATATCCAATTGTAGATTGTAGACGAAAGCAGGTTTTACTTAATTCGATATGGAAGGATATTGCATATATCCCATGGGTCTCACCAGGTGTATACATGCTGCTAGACTTAATTGTCTCTATTATTGGCTCCTTCTAGACTTAGTCAGTGTTGCTTTATGAAGAATTTAACTTGGGTGCGCTCGTTCATTGTTCTTGTACTCTTATGATTAGTTCACTAGTTGACAGGTGAACTCTCATGGGGTTCAGAACGTATTCACTGCGAAGCTTGTTCATATATTGAAGATCTATTGTCTTTTTTCATCACGAGTGTCAAAACAGATCATTACTATGTGACTTTACTTCTCGAGTGTGAACTCAAATCTCTTACTCCTTACCTCGTTTTTCATTCTCTTTCACAGTTACGCCAAACCAATTAAGACAATTTCGACAGCTATTGAAGCTCTTATCAAAGCACTGTATTCCTGCTTGCCTCAAGCCTCCTCAAATGCTAGTACTTTACACCAGAGTTCTTGATGGAAAACGTCACTAAGCATGATGTCTATTGTCTGCATCATATGACTGTAACAAGCAACTGGTGCTTCGGGAAACTTAGGAGATACGAGCGACTAATTCAATTCACTCGAAAATAAATAATAAAAAAAAAAAGACTTACTCGATTCATTTATAATTTCAATGCTGCTCAGCTTGGAAATAAATGCTACTTTGCTTGTGTCTCCTACATCTGCATTTGATATCCTACCTGTTCAAATTAGCTCAAGAGTACTGGAAGATACTTTCACAGCCATAAGTAGTCAAATTTCTGATCCGACTAGTTCCTTCTTCTTCATTTCGGCCCACACTTTCGGCCGATTATTCTTGCTGGGTCGAGACTCACGGGCACATACTATCCATGAACACTCGGATTAGGTTACAAGGGTGCATGCACAATGGTCAAAAGTACGGGCCGACTGGCAACCGAAAACCACCGAAGCAAGCGAAATCAACAGTAGGCGATTCACGATTCTAGACTATGCCCATGTGCGGCTCCAACAAGAGGGTTGCTCAAGCGACTTATCCGAGCTTTCCAAACTAGCCACATCTAGGGCTTAGAATGCACTGGAACACAACTTAGTGTTGATAGGGCCCATTCCATGCATGTGTCAAATGCGGAGCTTCAATGCAGGCGCGTTCCGGCGTTATGTCTCAAGTAGGAAATTCCCGCAGTGGCTTATGTATTGGGGGATCTATCAAATATGGTTCTAGCATGCAAAGACCATCGGCTCGAATTCAGCCGAGAAGACTAGCAATTGAAGTGTACTGTCAAAACAGAGGGAGAAGAATAATAATTGACATGAAAAACAGACAACATCCGATTCCTTTGATTCAAAATCCCTTTGGCTCCAAGACTCGAGTAGTTCCAAAATTCCATTGGCTACAGCATCTAAACTAAGCTTCGAAATTCCTCAGCCTTAAAATTCCGTAGCCCTCAACACTCTTTTATCTATGAATACCATACCCCAAATACAAGAATTCGACAATATATCCAACAGTAGATTGTAGCAAGTGTTCGACCTTGCTAATTTTCCAACTCGCGGTCTGGGCTTGTTACAACTACCGGCCCATAACCCCAATGGTTAGTCTACGCAGAGGCATACTGCCATAATAGGTCAATGATAATGCATGAGTCATCACTTTTGGTTTCCGAAGTTGATTCCACAATGTCTTAATGACGCAATGGTTGGCTTTAACCGCTCCAAACATGTCTCAACTACTATGTTTCATATGAGGTTTTTGGATTAGAAATACCTCTGAGTCAGCAATGCGTGGGGTACACTAGTGCTTAGTAATAAACAAAGACATCCACAGCAAGCACCAGAACTTGGATGTGGATAGTCCCAAGAGCCAATCTACAAGTCAGTGGCATCCTATCGACACTTTCAAAAGAAAAAAAAAGAACTAAACAATGTAAACTATCTCTTATGTGTTTCAGCCTTTCGATCCGCGAGGTCCGCCACCTAAATGTGGTGGGAGCGCAGCAACTATAAGCCCCTGCATAGATTCCGATCTGGGATGTAACACCGTCGGGCCCGCGCTATTATGAGAGCAAAAAAAGAACCCCACGGAAAAAAGACGGCGCTAGCCTTAGGGTGGACGGATTTAACCACGGATCGGTTACGCGGATAGTAAAAACATATCGAATTGATGGACAACCCTGGAGTTTTTAAAGTGGCATGTTGTTAAGCATGATTTGCAATGTCATACGTCTCCATGGGCCCAGTAGACTAGGAACATTGGATGATTTTAATTATGAGTGGTATCCAGCCTGCATTGGTGAGCCACTGTGGCAGTGGAAGCCAACCGGACCGGGGACACCATCAGTTGAGGTGCATGATATTATGCAGGCGGTGATGGATTCAGGGCACGTAACAAGGTGCATTACTTCCGAACGGTAAATTTGTCATCCGAAGCGGACCTAACTGTGACTGATTAATGCCGACTTGATATATAATATGTCAGTCCGCACAAACAGAGATAGTTTTTCTCCATTATCAATTTGATATCTCCACAATAATCTCCTTCCAATCTGACATCCCCCAACACCTCCTACCATGAGTTTTGCCGAGTCTTATGTTTTGGCCTCTAAGGTCAGATCCAAGCTTACAAAAGAAGCTGCCAACCCAAAGACTTCATTGAGAAGTCTAGTCCTTCAAGCAAACATGTTGGACAACTTGATGGACCACATTGCCGAACAAGCTGAGAAGAAGAAAGCATCCAAGGTGTCGTTTGCTGTTCCAGAAAAACCAACTCCCGTTACTATTTCCAGAGGCAGAGGCCCATTGGTCACTGAATATGAACTCGAATCCGACTCCGACTCAGATTCCGACTTCGACTCAGATTCTGACTACGATTCTGGATCTGAATCCGAAGATTATGAATTTGGCCAATTTGCCGAATCTGATGAGGAAGATGATTACTACTATTCCTCGGATGAAGAAGATACCGACGTTGTACAGTCCTCGGTTGCATTGGCATCAGTTAAAAACTACAAGAAGCTCCCTGTTATCGATTTGTCTGGCGGTCACGATCTCCTGGTGATTTTTGAAGAGCAAGAAGATGGGCTTCCGGAATTGAGCCGTTCTACTTCTGATTCCGAATCCGAAGACGAGGTCGACATGCCAAACTATTCCATTTCCACCAAAGCCAATGCTCACAAAATCACAAGTGAAGAGCTCTTTAAGAGCCATGGCCACCTCGAGGTGGAAGATCCCCATCGTCACCAAAGACACAATGCTATCTATTCGATGGAGCATGTGTTTTAAGATGATGTTACGATGACGATTTACGACGGTTTACTTCTTGGACATATATTTATTTATTAGGTAATTTTGATAGACTTATGAATTGCAATGTAGAATAAGTTTACTATTGATTAGTTCTAGAATGACGTTGGCTGAAAGTTCTTAACCGTTCAAGGTTAAGAGGAATGGTCGACGACATTTCGGCAACCATAGAGGAGCGAGGATGGAGAATGTGTCTAGACAATAGAATGCGCAATTCCCTCGAAGAGCTTCAACATTCTTCTCGCTCTCTACACACATCAGAAATGGTAGTGATTGCCGAATTTGTATGCCTATGCGAATGTTCCCGTAAGCACATTATGTGAGCCATTCCGTAACCACAATCTGTGAGCCATTTAGTGAGCCATTCCGTGAGCCATTCCGTGAGCCATTTTCTAAGTGTATTATTGTGAAGATGAGCTGGGAAATTCTTTTCTGTTTTCCCACAAGTGCAATTTCCGCCTTTTAGTCTTCAAATATCAAGGCCCATCTAAACTTCCCAATCGCTCACCACTTCATAATATTTAGCTGACACATACTTTGCATTACAATGTCATTTGCTTTCTTCTGTTGCTGTCCGGTTGGCATCTCTTGCCGACTTCCGATTCGTTGCAGGAGACCCTCCCCGCACATGCAGGTATGCATCAACGGTTCTGCAGCCACATGCAAATAGTTACTCATGTTGGCATAGGTGCAATAAAACCCCTGATTCTAACAGATTCAACACATCATTTTTAATGTCCGTCAACATAGGGGCTTGAAGAACCAAGACAAAAAAACATCCCAGAATATGCAAGTATGCCCACCCCACATAACAAATCGGTCCACTTGACGTATATACAGGAAGATAATCGCCGATCCTCGTATACTCACGACAAAAAGATTCCCGGATGGATAAAAGGGAAAAAGAAACATCTTCCAGGCATCCGGTGAATGCACTTAATGCGGAGATGGTTCTGCGCCTCTTCGCCATCGCATGACTCCATGTGTTCTGCCCATGTGAATTGTAAGTCGATTCTTAATTAGATACATGTATAGGATATTATTGTGGAGAAAGCCTTAAGTAGCATTGCACGAAGATACATAGCATGCCATCATTGTTTGGCGAATGATCAGCAAAAAAATCGCGGATCCTTAACTCCTTTATTTCAGTGAGCTTATCTATTCCCAGAATTGCACTTGGTGTGCAAAACACCGAATGCCGAGATTCAGTTTTGTCCGAGTAAAAGTAACTTAACCTTCGGTCCCCTCAAAACTACAATGATCTTGCATCGGCAAGCGGTGACCACATGGGGCCTACGGTACTTATGAGATGTCATCCATTCGTAATACTACCTGAGTGGTTCTGTGGTATGCAGCCGGTGCATCCATATCCTCTCTATGCTATAGCCAGCATTAAGCATGTAAACATCAACCATATCAATGTGGCCCATCTGATAGCCTCAAAACCCAAGACCCAAGCAGTCGCCCGCGACTGCCAGTAGATAAGCTCCCGGTAATTAGTATAGTCAATATCAGCAGGTTTCATTGGTTTCCGGGCCTCAGGCGATGGCCGCCGGGGCCGGCGCAGCATAATATCATTTAGTTGCAGCTTGTAAAGTAATTCACGTGGACGACCTCTTTCATTCGCTCCGGCCATCTGCTCTCCGACTGACGTATCTGCGACCGTCTTCTCAGTGGCTGGCGGTGGATGTAGTGGAGGAGCGTACTCAACACACTCATCATAAGTAGGAGGTTGGGATGCAGACTCGATATTTGGTACATAGACCAGCTTTTCCAAAGACCGGCGAATGCGACCAGCAGGTTCAGTTGGAATATTTTGAGTAAGTTGTTTCTTCTCACTCAGTTTGAGGCGGCGAAGGAACCGTTTGCGGATGTTTCTGGGTCGTTTCCATTGGTGCAAAGTCATAAGGATCTTCATTTTGATAATAGGGGAACAGCGCGTAAAAATAGAAAGTCAAAGTCTCTGGAATATGTGTTGCGGATAAATAAAATCCAATAAATAGTGAAGGACTAAATCGTCGGTAAGAAAAAAGACTCGTTAAGAAAACAAGTATTCGCAAACTTCCAGGTATATAAGTTTCAGCCTTCTCATCTTCACACTACAAAGCCAAATGCGGAGCAACCTGATTCTTCGCTGCGCCCACCTGCAGGAAACAATTTGTCATGGGGCTAAGAATTGTCCAAGAATTAGCTGAAATCGGGAGGTTTTTGCTTATGCGAGTGGGAACTTAGGGAGGTGGTGCGCCACCACTCTTAATGAACCAATCAAGGCCATCCGCAATGTCTTACACCACACTTTGAATTTGTAGACCCGGAACTAATCTAGATGAGGGCCGAAAAATTTCTGCATGAATCATTGCTTTAATGTGACTCAGTCCTCTCACAGCGTCACGTGTGTGCCCTGGGCCTGGGGAAAAGGGAAAGGGGCTTCAATCCTTACATTTTGGCCCGTTTATCCATTCGTAGTTTGCCCCCACATCAAATTTGTAATCAATCTTGGACTAGCTCTAGACATCGGACCACATCATAGTGTCATCCCAAATGTAACCACCAGGCAAGTACTCCCTTCATGCCAACCCCTATATTTTCTTGTCTACATACAATGCTTCACATTCTCAGTGACGTTTGTAATCAACCCAGAATTGCTGTTGTCATATAGGGGTCGTACATCGGCTACTATGATGACGGAAGCCCGTCGAATACGGGGAATGGTCCGCCTACTGACTGCCAGATACGCTTTTGGCAATACGAACAGTATCGAACGGGCACCCTAAATGGCCCATTGGTCTGTTGACACGTTATCACCTGCACTTGTACTATCGGCGAAGCTTATGGCGGGCAGAATATGATGACCAAGAATAGGGGAACTATATGATACAACCCACACGTTTCAGTCGCAATTCATCTATCCAGGTTTTGTGCTCACAAAAGCGAAGCGCTTTGTCGTGGCTGGAATTGTCACATTTGCAAATTCACTAAGGGGCGGCGGTTAAAAGACTCTCTTTGCTCCATATCTATTTTAAGTGCCGAAGTAAGAACCCAACACTACTATACATGGTGAGACAATAGTATGCTGAACCCCGCAAGTGAGTTCCGGCCGAATCTGGCGCTGAACAGGGCCCTATCACAGGATTTTCGATGTCAGAGAACCGCCGCCGTCTACATACTATTGTAAGGAATGGTTCACCCCGTTCAAGTGGTTAGCACTTACTCCAGTGAATGGCATTATAATAGAAATTGCAGGTGTGTTGAGCGATAGCTTTGGGATCTAATTGTCCATTGTTAATTGTGACAAAGAAGGTTGCACTTTTTCTGAACAATAAGATCATAGAATCACCATTCTTCCTCTGTGCAATCTGCGACTGTTCATCCTACGGGGAAAGCGGGTCGATTGTCAAGGGTCTTAATTCGTATCTTACATGTGCGGCTGCATGGAATCGGAGGCACGGGTGTGTTTTGAGTTGAGTCTCATCTTGTACAAGGAAATGCAGGATGGTCAAGTTTGATTTGGATTCTCAAAGGTGGCCAAGTTTACAATAATGCGGTTGCGCAATGCCCAAGAACAAAGAGAAACGACTTTTCATTCAAACTATCAGAAATAACTTCCAGGAATGATCCCGTTTGAAGTGCCTCGCAAGCGGGAGTGCCAGAATTAATGCTTTTATCCGTACTCTCGTCCTCTTTCTTACTAAGACATGTCGCAATCAATGATAAAAAACATCCGTGCCTCTCAAAATCACTCTATCATTCCACAAATTCCCAAAACGATTTACAACCTCTACAATCATATTTGCCCAGGATGTTTTCTTCGAGAATAGGATTGGGCATACGGCGAACACTAGTGTTTAACCGACCATCACACCGGTTATATTCGATTCTCACTTCGAATCTCCGCAGAAGTCACCCTAACCTCCCAATGGCAAATTCTCTATACTTCAAGAGGAACTTGGGCTTCATCAAGGTTTTGGCCAGGGCGGCCAAAGTTCCAGCTTACATTGGTGGAACGGTCGCTGCCGGTGGCTCTTACGTTGCTTACAAGGTGGAGCAGGCGTCTAATTACACTTCGGATAAGGTCAATGCAATCAAGGATTTCACTTCCAACCTCTTTGATAAGACTGGAGACTTTCTCAAAGGAATGGGAGGCGAAGGCTCTGAAAGTACAGGCTCCGGCGGTGCTAATGACGGTGGGGATAACGCAGCGGCTGTAGGTGCCACTGCAGCTGCTTTGGGACTCACTTCAGATGAAGAAGAGGATCTCGAAGGCGAAGATGAAGATACGCTTATTGATCAAGACGACGATGAGGAGCTAGACTTGGAGAATGATGACACAACAGACGAAATGCTCAATTTGACTCGCCAGATGATTGAGATCAGAAATATTTTGACTGCTGTAGACAGTCAGTCTGAGACGCTCAAACTTCCGCTGATTGTGGTCATTGGCTCCCAATCTAGTGGTAAGTCTTCTGTTTTGGAACTGATTGTTGGCCACGAGTTCTTGCCCAAAGGTTCCAATATGGTGACCAGACGCCCCATAGAGTTGACTCTCATTAATCTGCCTGAGTCGGCTAGTGAGATTGCCGAGTTCCCGGCTCTCAAATTGTACAACCTTACCGATTTCCAACAAGTCCAGAAGACCCTTTTTGACTTGAACATGGCTGTTCCCGCCTCTGAATGCATACTGAATGACCCAATTCAGATAACTATCCGCTCACCCAGAGTTCCTGATTTATCATTGGTTGACTTGCCGGGTTACATCCAAGTTGAAGCTGCGGACCAGCCGATTGAATTGAAGCAGAAGATCAGAGAGCTTTGTAATCGTTATCTCGAAGCTCCGAATATCATTTTGGCCATTTCTGCGGCTGATGTAGATTTGGCCAATTCTTCAGCTTTGAGAGCAGCAAAGCTCTCTGACCCAAGAGGTGAAAGAACTGTTGGGGTTATTACGAAGCTTGATTTAGTAGAGCCGGAACGAGCAAGAGCCATTCTTCTCAACAGAAAATACCCATTGAGAATGGGATACGTGGGTGTCATAACTAAGGCTCCAAGTTCGGCTCCTACTGGAGCTGTCGGTCTTTTCAACAGAAAGAAAATTGGTGGCTACCAGGCGTACGTAGCACAACAGAATTTCGAATTTGGCTATTTCAAAGAAAACAAGGACGCATTCATTGGAACCACAACAGGTTCTCGCAATTTGAAGAAGAAGCTAATGAAAGTGTTAGAGAAATCCATGTCTGCATCTCTTAGACCTACACATTTGGCTATCCAGCAAGAGCTTGAAGAAACTGCGTACCAATTTAAGGTTGAATTTAATGATAGACCATTAACTCCGCAAACTTATTTGGCAAACAACATCGACTTATTGAAGGTCGCTACCAAAGAATTAAGCCGTAATTTCTCGAGGAATGAGTTGAGATCGTTATTAAAAAACGAATTGGACCAAAGAGTACTTGACCTCTTGGCCGAGCGCTACTGGAATAAGCCCTTCGAGCTCAGTGGTTTGGATTCCCCATATTTGTCCTCTGAGCCGGACTTGAGAGAATTGAGTCAGTTGAATTACATCGATGAAGACAGTTACTGGCACAAGAAATTGGACTTAGCTACAGGTTCGCTCACAAAGCTAGGTGTGGGCCGGTTGTCTACATCGTTAGTCACCAATGCTGTTGTTACAGAAATTGATAACTTGGTTGACAGAACACAATTATCTAACCACCCAATGGCAAGGAAAGCAGTAGAAGAGGCAGCCAAGGCTGTGCTCAAGTCCAAATATTATTCCACGGCTGACCAGGTCGAAAATTGCATCAAGCCTTACAAGTACGAAGTCGAAATCGAGGACAGAGAGTGGAATGCAAGCAAGGACAACGCTGTTAACCTTATTAAGGAAGAGATGGCACAATGTGACACAGCTCAATCATCACTTAAAAATCTTGTTGGTGGACGCAAGCTTCAGCAAGTGGTTACTTACCTTGAGAAATTGAAGAGTCAAGAGGGGGCCATCGATGTGGATTCGAATGAGGCACTTGGATTCTCAAAAAACTTGATCGAGAAAGGAAAGTATGCAATTTTCTTGAAAGAGCGAGCGAAACTCCTCAAGATGCGCTATCTGTTCATCAAAAACTCAAAGAAATGTAAGAGCAAAGATAATAAGTATCAATGCCCTGAAATCTTCTTGGATGCGGTGTCTACGAAGCTCACATCTACAGCTATCCTTTTCTTGAATGTTGAGTTGCTTAGTGACTTCTACTATAACTTCCCACGCAAGCTTGACGAAGAATTCTTTGGTAATTTGACCAGAGAACAAATGGAGAGTTTCGCCAAGGAGGACCCTAAGATCAAGAAGCATATTGAGCTACAAGAGCGTAAGGATCTTCTTGAGGAAGCCTTGAATAAGATTGAGGGAGTATTGGCACTTCAGAGGCAAAAGGGAGAACCTCGTGACAGCAAGTGGTGGTAACAAGTATATAATAATGTACATTAGATATGAGCATGATGCAGGGGTCTATATGAGCCAACGGATACTGGCAATGCAGAACTGGTTCACTACTGAACCGCACGGACAATCTTCTCAAACAACGTGTCCATGCTGATACCTTCCACATTGGCAAAAATAGGCAGCAAAACAGCAGTGTCGACAAGCTTGTGCGAGGTCCACTTTTCAATTTCGTCACTAACATCTTCTTTTTGCAATTTTTCTTCAGCAGACCTAGAATACAACACATTGGCAGCAGCTTGAGCAGAAACCATGATTTTCTCCATCTGAGCAGTCAAATCCTCAGTGTCTGCCAAGTTGCTCTTTGTTTGAGGAGCTAAAAGCCCCACTCTAGACTCAGAATCCACGAAAACAAAACCTGAAGATGTATTTGTAACCGAAGCGATGCCCAGCGAGTGTGCGACAGAGTAAGTGGGCTTCAAGCTATCTGGCTTCAAGACCGTCAACCTACCCTTTGACTTAGTTGAGTTTACACTAGGCAATGTATTCGTGGCCACAGCGATGAGCTGACGAGCACCATCCACAGCCACCAAGTTTCCAGCTCCAGAAGTTGAAATTCTTGCTGAAAGTTCAGTTTCGGTTCCTCTCACCAAATCAAATGAAACGAGACGGGACTGCGACACAACCACCAAGTGGGAACCAATGATATCCACTTTTTCAATAGGCAGTTCCGATGAGGGCAAGTTGAAGGCGATGGGCTGTAGGGTATTAGGATGCAATGCTCTAAGTGCACATCCATGGGCAACCACGAGAAGAGAGCCATCAGGAGAATAACAACCAGACACTATGGAGGACTTTGTAGTAGGAGCGCTGGATCTTCTAAGAGTCCACTCTGCGATTTCTGGATTGGAATCAGCTTTGGCGGCGGTACTCACTTTGACTCTCCAGAGCCTCACCCCACCTTTCACATCCAAAGTGGTGAAGGATGAGTCGGGGCCAGGGAAAATGGCTCCGACATCCAAGCCAACACCATGTGGATCAACGATTTTCAGAGCCAAATTCCAGCCTGCTTCAGTCTGTCTCCAGAATTTTAATGCGTAGGCAGTATCATTCTTCAGCAAAAGATTGTCAAAGTCCAGAGTGGGCATACTATCAAACGTAGCCATCCAGTTACCGTCGGGAGTAAACGAAACCATTGTTACGGTAGGATCGGCCACATTGTGTTCGCTCTTGACTCTACCGGTAGAGATCTGGGGTGCTGCGTGCTGGACAAACGCCTGCTCGCCTCTGACAACGTCAAAAGCCTGGATGGAAGGTCCTTTAGCAAAGTAAAGGTGGCGTGTGGTGGGGTGCACGGAAACGGGGGCTGTGATATCATACATAGCCTTGTTGTGCTTTTTGCGAGAACGGGTCTCCAAACCAGTAGCGAAGTTTGGTCTGATGGGGCTCACAGAAAGTCTGGAAATCAAATCCACAGCCAGGATAGTGACAATTTCATGAGATGGTTTAGACATAGAATTAAGAGAGTATGTTGGCTCATCCACGAGCAAGGCCACCGAGTAGTGGTCAGGTCTGTTCGCATCAACATGAATTCTGTCAATAGGACCGCTGAGACGAGGGAGAAACTGGGGACGGTCCAGGTCCAAGTGCCAGAACACAAGCACCTTCTCGTTACCTCCGGAAACCAAGTAGGTGTGGTCATGAGAAAAAGCCAAGCATCTGACTGGGTCTATGTGCCAGCGGAGTAACTTAGTGGGTAACGACGAGTTGGTACCTCCGTAAATCAAATGGATGACACCCGTGGTCGTTCCCAGGGCAACGATACCGTCATCAGACACCGCCATGCATGAGATTTTGGTCAGAGCTGGATACTTCTCCACTGTAGCATCTATAGCTGCCTGTGGCTCGGCCATGTCGGTGTAGATACTGGAGAGATCGAAAAGGAGCACCGTACTCAAGTCACTAACCACAGCCAACTTGGAACCTTGGGAAGAGACAGCGTAGTTCAGAACATGAGGCGTGGAAAAGAGGTTCGTCACTGTTGCATGTTCCCTATCGATTTTCACTATGGAAAGAACAGAATCCACATTTGTGATAGCATAGTATGCCTTTTCAGACACTGCAAACACTTCAGTGAGTTTCTGTAATGGACTGATCACCTGTCTAGCTACAACTGGCTGACTGACTTTCTCTTTCCAATTCACATAAAGAATGGTAGAAGGCAAGAAAATCACAAGCTGGTTGCCATTTCCAGGGTCCAACCATACTGCCACAGCATTTGCAACATTTAAATCAACCGTTCTGATACATTGTCTGGTCTGGAGAAAATAGACTCTGAGCTGGTGAGCCAAAACTACGATGGAGTACTTTCCATCAAGCGAGCTAACAGCAGGAAAGGACAGATGACCGGGAAATGTCACTGGTTTGCCACCCGAGACCATGGTCACGGCCCATCTTTCGAGGATGTCAGCCATATCTATTGGTTTGTGGGAATTTTTTTGTAGTTTGGTTAAAAAATGTCAGCGATGAGAGATGCGCACCCGTGCACCACAGTGACTAGGTTTTCAACCTGATGAGATTTTGAACCCACAAACTACTTTGAAAACAACATCATGATTATTCCCATCCGTTGTTTTTCTTGCGGAAAAGTCGTGGGAGACAAGTGGGAGACATACTTGACGTTGTTACAGGATGAGACTTTGACGGAAGGTGATGCTTTGGACCAGCTCAAGTTGAAGAGATACTGCTGTCGTCGTATGGTGTTGACCCATGTTGATTTGATTGAGAAGTTCTTGAGATACAATCCTTTGGAGAAGAAGGACATTAATTAGGGCAATAAAAGATTTACGGACGGGATGTAGGCGGTTGAAATTGGGAGTTAGTGGAGTTGAGGGGAATACCACTGAGAATACGTTGAATAAAGTGGAAAAACAGGAGGGAAAAAAAGACCAAGAGGATTTGAAAATGAGTTGAGGGAAATGCATGATTGGATAGTAATGGCTTTGAGCATTTGAATGCTGCCCGAGTGACATATGGACTCCGAAGAGCAGTGAATAGGTCTGAATATTTTGAGACCATGTCTGACAAAAATGACCGATGCTGATGGGTGAAGCAATAGCAAAGTGAATGTTGGGTATCCTTATGTCAATTCAGTTGAAAGACCAAAATGCTTCAACGATTTATAAGCATACGAATGGATGAGTTTATTGACAAATTAGTACTTACACACCGAAATGCTCCCGACAACAATTTCATTCATGACTTAAAGAATTTTTTGTTCCGTTAACAAAGTGTTTCCAATCATTACAAACTAGATCATTTCAATTCCTCTTTATTATCTAATTATCGGCACTCTTACTGTCCACCAACTGAACGTACTCGTAGAAGAATGCAGTCAACTGCAAGTGGTTATCCACACCCATCTTCTCATCAACACTGTGTGCGTGACTCTCCTTGATAAGATTAGTCATAAAAACAGGCGTGAAACGGTAGATATTCTTGGTCAAGTTCCAGTAGTGTCTGGTGTCGGTGTTTCCAGTCATAATACCTGGAGTGACAAGAACAGGCAGAGTCAAGTTCTTGAAAACAAAATCCTCGTAGATATGTCTAATTGATCCAGCCAAATGCTTCCATGCATTGTCATCCACTGGAGTAACAGGGGCTGGCTCCAAAGCTTCGTGACTCAATGAAACCTTAAAGTTACCCTTAGTTGTGGCGTTGAGGTAGGTTTTGCCTGCAACCTCAACACCAAGTTCGTGTCTCTTAGCCACCTCCACAACTCTGGAAACAAAGTGGTCAAGAATCTCATCCGTGGTGGACTCGATGGCCACACGGTGATTGGTGGTCAATTGCACGCTTTCTGGCAATGCATTGACCTTCTCTCCTCCTCTCACAATATCCTGGGCCTGAGAAGTTTGAACCAAAAACTTGGTTGCCAAGTTCAGAGTCATGACCTTAGTAACAATTCCATTGGCAAACTTATCGAAACCAGCACGTAAGATAGATTTACGAAGCAATGGAGACATCTTGTCACCAGAGTGAGTAGCCAAGCATTGCATGTAACCAAAGATGGGGTTCTTGGGTGTGAAAATAGGCTGATAAGGGTCCTTTTCGATGATATAAGAAAGCTCACCCATAATGCCAATAGAGGTATGGTCTGGAGGAACAGACGAGTGACCACCAGGAGTAATAAGGTCTACAATCACATCGATGTATCCCTTCTCACCCGTGCCAATTGGAGCAACAATGGCTCCTGTTGGTGGGTCAACAGTGAGTCCTCCACCTTCATCAACAAGGGCATAAATTCCGTCCTTGCCAAACTTTTCCTCGAGGAATTGCGAGATATGAGCAGCACCGTGGAATCCAGAAACCTCTTCGTCCATTCCAAAAGCAGCCACAATGCCACGCTTAGGTTCGTAGCCTTCGCTCAACAAAAGCTCCAATGTGTCCATGATGGCAATCAAAACGTTCTTGGTGTCTGCAGCACCTCTTCCGTATAAGTATTCACCATCACAGTGTCCTTCAAATGGCGGATAAGTCCAGTCACCCAATGTGTCCTTCTGAACTGGCACCACGTCTTGATGGGCAGTAAGCATCACTGGCTTCAAAGACTCGTCCGAGCCTTTCCAATAGAATACCAAACCGTATGTGTTGACAGTGAACTTCTCTAACTTAGTGTGGACCTGTGGAAATGTGTCCTCCAAGTATTGGTGGAACTTCTTGAATTTAGTCCAAGCTTCTGGGTGCTCATCGACTGGTGGAGGAGAGTCGTAGATTTGAGTATCCACTTGAACTGCCTTGGACCAATGGTCAATGGAGAGTGCTCTGAACTCGCTATCGTACAAAATCTTCAAGACGGTACTGTTGTCCTTGTAGAAACTCTCAGGTCTCATGATATCCCACACTGGACATAAATCTGTGGCATCTGCAGTGAGATAGATAGCAATGTATGAAAACAAGTGAGTGGAGAAGCCTAGAATAATTACGGCCGCCAATGCTGCGGCCAACACACGCCATCTCTTACCTGAAGAAGAGGAATCCAAGGGGAGTCCACGCATAGTCAGTAAAGAGAGTAAAATGAGCGATAAGTAGATTATATATAGTGGTCGGAATTTCCGCGCGGAAACCGTTAGACTACTCGGAAGAAAGTACGTTGACGTCCGACGGTTATGAACATACACAATAGCGGAAATAAATTGGTAATGAGTAGGTCTATTGTTTCTCGTGTAGAGAACGGAAATTTTCGGATTCAGAATATCCTATTTCTTATCGTTAACCCCGGCAACCAGCAGTCTCTAGTTTTTTGTATGATCCGTCAAATGTGTCAAAGTGCGGAACATTTGGTGACAGATTCGACTATCGCACCCACAAATTGAGTGGTGCACCAAGAACCCAGGATTGAACAAGAGGAAGCAGTGTCCCTTAATTTTGGATGATAGTCCTTCGCATTCTTGTTTAAGTTTTCGGGTCCTTTCTGTGGTGATCGGTTAAAACTTTCCTCTTCTGACGTTCAGTCGCTTAGAAATTTCCGCATCAAAGACATCCTATTCTATTGTTGAAACTTATACCAGCTATCTACAACCCGGTTTTCACATCGTGTTAAAAATACCAGAGATCATCCTATGTGAATTTCGGACACTTTAATCGGCAAAAACTCAAACTCAACACCCCTTTAAGTGTATTAGATTCCGGTCATTAAAAGTACCTAAAATTACTCTTCACCTAAAAGTTCTCCTTTACTGCCTCTCCTCTCCATCTTCCATTTCTATTTACAAGACGACTAAACAGGTTAGGCAAACGCCTCCTTAGTTCTCACAACAGTGTCCACCGATCTATCCTCGTTGAATGTACGCACAGTCACAGCTCCCTTAGGCAATTTCTTGCCAGGAGATTCCACTACAGTTCCTGGAACAGTGGTTGGCAACACCTCTGGCAAGTAAGTATCTCTCAACTCCAATTGCTCGCCGTGAGAGAAAAGTCCTGGAGTACCAATGAGCTTTCTCACAGTCTCCTTCTCATCACCGGAGAGAATCTTGTTCTTGAACTCATCCAATTGGCCCTTCACTGAAGTCTGCGCAGCAGTCTTTTCTTCTGCACTCAATGGGGTGTAGATCTTTCCAGCGAAATCCACAGAGAATTTCGAGTCAAATTCTGAAGCAAATGCAACATAAGCTGCGCTCTGAGAAGAAAGCTCCTCGGCAGAGAGATCGCCTCTGGTAGCAGCCAACTCCAAACCGAAAACTTGATTGAACGTGGCCTGTTCGGCAGCAAACTCGACACTTTCACCAGCTCTAATCTTGGAGGCGATGAAATGCAACCTAGATGCTCCAAGCTCTATTTGCTCAGTAGACAATTCAGATTGTTTAGAGATCACTTTCTGATAAATTGCGATGGTCTCGGCGGCAGCTTCGGCCTCCTTTTGTGCTCGAAGTTGCAACTCAGGTTGCGCAAGGTATTCTTTTCTGGACATGTGTGCTTCTTCCTTTTCGGCTTCGGCTCCCTCCAACGGAATGTAGCCAAATCTTCTCACACGAGGATCAAAGTGAGGTGTTGGCAAACTCAAGTCCTTCTTCAAGGCCACACCAACGTACTTTCTCAAAGGGTGGAATGGGTCCATGTAGAAACGGACATAACCTGGCTCCAAAGCGAAGATTGTGTGGTCGTTACCGATTCCAACATTTTCTCCAGGGTGCACTTTGGTACCTCTTTGTCTCATGATAATCTGACCAGGCTTCACGAAGTGGTTTTCATATGCCTTTGGACCTAATCTTCTACCCGCAGAGTCATTTTTGTTTGTTCTGGAACCGGCTGCTCTTTTCGTGGCTGTACGGATCTGGCTAAGAAATCCAGCAGGTCCGGTCTTGACCATCTGGCTAGCCTGGTTGGCTTGCCTGAGTAACGACATGGTTCTAGACAGTGAAGTTAATAGTATACTTGGATTTAGAGATTTTTTTTCGGTATTTGGTGCTGCTATTTACGCAGGATTATGATGTTGGCGCGGGCTGTCTGCGTGCAGTGTGCTGGGAATTACTGTGGAGAACGTGAGAAAGGATGTGCGTGAGAGAGCATGTAAAAACTCTTAGATATTATCAATGATTAAGTATTAAGTATTGCTTCGATCGTAATATAGGAAAAAAAAATCAAAAAAATGCGCAAGCCCGGAATCGAACCGGGGGCCCAACGATGGCAACGTTGGATTTTACCACTAAACCACTTGCGCTTGAAGTGCTCCGAGACGGGGAATTGAACCCCGGTCTACCACGCGACAAGCGGTAATTCTAGCCACTAAACTATCTCGGACTTTGTTGTGGAATATTTTTTTAAGGAGTATGTACATTTACGATTTGGTAGATCTGGCCAATTACCCGAGAATCAAATAAAAAGAGAGATATCTTAGTTTACTCAGTTGCAATCCAGTGACAAGTTGAATTTGAATCGATGTATCTATTCATTTTTCGATAGAAATGACAAAACAAGTTATAATGGCTCTTGCAACACTAAACAAAGGTCATTGTCCCTTATAAAAAAAAAATAGGAAATTGGATTCAACATAGGAAATTATCTTGAAAGTCGATCTAGGGCTACTCAATTCTTAATCTGAATCCGGTGGAGAGGAAATTCAACTAATTGATACCATCATCGCCCGAAGCGACAGGTGCAATGCGATTCTTCCAGGTCATGTCATTGGCTACGGTATCAACTAGTCATTCCCAAGTGGTAACAGCTGCCAAAAATAAAGTCTGTTATTAGAAAATAAGTCACCCTTTCTGTAGAGTTTTTTGAATGCAAGATGTTTGTTTGAATACGTCTCAGGAACGTCCTCAGGCTTTATCACCAACGAGAGTGTTTTCTGAGAGATGACGTTTCCCTAAATTGCCATTCTTCTGCTCAATGATTTACTATATGAGACACACTATGTCAATCGAATTAGTCAGATCTTGCTTATTAACTCCTCCCATAGCAATATTGACTCCACCGTACACAGCCACATGCTGAACACTTTCTAAAATTACTTCATGTGTGATTCTCTCTTTATATGACAACACATACTACACTACTAGTCATGTGTTCATTCATATGAATTAAAAGTAATGAATATGCAAAAAATAACAATTGTTCCGTTATTAATAGAAGTCTTGGTTAAGAGCACATTGGGAGTGGATTATAAGTAGTGATCAAACTGCCAGGAATGATACACCACTATTGACTATCGATGACTTCCAAATTTCTCTTCTTAATTGTATTTCCTATTCTTACGTTGGCTAAATTTCAGTTGCAAATTGAACAAGATGGACAAGACGGATCTTTTGTTAGGTTCCTCAAATATGATGATAATGTGAGGGTGGTGTATGATGCTGAACACCCGGCGGGATGTGAGTGTGAAGAAGAAGTTCCTTTTTTCACTTTTGATGGTAAACTTTGGGACACTTCAGCAAATTTGCCGTTGGCAATTTCGGGTGACCTTGCCTACCATAACCTGGTTTTGTACACCAATGCATCTACAACAGGTTTCGGTGGATTCACCATTTGTGAAGGTTACGTGCAACATGATGGGAATGATACATTTTACACATCCAATTCATACCCGTACAACAAGTATATTAACTTCATCACTACCAACGCAACCCAATTCTTGGCTGAGCCGGTTAAGTTGAAGATAGTTAACCAAACATAGGAACTGGAAGGAACATTGAATTTACTATTGTAGAATAGAAACGTTATGAATGCGTCAATGAATGCGTCAATGTTTGTCTCAAAGCTTACCTCCAAAGAGTTTCAATGCCAAATGAACACCGTAGCTGATGCGTCTATCTTCATCAACGGCGTACACGGTGGGTGGCATGATTGGATTGCCTTGTGCATCGAGTCTAGGCTCTTCGTTGGAGTTTTCAACAGCCTTGGGTTTGAAATCGTCCAACGTCAATTCGTGGGCGTGTGTCATCAAATTCTCAATTTCAGCACGCATGCGATGCTTTAAATCTGCGTCCTTGGTGATGACGACCGCATTGGCCTCCAAATCTAATGTGTAGGCACGCTTGGTGAAGTTTGATGAGCCAATTATGGTAATCGATGGCTCATTTTCGTCGGGAACAGTAACCCAGACTCCCTTCGCATGGTAAGACCATCCACCAACTGTGTTAACAATGCCATTTTGCCATTCGTATAACTTGATCAAGTTTTCTTTGCCCCGCGTCTTGACAAGCTCTAAGAATTTCTTCGCGATCAAAAGATATGCCTCTGGAATGTAATATGACACACCTGGTGACTTGTAAAATGAGTTTGCCTTAGCAGATGCCGTGATTACGGTTCCTTCAGCATGACCATTCAACAATCTCTCCTGGATTTGAGGAAGCATGTTGAAGTAGCCAGCGGTAAACCACCACCGGATCTTCGGGGAATCTAAGTATGACAAGATACGTAAAACTGCAGGCTTTTCGGTAGACACATCATGGTCACGCTTGAAAAGCGGAGTGAACTGTAAGACCGGGTAAATGATGGTGTCAAAGTCGTTTGTGTCGGTGTATTCCTCGAATGAGCCGAGAGAATGCTGTTTCAACAAGGGCTCCAACAAAAATGACAGGTCACTGATGAAACGCTGCAAGTTCAAATCGGGCTCGCACGATTTGTTGGAAGTAGGCCACGATAACCGGAAGTTTTGGAACCCTTTGGGCTTGGTGGTTGTCAAAAGCTGGTAGGACAAGCTCAGAATAGCCGATTGCACTTGAAAGTAGAAGTCTGTCAAGCGCTTGTCCTGGAACAAGTAGTATCTGTCCTGACGGTCTGTAAAGTAGTCCTCGGACAAGTTGGCGCCACTCAACATGATTTCATCGTCAAAGCCATATAATTTCATGTGCTGCAAACCAAAGCCTTCATTGACCCGCTTGGGGGCCCAATTCTTCTTGAAGCCACTCAAATGAGGGGTATGGTACATTCTGACATCAACTCTATGTTTACCAAACTTTTCTACCAATGACACAAGCAACAGCGCCAGACAGTGCAGTTGAGGAGCCTCACGAGTTCCCCTCAATGCATCAGTAAGCACGTAGACTTTCAATTCGACGTTCTTAGACAAAGCATCAGCCAAACATTCAATCAATTCCTCTTGGGTTTTACCCACATAAAGCGAACTCAAGAAGATTCTGGACTTTGCAGTGGCAATTTTCTGCTTCAAGGTGGAGTAAAACTCGCTAGGCTCCAGTAGGATTCGGATGGATGAGCCCTTGACGGTGAAGCGAGGCGAGATGGCATCCAACTGCTGGAAGATGGTGCTTAAACGAGGATGAAACAGCTCGGCGACATCCAGCGCAAGCACAGTGTTGGACGTAGAGTAAGGCTTGGGCGCATCGACAGAATGCGAGCCAAACACATAATTGTAAAGAGATCCGAGCATTCTTGGACGAGTGGGTACGACTAGTTTGGAGACTCTGGATACGACCATGAACTCCCAAGAAGGGACGATAAGATTGACTGAACCTTTGCGGGTGAGAGATGGAAAGTACTGGAAGAAAGTGAAGACACGGAAAACAAAAACAACGTCAGTCTTGCTGTGTCGAGATAATCCAGGCCAGATAAGTGAGGGGGAAGGTAAAAAAGAATCTGATTGTGAGTTGGTGCGGATTCCCAGATAAGATAGCGATAAGTCGTGGTCGCTCCAAAAAAGAAAGGAGGGGCCGTTACGAACGAAAAAGTCTCTGTTGGTGGATAGTCGCAGGAACTTCGGGATATAGTAACAAGGATTTGAGGTGTTGTGTGCGTCCCCAACTCGTCGGATCGGATAGTTGGAAGTGAAAGTTGTAGGATTGGGAAAAAGCCTTCGACGCAGATTCGTGCGCCAACAGAAAGAGACAAGATTGTTGAATTTTGTGAGGGAGGAGATACTTTGGAGGGGCTTTATTTGGATTTCGACTTCAATTATAGCTGCTTTACAGGCTTCTCACTGGCTGATTGTTTTCTAGCCACTCCATCATTACTGGATACTGACTAGCCAATGGGCCAAGAATTTCCCAAACTGGTGTCTCAGTCACGGATGGGAAAAACTACTCGGAAAGGCAACATCTTGGTTGGGACACACTGAGATTACTCGTAACCGTCAGATCGATCGATGAAAGAGGTAAAAATGGCTTAGAGTCGGTGTGGAGAAATATGAAAACTTACGAATATGGAAATCATTGTAGGTCATGTCATGCTTATTTTTTTCTTTTTGGTGCAACGTATTTGATTATTCACTATTGTTACCACCTAGTATTGACTAATTAGAATTGGCATTTAGGGCACGATTTACGTGTTGATTTAACAATGAAAACATCTGGAGACATTGAGAAATTGGGCGTTCGTCAAGAGATTGACAACAAAAAAAGATGTGTAAAGTTTTTCATGTCAATTCTATGTACTATCTGCTACTGACAAGGTAGCCAGAATTTATTGATCTATCAAGATCCTCCTCTTCAGAATGTTCTTTAATCAGTCGACATCTTATTGCCACCTTCTATCCGGAACTTCCTACTTCATCTACCTGGATTTTCCTCCTCCAGCTTTGATGGTCATCACATCTCCATCCTCGACAGTATATGTCTTTCCGTACCTATGCTGCTTACCTTTACTCTTTAAAGCACCCTCGTCGAGTGGTGCATTCTCGTGCTGTAAATCCTCCCACTTATAAACCAAAGCCAGAATAAACGTCTTCTGGAGATCGGTATGAATGGCTCCAGCAGCTTCTGGAGCACTTGATCCTGCTCTCACTGTCCATTGGTGGGCCTCCTTGGGTCCACAAGTATAGAACAGAATAAGGTGGAGAGCATCTCTCATGGAGTCAACAATAGGAGCCATGGCACTTTTCTTCAGACCATATTGACCAATGTATTCCTGCAATTCTGCAGGTGATTCTTGGAGCTGATTGACCTGGGTCTCATATTGTGCCAGGAATAGTTGAAGCTGGTCATCTGGTGAATTTTCAGCGATCCACAGTTCCACAGAGCTCCTAAACTCGTTATCGTTTCTCGCATAGTCCGCTTCATTCACGTTAAGCAACACCACAGTGGGTTTTGCGGTAAGAAGATTGAGCGGGTTGATGATTTCAATCTCTGCATCTGTCCATTCTTCTGCTGCGACCTTACGACCCAGATATAACACCTCCAGGATCTTATCGAGCGTATCAAGTTCAAATTGGATGCCTGCTTTGTCTGCATGAGGCTTCTTGAGTGCCTTTTGTGCCTTATCCACTGCAGTCTCGATGAAGTCAAGATCTTTCAAAATAAGCTCATCAGTCACAATGGTCATGTCTCTGACTGGATCCACGCTTGTCTCGATATGGGTAATCTCGTCGTCTCTGAAACCTCTCACCACATGAAATATACCATCCACTTGTCTAATATCTGCCAAAAACTTGTTGCCGAGCCCTGCTCCGCTGGCAGCGTTTCTGGTAAGTCCTGCTATATCGTAGATCTTGAGCGATGATGGAACTTTCTTGACCGAACCATAAAGACTCTGGAGATGGTCAAGTTTAGGACTTTCGACCATAACTTGCGATTGTTCAGGATCTATGGTAGCAAAAGGGTAGTTGGCAGGGTTTCCGAGGGTAGATTTGGTGATGGCTTGGAAAAAGGTAGACTTTCCAACATTGGCAAGACCCACCACTCCCGAGGATAAATTGTTGCTGACTCGGCCTAAGTACTTCAGTGGAGCTTCCACATTAGATTTCTTGGCCCATCTCCGAACTGACGTGGAAAAACACCGGAGATTCATCACTGGGTAGATGGTGCAAAATTTGTACTAGTGGAGTGGTTGCATGTGTCTGTGCAGGTGAAGTATGCTTGTAATATTCAAAAGTTAAGAGACACAAACATGATGTGGATCATACGGATGTGATTTATATGAGAAACTTATGGAGAAAGTATGAATTTGAAAGTATGAGAATTCAATACCCGACCTATTGCCATTTCAAATTGTTTAGTAACTTGGTATATGGTGTTGGAGGGTCGATTGGATCAATGACCTCCTATTGGCAAGTACATCCTCAGCTTTCCCGACCTATATGCTTGAATTGATAGTACCAATAAACATATTACATTGGGGCCCAATACGAATTGACTCATAACGTTAGCGGGCATTTGATGCCATCTGATATTCATGTGTCGAGATATCACCCAGCCACCAATTGCCAAAGCCATGGATATGCTTTGATATAGCAAAAACTTGCGATGAGGACGAAAGTAACGTATCCAAAAGTTATTGGATACTTGTGATATGAGGCGGATACCAAAGCATATGGTTCCAATAGTCCATGCACAGTCCGTAAGGTCCAACTCGTTAATGGTAGCCCTGCCACGAGTAAATAGGGACACAAACCATAAAAAGAATGCAGCTTGTCCCAAAACAAGAACTTTTATGGGTAGACTGATCCAGTCGTCCCCGATTATTGACTTTCGATAGGTTACAAATTGATGGAACAACATCATGGATGTCACAATAAGACTGACCAAATCAATCATTGAGATAGCAATGCTTGTATGGATATCCTTGTAAACTGGATACCGAATGGAGTATTGGGATCTTATCCTCTCCAGATATTGGTAGGCCAAACCTGAGCCCGATGCTGATATTGAAGATAACCATGACAATAGAGTGAAGTCACACGATAGACCAGCCACGGACTTCTTGGAAGTTATCTGATGCAATATAAGAAAGTATGACCCTAGCTGGATAAGTTGGGCCATAAATAGGCAGAAATACCACAAGGACATCAGGTGGTTTCTGGTAGAGTAGGTATCGATCCGCACTTCATTTGTAATGTATATGGTATGCACAGTGGAAGTAGTAAGTCAAATGGTTACGGCTTCTGATATTACACTTGGCAAATTTTTGTGATGTGTGAAGATTATAATTTTTCCACTTTTTGAATATTCGGGAAAAGAGTAGAATTTTTGATCAGAGTGTATGAAGGCAGCTATAGGTCAGTTGCGTAAGTATAGGTTGACCTGAAGAATTGCCATTTAGATAATCAGGCAGAGACGAGATTACGGAAAATTCATATGACACTGGATTTAAATTCAAACGCCTATCAAGTAAATAAATTCCCTACTTAAAAATCGGTTTTTTCTTTCTTTATATGGTTATTTCAATTGAAATTGTCTGAATACAAACAGATTATCACCTTAGCACAAGGCTAAACAGTTTCTAGTTATTCGCATAAAGTCAAGAACGTAAACATATGTACGATGTTGTCAAAAAACACATATTCACGTCCGAGGAGAAGAAACTATTATTTCCCTACAAAATAAATGTGACGATTCTTATTAAAATCCTCAACTTCATGGTGCAAAGAGCATAATAATAAGCACTTGAGTCGGCCCTTTCCTATCTAATATGCAACAGAATGTCAAATAATTGGCACCGAAACCATACGAGCATCGCTCAAATATAATAAAAGCTCAATTGAAGTTCCCAAAACTCCTTCGATATTCCAAACCTTCTTTTTCACTTGCTGCTTATGCCACATCAAAATCACATCGACGGGTTTCACCTCGCCTACTGCATGAAGGCATTCATCAACAATCAACTCTTCATTACCTTCAGCAGAAATGGCAGTGGAAGACACAGATGGATACTGGGACATTGTAGTGTCGTCGCTCCAGGATATCTGCAATGCCAATGAATCGCTCTCTTTTGACGAAATATTCGAAGACTATGATGAGAAAAAGCTTCGAAACCTAAACGAGGCAGACTTGGAAGCACTTAAGGAAGAAATAAACGATCACATTCTCAACATTGGCACGGCAAAGAGACTTATCTCAACATCACAGCAGAATCTCCAGACGCTCATTGCCAAGGCAGAAAAAGCACAGCAGCAGCAGCAGCAGGCCACGGTAGCTCTGCGATCATCCAAGAACCAATCCAGCGGGAAAAACCTCAAGGGTAAGAAAGGCAACTCGAAATACGGCAGGCTGTATTGGGTGTCGAAGTATGATCCTCTGGAACCCATCATGGTGAGGTCGGAGGTTGCTTATAAGCTTAAAAACAGGCACTTTGAAGAGTGGATTCAGTGTGAGGTAACGAAAATCTTGGGAGACGGCACCAAGTACGAGATTCGTGACCCGGAGCCGGATGAGAATAACAACCCGGGCCAAACTTTCAAGGCAAACTACAAGGAGATCTTGCTAGTTCCTTCCAAGCTGGAGGTTCCCAACCTTATATCTTATCCATACGGTACCAAGGTTTTGGCCAGATATCCAGAAACTACTACGTTCTATCCTGCGGTGGTGGTAGGTCAAAAGAAAGATGGAACGGTAAGGTTAAAGTTCGACGGAGAAGAGGAGGTGAACAAGGAGACAGAGGTGGAGAGACGGCTTGTGTTGCCATTCCCAGAACGTTAACGGGGACTACACGAACCTTCTTGCATTCGTGTGTGGTAGATCCACTTCAGAAAAGGTGCCTGGCCGAAAAACCTCTCTCTTGCTAACAGAGAATGCACTTTACACTCACTAGCCACTTGTCTATTCTCTCTGATGCTTACAGTGTCCAAAGGCAAGATATTCGGAAACCAAAATAAATTCAAAAGTCACATGTTTCAATATTTTTTTTTTGGTCTTGTTATATAATCTTTGATGTTTTGCTGGTAACTCCTTGCTAAAGGCTGGTTATCAAGATCTAAAACTCGCGTGTGCAGCCCTAACCATGGAGTTAAATCCACTTACAAAGATTAAGCGAGTAAGAAAAAAGAAATTTAAGAGAGAGGACGACGTATGGAAAGTATTGTGAGATAATATAATAAACCAAATCAGCAACTAATTTAAGCCCCACCTCCTAATACCCTAACCATTTCATTGAGCCTTACGAGAGTTGTCCTGCAGGATGACGAGTTGACTCCAGTATGAAAAAGTCGCCCATCCAAATACAGACTATCATCATCATCATATCATGGACGATATCGACATTGATGACTATTCAAGGGTATGTTTCAATATATGCAGCTTCATCATGTGTCTATGAATTGTGGACTTTTCCAGTGAGATCAGACCGCCTATTTAAAGGGGTTCAACATGTTTGAAACTATAGCATGGAATCCGGGCATAAACCACGTCAATGTGTCGAGTTCGGTGTTGCTTTGAGTGTCAATTTATATATCAAAATGCTAATTGTCAGGATCGCTCCAGATCGCCTGTGAGAACTCGCTCAAAGTCTCCTCCAAGGAGAAGAGACTACCAGGCACCCCGTGGGGACAGAAGAGAGGGCAGAGGAGGTAGAGGAGACAGAGGGGGTAGAGGAGACAGAGGAGAGAGAAGAGGAGACAGAGACAGAGGAGAGAGAAGAGATGACAGAGGAGAGAGAAGAGGCGGATACTCCAGAAGAGAAAGAGGTGATAGGGGAGGATTCAGAGGAGGAGAAAGAAGACGACCACCTTCGCATGAATCTACCGTGGCTGCCGCTGACGACCACAGATCCAAAGTGGAGCGTAACTACAATCACTCAATTTTCGTTGGAAACATCCCATTTGAGACGACTGCCAAGGATATAGAGGATATGTTTGGCTCTAACTTCACAATTGTGAGAGCCGACATTGTCACCAACCGTGGTCGTTCTCGTGGTATGGCCACAGTGGAGTTTTCCAGCAAAGACGAGGTGGACAACGCCATTTCCAAGTTTGACAGAACCGAATTGAATGGTAGAGAAATCTTTGTCAGACAAGATTACCCACCTCCAGAGGAAAAGAGAAGACAAGAGCGTGAAAGATCCGAGAGATCCGAAAGACCAGAGAGGGTTGATAGATCTGAAAGAAGAGACCGCTTCAACGAACCTCCAATGGCCGGAACAGAAGTATTCGTGGGTAACTTGCCATTTTCAGTCACTTGGCAAACATTGAAGGACTTGATGAGATCAGCAGGTGATGTGGTAAGAGCTGACATCAAGCAGAACAAGTGGGGTAGGTCCAGAGGTTTTGGTACGGTGGTTTTTAACACTCCTGAAGAGGCTGCTGCAGCTGTGGAGAAGTTCCAGGGCTACAATCTTGAGGGCAGACAAATCGACATCCGTCCAGGCAGAGACCTTTCCAAGAAGGACAGAGACATCCCTTTCCATAAGAACACTCCATTCACTGAGGGTGTCACTGGCAATGGTCCAGAATCTGCCGTTATCTTTGCTGGTAACTTGCCATACATCACCACTGAGAGCGACTTGTTTGAGTTGTTCGAGACCATTGGCCACGTCAACAAGGCCGAGATTAAGTACAATGAACAAGGCAGAGCTAGTGGAAATGCTGTGGTGGAGTTTGAGCTGGTGGATCTTGCTGCTTCTGCCATTCAGAACTTGCATGGTTACAACTACGGAGGTAGAGACTTGCTGATAACTTTTGCTAAAAGAGGTTCAGGCGACTCTGTTGACATTGCTGTTGATGGTGAGGATGCGATAGTTGATGCTGCTGAAGATGCTCCTATTGACGTTGCAGCTGAGGCTGCACAAGAAATCGAAGCAGACCCTGTAGTGGAGCAAGAGCCAGCTGTTGAGGCCGATGTGGACATGAACTAGATGTTGTATTTTTGTAATGTTGAATAAAAGTTTGATGTAAAATGACGAAACGATATGTGTATCTGCTAATTGAGCTTAGACTTAAAAGTTTAGCATGCTAAGAGAGTATATGGTAATACAGGACCGCAGATTTGGGTGGGTATAGAGAGTTGCAAGTCAGTAGATCCGGGGTAATACCTGTACAAAAAACAAGGCTGAGACTGCCCTTTATGAGTACTCAATCCCCACCTGACCTCATGAAATAATTCAACAAATATGGCTCAACAAGAACAGAAGCAGCCTTCAAATAAATTGCCAAAGGTGAAGTCTCACCACGTACTTTTGTTTGTGGTGATTGTGCTTTTGGTGCTTGCCTTCCACTGTCGCCGGAAGTTGGCTGAGAGATTTGAAATTTGGCGAAATAAGAGAAGATGGAACCGACTCGCAACTACAGGGTTTGAGGGTGACTTAGAGAATGGATTTTCCAGTAACAATTTTAACATTACTGATAACATAGCCAAGAATGATCCGAGAACGTTGGATGAGGCAGCTAAGGAGGAAATTCGGAGTTTGATGCAGAGACACAACTTGACATTCGACGAGGCTAGGCTTCGCTATTTGCGTGAAAAGATGCGGGCCAATGGTGTCGATGCTAACGGCGTCCCTACAGATCCACGAACGGTAACTTTCAGTACATAAGGACTGAAGAGGTTGGGTGAAAATAGGTTGAGATTACGAAAGGTTGAGAATAGGAAAGGCCAAATATAGGAAAGTTGAATTTATAAAAGTTGATATTCGAGAAGCTTTGAACAGTCGGAAATTGTTAATTCCTAGAAAGAGCTTTTCCCGGAAATGGTGTAAATAACCCAAGAAATGACAGATAGAACTGCCTGAAAACTTGGGCAATTCTCCAGGAAGAGGTGAAATAGAGGATATTATGCTGAAATGAGGCTGATAGTACAGAAAGCCAATTAAAAGGAGATATCGGATAAAAAAATTTGATTAATTATTTTATCGGTCCCGAACTGTCGATTCGGCCGACCATTTCGACCTCATGGCACAAAATACACCAGTGTCCATATGCACATATCTCAACCTTGATCAGTCCATAGAGGTTGAGTCGCTAACTCCTTGCTAAAGATTGGGCATTTGAATGCAATTGCTAAAGCAGTATAAGGGGACCTGGGAATTTAATTACAAATGAAGCTAATTCCCAAGTGGACTATACTACAGGCAGTGTGCCTCTGTCATCCATTCTAAAGGAATTAGTGAATGCATAGCACTTTTTGTGACCATCGAACTATAATCATTCTCATCTATGACCGATATTCGGCTTTAGAAAATGGGCCCGTTGTGCAATAAGCCTCCAAAGTTGAGTAGCAAGGCAGACATAGTTAAACAGATGTCTTATAAATGTCGGAGCTTCGGATCGTACTTTCCGAGTAGATTGGACACATTCCGAGATACAGACACTAATTGGGATTAACAGCCGAGATTCAATGACGGCACCGGACTTCTCTAAAGACAGAAAGGCATAAACAAGCGGCGTTAACACGGAATCGAAAGTCAAGAAAGGTATTTAAGTCTCCTTCGTTTGCCTACCAACTGACGATTTAATCACCATTCTCTACAGATTTTGAACTCCGATATCATCGCACATTCAGTCGAAGGTGTATATGAAAGTGACTTTCAAGACGACTTTTCTACACTTTTTCAAGATCTGATAATTTTATCCAGGTATTCCATTCCGATTTTCTTTTTTCACGGGATCAAGATTTACGATGGAAACTGTCAGAGACATTAGAGTTCGCAATTTAGGTCTGCCAATGACTCATGAGAAAAACAAACCTTTGGAGACTTCTGTACTGTATTCGGAAATCCCTGACGGCGGCTATGGATGGCTTATTGTTTTTGCTTGTTTCCTTTTAAACTTTACTGCGTGGGGTGCAAACTCGGGATTCGCTATCTACTTGTCGTATTACTTAAATAACGACACTTTCGCTGGTGCAGACAAATATGACTACGCATTAATTGGAGGCTTGACATTCGGTGTGGGCTTAGTATTTGCTCCAGCTATCAACTACATCCAGGGTAGAATTGGGATGCGTCCCACCATCATCTTGGGTAATTGTTTCCAATTTGCTGCGTTGATGATGGCTTCTTTTGCTAAACGTTTGTGGCAGCTTTATCTCACGCAGGGTTTACTTCAGTCATTTGGACTTGCCTTCATTTATCTTCCTACTATGACCATCTTGCCCCAATGGTTCAAATACAAGCGAAGCCTTGCATCTTCGATAGCAGCAGCTGGTTCGGGATGTGGAGGATTGGTGTTTAACTTGGGAATGCAAAAAGTGTTGGAGGCCAAGTCGGTCTTTTGGGCTTTGCGTGTACAGTCTATCTTGTGTTTCTGTCTTACTTGGATCTCAATTTTTCTTCTTAGATCCCGAATTGAGTCCAAGAATTCTTTGTATGACTCAGAGATTATGCGCAGCGTCGGTTTCTGGGTCTTCTGCTTGTATTACATTTTCTGTATGCTAGGTTATGTGATCGTGCTATACGGAATGGCCAACTTCACCACATCTTTGGGCTACACTCCATACCAAGGCTCGATAGCCTCGGCAATGGTTCAAGTTGGAAACTTGGTTGGTAGACCTATTGTCGGGCAGCTTTCCGACAAGTTTGGTGTTATGAACATAACTATCTGTGCATACGTTCTCTGCGGAGTGTTTTCAATCGCTATGTGGATCCCTGCTAGAAATTTTGCTACTGTTATTGTGTTATGCTTGATTTTGGGTAGTATGATGGGAAGTGTTTTCGGAAGCACCCCACCTATTTTGGCTAGGCTTGTAGGCTTGCGAAATGTGGGTGTTGGAGTGTGTATGTCATGGCCATTTTTGGGTTTGGCTGGGCTTGCTTCACCTGTGATTGGAATTGCACTAAAATCAGGAAACCATGGATTTGTGGATCCAGATCAGTACGTGAACTCCTCCGTTTTTGCTGGAGTTGCGTTTTTTTGCTGTAGTGCCAGTCTTTTGATTCTTCGGGGCTACTTGATTGCAAGGGCTGATTTGGATGATACTGATGCTGATCACGGCCATCTCCATCTTATTGTTCCAGTGCTTGAGCCATTCAGACGTTGCTTTCGGCCAATCAAATTTTGATTTGGGTTTAACATTGAGAACCGGACGTATCAATTACAAATAAAGACAATTCTCCATTAACGACAGTATAATTAAAAATTTTACATCGTGAAGCAAAATTAATGAAGCTTTCTGTCCAAACCACCAGGTAACAAAGCGCTATCCTTAAGTTTGGCTTATCTCT
>Ga0160505_100150_pt1 | contig 52335 bp, 38 predicted proteins | sample DIDeMG_FD_108225 | JGI IMG/M metagenome (GOLD analysis project Ga0160505, IMG submission 108225) | Enriched chicken feces microbial communities from UW Madison campus, WI, USA - DID2874_E49_Stillage MG | ecosystem: Host-associated > Birds > Digestive system > Large intestine > Fecal ... | reverse complement strand
TTTGAAAAAAAAAAAAATAAAAGAGAAGCAAAAAGTCATTCAATTGAACCTTCAATATGTTATAACCTGTAAGTTAATAGTACCAAATACTAGAAAGTCCACTGCAAAACCTCCATATACTCAACCTTTACCAGACCCCAAGTTGACTATGTTACTGTACCATTGACATGCATAATCAACGCCCGGAATGGCAATCATCCCAGTACTAAAGTATCATGCTGGTGTTTACATTTCCTCTTCTTCTGCCATTACTAATCCACTAACCATCACGGAACTTACTATTCTCCGTCCAGATATCAGCGATGAAAACTCACAACAAAACCCAGTTCAAAGCCGCCATGAAAAGCCACTATAAACTCTGCTCAAAATGGCAATCTAAGTCGTATCCATCTTGCAATTTCCGTTTCCTTTCATCTCTTCCCTCTTCCAGTTTAGTCATTAATCCACGCACAGAAGTCGTATTCCGGCCGCGCGAGCCGTACATTCATCGGAAGAATTATCTCCATGCACTACAAAAATCCCCATGAATTGGCCATAAACCACATGAAAAGACTCCATTGGAAAAAGATCCCACCGTAATTAAATCCAAAAAGCAAATTGGTGATGCATGATATGTGTACGAGTTAATTTGAAAATACTTAAAACTATTTAATACGAAATTCAAGTTGAAATTTGACAAAATCTTTCTTTAAAAAAAAAGAAAAATAATGTCTCATTCCACTAAACTTCTTGCGTCAACTACCGGCATGGCCGGCCCATACCATCAAAACCCGCAACTGCCGAAATTGTCCAATGTCCCTGCTTACTAACAAAACCATTGCATTTACATCCATTGCCAATTTATCTCTGAAAGTCATTGATATCCCAATACCCCCATCATCATTAACTCCGCCTGTTTCGGCCAAGAACATCTATCCCATCGTCTAAAACCACAACGGCCCCGAACTATCGCCTGGTGTACTGGTGTAACTTCTCCGTTGTTACTTCCGACCCGACTCATGGCAATATTTTATTTTCTCACACACTTTTCTTGATCCAGCTACTTCTTTTAGGTACTGGTGCTAGCTATTTAGGTGAAACAAGCCTGCTGCTGACGTCTACGGCCTTCCGTTCTGCTGTTACCTCGTCGACGCTGCCAAATCGCCGTCTATTCCCAAATCCCTAGTCTCACTCCCCATGCAGAAGGAAGATACTGAATCAAAGCTATCGACCTTGTCCATGGAAAACAACTCCAAGCAGGAGCGATCCATAGAGGGACAAGGTCTGCAATCGCAAGGTTTGGCTCTGAAGAAATACTCCATCGATGATTTGTTGGCTGCCAAACCTCCAGACTTCAAGCTGAAACTCCAGACATATTTCTTTAACAAAGGTTTGGCCGACAGACCACAGTATTTGCAAGATATCTACGACAACACTCCCCGTCAGATCTATGTCAATGAGGCTTTGCCCTCAAACATGCTGACCGGCGATGGAAAGCCGGTCCTTCAATATCCCAGAAACAAAATCAGATCGACAAAGTATACTCCGCTCTCCTTCATTCCCAAGAACTTGCTATTCCAGTTCCGGAAAGTGGCTAACACCTATTTCTTGATCTTGGTGATTTTGGGTGCGTTCCAAGTGTTCGGTGTGGCCAGTCCGGGGTTGGCTGCCGTTCCTTTGATTGTCATTGTCACCATCACTGCCATAAAGGATGGCTTTGAGGACTACAGAAGAGCCTCCAGTGACGCTGAGCTCAATAATAGCCCTGTGCATTTGCTAGTGGGCATCCATAACGTCAACGTTGAAGTGGATGAGGTGGGCGCCTGGAGAAGATTTAAAAAGTTATGTTCGAGAATTCTTTGGGCCATCGTGAAGGTTTTAAAGAAAGTCGTGATCAAATTGTTTGGCTCCAAGGCGAAAAAGGTCGAGTATGTGCGTAAGGAGGCTCAAGAACGTGAGAATGAGTTGCGAAGAGTATCCACAGTCCAGTCCGACTATAGCTTCAACTCATTGGATCTTCGACCATCCGTCAGCACGAAGAGACCTAAAAAGTCCCATCAACTGCAACGTATTTCACATGCGCCAACCAAACCACTTCCTGACAGTCTTCTCAATCCTGTGTTGCAACAGGAACACCAAAAGGACCCAACTCTGAAGCAGACCCATTTCAAGAACCGTAGATGGAAAGATATTAGTGTTGGAGACTTCATTCGTGTTAGAGCTAATGAGGAGATTCCAGCCGACATCGTACTTATTTCGTGTTCTGATGAGGAGGGTAACTGTTACATTGAAACAAAGAACTTGGACGGAGAAACTAACTTGAAGACCAAAACCACTTTAGCCTGTGGAGGCTCCTCCAATTTGAAACACTCCACTGATCTTGGAAACACAAAGTTTTGGATTGAATGTGATGCTCCAAACACCCACTTGTATTCCTTCAGAGGTACCATCCACTACGAGAATTACGACGAGTATGGCCAGTTGGTGAATGCTGACGAGAGAGAGGCTATAACCAGTGACAACATTCTTTTGAGAGGATGTACTTTGAGAAACACTAAATGGGCCATTGGTGTAGTAGTGTACACTGGCTCTGAGACTAAGATTGTGTTGAATAGTGGCATCACTCCCGAGAAAATGTCCAAGATTTCCCGTGAATTGAATCTTTCTGTGGTAATCAATTTCGTGGTCTTATTCGTGTTATGTTTTGTCTCTGGTCTTATAAATGGTCTATTTTACAATGATTCCGAAACCTCCAGAGTTTATTTTGAGTTTGCACCATACTCTAAGACTTCAGCCGGAAATGGTGTCTTGGCATTCTTTGTGGCTTTGATCATTTATCAGTCTTTAGTCCCGATTTCCTTGTACATTTCCATTGAAATTATCAAAACCGCTCAAGCATTTTTCATTTATTCGGATGTTAAGATGTACTACGAGCGTCTAGATTTTCCATGTACTCCGAAGTCGTGGAGTATTTCGGACGATTTGGGACAGATAGAGTATGTTTTCAGTGATAAAACAGGTACTTTAACCCAAAATGTCATGGAGTTTAAGAAATGTACCATTGGAGGTATTTCCTATGGTTTGGCTTATACTGAAGCCAAGCAAGGTATGGATAAGAGAAATGGAGTTGATACTGTCAAAGAAAGCGAGAGATGGAACCAGGCTATCAAAAAGGACAGATCTGATATGATTGAGAACTTGCAGAATTTTGTGCAAAACGATCAGTTCAGAGAGAACCTCTTGACTTTTGTCTCCAATGACTATGTGGAGGACACCATTGTTCCAAACACTTTGATTCAATCAAGAAAACAGTCGAACGAAGAGTTCATGCTTGCTCTTGCATTGTGTCACACTGTCGTAACAGAAAGAAATAGTGAGGATGAGTTTTTGAATGATTTGAAGGCAGAGTCTCCCGATGAAGCGGCCTTGGTTGCAGTCGCCAGAGACTTGGGAATTGTGTTCAAGAAGAGAATGAGAAAGACATTGCTTTTAGACATTTACGGCAAGGAAAGAGAGTATGAATTGCTCCACATTATTCCATTCACATCTGCTCGTAAGAGAATGTCTTGTATCTTGAAAACTCCAGAGGGATCTCTCCTTCTCATTTGCAAGGGTGCTGACAATGTTATTTACCAAAGATTGTCTCCTTCTACACCTGATGATTTGTTGAAAAAGACAGCCTTGCATTTGGAAGACTTTGCGAAGGAAGGTCTCAGAACGCTTTGTATTGCTCAGAAATCTATGGACGAGTCGCAATTCTACTCCTGGTATGAACGTTTCCGGGAGGCAAATGCCCTGATTGAAGATTCCAAAGACGAAATTATTGATAGACTCAATGCTGAATTGGAACAGGGATTAACTTTGCTTGGTGGTACTGCTATTGAGGACAGACTTCAGCAAGGAGTGCCTGACTCTATTTCTATTTTGAGTGAAGCTGGTATCAAGTTGTGGGTTCTTACTGGTGACAGAATCGAAACTGCCATCAACATCGGCTTCTCCTGTAACCTTCTTGGGAACGATATGAAGTTGCTTGTTGTGAGACCTGAAAATGATGATATGTCCAATGTGGATTACATTGATGGCCTCATCACAAAATACTTATCTGAGAATTTCAATATCAACCTCAACAGTGCTGATGATGTCAAAGAGGCTATAGCAGCTGCCAAGGGTGATCACTCAATTCCAACATCCAACACTGCTTTGATTATCGATGGTGCTGCTTTGACATTGGTTTTCAGTGAGAACGAACTTGTTCGCCAAAAGTTCCTCCTTTTAGGTAAGCAGTGTAAGTCTGTGATTTGCTGTCGTGTGTCGCCTGCTCAGAAGGCTCAAGTTGTTAAAGTTGTCAAGGAAAATCTCAAGGTTATGACCTTAGCTATTGGAGATGGTGCCAACGATGTGGCCATGATTCAGGCCGCTAACGTTGGTGTTGGAATTGCTGGTGAGGAAGGAAGACAGGCAGTCATGTCGTCGGACTATGCCATTGGACAATTCCGTTTCTTGACCAGATTACTTCTTGTGCATGGCAGATGGTCGTACAAGAGATTGGCTGAAATGATTCCAAGTTTCTTTTACAAGAATGTTGTGTTCACTTTCACTTGTTTCTGGTACGGTATCTACAACAGCTTCGACGGTTCTTACCTTTATGAGTACACTTTCTTGATGTTCTACAACTTGGCATTTACTTCGCTTCCTGTTATCATCCTTGGTGTTTTCGATCAGGATGTATCCGATACGGTGTCTTTGATTGTTCCACAGTTGTATCGTGCTGGAGTTTTGGGACTTGAGTGGTCGCAGTATAAATTTATTTGGTACATGTTTGATGGACTTTACCAATCTGTGGTCTCCTTCTTTTTCCCTTACCTCGTGTACTACGTGAGTTTCCAGAATCACGAAGGGTTGCCAGTTGACCATAGATTCTGGGTCGGTGTCTTGATTTGTGCAATCTCTGTGACATCATGTAACATATACGTGTTGTTGCAACAGTATAGATGGGATTGGTTGTCCTTGTTGATCAATGCGTTGTCAACTCTTGTTGTCTTCTTCTGGGTTGGAGTTTGGTCTGCTAGCGCCTATGTGGGTGAGTTTTATAAGTGCGGTACCTATCTTTTGGGTACTTTGGGATTCTGGCCATGCTTTTTGGTTTCGGTGGTAATTTGTGTGTTGCCTCGTTTCACCTACGATTTCTTGCTCAGAAACTTCAAGCCAAGAGACATTGACATCATTCGTGAGCAAGTAAGAGCTGGAGAGTTCAAGGACTACCCACAGGGCTACGATCCCACAAATTTGGAGGATATTGAAAAACACAGAATTCTCCAGCGTCTTAACGAGGGAGACACAGAGCTTTTGGAGAAGGTTGAGAATGCTGTAGGCGCCCATGATACTGGGTCAGACCATTCGATAAACGAAGACCACAAGCTCTCCAGAGCTTTTAAGTCCATTACCAGAAGAGCAACAATTTCGAGATCCAGACGTGGAACCATTAATAGATCCAGACATGGAACGATCAACGATAAGGCCAAATACAACCAGCAGCTTCTCAACATGCCAATCGACTTGAATCAATTGAGACAAGACATGATCAAGAGAGGAGAGTACAAGACTGCGAGAAACTCACTTGACAGAATTAGCACCACGCATGGAATTCCAGGCTTAACGCAAGCAGAAACGTTGTTAACATATCACACACGGAACAGTATTAGTTTTGACCGTTAATCGTTCCGATGCATTTATTTTCCTTCCGATTTTTTTCATTCTTATATTTATCTTAATGTACATTTACTAAGGCACTGCATGTGTGTAAGTCTTCAAGTAGCGAAATCACCAAAACCACCAAAACCTCAAAAACCTCCGGCTTCAAAAGAAAACCACCTAATCTTCCAACCTGAGTTCTTTCATTCAAAGATTTCCAACCGAACTACCATGTTCACCTTCACGTTGCTAACGCCAAGTGACTCCAATAGTGCCTTTCGGGCTTCGTTGTTGAATTTTGACAATGAGCTTCATATTCTTGCAGACCCAGGGTGGAATGGAGAAAACCCCGACGATGTGCTTTTCATGGAAAAATACTTGAAAGACGTGGAATTGATTCTTCTTTCCCACTCCACTCCAGAATATATCGGTGGATACATTCTTCTTTGCACCAAGTTCCCCAGTCTTATGTCAACTATTCCAGTCTACGCTACAGTGGCTGTAAGCCAGTTGGGAAGAGTGGCTACTGTGGAATTTTACCGTACTAAGGGACATTTGGGGCCCTTAGAATCGGCATTTATGGAGGTCAACGATGTGGACGAGTGGTTTGACAAAATCACTCTGATCAAGTACTTCCAAAACATGTCCACGTTGGAGAATAGAATTTTACTTACGGCCTACAACTCCGGTCACTCTTTAGGTGGATCATTCTGGCTCATAACAAAGAGATTGGAGCGTATAGTTTATGCGCCAACTTGGAACCACTCTAAAGACTCGTTCTTGAATAGTGCTAGTTTCCTCTCGCCTACGACTGGCAATCCCATCTCGGCTTTGGTCAGACCTAGTGCTATCATCACAGGAACAGATTTGGGCTCTACCATGTCACATAAAAAGAGAACAGAGAAGTTTCTTCAACTCGTGGATGCCACGCTTGCTAATGGAGGTGCGGTGTTATTACCTACAAGCATCTCGGGCCGTTTCCTTGAGTTGTTGCACATTATCGATGACCATCTTGCAGACCTTCAGGGTGCAGCCATTCCCGTTTACTTTCTCTCGTACTCTGGTACCAAGGTGTTGAGCTATGCATCGAATTTGCTCGACTGGATGTCGTCGCTGTTGATCAAGGAATACGAAGGCATTGCTGCAGAAGACAGAGCATATAGTCGAGTTCCATTTGAACCTTCCAAAGTGGACTTGTTACTGGATGCTCGTGAGTTGGTCCAGCTTCCAGGACCTAAAATCGTGTTTGCTTCAGGTTTGAATTTCATGGATGGAGACTTGTCGTCACAAGCACTTCAACTTCTCTGCCAAGATGAGAAAACCACCATAATTCTCACAGAGAAATCGCCGTTTTCGACCAAGGAGACCATCTCGTCAAATCTCTTTGACGAGTGGTACACTCTAGCAAGCCAGAAAAACAACGGTGTTGCCGAAGACGGCATTCCAGTTCCATTAGAGAGATCATTTTCTCTCTCATCATGGACTCGTGAGGAACCTCTTAACAACCAAGAATTGGCCAGCTTTAAAGATAGAACGGCGCATCTCCGGAAACAAAAATTGATGGCCAAGGTTCGTGATAAGAAAAACAAGAACATTCTTAACGCAGACTTGAATTCCGACGACTCATCCTCATCTGACGATGAGGTTTCCAGTGAAGAGGAACAGATTGAAGAAACCATCAAGACAGAGGTGAACGCACCTTCCGTCGCCGTGACACAAACTAATACCACCACATCGTTGACTTCGCATGAGGTTTTCCTCACCGACTACGTGATGGAGAGACTTGAAGCCAACCAGCCAGTGGACATTCGTGTTACCCACAAGCTCAGGCCCCGGCAGGCAATGTTCCCGTTTGTGGTGGGTAAGAAGAGAAAGTTTGATGACTACGGAGAGGTTATCAACGCCAACGATTTCCAGAAGTCGGACGAGAACAGCGCAAATAACAAGCTCATTAGCGAGAGCAAGAGAAAATTTGAACTCAGCGATAAGGGTGGATGGGGCGAAAGCGATGGAATGGATGACGATAGAAGGGGCAGAAACGGCAAAGACAGAAACCATAATAGCAACAAGTTGACTCCACAGGAAGTGTTGAACAACCAAGTGCTCCAGAAGTACCTCGACACATTATTTAAGCCTGTCAAGAGAATCCCGTTGGGAGCTGCATCCGCACTTCTGCGTAATGTTGAGTTGAAAATGAGATGTGGATTATCTTTCGTAGATCTCAGTGGTTTGGTGGACTTACGGTCCATGAATATGATCATTTCGGTTTTACGTCCATATAACTTGGTATTGCTTCCCGATTTTACTTACAACCCCATGTATCTGGACTCGCTCAATGGGCTCAAGCAGGTGGAAGCTGCGTTCAGCAAACAAAAAATAGAGAAGATGAACGACGTGTCGCAAGATGCGTTGGCTTCCACGGGGAAATTCGATTTGATGTTGCATTCGCGTAGAGGTATTGCGAAGAACTTGTTTACAGAAATGGGAGTATTTGTTGCTAACGGAAACCAGACATTGCAGATTGGAAGCGATGGCCATGGTAGATTAAGTGATTTCGAGGTCAAATTGGATGAGGAGTTCAACAAGTCTCTTGTGTGGCAGTCATTGGGTGCAAATTACAAGGTTTCGCAGATCCATGGAGAATTGGAGATTTTCGATGGCAATGGGGCCGCCAGTGGCAGTGTCGATGCTTTGGTTAATTCGGGTACACAGTTTGTATTGAAACCTTCATCCAAACCTATAACCAAGGTATCTTCGGATCCCCAAAGCTCTTCTGGCCAATCACAACTGGTGGATTTTGGTTCTACCATAGCTATTGGCAATATCAGGTTGCCGGAGTTGAAGAAAAAGCTTATTAGTAAAGATTTGAACGCTGAGTTCAAAGGTGAGGGTACGCTCGTTGTCAACAACGCCATAGCCATCAAAAAGATCTCTACTGACAACTTACAAGGAGAAGATACGGGAGATATTATCATCGACGGCCAGGTGGGTCCACTTTATTACCAGGTAAAGAAATGTATCCGGGAACTTCTCGCTTATGTCTAATGGCTGGCTGCGAAAAAGGATGCGAAAACTGAGGTCGAAAAAGTCTGTTGTTTCCTGCACATTTGTAAGAGTTCGTCGTGTGTGGTCCACTTTCTCACCAACCAATTGCACAATGTTCAAATAAGAAAACCAAGTATCCGGAATCAAAATCTACAATGCAACCATACTCCAGATCCGGCGGTACTAGAAAGTGCTTCTATGAGTTCCAGACTCTTGTGGCCTGCTACACGTCTGCTGACACCGTGACCAAAAAAGAGTGCACTCCAGTTTTTGATGACTACTTTGAGTGTTTGCATGGCTTCAAAGAGAGAGAGAAGGCCAGATTGATGTTGCAACAGTTGAAGGCCAACGAAGCCTCTGGTGAAGGTGTTAAGGCCACTGACTTGTACAAGTCTGCTGGTGGTGTTTACGAGAACTTGGACCTTGTGTCAAAATAGACTGACTGTTCTTCTGCATTTATTGGTTATTGAAATGTACGCTTTGCATTAATTCTATTCGCTTCAGTTATTAACGGCTGTTGCTGGCTTTGCTGCTCTTCATCAAACTTCTTGATCCGTCTCTAATTACGGGACAGTAGTGCTTGTCGAGCAAAACGTTCTCCCAAAGAACGGCCGAACCCACATTACTTCTCTCGTAGTCCACCTCGAAACCCTCTTTCTCGATGCCGAGAACGTAGTCCCCTTCTCCGCCAATTGTATCCTCAGTGCTCCACAATCCTTTCAATCCATCTCCATATTTTCCAAGAAGCTTCCCTACAAACTTCAACAAAGCAATGGTTGTCTTTTCTGGAGTTTGCAATGCACTCATATAGAGTCTCTTAATGAAAGGCATGGCACGAGCCTGACTGCCAACCCTGGAACGGAAAAAGATAAAGTCAAGACTCTTCAAGAGCAATTCTGCTTCCGTTGAAACGTTGACTGCGGGTTTGAAAGCAAAACCAGAGTCATCGAGTGGATCTGCGAGTCTGAGCGATTTGTGAGAAAATTCCATGTCGGTATCAAGACTCAAGTCGGCAAGAATGGTGTAAAGGGACGACACAAACTTGGACAAGTCTACGGAAATCGGAAGTCTTCCCACTTCCTTGTGGTTAACCATCAATGCAAATGCAGCGACAATAGAAAGAAGCAACTTTCTAGCCTCATCTTTAGTGTAGACTCCTCCAGAATCAGACACCTCGCCGACTCCGTATTTGTCGGTTTCGAGAGTGTGTTCTTCGATAATGTTGAACATCGTTTCTCTTAAAACTTCGAGGAAATCTCCAAACAAGTCAAAATTGGCCATCAGACCAAATCTCGATAATCCTTCGAGGACGGCAGCCATTAATAGCGACGCTTCAGACTTTTCATCCACTGATGTAGATGCGGCCCTCAAGATCTCAAGGTAGAACTTCAAGAGCAATTTCAAAGTCTGAGCTTGAAATCTCTCACGTTCCTCTGCCGTAATAGTTTGCTCTGCCTTACGCATTTCCTCGTCAATGGCTTTCATTTCTTTTCTGGCTTTCTTTTCCTTCTTCGAGAGATGTACTCTGTCCTTCTTTTTAGTCTTGACTTTGTTGTCTGTATCTTTCATGCCATGAGGATCGTAGTCAGCCAACAAGGAAAGACTCAAGAAGACATTAATGACAGACTCGTCCACACGGAACTTTTTGTCCTTGATGGTTTTGGTCATGATTCTTACTATGTCAAAAGTGATGCTTCCATGGTCCTTATCGTCCTTGAGCAAGGTCTCAAGTGTTCTCAAACACTTGTAGAACAACTGCACATCAGACTTATCCAGCGGCTTCTTGTTGAGTCTGCGGACAGGAATAGTGAAAAGATCGAGCTTGAAGTTGAAGTGTCTCAACGATGAAAGACACAACTCACAAGCTGCGTTTGTGGCTGTGTGGCCCTGCTTAATCTGGAATGGCGTAACCTTCTTGTTTCCGCTAGAGTTCAGTGCCAGCACTCTGGCAAGCTTGCTGAGAAGATCAATATAGTGACGGTAGTTGTGGACTAAGCCCTGCTCGAAGTTTCTCAATTTGGCCACTTCCTTGCTGACACGTTCCTTCTGCTCGACTTCCGTCAATGGTCTGATCTGGTAGCCTGGAGCAAGAGACTTGAACACTGGCACAAGAGCCAAAATAGCTAACTGACTAGTTGCAAACTCCTCGGATTCAGCAAGTACTCTGAGCTTTGTAAGCGCAGAAATGTTTTCCTCGGGGTCTTCCATTAACTGTGATGCTAATGAGGCGATTTCCTCTTTGATTTTGGCAAGTTTTTCTTGTGGAGTTAAATTATCCTCTTCGATCTTCTCGTCGACCTCACTTTCTGGCTCCACAGGCTGTTCCTCGACTTTTTCCTCCTCTTCATTGTCTTCATCTTCTTCCTGAACTTCCTTTTCTCTCACCACTCTTTCCACCACTTTTCCTCTTTTGATAGGCAATCCCTCTATCACTTCTTTTGTGTCAAGAGATCTTGGTGCCAATTCATAGTCTTGTTCTGCGTTTTCCCAGTCCTCCACGTCCGCTGATCCTTTCGAAAAAACTCCAGACAGAAGTAACGAGTCATTATGGGCACGTTGCTTTTTTCTGCGGCTTTCCACTGCGCCAGATGTTCGTTTAGCCATGGTTGATGTTTAAATGGGAAGAGGGCATCTCATCTTGATGGTGATATTTGCACGTGCTCCGTATCACGTGATTGGGGTGCGAAAATGGACCTTAGATACTCAGTAGATTTAAGAATGAGGAAAACTTTAGAAGGAGATCAGCTTGCTCACAATTAAACAGGAAATAATTCACAAGAATTTGAATTTGAATCTGAATTGGAACTTAAGTGAACAGAGCAGAGTGTTGAGCATAACTGGAACCTAAATTAGTTTACCCAGTATGATAACCAGCAACTCATTACTGACTATCATCTACCCTAGACTAAGTTGTGAGAAGAAGATAATTCAACCATTGCTCATACAGCATTCACATCTCTCCGTCGCTACATTCGTCGATTAAAAACTCATTTTGACCCATTCTTCAAATTTCACAAAATTTTCAATTCCAGTTTTCAAGATTTTTGCAGAAACTCCATGTTAGTTTTCATCTGCTCATTTATGCCAAACTCCGTCCCTACTTCGTAATACTACAAACAAAATTTTTTATGTAAGCCGAAAAGTGTGATAATCGTCTTAATCGCCGAAAAGAAAAAATTAGCGAAAATGCCAAAGCACACCCCACCAATGACCCAACTGACATAAGAAACCACATAAGTTCTCATAACATATCTTTTCTTGATTAAGGTCCGTATCTCCTACCACTTCACAAGTACACATCTGATTAGTATGTGGCACGTGACATCCAACTCTACGCGGCCCGCCTCTTCGGCAACTTATCAGATTCCACCGATAGTGTTTGGGTCCAGAAACAGCGCAAGAAAGTCATAAGTACCCCTAAACTTCATCATACATGAGAAAATCCACCCACTTCTACATATCTAGCAATCACACGTCTCTCCCTCGCATGATTTAGCAAGGGATTATTGGGCCACTTACGGTACGACTATACGACTTAATAAGCTGTTCCTGCAGTCAAGACAGTAACAAATGGAGCCATCATTTCAAACATCAAGAGCAAAAACACCATAAACATTGAAAAAATTATTTGGTAACTTCCAAAACTCCATGCAAACATATCTCTCATCACTTCTGAAATTTCTAATTCTCTCCAATTTTCTCCTCCACTTCCAGACCTTCCACTACTTTCCTCCCTATCTGTCGTATAAACTGGTGCCGAGCCCGCGCAGAGGGAAAAAAAAATCCCGGCTCCGGTAGTATATAATATGGCACTTGTCCCTGAAACATAAACATCAGTCTTTCTGGGCCCCTACGTACGCTTTCATCCCAGAAATGGAATTTAATAACACATCGGCTTTGGCTGACGCCGCAGGCGTTGTCAGGGCCTCCTCCGGTGCCTCTGGTATTGCTACCCAGGTACTCTCATTATGGAATTCCCTCAGTTGGTGGCAGGTAATTACTACCGTAATTATTTCTGTCCTTGCTTATGACCAGATTATGTACCAGATCAGAAAAGGTAGCATTGCTGGTCCCAAATTCAAGTTCTGGCCAATCATTGGCCCCTTCTTGGAGTCGTTGGACCCCAAATTCGAGGAGTACTTGGCTAAGTGGAACTCGGGCCCATTGTCATGTGTGTCCATTTTCCATAAGTTTGTGGTGATTGCCTCCACCAGAGAACTTGCAAGAAAAATCTTATCTTCGCCCAAATACGTCAAGCCCTGTGTGGTGGACGTGGCTATCAAGATCCTTAGACCCACCAATTGGGTGTTCTTGGATGGAAAGGAACATGTAGACTATAGAAAGTCGTTGAACGGCTTGTTTGTGCGTAAAGCCTTGGAAATCTACATCCCTGTGCTTGAGAAGTACATGGACAAGTACCTTGAAATCTTCTGCAACTATGATGGCCCAAGGGAGTTCTTCCCCGAGTTTAGAGAGTTGATGTGTGCTTTATCGCTCAGAACTTTCTGCGGTGACTACATCACCGAGCCCCAGATCAAGCTTATCGCCGACAACTACTACAAAGTCACCGCTGCTTTGGAGTTGGTCAACTTCCCAATCATCATTCCTTACACCAAGACCTGGTACGGTAAGAAGATTGCTGATGACACCATGAAGATCTTTGAGAAGTGTTCTGAGCAGGCCAAGATCCACATTCAAAACGGCGGTTCTCCAACCTGTGTGATGGATGAGTGGATCTACTTGATGAAGCAGGCTCGTGATAACCACAAGGAAGATCCTGAGTCGAAGTTATTGATCAGAGAATTTTCCGACAGAGAGGTTTCTGAGGCCATTTTCACCTTCTTGTTTGCATCCCAAGACGCTTCGTCTTCGTTGGCTTGTTGGTTGTTCCAGATTGTGGCTGACCGTCCAGACGTTCTTGCCAAGATCAGAAAGGAGCAGTTGGAGGTGAGAAACAACGACCCTCTGAAGAGATTGGACCTTGACTTGATTAACAGCATGAGCTTCACTAATAACGTTGTCAAGGAATCTTTGCGTTACAGACCACCAGTTTTGATGGTTCCATACGTTGTCAAGCAGCCATTCCCTGTCACCCCAGAGTACACCGCTCCAAAAGGCTCCATGCTCATTCCAACCTTGTATCCAACCTTGCACGACCCAGAAGTTTACCCCGACCCAGACACGTTTATCCCCGAGCGTTGGGAAAACCCAACCGCTGACATGGAAAAAAGAAGTTGGTTGGTTTTCGGCTCTGGTCCACATGTTTGTTTGGGCCAGCAGTACGTGATGATGTTGTTCACTGGATTGTTGGGTAAGTTTGCCTTGTTCTCCAACCTCAAGCATCATGTTACCCCATTGTCTGAGGAGATCAAGGTGTTTGCAACCATTTTCCCTAAGGACGATCTCATTTTGGAGTTTGAGAAGAGGGATCCATTGGCTGCAAACTAGACGTTGTGTTAGGTTTCATAGATAATATTATTTAAGACTTTTTGGAATGCCTCCACGTTTGACAGGTAAATTCAATGCAGGTTATCATCGACAGGTCAGGAAGAATGATTAACCCAGACAGTAATATAATGGAGGAATAAAGATTAACCTGAATTGTAAATCCGAAACCAGGAAGAAAAATTAGCCTTGCCAGAATATTCTGATTTACTGAAACATGGAGTAACAAGCGTTCAAATAATCTATGCTCAGCCTTCGAACTCAGCCTTCAAAAGCTCCTACTAATCTACATGATTTAAAAGCCACGATTGATTACACTAAGCCATAATTACCTAAGCATCGTAAGTGGTGGCAGAAATGTTACCACCTCTACCGGTCCAGTTGACGTGGATCCACTCGTCCTTCTTCAAGAAGTCGTTCTCCTGGCCTGGCAAAACCTTGAAGGTGTGAGCACCGAAGTAGTCTCTCTGGGCCTGCAACAAGTTAGCTGGCAACTGTGCAGATCTGTAACCGTCGTAGAAAGACAAGGCAGTGGAGAAAGCTGGAGATGGAACACCATACTCGACAGCCTTGGCAATGGTGGATCTCCAACCCTGCTGAGCCTTGGTGATGGCCTCGTAGAAGAATGGGTGGAACAACAAGTTCTCCAAGTCTGGGTTCTCTCTGTAAGCAGCGGTGATCTCACCCAAGAAGACGGATCTGATGATACATCCACCTCTCCACATCAAGGCAATAGCTGGGTTGTTCAACTTCCAACCGTACTCCTTAGCGGCCTCTCTGATCAACATGAAACCTTGAGCGTAGGAGATGATCTTGGAAGCGTACAAAGCCTGCTCCAAGTCGTCGACAAACTTCTTCTTGTCGGTGATAGGAGACTCACCCTCAACGGATGGGCCAGTCAAAACCTTGGAAGCTCTGACTCTCTCGTCCTTGATGGCAGACAAACATCTGGCGAAGACAGCCTCACCGATCAAGGTGACAGGCATACCCAAGTCCAAGGCGTTGATGGCAGTCCACTTACCAGTACCCTTCTGACCGGCAGTGTCCAAGATCTTCTCCAACAATGGCTTGCCGTCAGTTGGGTCGTTGTAGTACATAATGTCTCTGGTGATCTCAATCAAGAAAGAGTCCAAGACACCCTTGTTCCAGGTAGCGAAAACGTCACCAATCTCCTTGTTAGAGAACTTACCAACTCTCTTCATCAAGTCGTAAGCCTCACAAATCAACTGCATGTCTCCGTATTCGATACCGTTGTGGACCATCTTGACGTAGTGGCCGGCACCGGCATCTCCGACCCAGTCACAACATGGCTCACCGTCGGACTTGGCAGCAATAGACTGGAAGATCTCCTTGATGTGTGGCCAAGCGTCTGGGTGTCCACCAGGCATCAAAGATGGACCGTAACGAGCACCCTCCTCACCACCGGAAACACCGGAGCCAACAAAGAGGATTCCCTTCTTGTTCAACTCTTCGTAACGACGGTTAGAGTCTGGGAAGTGAGAGTTACCACCGTCAATGATGATGTCACCCTTCTCCAAGTGAGGCAACAATTGCTCAATGAAGGCATCGACTGGAGAACCAGCCTTGACCAACAAGATGATTCTTCTTGGTCTCTTCAAGTTGGCGCAAAGCTCCTCAATGGAGTGAGCACCGATGATGGACTTGCCCTTAGCCTCGTGGGCCAAGAAGTCGTCAACCTTGGAGGTGGTTCTGTTGTAGGCAACGACAGTGAAGCCGTGGTCAGCGGCGTTCAAGATCAAGTTCTGACCCATGACGGCCAAACCAATCAAACCGATATCACCTCTGGGAGAGTTAGTAAGATGTGACGAAATGGAGGAGATTCGTTCTTGGATACCCATAATGAGATGTGGGGGAGGGGACGAAGATGGGATAGATTGTGGAAGGGATTGGTGCTGAGAATGATTGCCAATGGGTTCAATTGGCAAGTTTCAGATATCAATGGACAGATTCGGAAGTTATCGAATCGTGAAGTTGTCGAGTTGTGAGAGTGTATGTCTGGATGTGTGATGTCAAACTTTATAATTGATTCAGTCTGATTGATACTGGTCAAACTATCCAGAATCCGATTGCTTTAAATTGTTTCTCACTTTCTCAATTACAGGTGACCTCGCACTCTTTATACACAATAAGAAAAAAACCCTGCAACTTCTCCAACTCGCCGAACCGTGGGATCTAATAGTCAACCTCGGTAGTAGCAACCAAAAAGAATTTTTTTGACTATCATTGGAGACTTAGTCATTTGTGCCCCCGGGATCAATTGAGCCCTCCAAAAACAAACCTACGGCCCGTGCAAACGGGCCAATGCCACAGATACATACTTTGGAGCAGACATATTCAAAATTTGCGTGAAGATTTTCAAACAAGAAGAGTTGTTGAAAAAACCAGTAGGTAGCGTTTGTTGGGAATCGCCGTTCATTTATATACACAGGAGTCCAACTTCGGAGTCGGGGGACAGTGTGCGCACACCCACCAAAAATTGTATATTTAATATAACCTTAGGATTTTCTGCACCTTTGCCATTGTGCAAAACAGTGTCCGGTCACGGGTATCGTATGGAAGTTCCGGCAATTTCAAATGTGTAACTGTAAAGGTGTTGGAAGTGGAGGTGGAGACATGCCAAAGGCCATGGGATTGGACATATCACGTGCGATAACCGTGAGTCGGAAAAAGGACAACCGAGACTAAGAAATGTTTGTCAGCTCAGTAGTTAGCAACCTGTGCACAGGTCCCCCACGCCAGGTGGGGCAGTTTTCGTTCTTGATGGTGGGATTTGGAGGAAGGTTTGTAGACAGTGGGGGAGACCCCTGAGGGTGCGGTAATACTGATACTGTTTGTGGTATCGAAAGGAATTCAATGGGGAAGTTTGGGGGATGCTAAGTAGGTGGGGGAATATAAACTGGGGAGGGCTTTTTTGGTAGTTTTCTATGGGGATGATTCATCCGACATGGTTTTTCCGGTGTGTGCGAATTGGAGAAGATTACTACGGAAAGTCCGGGTGGGAGGGATAAACTTGAGAAACCTAGATAGAGCAACATCGGGACGAATGGAGAACCTAGAAGATATGGGGGAATGGAATGGATTTTTTTTTTTTCGGGGAAAATTGATATCCATTGTGAATATGAAGTTTCCTTTCATCCTATCACTAATACACCCGTACCTCTCATGGATGAGTGGAGAACCGAAAAAAAATTGTGCTCCTTCATGTAGGATAAATTCTGGAAGGTGATATAAAAGGTGATAAAATCGTCCATGGCCCATAAAATGCAATGTTACATGCGATATGCAAGCAACACCCGTACATCCGATGTATGACAACAAAAAATTGCAAAAAAAAAAATTCTGGTGATCAGTGCTTATGTCATCATTGATGAACGACAAGTTGATACATTTAAGTACCCTTCAAAAATCACATTCTCGTCAAGACAAAATGAAACTGTGGATATCGCCAAGACCTCAAGAAGCCTCATTTCGACCATTCAACGCCCAGAACTTCCAAAGTTCTAATCTATCACTACTTCCACACAAAATCTTGCAAAGAAGTTTCACTTGGTCACGTGAGATTGTCTGATTGAATATTTTGCGGCCAAACGTTTAAATAGTAAAAATCATTTCTACTCTCTAGTAAAATCTAAAGGAACAGAAACAAAATTTAAAAAATGCCCATTCCAGTCCCTCACGGAGGTGTTTTGCAAGACCTCGTCATCAGAGACGCTGCTTCAAAGCAGGACCTTTTGGCCCAGATCGACCAGCAGAATTTGCCTGTCTACACCTTGACTGAGAGACAGCTCTGTGATTTGGAGTTGATTTTGAACGGTGGTTTCTCTCCTTTGACCGGTTTCTTGAACGAGGAAGACTACAACTCCGTCGTCAATGACATGAGATTGACCTCTGTCAAGGACAAGGAGTCTGGCAAGGGCTTGTTGTGGTCCATTCCTATCACTCTTGATGTTTCTGAGGAAACCGCTAAGAGTTACTCTGTTGGCGACAAGGTTGTGTTGGCCGACTTGAGAGACCACAAGAAGTTGGCTGTGTTGACCATTGAGTCTATCTACAAGCCAAACAAGCAAGTTGAAGCCGAGAAGGTGTTCAGAGGAGACCCAGAGCACCCAGCCGTCAAGTACCTCACCAACACTGCCGGTGAGTACTACATTGGTGGTTCTATCCAGGGTCTTGACTACCCAACTCATTACGACTACGTTTCCCTCAGAAAGACTCCTACCGAGTTGAGAAAGGAGTTCCAGAACTTGGGTTGGGACCAGCAGAAAATCGTGGCTTTCCAGACCAGAAACCCTATGCACAGAGCTCACAGAGAGTTGACTGTGAGAGCTGCTAAGGATCTTGGTGACGATGGCCACATCTTGGTGCACCCAGTCGTTGGTTTGACCAAGCCTGGTGACATTGACCACCACACTAGAGTCAAGGTGTACCAGCAGATCTTGAAGAAGTACCCAGACGGATTGGCCACCATCTCGTTGTTGCCATTGGCCATGAGAATGGGTGGTGATCGTGAGGCCTTGTGGCACGCATTGATCAGAATGAACTACGGTGTCGACCACTTCATTGTTGGTAGAGACCATGCTGGTCCAGGTAAGAACTCTCAGGGTGTGGACTTCTATGGACCTTACGATGCTCAGGAGCTCTTGGAGCTGCTCAAGTCTGAGCTCGAGAACAAGATCAAGATTGTTCCCTTCAGAATGGTCACTTACTTGCCAGACGAGGACAGATACGCTCCAATTGACACCATCGACACCTCCAAGGTCAAGACTGCCAACATCTCGGGTACCGAGTTGAGACAGCGTTTGAGAGACGGTACTGAAATTCCTGAATGGTTCTCGTACCCAGAGGTTGTCAAGATCTTGAGAGAGTCCAACCCTCCAAGATACAGCCAGGGTTTCGCTATCATCATCGATGCTGCCAACTACGAGGGCTCTAACGCTGAGTACTTGTCTTTTGCATTGCAATCAACCTTGAACCAGTTTTCGGGAAGCCGTCGTATTACCAAGTTGCCAACTCAGTTCAATGATGCCTCTTTGGTCAATGAGCTTGTTAAGGCTGGTTCTGGTGTGATCATCACTGCCAACGGTGACTACTCGGACATTGTCAAGGCTGTTGGAGACTCCAACAGTGCTATTGTGAAATTCGGCGCTCTGGAGTCTGCCGGAAACGTGTTCTCGTTGGGCTCTAACGATGTTGAGTCTGTGACCAAGGTTTTAGAGGCTATTGTTGGTTACTTGTTTGAGCAAGGTTTCTACACTGCTTAGATTGAAAAGATATTTATAGGCCATAAAAGCATTTAGAGAGATATTAAGTTGAAGATAAAGAAGATGAGGAAAGTGAAGTCAAGTGATCAGGGGAAGTGAGAATGAGAGGGACTTAATGAAGAAAGCGAGAATGAGCGAAAGATTAAATGACCCTTTTTCTACATGATTTTTAACTTTTAACTTTAAATTTTCAGTATGAAACGTTTTCGATTTCGAATTGAACACATACGGCTAATCTTTTGTTTCTCTCTTCAACCTTCAGAAATCAACCTTGTCTATGCTTCCAAATCTTCTTTAATCTATGGAATTCTTCACTAGACCTGCATAGTTGCATTTACCAAATCAACTTCGAAATATCCATTATTCTAATCTGCCAAAATGTATACTAAGGTTTAAAAGTTATAACGTTACTAACAGTCAACCACTACCTCAAAATCATCCCGAATTCATTGATTTTTCAAGCTCAATTTGCCAGAAGAATTTTATGTTCCGTGTCACGTGATATGAGTCACATGCAAACACTCCAGAATAGTTTTCGACAAAATTTCCTACTGTTTCCTACTCCTAGTCCTTCAATGCCAAAAAACACATTATACGTCACCGGCTTTACCAAAGAGTCCAAAGCCGCAGACTTGGCTCCCGACTTCGAAAAGTACGTTCCTTCCTCCCCATATCTCCATTCCTTTCTCTCTTGATGGCATAATCCAGACACCACGACTAATTCTGATTCCCCATCCCTTTCCCTCCCTGAACCTCGTTTCTGATCCTCCTCTTCATCCGATCCAGACTAACCAATTCCAGATACGGCGAGCTTGTACGTCTCGACATTCCTCCGCCCAGAACAGACGACGGAGAAAAGTATGCGTTCGTTGAATATAAGAATCCAGAAGATTGCGAGAAAGCCCTTGAACTTGATGGAAAACAGTTGCCATATGCCATGAAGGATGGACTCGTAGTTCAACTCGCGCGTTCCGACCCATATTCAGCAAGAAGAGGATACAGAAACGGCCCCAGATATAGACGTGGGGGATACGGAGGACGAGGAGGAGGAGCCGCTCCAGGATACGGCTATGGTGGTCCATATCCACCTCCAAGAGGTCGCGGCGGCTATGGCTACCCAGGTTATGGATATGAGAGAGGTGGTTACGGTGGTGGCGGCTACGGTGGCGCATACCCAGCCCGTCCTGGCCGAGAGCCATACTATGGAGGTTACGGTGGACCATACGGCAGAGAAGCGTACGGATACCGTGGTTATGATGACTACAGAGCTGGTCCAGATGACAGAGACCCAGGCTACGATCCCAGAGACAGATATCACAATACCGGCAGAAGGGACGGAAGTGACCGCAACTATGAGAATGGAGGTAGACCTGCCGACGCCTACCCCAGAGAGGGGCCACGAGAAGAGGGCCACGATGGCGAAAGAGGCGAGAGAGGTGACAGAGGTGATCGCGAGGAGTATGGCCGGGGCCGTTTTTCGAGGTCGGCGTCACCAAAGAGAGAGCGTTCCAGATCACGTTCTCCAAGTCGCTAAAAACAATGTAACATTAGCATGAGTCATGACTCAGTAATTTATAATACCAAAAGTGAAAAAGCAATGGTGTAGAATCAATTCAAGTACGGAGTTGGATACCCATGATGTATATAATTACCTACAATGTAGCGGTATATGAGTAACCGATCCCAGCTGTTGGACCTACGCCTGGTGCTGCACCAATGGTGCTCATTCGACTTACCAATGAGCCGTTGGAATACCGGTTGGTGGTTCTTAAAGCCGTTTCTCGCAACATGAGAAGTACCGTAGAGAGAACCAACTGGTCCATGTTCACTGACAATGTGCTTGTCAAATCTGGATGGGTATTTTCCGAAAGTGGCTGGTAAAGCTCAATCTTTCCGACTTCAGAGAACTTTCTGGGGAGAATCAGCAGCTCAATTGGGTACACACACGAGTCCAAGAATCGACCAAAAGGAGGCATTTTGTTGGGAATGTAGTTTCTTTTAATTACCTGGAAGAACCCACCTTCGTCTTCCTTCAATACTCTATTATTTTCGTCAGGAACAGGATCGTCGAGATCCTCTGGAGCAACTTCTTCGATGGCCACTGGTCGACCCTGATTGACCGTACTTGCCCGGCGGTGCAGATGCAGTGGTCGGTTTACAATGTGATCACAAAGAGACGTCTGCTCTTGGTCAATGACAATCAACTTTAGCTCCGGGTTGTAATTCATTAAGTAGGCCGTGACAAGTGACGATCCCACGACCCTGAAGCGAGTATCCTTGTAATTGAAGTCCGTGAAGGGTCTGTAATTATTCTGGAACGCTATGATTTTGAATGGAGCTGCGTTCTCAGGTGTGAAGTGGAGCACATAGCGCTTATACTGTTGGAATACCTTCAAGTGGACGGTGCAGAAGTCGTATGTCTCGTACTTTTCATCTTCCTCAGACTCCGTTCTGGAATTTGGCGGCGCTGGTACCTCCTTATACTTGCGGAACACCATATATGGCACCCTCTTGCGGAAAGACGACATGTAGGGCACCAGGATTTTGAACAATGGAAGCCCCGAGCCTTTAAGTTTATACTCTAAAGGAATCACATGCTGCCTCATATCCACAATGTTGTCGGCGGCAAGTGAGGATCCAGAAAGCTCGGGCACGGACGCCTTTCCCAGAATACGCTTGATTTTGCCATCTGCCTCGTATACAATAAGTGAGTTCTTCCGTAGTCTCTTGTTGTTGGACCTCAAATACTTGAATGTTCTAAAGCTCTCAGCGTCAGGGAACACGTAAGTCGTATTCTTAATGAATTCAGACACCACTATCATCAGCCGCTTGTGGTTGTACTCGGCCGTTTGTCTGCGCATAATAAGATTCAGCTCATCAACTAAGGAGGCCACTGTCTTCTCATCGTCTGAATCGAAGGGATCCTCGGCGCTAGCTCCATAATCCCCCGAACCTTCGGCACTTCTAGCATTAAGTCCCGTAGAATCTGCAGTTTCCCGCTCGCTCTCCTGGCGTAGACGCCGAATGACAAATGGCAAGTATGCCACGTAATTATCGTCAAATGTCTCCTGAAGCTCCATTCGCTGCTGACGCGAATACGCCAATGTCTCGGTTTCCGAAAGAGCAACCGACTCCACGTCTGAAGATGTCACTTGCGGTGTCACTTCGGGCCTCGCAGACGTGGTGGGCAGAATATCCTCAGACCGTGGAGTCAGATCATTCTGAGGTGTATTCATCCAGTGCAAAACCTCAATTTCCTGGTGAGACGGCAAGCTGAAGCGACGGCGCATTTCCGCTGGTTGTGCCAGGCTTCCTGAAGTGCTCCTTCGCCTGAAAAAGTTTCTCATGTTAAGAATGAGTAGTATTTATCAGCAATTAGTAGTCTAGGGTGCGGCTGGGTTTTAATGATATTGGTGCAGGTGATAAGGAGCCGGATATTCGCACCCAAACATACCGAGAGATCGACAGAATCTGGAAATAGGAGACTGGATGAACTGGGGAGGCTTAGAAGGTTCATTGATATGAATAGGGGGGAAAATTGTTTTTTAAATAATGATGAATTGCAAAATTTTAACAATAAATTTTGGTTCCACATTTCTTTCACTTTTTTCTCTAATCTCTTTTTATCTGACACTTTCCGCTCGAACTTTTTACCTGCCAATTTCATTCATGCCACCATTTCCCATCTGCACTCCATAATCACCAAGTCCCACGGAATGGAAACATCCAACGTTCTGCAACCGCTGCAAATTTCCTTCTCAAACTGCTTGACATCCACACCTCCCAGCAAAACACCTATAACGAACTCCCCCTCGAGGATTCTCCCATTGGTCACTTCCCCTACCTAATGCATCTCGCCATTCTAGAGCAAGCACTTAGACCCGTACACCATAACTACACAGTGGGGTGCAATATAAAGCTCATGAAATCCCAACCTAAAGACGACCCGCTTCAAACACCTATTTTTTCTATAATTTTTCCATTTTTAAAAGTACTTACATTTATCAATGCCCGAATTGCGCCGTTCTAAGAGAGTCTCGCTGGCCCCAGTGCCTGAGTCAAAAAAGCCTAAGTCCGAGGCAGAAAAGGTGGGAAAAGTGAAAAATGTGGCTGAACCCAAGAAGAAGGCTACCTCCAAAGAATTGCTGGAGGGCGACGAGATCCCAGACTTGACGCTTTTGGACGAAAATGAGAACGAGGTCAGTTTGAGAGATGCAGCTAAGAAGAGAAAGTATTTGGTGATTTTCGCTTACCCCAAGGCCTCCACGCCTGGATGTACTAGACAAGTATGTGGGTTCCAGAAGAACTATCAAAAGTTGACGGAATTGGACACCACTGTGTTTGGATTATCGGCCGATAAGCCCAAGTCTCAGCTTAATTTCGTCACTAAGCAGAAGTTGGAGTATCCTTTGTTGTCTGACCCCACAAGTGAGTTGATTGGGATATTGGGAGCCAAGAAGTCTCCAAGTGGAATCAAGAGATCACACTGGATCTTTGTTGATGGTGTGCTCAAGATCAAGAAGATCCAAATCAGCCCAGAGGTAAGTGTTAACAGTGCCTTGGAGGACATTGAGAAGTTAAGAGAGGATGCAGAGGATGAGAAGGATGTGAGGGATGTGAAGGAAGAAGAGAAGGAGGGCTCGAAAGAAGAGGAAAATAAAGACGAGACTGAAGAAAAAAACGATACAAAAGAGGAGGAAAAGAAGGAAGAAGTGAAAGAAGAAGTTAAGGTAGACAATGGAGTTGAAGAGAACGAAAATGGTGAAAACGAAAATGGTGAGAACGGTGAAAAAGGTGCCGAAGCTTAGGACCAGGATCAGAATTTTGTACTTTTGTAAGATTATCAATGAACAGTTTTTTATGACCCCTACTTAAGAACAAATGCAACAGAATGCAAGAGAATCGACAACAATGTTGCAACCTTCGATGCCCACCAGATATGCTGAACAGTAAAAGAACAGTATGAGAAATTAAACTTCCAGGCTTTCTCCTCATAGTCAAATTGACCAGTTACTAATCCGGTCTGACCCTCGAACTCTCCCATCATTGCTCTCACTACCACCTCGTGGATTGGCTTTCTGTCTCCTGGCTGTGCCTCTTTATCTGCCACCCAGTGGTCATTCACATGACTGTACCACGAATCACAGCCAACGTGATCATGGCCAGTCAAGATAATACCCTCTTTGTCCTTGTTAGGAAACACAATGTTCAATACTTTTTGGGATGTTTCATACAACAAGTGGTTCTGGGACCGGAGCTTGCCATTCTTGTATGGCTCTCTTTCGTAGTCAACATAGTATTTGTGTTCTGGTCCATCAGCACAAAGCCCTTCCCGTTTGTAGAAAGGGATATGAGTGAAAAGAACCGTGGAACCATGAAACTCCGAGTTTGAATCATCAAGTTTTTGCAAAAAGTCCCATGTGTAGTTTCTGAATTCCTCTTGAAGTGCTGGACCCTCCAAAGTGAGCGAGTCAAGTACAACAATTCTCCATTCTTCTGGTGTTCCCTTATTGTAGTAGATGACATAGTTGTTCTGGCCAAAAAGTAAATGGAATCTGGCCATGTGTTGCCATGTAGCATCTCCGCTGTAGCCAATATCATGGTTTCCAGTCAAGTTAATGAAAAGTGGGTTTTCAATGTTGGGCAATTTGCTCTCAGGCTTGTACCAGTCGTACGTATCATAATAAGTTCTTGATTTGAATCGGTCTTCAGGGTCTAATAATTCTTCCTGTTGCATCCACGCCTCCCAGTCGTAGTCCTCGTGCTTTTTCCACGCTTCGATCACCGTCAGCTTGTGCAAATCGTCTCGTGGAAAGAGCCTTTCCACAAACCTATAAGTTCTGTTGTAGAACTCAGAGTCCAAGATCCATTGCGACGAAAATTGGTCTCCCATGACAGCAACATGACTGGGATGCAATCTTTCTTGCATGAGTCGGTAGATATGGCCCAAATAGTAGTCGTTCCCAAAATTATCGAGACGTTTGATGTATGGAGTAGATTTCCAGTTTCCATTGATCTGGGGGTCTCCAAACGTGAGCATGTGAATGTCAGAGACCTTGCCGTTATCATAAATGAGTGGTTCCTGCTCCTCTTGCAAGCTCGGGAAGTTAAGTAGAAGCATCTGTACCCAATTCAGATTGAGTGGAAGCACGTCATTGATGAAGTCATGCTTACTTCTAAGCTGGGTGCCTTTCCACAGACATTGGTCAAAGTCGTTAACGATGTTGGGGTAAAAGTAGACAAAGAAATTGAGAGCCACGGTGATAAGCGTGACTCCCCACTTAATCTTGGATAGAAACAGTTTACTCATGGCGGAGTAAGTACTTTTAACGAAGCAGTATTATTTGCAAAGGCTGGTGGTGCAGGAAGGGCATATTGGCCCATGAAGAGAACGGCATTGAATAATGAAAGTTTTATGGATTTTGATATATGTGAGAAATCTTGGAAAGCATTTGAACATTTTTTTATGTGAAATTGATAATTTTGTATCATTTTGGATTCTGTTTCGTATTTTATATGTGGGCATTTTGATATTAGTTGAAGTTATACAAAGACGCGAAATTATTGCTAAAGTAAAGATGAGTCTGGTGAGGGAGGCTTAGAGTGAATAATATTATCAGTCATGATAAATGGAATCCACGAAAAATATAGGGGAAGAATGAATGGAAAATATGAAAACTTTATGATAAGTATGGGAATGAAAGATAACAATTGAGGCGAACATAGTTTGAACAGTAGTCTTTGACATGCACTTGAATAAATCCGAGAATCATATATTCGGGACACTTTTAACTTCCACACATCTACTACGCCTTCTACATTCATCTAACTCGTGTTTTTCATTCAACTGAATATGTCGTCACTTTTTCTAGCGTACTACGTACATGCAACTTACAAAGCCTCACCAATGACCTGGTTCAACTTGGCAACCTTGGAAGCAACAGACAAGTCGACAGTCTTGTCACCAACTTCAACAACCAAACCACCCAAAATGTCTGGGTTGACTGGGTTGGAAACCTTCAAGGTCTTACCCTCACCAACAAAAGAAGACTTCTGGATGGCAGCTTGCAATCTCTTCAAGATCTTGGAGTCCAATGGCTTGGAAGAGGTGATGGTGGCCTCAACAACACCCTTGTAGGCGTCGAACAACAAGCCAAAGTTCTTGTAGATGGCGTTAAACTCGCTCAATCTGTTGTTCTCAGACAAAACACCCAAGAAGTTGGTCACGGTCTTGTCCAACTTCAAGTTGGACGAAAGGGTGTCGATGACGGTCTTTCTGTCGTCCTTAGACAAGGCTGGGTTGGTCAAGAATTCGTTGACCTTTGGGTCCTCCTTAATCAAGTTGGCGAGCTTGGTCAATCCCTCGTAGGAAGCGTCAATGGAAGACAGCTGAGCAGAGGCCGTGTATAAGGCGTTGGCGTAAGTGCCGTCCACACCGAACAATTGGATAGGAGGCTTGACGGACTTGGCGGCGGTGGCCATAGAACGGGCAAAAGTACGGGAAGCCAACATGATCAGAAGTAGTTGTTGTATAAGACTTGGATGTAGTTAAGAATCGATTTTGATTTTTCGCACTCGGCCCAGGAGCGAGAAGTGATTGGCTGTGAGGTCGTGCGGAGGCCAGAACCGGAGGACTGGAGGGTTGGAAAAAATTGGGGAGGTGTGGCGAAGAGGTAAAGGAGGAGGAAGTTGAAGACATTGATTATGTGAATTGAGAATCTCGAAGGTGTTACTTCTAAAATTTAAGCTAACTTTGGCGCAGATTAATGGGAGGTGTTATTACTTGTTTGGAAGGTATATGCAGGTACTTAATTCATAGAGTATACGAAGTAAGTGTTCAATAGACCATGAGATTATACAACATTTTCATAGAGTATGGTAATCAAAACTATTGGAATGAGCTCGAATTGATATTTAAGTATTTTTTTTTCTGAAACCGTAGTGATACGCGGAATTGAATCATATAAGTGGATTGAGTCAATGGAATGAGAATACCATAACATCATGTAGACAACAAGTCAATGTCAAAAAAGAAAAATTAAAATGATTCTCAGTGTAAGTACGAACCCAAATTTATTTATGGTATTGTAATATTCTTAGCTCTATCCCTTTTTTACCTTTCGTTGACTCTTCTTCCTACCTGAGTCCCACACCCGTGCACCAGAGATTTTCTCACCGAAAATTCTGTCAACCAACTCTCCATACTATTCATCCACTAATGTTCTCTCTATCCAGGCGTTCGTGGGCGCTCAGCTCCAAGGTTCTTGCCAGGTTCCTGAGCACCAGTGCAGCCCCCGTTTCGCAGACTCCAAGTCTCACATTCGGCGAAGATATCACGGAGTTGGAGAGAAAAGACGAGATCTACATCAGACAGAGAAAGCTAGCGATGGCTCAGGTCAAGGTCAAGTCTTATGCCAACGGCCACTTGCAGCCAGGTTCCACTCACTATAAAAAACCAGTGCATGACCACCTTCACAAGGGTAGACCTATCAGAGAGTTGACTGTGGCTAAGAAGCAGACCGCAGGTAGAAACAACACCGGCCACATCACCATCAGAGGCCGTGGTGGAGGACACAAGCGTCGTGTAAGACTTGTGGACTCCCATAGACTTGTTGGCGGCAAGCAGACCGTGGTTCGTATCGAGTACGACCCAAACAGATCGGGCCATATTGCTTTGCTTAAGCATAACCAGACAGGCGACTTGTCGTACATTTTGGCTTCGTCTGGATTGAGAGCAGGTGATGAGGTGGAGTCATTCCGTCCTGGATTGCCTAGCGACTTCTTGCAGGAGATGAACGAGCACAACAATGGAGAAATCGACGAGGCCTTGTTGAACTCCCGTATCATGCAGAGAGGTAACTGTTTACCATTAAACATGTTACCAGTGGGCTCCATCATCCACAACATTGGTTTGCACCCCAATGGTCGTGGACAGTTGGTCAAGGCAGCCGGAACGTTTGCCAGATTGTTGTCCAAGCATCCAGACATGGGTAAAGTGATTGTGAGATTGAGTTCTGGTGAACACCGTTACGTTAACATGAACTGCCACGCCACCTTGGGCATTGTGTCCAACAAAGAGCACCAGGCCACCTCGTGGGGTAAGGCTGGTAGAAACCGTCACAGAGGTTTCAGACCTCAAGTGAGAGGTGTGGCCATGAATGCATTTGATCACCCTCATGGAGGTGGTAGAGGTAAGTCCAAGTCCAACAAGGTATCGCAGTCTATGTGGGGACTTAAGAAGTTTGCTAAGACGAGAAAATTCAAGAACGTGAACAGATGGAAGGTGAAGGACAGACCAAGACGTTGAGGGAGCTTGTAAATAATATCTGTACATATATCTTCATACAGAGGCTTTGATAACTAGATTATAAATGTAGGGCTATATTTCACATATATTGAGCCTGTCTTCTGAGAATATCAACATTTCGAGCCAACACAGAACTCGAAGAAAGAGATCAGGGTTTTGGTACAGACTAAATATGAGCCCTCCTATCAAAGCGATAGCCAAGGCGGCTTTCCACCGGCTGGATAAGACCATTTGAATCAAGGCAGCGGGGCTACCAGCACAAATGAAACATTGAATGATCTGGGAAAGTTGACTGGGCTGTTGAGGTGTAGAACGGAAGCTTCCCTCACCGAAAGAAGTGGCCAACGGTGTCAATTCTGTATATGACGACAGCTGTATTTGAATTGGAGGAACATTAGGTTGTTGAACTGTGGGAAATTGCGGCGATAGGTTTTTCGGCTTCTCTGTTGACTTTTGAACTGATGGCCCTTGAAGTTCAGGTGGTTGACATTCCATTCCCAAATTTGCACCAGAATCCACAGTATCAACGACGGTCTGCAGCTCCAAGTCGTTTTCCTGTTCGATATTGCCGACCATATTGTGAGCATATCGAGCCACAGAGTCGAGTTTTTGAGAGAGAGAACGCTTGTCTGCTTTGCGACCAAAGGAGAAAGTCATAATGGTTGCAAAATGGATTCACAAATCAGCGCGATTTCAGATATGAAAGGTCTCTACTGTGACGTTCCTTGAATCCTATTCATTTTGCCTTTCATGCGAGTCTATACTGGTACTCCTTTAATTTTAACTCTTATCATTTCGTCTCATTACCAGTTACACCATCACACTATTTATCTCCTCGATCCCTCATTCTTCGTCTGAAATCATCCCATCGTTCATTGCTAGAATACTCCATTTCAAGCCATCATTATTTATATTTTCTTTGTTAAACTTTTCCCGGTAATTTTCGGCTCCGTATACGAACCGAAGTTTGTTTTCATGCCTGGCTTCTACTCTCATCGCTGTTCTATAAAACACCTCAATCTCCAAAATCTCCAAGTAAACAACTTCCGTTCCCCTCTCCAACTCGATTTTAATGCCTTTGAAGTTGTCTCGAAGAAACGAGTTTGTCGCAAACCGGAGATTGGCCAGTCGTATAATGATCAATGAATGAACTGGACAGCTGGTGAGTCGCTGGCTGTATTCCGATTCAAAGTTGCTAATGCATTCACGTGTGAATAACACCAATATCTTATGTGATGACTCATTCAATATGGCACAGATCTCCTTCTTGGCTGTCGTATTAGTATACTTGAACACCCGAAGTATAGGTGTCCAATCAATGTTACATTTACCAGGCCCCTGGTAATTGATAAACCCTTTGGCTACAATGTTATTCAGGTAAGTCTGTTGGTCCTCGACCTTATCATTAATTGTTTTGACAAGCCATGAACTGAGTAAAACTATAGGATAAACCATGAGTTGGTACTATCTAATGGAGAGATGTGTTCCTGTGCAAGACCTGGATATGTACACTGTATAATGTGGATTTGAAGAACTATATACCTTCGCCAGATAGACGGCGTTTCCTATTCCCAGAAAGTCTGAGCAAACGCTTAGCTTCTCGCTTTTCAGATTTCCTCAACATCTCTTTCTTGTCTTTCAATATTTGGTCTTCGGTTTTCTCACTGGAGGAGAGTCCATTGATTGCTGCGAAAAATGGTTTCTGGCAATTCAAGTCCTTGTAACGAACGTTCATGAGATCGTAAGCGTAGCATATCTGTAGATCGTCGAATGAATATTTGTTTCCACCGTCCATGCCAAAAATGTTGGAGGTGGTCCTGCCAAGGTAAGATTTAAGATGATTGGTCAACTCTTCGTATTGGCCAGCATTTTCAATGAAACTGTGTTTCTCCGAGAATCTGGCACTGAAATGAGTTAAAATAACCTTTGGACAATCCATCAACTGGGACACCTTCACTGCCTCCACCACAGTAGAATGCTTTTTGGCAATGGCCTCTTCGATAAGTTCGTTCTCGAGAGATGCCTCATGAATAAGCAAATCGCTTCCACGCCCAGAGTCAACAAATCTGGTGCTTGGTCTTGTGTCTCCGGAGAATGACACCTTGAAAGTCTCTGAGGCAGTCAAATTGAATGTCAAACTAATAGAGTAGGACCAATAACAATGGATTGCACGAACAGTTTGAATTCTTTGAATATTCAAGTCATGATAAAGTTGCTCGATCAAAGCAGTGCTTGGAGGACAAGGAGCGGCTTTTGGAATGTGATCATTAAGCCTGCCATTGTCGAACTTCTGCTCAAATTCGTCAATCGAGAATTGCTCCAACTCTTGCTCGGGGTATCTCATAAACTCTTCACAGCTAATATATACAATCCGGTGCAAATCAATAGCACTGGTAAGATGCTCGAGTCGATACCATTCCGATACGAAGTTATTGTATTGCCAGGGAATGATGAGGTACAATTTTTTGTTGTTGTATTTGTTGGCCTCAAACCATGCGCTGATGACGGAAATGATTCCAAGATGGTGGTCAGCATGCAAATGACTGAGATGAATAAGTCTCAACTCGTCAAAAATTTGCTTAAGATGCTCATGTCCATTATGACCGAAATTCCTGGTCAAAGAACCAATGGTATTTTCACCGCCATCCAACAAAATGGAGTTGTATTTGACCTCGTTGGTGGCTGGATCAACATACGGAATTCTCAATAAATTAGAAAGAACATTTCTGTGGATGGAAGGCAATGCAGAACCAGTACCCAAAGTCACGACTTGCACTAAATCCTTGAGCGAGTTGGGAACTTCAGGCAACAGCAATGGGAGAATTGCTTTCTGCAACAATTCTTGCTTCGACGTTTTGGAAAGCTCAGTTTGCGAAATCTCCTTGTCATACAAAGTAGACCATGTTTCACTGACAACATTATCGTTGATTTCCAGGATTCCAGAAGGATCAATACTGAACTGTTGAAGCGATTGAAGCTTTAAAATGTTGGGACGCTCTTCCAATGGCTTGTGTTCTTCAATATGAGGTAAGCTGAAGCTGTCATTAAGAATGCATTTGAGCTTGAGCAAATGGATGGCATAAGTCTTGAATACCAAAGTATTATCTGCAATCAGCGAGTGACTAATAACATGCTTACAGTCAGCAGGGAACTTCGAGATGAAGTTAATATACTTGTCCAGCCAGAATTCGATGTCGTCCCCCAAGAAATGGTACACTAAACCGGCAGTTTCGGGTCCAGCATCTTCAGATTCAAAAAACCACTCTCCACTGGAGATGGTGTTGTCCAAGTAACGTGAGTTTGGAATATCAAGGATAATGAGCTTACGGAAAGACTTGGAAGGTTCCATGACTTGGTGAGGATGCACCAACTCGTCTTTATCGTTCAACACCGATTCTCCATTGGTGAGATTTCTGAAGTTCACGCCAGGCTTGACACCCAAAGCTTTTGCCTTTTGGGGGTCGAACTTTCCTCTTACAGGGATGAATCGGATAACGAAATTAAGCGAAGGTTGGTCAGCAACTTGGGCCAACATTGACGGGTCTGGAAGTCTAACGTGGGTCTGGATTTCAGTTTCACTGGGATCTGACTTGTAAGACTCTGGGTCCGGATCGTTGGCCTTGGATGTGTCTAACGGAAACATCAACGAAGTCAATTTTTTGAGTTGTGAGTGGATTTTCTGAGCAAGCAGTTCATCCATAGAGTTGGTGGCCGCATTACTTTGGATCTTGACAGGTCTGAAAACAGTGCTGGAGTCCCCAATAAAGTTCTGGTTATCGGTATCAAGAATGTTGAGTTCAATGCCTCGGCGAAATACGAAGTAACGCCAAGTAGCAACTACGAACGCCATGACTCTGCTGGAGTTCGTGAACACATCAATACCTCTGCTGGTGGCATCGCTGATGGTCAAGAACAAGCCCGGAAGGCCACCGATATCCTCCCATGTGCGGATTGTTCCCGTCAAGAAGATGCTCTTCAACTTTCCGAGCTTTACGCCATTTTCATTGAGCACACGCTGGGTTCCCTCGGGGATTTTGCCAAAGAAGTATCGGTAGCCTTCTCTGTTGGTAAGCATCACCAACGGCTGCTTACAGTCGCTGGTTTTGTGGGAAATGGTAGTGATGGAGAACATGAGCGACGAGTATGTGTTTGAGTCTGCGTAACTGTCGAAGAAACGAGAGTGGTGGTCGGCAGAATCAAAGAACTTGGGAGCAACAGTTCCAGAGCCTCGAATGAAGTGTCTTTTCTTCTTTTTGGGAGTAGACGAGGATTTGACACGAAGTGCAGTGAGGAACACGGGAGTCCGGGGTAGAGAAGGCCGACTCGCTGAAGAAAACAACGCTGATGATATGATTAGTGCTGTGAAGATGCGAACATCACCTTGAGGCGAGAAACGGTGAATTCGATGAGTGCGATGGTATATTTTTTTTCGCACCCAAGTAGAGGACGATGAATCATGGGACTTGAGGGATCAGAGGGAAATGGTAGAAAAAAGAGATGATAAGAAACAAGGAATAGGAATTCATGCTTATAGTGGAGATGTTATCAATAAAGGAAATAGTGAAATTTGTAGTACTAACTCTAATGGATCATTAGAAGAGTGGTGATCATACAAATATAAAGGAGGAATTTACGATACAGGCTACATGGGGCCCTGGCAGCATGGAATGAACAGTGGAGCATTCTCGATAGAACCTCAATTACTCATCATGAAACATATTCATATTAACAATAAATCCATTGAACTGACCTATTTTTTTAGTTTCTTTTTTTTTCTGTATTTATCTCTATGAATCAATAGATTTTCATGTGGCTACAAGTTCCTTTGCTCAGGGTGGTTCAGTCTTTGCTTCCCAAAATCACAGGCCGATTCCCCAGACTTTCGCACCCACTACAATCATATCTCAAATACACCTAGCAATACAATTCTGACAAGCAAAACATACCCAAACACCAAGTCAGACTAGCAACACATACACAAAATGACAGAGTTGGCCCCCACCGCGGAAATAATCGAGTCCATCTTTGCCGTCAGCCCTCACCTCAGGCCACCCGAGGGTCCCAAGTACGATACCAGTGCAAGAACGAAAGTGCTTTCGACGCTAAAAATGCTTCCACTTATTGGCCGTATATTACCAGCAGCAGACGAAAGGGCCGAGGAAATCGCCCGTTTGTTGGTTGAGCAGAAAGAGGCCGTTTCCTACAGAGCATGGTACGCCATCTCCGCTCGTTTAGACGAACTTACTGGCAACAATACCTGGAAGTTGAGTCCTGAATCTGTCCATTACGACTATGACCTGGTATATGAGAACATGATGCATATGCGAAATGCTCGGATAAATAAGGACTACAGGTTACTTATTTACTTGATTCGTACTCGATGGACCCGTAATTTCGCCAATATGGGTGACCTCAATCTTTACAGACATTCACATGTGGGAACCAAAAAACTCATTGAAGAGTACATTGATGAGTGCCAAGAGTCTTTGCATTGCTTGGTGACCAATGAGGATGTCAATTTAGATGACCGCTACCTCTTAGGAATGCTTATCCAGACCAGAAAGAATATCGGCCGTACAGCACTCTTGTTGAGTGGAGGCTCTACTTTTGGAATTTCCCACATCGGTGTTTTGATTGCTCTAATAGAGAATAACTTGGTTCCCCGTATCATCAGTGGTTCGTCCTCAGGCTCCATCATCGCCAGTATCTTATGCTGTCATACCAATGAGGAAATCCATGAGCTTTTGATGGGTATTGCTGACCAGAAGTTTAGAATCTTTGGTGAAGCGAGCAAAGCAGCTGGAACCAGCAAGCTCAAGTTCGTGCTTGAGAGGGTCAGCCACTTCTTAAAGTTCGGCACCTTCTACGATATTTCGGGCTTACAGGAAACAATTTTCAACTTTGTGGGAGATTTGACATTCAGAGAGGCCTACAATAGAACGGGCAAGATCTTGAACATCACTGTATCGCCTGCCTCCATGCACGAGCAAACTCGTTTGTTAAATTACTTGACTGCTCCAAACTGCTTGATCTGGTCTGCGGTATGTGCATCTTGTTCCTTACCAGGTATTTTCCCTTCCTATACCATTTACGAGAAGAACCCTCGTACGAATGAGATCCATGAATGGAATAATGACAACACTTCCAAGTATGTGGACGGCTCTGTGGACGGAGACTTACCCATTGCTAGACTTTCTGAAATGTTCAATGTGGATCACATCATTGCGGTCCAGGTGAACCCGCATGTTTCTCCTATCTTAAAAATCGCCCTTGGAAATATTGGAGGGGAGTTGGACACCGAATTGAGAAACACGTTGCGTGGTGTCATGAATGACTGCTATGACTTCGTCACCAACGAAATGATCCACTATTTGCAAGTTCTTCACGAAATGAATTTGTACAAGAACTTGACTTTAAAAGCGGTTTCAATTCTCTCGCAGAAGTATTCAGGTGACATTACCATTTTGCCTGAGTTGAACTTTAAAGACTTTTTAAAGATCTTTCAGAACCCCACTCCTGAATTCTTGCTTGAGTTTACCTTGAAGGGTGCAAGAGCAGCATGGCCCAAAATCACCGTTATTAACAATCATTGCCGAGTTGAATTTGCTCTTGACAAAGAGATTTCCTACTTACGTGGCCGCTTGGTGTCATCTGCCAATAAGAGATTGACCTACACTGAAAGCGTACCAATGAAGACAGCTGCATCTTTGATGAGACAAGGCGAATCAAACTCTTATTTGATTAGTTCTCCCGTCCTTAGTTTCGAGAGGGATCTGGTGAGCCCCACTCGACCTGATAGGTCACAGGCTCCTGGCATTCGGAGATATAAGTCGCAATCGAATGGTCAATTAGCTTCAGGAACAAAGAGCTTTAACATTCGCAAGAAGCGCAACACAATCAGCGCTGGCGAGCATGCCAAGGCTGTCCAAAGAGGGAAGTCAACTACTTCATTGCAAGCATTGAAAACTACTTTCAACGCAAGCTCAAGCGGAGCCGTTTCTGCTGTCGCCACATCTGACGCCAACTTCGCAAAGTTATTCCAAGAAGGTTATGATGTTAACCTTGGGACCTATTCAGAGCCTCAAAGTGCTGTCATCAAGAAGCCCATGCGCAAGGCACGCAGTTCTGGCAACTTCCATTCTCAAATGGATAACGAACTAGTCGAGACTCTAGCCAACTCCTACAGCTTCCGTGCTAGTCCAAAGTTTGAAAAGACCATTCATTTTGGTTTGGATTATGACAAACTCGCTAAGAAATTCATCGGAGGTGACAAGGTCGAGTCGGGGAAAGAGAAGGCAAACCTTCCTCGCCTCTCTAAGCCCAATTCGGTCAAAAATTCATACATCGGATTGAACAGATTGAAAGACCAACCATGGTCAAATAGGAATTCTTCAACCAATACTGTGAACAATTCCTCATTTAATTCAACAAACAACTCTTCACAGAATTTGAGAGAACTATACACTGATGAGGAGCTAGCATCGAAAGTCCTTGACTCACCGAAATTGCACCGGTATTTTGCCAATCTTCGTCCTGGAGTGGTGACAAATATGGCTACAGCAACTTCACCATCCAAGATCAAGCGAAGCCCCAAAGTCTCTTTCTCGAATTTGGCGAACAAAGATTCGGGGTCTGAAAAGGTGGAGACATCCGAAGAAACCGATGAAAGCAACAGCCATAACTCGGACAATGCCGAGGCCATCTCCACAGAGGCAGATGTGGACGATGAGGAAACGGAAAGAGAAGATAATGGATTGAGGAAAAAGTTTTCTTTCGAGGAGGAGGAGGAGGAGCATCCCGCCGAATATTTCGCTTATGATTAATGATCGCCTGCAAAGGTGAAGATGACTGGGATAAAGATTCCAATCATAGACAAAAGCACCTCCGATCTGGAGAAGGTGGAGCCGTGTTGGTGAGCGGTGGCTGCGACCAGCGGGTCTGAGACAGCTACCAGAGAGTAGTCATCTTTTTTGTTCATGACCTCCATCATTACGTGAATCACACTGTACAAGAAGGTGCCAGCACTGAATAGGAAAAGGACTCCTACCACGAAGTTGTTGTTTAATTTGAGCAACAACACGAATAGATATGTCAATATCGAGCTCACTGGAGTCATGACAGAAAAAACTAGAAGATGAATCTGTACAACACTGTCTAGTAAACCCTCTTGATGTAGCATCACCGAGAGTGAAAATGCCGTAGGTAACTTATGGATGGTGATCATCAATAAGAACAAGATTTGGAAGGAGTCGTCATTGTTGACAAACGCCGTTCCTAATGCTATACCGTCCACAAACGAATGAAGAAGTAAACCCAATGTCAATGGAGACCGGAGGAAAGACTTCCAAATGGAGTCTTGCTCTGGCAGCGTATTTGACACCTCACCAGTTGTAATTAATTGCTCATAGTGGTCAACCAAAAACATCACGGCAAAGCCAACAATTAGTGAGAGCCCGATAACTCCACTAAGTGCCATTCCCGAGTCAGGATTGTTTGAATACCCTGAGTCTAGCAACATTTGAACACCTTCGGGAATGACCGCAGCCAAGGCTGTTCCAACCAAGATACCCATACTGAGAGCAGAGGCTAGATTCATGTGGTGAAGTGCCACGCGAGCCTTAAGTGGAAAAAGGCCAACTGCAAGCGACGTGATGGCCATGATCACGCTTAAGAGGAGCAACCATAGAAACGTTGTCATGAAGAGGTATTGAAGTAACTACAGTTGGTGATTCCGGATGTGCAGGTGAAGATGGGCCGATATAACCTGGGGAAAAGGAAAAAGTAGGTGGGGAGAGCTTTGATGGAAATCGGAGTAGAGGATAATTTTGAATTTCCATTGAAGTAGGGGAGAAATGGAATAGCTATTTTATCAAGGATTAAATGAAAAAGTGACAATTGGTGGATTTTTGCTTCATGTCTAGATACTAAGTTGTCAACGCATGGAACATCCAGAAGACGTCAAACATGCTTCGGCTGCGAAAAAAGAAGATAAATACATTGTCCAAATTCTACGCATGATAATTGTTGAAAAGTCATCAAGTATGAAATTCACAGACTTTTAGACATTCGTTCTGCTATTTTTCACAATTCCAAATTTTGGTGATTCGTAGTCTCTTACAACTAGATCTTCACATACACACTTCGCGTACAGACGTGTTTGATCAACCTTTTGAGTTATGGAGTTGGAGGAGGAGGTTATACAAGGGAAAATAGACTTGGCCACCCATCATTTTCGATCGAAAAACTTCTCCAAATGTCTCGAGCTCTTCAACGAAATCACTGCATCTTTCCTGTCGTTGGATCGACACGAACTTAAAGCAATTAGGAAACACTATGCTCTACCTTCCGATCCCATACCTGGAGAGAAGCTTGTGCATCCACAACTAGCCACGGTGCTTGACTTGCGAGCTGCTACCTACGAGAAGCTTGGTGAATTCCAGAAGGCCATGAAAGATGCTCACACAATCATCTCCATCAAGCCCAGTGACTGTCGAGGCTACCTACGAAAAGGTAAGCTCCTTCTTCGTGAAACAAATACGAGAGAAGCTTATCAATGTTTCCAGCAAGGTAGATATTATGTGAAAAGAGCAAAGGAGCAGCTTGGTGTGGAAGTTTCCGACAGGTTGCTAGCCAAATTGGAAGCTGAGTATCAGAAACTTAATGCTCACTTAAAGATTGAACGAGAGCGAGAAAAAGGGAGTTCTCTGAAACAAACAAAGGAAAAGTCTCTGAAACTCTCCACTGTTTTGTCTGTGAAACATCCGGCGTCCAAATCATCGCTTTCTGCTGGTAAATCCAAGAGTTTCCCGTCAGCCTTACAAATGAAGCTTGATGAGATGCTACCTCTCAAAAGAAGCAAGTCAAGCTCGCATATGGAGGTAAAGAAGCAGAAAGTTCAAAATTTTTCTCCTCAAGACCTCTTCCGAGTTCTTCCTGGAGATGTTATCCAACATATATTCTCACTTCTTCCTCCCAGCACTCTTTTGACATGCCACAAAGTCTGTCGATACTGGTACCAGTCACTCACATCCTTGCCAGACTTATACAAACATATTTTTACTCTTAAGCACGGCATCACTCCGTCAGAGTACTTTCTGGGCCTTAAATTGGTCAAGAGGGTTCTGCAGATCCGTTACTCCAGATCTGTTCATGCCATAAGATTAGGTTCTACGACCAATCTTCCCAACCTAAACAAGATTCTCGAAAGTATTATAACAGATAAAACGTTGCGGCTCAATAGACTTGAGATTATCAACAAGCTGGTCTGCTTTGAGTATCTATTAAAAGTGCTAGATAAGTGCAACTGGAACTACGAAGCGTTACAGACAATTGAATATTTACGCTTAGGTTTGAACTCTTCGATCCCATCATACCGGGCATTTCTAAAGTTGTTCCCCCAGTTGCGGTCGTTGGACATTATCATCATTGATCAGAAATTCCGAGAGACAAACAAATTCTTTCTTCCTCTTGACTTGACAAATATGAACATATTCCTCAAGGAATCAGAGATGCTTGAATCGAATGACATATTGGAGAGTCTTTCGTTAGTCAACCATACGGCATTAACAAAAGATTTTCAAAGTAGAGGGCCCGGGGATCGGACATATTACACTAAACCACGCTTTCTAGCGATCAAAATGACAAACTTAAGGAAATTAACTGCCGTCAATTTCGACTTTTCAAATTTGGAAATTGATTTAGGTCGCTTTTTATCTTTCAATCTGCAATTGAAAGACCTCTACTTGGAGAATAACACCAACCTCAGCATGAAGGACTTTCTAACTGTTCTTCGACTGTACGAGCCAGAATTCCACCTCGATAGACTTACAATGCGTGAAAAGCAACCACAGCCTTCATACGGAATGGCAGAAATGGATGTTGAGGGTATTAGGTGTCTTCATTCCTTGAAGCATTTAGATATATATGGTAGCTCGCTCTCATGCCGAGGATTATTGAAAATGTTGTCGATAGCCAACCATCAATTCCAGCTTCAATCGCTCAATATTGGAAATTCCTGCTATATCTATCTTAAGAGAGACAGTTTTGTCCGTGGACGAGAAGTTTTGAACTTCGGTCAGGTCTTTGAGCTTGTTCCTGGACTTCAAAATCTTTACTTGAATGAATTGGACTTGGATAATGTCTCGATGAAATTTTTGCATAATGACCTCGTGAAAGTCACAGGGTATACAGAATGTCCTCTTAAAGTGCTTGACTTGTCATTTTGTCACCAGATTGATGGTATCGGCTTGATGAATCTTGTCAATGCATCCTATTCGCAACCAAGTGAGGCATCTACGTTACAATTTGACGAGCTCATTTTGGATGGGCTTAGCATCAACAAACTGACATTATCCTTACTTTCCAAACGAGAACTAGTGACAAAAGTTACTTGCGACCCTTTAAAGGCCAAATGGCGCCAGTATGGCATAAATTCATTTGTACAAGATGTTGTCCAAAATCAGCGGTAGTCCATTTGGACTCGGCACGAACATCAAAAAACTATGCGAAACAGACAGGATGAGATGAGATGAAGCTAACGCGAAGACTATTAGACATGGTGGTAACCAGAAGTGGTAGATCCACGCGTGAAACTGCCAAGAAGATCAAATTCACAGATGACGGTGAAATGCCCGAGCAGGTCGAGGTTTTCAGCGTCGAATCAACAAGAGAACCTGAAGAACAGCCTCAAGAAGAAAGTGAAGAAGAGTCGGACTCAGACTCTGACGAGGCACCTGAGGCCGAGTCTATTTCCACATCCAAACAAGCATTGATTCAGAAACAAAAGGAACAGGAACAATTGAAGCAGGACTTGAGAAAGCAAGAAAGAGAGCGTAGAAAGCAACAGGATTTGGTGTTTAAGCAACAGCAAGAGGCCAAGAAAGCCAAACTTAAAGAGCTTGCCGCAGCAGAGGAACTACCTGACTTATTGCCTGAAGAAGCTCTTGAATCGGATCACGAAGAAGAAACCAAAAAAGGAAAGCACCTACGCTCCGAGGACTTCGAGAAAGAGCATGCTGCTATGCGTAAGAAGATGAAGTTGGAGAAGTTGAGATTGATCAAGGAACAGCGCAATGCTGCATTGAATAAGGGACCTGTTGTTGTGCAAGTGCAGAGGTTCAACTCCAAGAAGCAGGCTCCAAGGGCAGAAAAGAGTATTCTTGACAGCAAAAAGGCTTGGTTGGAGAGAGCATCGTTGGGAAAGAAGTAGGAATCTATAGGATTTTGCATACGGAATGAAAATCAGCATTTATTTTAGGTATTTTGAAGTCCTGCTCCAGATTCTGGGACTATACAGTAGTCCTGTCAAGTTAGGTTAGCGACATGCTGTTGTAGACATATAATTCTAGACATATGATGTTGTAGTCACATTATAGCTGGACGATGAGATGTATGTACAAGCAACATTGAAATCATCACTAGCTTCTTTCGTTTCTCGTAACTCCGATTCTCTCATTCTTGTTCTGTAATGGCTCTTTGAATATGATTCCTGTCAGAGATTTGTCTTGTTCCTGATTGTGATCTACCAGAGAAATACTGGCACTCTGCTGCAAAAGGACCGAGTCATCGTACTCGAGGATATCCTCTGGGGTTAGTTTAATGGTGGTGGCTGGTCTTCTAAGCATTACAGGAGGAAGAAGTTGATATTTACATTTTTGATTTGATTCCATACACTCCCAGCAATTCATGATGTAATGAATATGAATAAGAATAGGAATATGAATACGAATATGAATAGGAATATGAAATATGAATACGAATATGAATAGGAATATGAAATATTCGACGAAAGATTGGTATAAAAGTTTAAAGATATTTATCGGGTTAATTGAACACACTGCTCATTGTGGTGCAAGTATAGATGTACTCTTGAACCCAAAAATAGTATTCGAAAATAATAACAGCGAAAAGAAGAACAGTTTTAGTACCCGAATAATAATTCAGAAGCTCATGATTCATCAATATTTTTGGTGTCTCATCAATTGTATTTCGTGATTCATAAGTGAGCAGCTTACTCCCAAGTAAGACTGAAGTCGTTAGCGAATGCACCGTCTTTGGTCTGGTCCTCCAAGTTCGTGATGTAGATGGTATTGTTTGTGAATTTGAAATCAACCGCTTCATCGTTGAATTGAACATCTGATGGCTCATCAAGAACTCCTAAGATGGTAATGTTAGCCAAAGGCTGAGTTACGTTGTACTCTCCATAGGATGTGGCAGACAACTGTCCGCTCAAGGCAGAGAAGTCCACAAAGAGCGATTCTGGATCCAAAGATTCACCATCGTCAACATAAAGCTTTCCCAGTGCAGACTCATCGAGATCCAAAGCCACCAAAAGTGACCAAGAGCTGTTACGGCACTCAGCAGTTGTCATCTTGGGCTCTTGCATTGGAAGCACATTACCTCCTCTGATGTGAAGTGGAATGTGACCTAAAGGTGCCTTCAATGTCTCATTCTTGCCATCCTCAAACTCTTGCTCTTGGTGAGTGTACCAGTCGTAGTACACCTCCTTAGATCCAGAACCTGGGAATGTTCCCTTAACACTTGTCACATTTGGCTCCAACACAGGAGTGACAATAAGTGCTTCTCCAACGAAGAACTGAGTAGAAACATCCGCGAGCTTAGGGTCATCTGGGAATTCCCACAGCAATGCTCTCAATACGGGCAAGCCAGTCTGGTGAGCAACATACATCAAGGTGTAATAGTATGGAAGAAGTGAATATCTGATGTCCATGGTGATTTTGGAAGCTCTCAAAACCTCGTCCCAAACGTATGGCTCCTGAGGAAGAGCTCCCAAAACATTATGGTTACGGTAGAATGGGAAGAAAGAGCCTAGCTGCATCCATCTGGAACACAATTCCAAGTCCGAATTTCCGTTGAAGCCGCAGACATCGACTCCAAAGAATGGTAATCCAAGCATACCCATGGTTAAAGCTTGTGGAATGGAAAAGTACGCATATGCCCATTTCGAGGCATTGTCTCCACCCCAATGGCCAGTATAGTTTCCAGATCCAGAATAAGTGGATCTGGAAATGATAAATGGCCGCTTATTAGGGAACACCTTAGTAAGGGCGTGGTAGGTTGCCTTCGTTTGCATGAGTCCGTACAAGTTATGGATGTTGTACTCGATAGTTCCATCTTGATGAGTAGCATTTGGAGAAACAGCATGGACTTCCAAGCCGTTGCCCTCTTGTGCGTTGTTGATAACATATGGTGGATAATTGATGTTTCCCACACCAGTTTCCAATGTGTTATAATACTTTGAAGCAGTGTAGTTGACGTAAGTGGTGCTGGCGACGGTGATAGTGGTGGTGGTAGTGGTTACATTACCGGAATTAGCAACCGTTGAGTTTCCACTTGGTACACTGCTGACAGAAGATGAAGCGGAGGCTGCACTAAGGGACGAAATGTATGCTTCCATAGACGAATATTGCGAACTGTTACTGTTCTCAAAGCCTTCAGGGAATTCTGTCTGCTTGTTGCCAACAGCAAATGGAGGGTGTACTGGATTAGTGTCAATACGGCCGGTTCCACAAGATCCAACACAGAAAGAAGAAACCTCGTTCATATCCAACCAGATACCATCGAATGGAACCTTTTCAAACCAATTGAGAAACTGGTCGTTCCAGTACTCAGTGATGTTCTTGGCCAAGAAGTCGGGGAACACGGTGTATCCTGGCCACACTGCTCCAATGTACAAGGAGGAGCCATCTGGATTCTTCAAGAAAATATCTTGGTCCATTCCTTCATGGAATGTTGTGTAGTTGTCGTCGGTCTTGTTGTTAGGGTTGGGGTGGTAGATGGCAGCATCAACAATAGGAACATAATGCTGGTGATTATCATGTAACTCGTCCAAAAAGTCTCTGAAATCATCTTCAGGAAACCTATGAGGGTCGGTTGTGAAATCCTTATAAGAGTCCATGTAGTCAATGTCGGACCAAATGGTTTCAAGCTGAAGCCCACCAGCTTTGAACAAATCAACCACCTCTGCAAGTTCATCCACATCGCTGTATCCCCATCTACATTGGTGGTAACCAAAAGCCCAGTATGGCTGCAAGGCTGGAAGTCCAATTTCTGCAACGTATTGCTGAATCACGTCTTTAGGCGTGGGTCCCAGGAAAAAGTACAAATCAATCACTCCATTGAGAGATCTCCAAGTGAGGGACTCTTCTTCAATGATAACCTCCTGAGGAGCAGCAGTTCTCCACCAGACACCATGGGCCCATGAAGAATTCACCTGGTTGGAACCCTGGTAAAACGTGCTGTTATACGTGTAGGTTGCATTCGTGGTGTTGATGTTGGTTCCATTGTAGCCAGTGAGAACCTTGGTTCCATTGACTCCTGGGTAGGCTGTGAAGTTAAAGGTGGCATTAGCGTCAGGTGTTTTGCTTTGAATTGAGTATCGTTGATCAATGTAGAATGGATGAACACCGTAAATGTTTCCATCGATAGGGTCTCCCACATCGTTGGCATAGAGAGTTCTTACTGTTCCTGGAGGATTGGTGAAACCATGGATGGCCTCACCCAAGCCTGTGATGACATGTCCAAGAGGAAGAGAGGTGTTGAATTGTACAAACTGATTAGCAAAGACCAATGGGTTGTTCTTAGTGGAGAAGATAACATCAGAGGTTGAAAGTCTCACTACTTCAAACCAGAACGATTCATTGACTCTGGAGTGTCTGAACAGTAAGTCTTGCTTGGCGAAATTAGTACACGATTCGTTTCCATTTTCATTTCCCGGCTTTTTAACCCAATCACTAGGAAGAACAAATACATCATCTAGCGTGGTGGGCTCGATGTGCACTGATAACCTTGTGTCAGCCTGATACAGAGCATTGAAGCGCAAGTAGTCAAAATCGTAGCCGTAAATGTTGGATTCCTTGATCAATTTCAAAATTCCAGTAACACCACAAGCATTTCTAGTCACATTGACCAATAAGTATCCTGGGGCAACTGCATTAGCGTCCACTGCAGTTTCATTGAGTACGTTGGGAACCTGAGTAATACCCCAGGTGAGCTCAATTGGAACAGTTTCTTGAGAATTCGAGGAAGTAGAGTTCAGCGAAGTTGAATTGGTGGAGTTCGTAGATGATGAGTTTGTCAATCTCCTATCCAACACCAAACCAGACGTTCCGCCCGGTCTCGGAACTAATACTGCTGAGACTACGCCAACCAAAAATGGGAGTGAAATCTTCATTCTGGAGGAGTATAGAGAAGAAGGAAGTGGGAAACTACAAATTTATGAACATACTTCCGATTGCTCCAGCGTTACGAAAATTCACCAATCCTGCCTGGTCCGAATGCTCCGTGGTGCCAGTCCTCAGCAATTTTGCACCCAGTTGTTATGAGCTATGGCTGCGGAGTACCTTGAACAGTCATTGATTCTGCACCAAATCTATGCACAAGTTCCTTTGCGGGCGATGATTGCCAGGAATTGCTCCACTTTCGCCGATGATTGCTCCGTATTGGGTTGCATTGGAGCCATTCGGTGTCCAGGGGCGATCTTCTATGATTCAGTCAAAACCTTATTCACTGACTGTTGATTGCGATTTTTGCGTAGTTTCACTTAAATTTGCGAGAAGTTCCGATTGACACATAAAATTAACTTATGTCAGGAACTAGTCTAAAATTTGGAATAGGTACAGATATTCTGTTGGATCTTAATTTGTGGGGTGTCAAAAAAACTTTGTGTTGCATTGTTATAGACGTTTCTGCCGTTCAATTAGTTCCGTAATAGCTGGATTGAATAAACCGAAAGAACATTAAATGCTACACCAGTCCAATTCCTGAGCAAGCAGTATGCTATTCAAATGTTCACCATTTTGGAAATGTAAGTTTAAATGCCTGACAGACGGTGGGACCTTAAGTCGACACTTAAAATCTGTCAAGTCCAATTCCTTCAAGCGAGGAAGCTTCCAGTCGATTCCAGTACTTCGTCCATTTGCTATAACAAGCTCTCGTAGAGTTTTAGGTAAGTCAAGACAAGATATTTCGGTCCTTTGACGGGCTGGAAGTGTTAGCTTAAGTCTTATCAATACGGGTGGGAAAATTAATTTCTGCGGCCTTCCGGAGATATCGATCTCTAAGTTTTCTAAGCTTTCTGTAAGTCTAGTTTGCTCAAAGTCACCAGTGTCCACTGGCTTTGAGAGTTGTAAAAGTGGACGGAAATTTGACATTTTTCATCCATCAGATGCTTTCTGTAGATTTGGTAGTAATGTCAAGAAATCCCGATTCCGGAAAATGAACTCTGTCCAAACTTATCAAACAATTGCCAGGTGCATAGTATTCGAAAATAGGAAACTGACATTCGAGGGTACTCATGTTGGTCCCTCCCAATTTCAATAAGGTAAATTGTACTAAGGTTTGAATTTTGCAATTCCCTGATCTCATTATTTTAGTGCTGAGTACTGAGAGAGACACGGGAAACTTGAAGCCTTCTAGGCTTTCAACTTCACAATCCGAAAGCTCAAGAAACTCCACGGAAGCTGGAAATCCAAGCGAAGTTAACTTGCTACCAATATCAAGACTTAAACTTAATTTTCTCAATCTCGAAAGTAATTTGGCAACTAGCTCTTCAATATCAGAGAAGCAATCTACGATCAATTCTTCGGGTGATTCCGAGAAAGTTATTTGATTCGACAACAGTTTGTTCAGCAGGCATATTTCTAACTTTCTCAATCTCGCAGGTACTCTGCTTATTAGCTCTCCTATATTAGAGGCAGAGAATTGTCGAATCAGCTAGTCCTGGAGCGATTTTGGAAGGTAAATCTCTATTTCATGTGCTCTAAGTTTCTCGTGTATGATAAAAGCGCCAACCATGCTTTCCCAGAAGGAAAGATTTGCATCAATTTGAGTTGCGACGAATATTGGAAACTTCGTTTTGCCAGTTCGATGTCAAAATGAATTCTCCGAAATGCAATGCCGCTTTATTTCTTACAGGGGCCAAAAATTTTGAGCTTGAGTTCAACTTCATTGATATTAGTGACAAAACGAAGAGTTCCTTAGTGATTCATACGTGTCGACGGTGTCGTGTACTTGGGTGGTGATAAATACAACCAGCCTGTTTTACTTTCCATCTCCTTGTTGCTTGCTTCGGGCCCCAAGGTTGCCCGTGGAAGTGATTATCCCGAAACGTTCTGATCACGACATGGATCTCTGCTCTACAATCTTGCCTGCCTACAACGGTAAGTGTAAGATCATGGAGAACTACCTTCCAGAGCTGCTTACTATTTGAGAGGATTTCAGTTGAAAAACGCCGCTCTCTTGGTTTCTTCATTCAAAATTAGAGATTAAATATTCTCATCTCGACATTTGAAGTGCATAGATCCCTCAGGAGCGCGTAGACTTGATGTTTCGGCTAGTTGATCCACCTACAGACAGGGAACTATTTATATTTTCTCCGATTTGCAAGTAGCCCGAGCACCGAATCATTCTTCTTCCATCAATAAAAGAAAAATATTGTCCAGCATATTCAGTTAAGAATATCAACAATGATATCTAACCCGAGCACCGAAAAGCTTTTGAAATCGATTTATTACTCGAAGACTAGTATGTATTAACAACTTGACTAATTATCGAGGGCTATAGTAGCCTGCGTCAGCACAACCAACAACATTTTTGTCACGCTTATTATTTAATGTTTTTGTATCTGACGCTTTTATTCGAAGATGACGTGTGATCAAGGTTGCAAATTTTAACAGGCAACTCCTGATGTTATGAACTTCGTAAAAGGCCATAAATATAGTTAACCTGGATGGAACCATGTTAAACCTTCTAAAAAGTCTAAAATTGATAGAATATCAAATTGTAGCCTTTTGAAATCGTCTTCTTGCCCACAAATTGGTGATCTGTGAGCCCCAAGTTACATTGAATCATAATCAAGTAGTAGTTTGGATAAAGCATCATTGAATTCGCCTGAAGAACAGTAAATGCCACACCGATATAACTTCAGGGGAAGCGAAATGTTTTTCAAGTGTTCTCCCTTCTCAACAAGTAAGTTTAGTTTCCTGACAGATTTGGGAACCCGAAGTCGACCTTTGAAATTTGTCAATTTTAACTTCTCCAAGTGGGGTAGCTTCCAGTCGAGCCCTCTACTTCGAACATTTGTTATTTCAAGCTTTTGTAGAGTTGTGGGGAGGCCAATTTGAGAGACATCATACTTTCTATGAGCCCGAAGTGTTAGCTTGAGGTTCTCCAACCTGGGTGGAAATTTTAGTCTTGGCAGTTTTCCCGTGATATTGATTTCCAATTCCTCTAAGCCTTTAGGAAGCCTAGTTTGTCCATAGTCACTAATGCAGTGTCCATTTGCTTTAAGAATTTTAAGAGTGGATGGCCATTGGACGTTTTTTATACTCCTGATTCCTCCACTAGGAAAGGCTGAGATATCAAGAACTTCCAATTCAGGAAACGTAGTACCGTCCATACTGGTCAAAATATTTCGAGACAAATACAATTCCTTAAGAACAGGAAACCGACAACTGAGTGTGCTGATCTGATTCATTTCCAAATTTAGTACAGTAAGCGATTCTAGTAACTTCGAGTTATGCAATTCCTTGATCTTATTATTCTTGATTCTGAATATTGAGAGAGACTTGGGATATTTGAAGCCTTCAAGGCTATCAAGTCCACAACCTGAAAGATCAAGTTCTTCGATTGAATCAGGAAACACAAGAGAAGGCAACTTTTGTCCTATATCAAGTTCCAATTTCAAACTTTTCAAACTCGCAGGTAAACTGGCAACCAGCTGCACTATATCAATAAAAGAACAATATCGAACCAGCAACTCATTGAGCGACTCTGGAAAGAAGATTTTGCTTGAGAATGCTAAGCCTATGAGCAACAAATCTAACTTTTTCAAGCTCAAAGGTAGTCTAGTCATTACTTCCTCCAAGTGAGGAAAATAACATTGCTCAATGTATAGTTCCTTGAGCGACTCCGGAAAAATGAATTCGTGTGACAATAGATTCATCAGGGATAACTCTAACTTTTCGAGTTTTGGAGGTAACAGGTCCCATAGTTTATCCAGAGAATGGCAGTGGAGTTCTCGTAGATTCCTTGGAAGTTCGATCAATTTCAAGTTCGTTTGATCATAGAGTATGATGCTTGTCAACGAAAGCGGCCACTTCACCGACATGCCCGGGTCTGACTCAAAGACCTCTATCAGTTTCAAGTTGGGTGGTATTTCTGATGGATCGAAACATCTGTACATGTACACCTCAACATTCCGAAACGGGATGTCTTCATATTCCTTGTAGTCACTGAAAAAAGGAACGTGAAGTTTAACATTCGAAATATTGGAAACAAAAGACGGATGTTCCCTAAGAAATTTGACACATTCTTCGTCACCATGCAAACACATCGTTCCCACGCGAGCATTGAGACCAGCTGCCTCAGCTAGTTCCTCCACCCGATAGACGGTGAACTGATTATACAATCTAGAAATTGCAAGTGCTCTAAGCTCTGTGTTCTCGTTTAATCCATGGATGAGACGTTTCAAAGTTTTCTCTGATAAAAAGAGAAAAATATTGTCTACAACCTCTAATGGGAAGATATCGACTAAGATGCCAGACATGGTTTTCAGTTCTTAATGAATCTATGATTCAAAGTACTATTCGGAGACTGAACTTTGCCGTTGAGGATTATGGGGCTTTAGTCATGTGTAAGTCACCTTTTATGCATCATTCAGGACTCACATAACGTTCAATGCGGAAATTAAGCCTTCAATAATAAGGTAGAAACAGCAGTTTTCACACTATGGCACTCTCTACACGCTTATTGTAGTCCAGTTACTGGTCACTAAATATTGTTGTAGATCCTGGTAAAATCAGAGAAATGTGACCACGGGTTGCAAAACTTATCCCAAATGCCGATTCCTGAATATAATAGAATGCTATTTGTTATCATTGACAATCATGTACAGTGTAATCTCCCGGAAACAAATAGAGGATTCTTCACTACATAATTGCATTCAATTTAGAAACCAAATTATGTTGTTATTGCTTTAGCGCACTAGGCTGATATCGCCTTAGTCAACTCGGTTGATCCGAATATTTAGTATCATGTGACATTTTGGAATGCTATGTGATTAGCTTCTTTGAAACTCAATTAAATCCGTTATAGCTTCATTGAAAGTTCCAGATGAACTATTAATGCGACAATATCCCAACTTATTAGTAACCACTATGCTCTTCAACTGTTCTGCATCTTCTACGTGTATGAATAAAGTCTTCACTGATGGAGGAACTCGAAGTCGACCTTGGAAATAATTCAAATTTAGTTCCTCCAAATGGGGGAGCCTCCAGTCAAATTCAGTACATATCCCATTTGTTATTTCAAGCTTGATAAGGGTAGCCGGGAGAGTTAGGAGAGAAAACTCGGAATTCGCAGTGTTAGGAAGTGTAAGATTGAGACATTTCAACTTGGGTGGAAATAGTAATCTGTGAGCTTTTTCACTGACATTGATCTCCAATTCTTCTAAGCCCAGGGGAAGTCTGGTCTGCGGATAATCTCTAATACAGTGCCCAACGGCTTTGAGGACTTTTAGACTGGACGGAAATTTGACATTCATCATACTCCTGATCTCTCCACTAGGGTAATTTGAGATATCAAGTACTTCTAATTCAGGGAATGTAGCTCCATCCAAAGCAATCAAACTATTTTCCGATGCATATAATTCCCGAAGTTTGGGGAACTCACAATTGAGCGAACTGAAATTGTTTCTTTCCAAATTTAGTACCATAAGAGATTGTGGAAATGCACAAGAATCAATCGTCGTAATTTCATTCCTTTCCAAATTTAGTACAGTAAGGGACTCGGGAAATTTCGATTTTTTCAACTCCTTGATATTGTTCCATCCTAAGTTAAATTCAACAAGACAATTTGGGAATTTAAAACCTTCAAGACTTTCAATTTCACAATAGGAAAGATTTAGAACTTCAAGGGAGTCAGGGAACTCGAGAGATGCCAACTTGCTACCGATGTCAAGTTCCAAAGTCAACTTTTTTAAACTGGCAGGTAATCTAGCGACAGCATCATCAATATCTGAAATACAACCAATAATCAACTCCCTTAGCGCACTCGGAAAGAGAATCTGATTGGAAAAGGATGGTTCTGTTAGGATCAAGTCCAATTTTTTCAAGCTAGAAGGTAATCTGGAGGTCAAGCTCTCCATATTAGAAATAGAACAATTCCGAATCAGCAATTCCTCGAGTGATTCTGGTAAGAGTATTTCATTCGAAGAAAATCTAGTTACGTGTTTCAACCTTAACTTTTTCAATGTCACGGGTAATCTGGTTAATAGCTTACCAATAGTAAATCCAGTACAGTGTTTAATCAGTAATTCTTTGAGCGATTCCGGAAAGAAAGTTAGATTTGATGACAATGATTCCATCAGGATCAACTCTAGCTTCTCGAGCCTTGGAGGTAGCAAGCCCCAAAAACCATACAGATCTTCGCAACTGAGCTCTTTAAGGTCTTCTGGTAGGTCTATGAGTCTCAAATTTGCATGACAACTTACTTTGAAGCATGTCAATGAAGGGAGCCACGCTTTCATCTTGATGGGGTTTGACCCACCATAAGCAATATGTATCAGTTTCAAGTTGCGAGGTGCTTCAGATAGTTTTAAATTTGCAGCCAGTTCGAGGTTCAAATGAATACTCCGGAATTCCATCTTGCTATACTTCTCGTAGTCATGAAAGCAGTCAAGCCAGAGATGAACATCAGAGATGAGGGAAACAAAACCTGGATTTTGTTCGAAAAATGTGACATAATCATTCTCACCTCGCAAATACAAAGTTTCCACGGGAGCATTGAGATTTGCTGCTTCAGCTAGTTGCTCTGAGCGAAATACTTCCAAAGTTTTATACATTCTAGATAGTACAAAAGGTCTGAGCTCAGATTCCTCAGGTAACCCCCGGAGGAGAGTTGTCAATGCTCTATCTGATAAGAATAGAAGAACATTCGCCGTGACTTTTGAGGGAAATACATCGACAAGGATATCAGTCATGGTAATCGTTTTATGGACAAATTCTTATACTTTCAAACTGTGTTTGAAATTGCTCTTATCCCCCATGAAAATTAGTCATATAAGATCAAATCTACGATTTTTCGAGCAGGTAAGGGAGTCACCTACGTCTCATGTTCAAATGAGGAGTTTACGCCTTCTGCAGTGAGGTAGTCATGAAGAGTCATAGTAGAATCGTCTTGTTATGCTTGTTTTGTGAGGGGTGTCCAGTTATTATTACGTGGTCGGCGTGCTCGAATTAATGAATGAAACAAGAAGACATGAGCATGGTTGCTAAACTTGGCACAATAGATCCCTTGATATTATGCAATCAAATTATTGTTGAACTTTACGATTAGCTGACATGCAGAGAGCTGCTGGATTCAGAAGGGAATTTGATTCTGCATCAAACAATTGCAAACATTTCAGTAAACACACTATCTTACAAATTGTCCTATTTTTCAATGTAACCGTGTTAAGTTCGCCATTTCTAAGGTTTTTTACGGCATTTCACTCAAAAAGTTATACACCCCCCCTCAAAAGGGAGGGTATGGTCTAATTGAGACGGGGCTTCAACTTCAAGGGCATCG
>Ga0160505_100148_pt1 | contig 52856 bp, 45 predicted proteins | sample DIDeMG_FD_108225 | JGI IMG/M metagenome (GOLD analysis project Ga0160505, IMG submission 108225) | Enriched chicken feces microbial communities from UW Madison campus, WI, USA - DID2874_E49_Stillage MG | ecosystem: Host-associated > Birds > Digestive system > Large intestine > Fecal ... | reverse complement strand
TGAGAAAAAGAAAAAATAGAAAAAAAAAAAAAAAAAAATAAACGCCAAAGTGATTAAAATGAAAAAAAAAAAAAAAAAAAAAAAAAAAGGAGCAACGAGAATGTAGCAATAATTAAAGAAAGGAGCCTTCCAGGTACATGGAAGTACTCCTCCAAGGCACATGCAGCAATGGTCACATCAACCAACTTCACCAATCCCTCCACAAATGCGCCACTACATTGATATCGATCTCACTGTAGATCATCTTCGCCAGCATGAAACGATCTCCGATGCGTGGAACTCTTCATGGGATGTGAAATAAATAATTTCACGGCAAGCAACGGTATTTGATATACACTCCCTGTATTGATTGGACGAAAGTAAGATGGACAATTAACTAGAGGTGTGAAGGAAACGGCAGCAACAGGCCACTGGAAACGAGGGTCAGAGAAATTAGGACATAGTGAGCTAAGTTAATATTTATCAATAAGGACTGAAATTTATTGAAGATTTGTCCATTTCCTGCCTACATGATGGTATTTTTGGAATGTTTTGTAATAGTCTTAGTATAATGTCTAACGCCTCACAATAATCGAGCCGCATTATCTCCGTCACTCGAGCCATTGTTCTGGTAGGGTATTGATTATTTGGATGAAACGGATATTTTGTGGCCCTCCATGCAAGAAATAACCCCTCGTTTTCTCCTCTGTAACTTCGAGGTTACTCCTTCATCAAATGCTTGTGGATCTACAATAAATCTGACCAATGAAAACATCCAGTTCGGGATATGTACGAAGCAAACGAGTACCAACATCACGCATACAAGTCATGTGAAGGGGAGACACGAAACGACACGAAACGTTTCGTATGGGATAGGAGAATGTGTTGGAGGCACCATTTCACGAAATTCCATTTCGTTTCAGAACGTGAAACAGTGCCCGATTTTGACACAAGACACCGGGCAACCAATGGACTGACGGGTCACGTGGCGGGGGACTTCCAATGGGGGTAGCGATCCATTTCGATGTAAACACTGTGCAGCAACGACAGGTCATAACCCTGCGCATTCCGACATCAAACTCAACGGCGAACACTCAACAAACTGCCAACCTACTGATTAGATAAATGACTAGGGCCGTCTGACCAAGAATTCCTCGAGTCCTCACAATGTCGCTAAGGGATTAGTGTTCATGGCGTCCAACCTTATTAGGCTGATGCAGCATCCGTGCAGGTGTATACTTTCCGATCCACATGAGACCGCAGGATGTGTACTAACTACTTATGGATCACCCGTCACTATGTAGTCAATAAATTGCATACTAATGGGACTCTATGACGGGAAGTATCTGGGTATGCATATTGCTAGTCATAAGAGCGAGCTATTCGAGCCGCCATTTGTCCTTTTGGCCCCCTTAAATCCCTCCTTTGCCAAAAGTTATAGCCGATAGATATACGCGTTGACCTCATGCTTGTACGCCCCGTGTATGCCGGACTGCAGCCACCTACTAGACTAACCGAGAAGTACAATAAATATCCGCTGTCTCGCAAACATCCACAACATATTTCACTGCGCCGAACATTCTTTCTCCTACGTTACCGTTCGTGGAACTCCTCTAGGGCTTTCTATACTTGCCATCTGTCCCGTGGGAGATCTCCGTTGGCCACCACCCATCACATCACATTCCCGACGCCCCAATCGCATCGACTGAAATCAACTTTTTTCCATTGGGTTCAATCCCAACTTTTCCTTGTCTTCCCAACGTCTGTTCGTCCCTGGCCTTCTCCCATTGCGTTGCCATGTTCACGCTCACGGTATCGGAGAATCCCGTCAATGACCTCCATACCCATACACTGTACCTGACTACCAGTGCTGTCAACCTGCTTCCTATTAGAAGGCGATTGGTTAACAAGAAACTCAAAGAGCTGGTCATTCTACCTGGCGAGTTAGCCAGTAGTACACTGTCGCTTGTTCTCCGTATCAAACATGTTGCCCTTAATTTCACTCGTGATTTCCATACCAACTTGGTACCTGGGTCTAGAATCATAGGCAAGATTCCTACTGGCGATAAACGGTTGGGATTCGGTCGCAATGACAAGTTAATGGTGTTCCCGTACCTGACCTGCTGGATCCAGGGTGTGCTGGATCCCTGTGAAAACTGCATTGCCGTGATGGCCAAAGATATCTCAACTTACAAGTCGCATCTTCGACATCCATGTACAGCCAACTGGAAGTATGGAAAGACTCTAGATGGCGGATTACAGGACTACATTAAAGTTCCACTGCCTCAGCATAGCCTCATCCGCATTCCCAATGGCGTCAGTCTACATGATTGCTGCTTTCTTTATGATATCGCAGTGCCTTTCTACTCTTACTGTCGAGATGTACTTTGCTCGCTCTTGGAGAAGACTCCGGACTGTCGTATCTTGGTGATATTGGGTGATTCTACCCGTGAGGCCAACGACTGTCTTTTGGTGATCCACCACCTACGTCTAGACCATCTACTGATCACTTTCACCGACATGAAGAAACTCAACGAGATTCCAGGACTTCTGTCCACATACGCCAACAAATTTCACCACGTATTGGTGTTTGCAGCCGGGCAGGGTCCCGTCACCGCTGCTTTGGCTCTGGGTCTTGCTACGGGCCTCGAGTCGACCAAGGCAAGACATACCATTGCTCTTTTTGGAGACCATGTAGGACGTATCTACTCTGAACCTCCAGACCGAACGGTTCACAGAGTCAATTTGTCATACAAGGATAAGTTCCTCATGGAGGAGCTCTTGCAAGCTTTGGCAGACTTAAACAGCATCAAGGACGACGACACTCATCCTACAATCACCTACATGCAATCACTAGATTCAGAAGATACAGTGACCAATCACTCTACTCTGTCGGAGCAACTAGACAGCAATGAGCTGTACACGGAATGGAGCACTTCGCTGGCGAAGAAGAAGAAGCTCAGGTTCAAGGGCGAGGCCGAGGTGGTTACTACCACATCTCTAAGTCGAGGCCACATCTCATGGCTCCATTGTGATCGAGACTTTCGACTTTGCCTGGATGATCATTGTGATCATGATACGCTGAAGAGATGCCACTCTACGAATGTGATCAATAAGTTGCTCCAAGATCGTTGTACATTACAACGTGTTTTCTATACGAACCGGCCTGCAAGCCATGTAAAGATCAATGCGTTTATTTTTTAGCATGCTAAAATGCGTGGCAGGATAATGAATATTTTATGCGTGGGTAAACTTTCTATCATTTGTAAAGTAGATGATTGTTCCATACAACTGTTTTCTGGTAGCGACTATTATCGTTGTTGCAACAACTGATGCATTATGCGATAAGGACCATAAAAGGAACACACGAAGTGGAGTTCTGAAACTAATATCAAGTCTCCGGAAGGACGATGGACTCATAGGGCGCGACATTTCAGGATAATTCAAAAGTTTCCAAACATTTCAGGATATTTCAGACGTGGCAGGGGGTTGTCCAGAAGTGGTAGGTGAATTTGGATGAAAGAATCTGGAACGGACCAGGAACAGATGCAAGGAGGGGGTCCTGTCAAGTTAGGTGCACATTAAAGGAATGTGCATTTATAATAAGTTGAATCCACCGAGACTACTCCGCGGAGTTGGAGTCGGCCTCATTTCGTTCTTTGTGTAATTTTCGAATCATTTTGGCCCAAGTCTTCACTTCCTTATCGTAGCTTCCCAGTCCAACATTTTTGAGAAGATCAAAAGCTAAAAGCTCTTGCGGAGACTTTCGAGCACTATCCGATTTCACAAGACAGGCGTCGATGAATTCACAGAGCTCAGCGTTGTATGGTTTTTTGGTATACCTGTTAATTCTACCAGTGAGGGTTGGCGAGTCCTCATTGACGATTCGCTGCAAGAGATCTAAAATACCTTCCGGGCCAGCCGACTTGGTTTTCTCTCTGTCTTCGTCATTGAAGTTCGGATCATCCTCGTGGGTGTCACTCCACACCGAGTATCCCAGGGCCAACTCAAGAAGCATTAGCCCCATGGACCATACATCGGATTTTACGCCATATGTGAGGCCCTGGATTCTTTCTGGAGACATATAAGTGGATGTTCCCACGAAAGTGTCAGCCATGGCCAAGGAATTAGTTAGCTCACGCAGTACACCAAAGTCACATAGCTTGAATTCTCCACGGTGGTTCATCAACACATTCAGAGGCTTGATGTCACGGTGAATGATCTTATGTGTAGTATAGAGGTAGGTGAGTCCAGAAAGCATCAGATACAGAAGTTTGCGTATGACCAGGAGCGGGAGCTGTCGAGGATTGCAGAGCTGTACAATCTTATCGAGAGAGCCACAATTGCCGTATTCCATGCATAGAACTATTGTGTTGTTGCTACGGGCAAAAGCTCCGTAAAATTCGATGATATACGGCAGCTGGCACTCATGCATAATTCTAAGTTCTCGAATGATTTGTGTTTGAACAGCCACCTTGGAATCAACATGAATTACCTTTCGAGCCATGGTTTTCTGAGATGGCACATGAAGAACCTTCAGTACTACGCCCAGGTTGCCTGCACCAAGATCTTTAAGATGGACCAAGTCTGCATCCTTCAAGTTGAGCGTGGAAGACGTCGAAGCTGTTGGAGTTACAGGCAACGGCGATGAAAGCGCCGACCTCGTCTTGTTCTCGCGCGGCAGTGGCGTATACACTGACTTGGTGGGAGATATTGAGCTGATCACTGTTTGACGCCTGCGGTTGGATGTTGCGGTCCCAGAAAGGCTGGAATCTTCGAGATCCAAGGACTTGAGTGAATCAATCACTGTAGCTTGTGAATTGGTGGCGTTTCCAAGGTTCAAAAGCGGCGCAGGCCGCAATTTATTGCGGTTTTGTTGCCGCTGACTATTATGAAACCGCTCATACTCGCCCAGAGTCTCGTCATCATCGGGCAAATTAAGCGTAGGGGTAAACGAGAGTTTCTTGATATTCTTGCGGTTAAGCGACTTGGGCAGAAGCAACGAGTCACCTAAAGTGGGAGTAGTGTCACTGGTAACCGTGCTGGATGCACGAGAAGGTATAGGCGGAAGCTCCTTCTCCTTGGACGACAGGAGCAGCAGATTGGACCCGTTGAGTTGATGCATCATAGTCACGACTGGAACGGAAGGAACAAGATCACAAGATCGGGGTGCTGCAAATACGGAAATGGATTAGAGGTATAGATGTCTGGCTTGAATGCAGCAGAGCCAGATTTCGGGAAGTAGGAATGAACGAACGAGCGGGGGAGAAGTCTAGGTTGAAATGCTCCAGGTTTGAAGTCGAGGAATTGGTTTCAATGAGTGGTACTGAAGATGTACGGGTGTGTGTATAGGGTCACCCGCGATGAAAATAAGTGGGGTTTGGGGAAGATTAGGGGAAGAACTGGCAAAAAAAATAACTGATATTATTTGCAGTTCACAGAACAACAGAGAAAAAGAACTGCAATTTTTTTGTCGAGGGAGGATTCCCCATACTTATTTTTTTGACAGATACGCTGCCTTCGCTAATCATGGTATACTATATGAAAGTATACGCACGCGATCGAGGTGCTACTGTGCAGATACAGCACAATGGATAAGAAGCAGGTTGGGTCTCGCACGACCATAGTGAGCGATTACAAGAACACAAAGGCAGAAAACTTGAACCCATACACCAAAACAAAAATTGACATTCAAAAAACCCAAACACCATAGATCGCAAGTTCAACCTTTTTAAATGGAGTGGAGAGCGCAAACATGGTTGCGGGCCTAGGCCCCGACCAAGCATGGAGAGTTTGGGGCTGCAGGTACACCATAGTCTTGGCGTGCAGCATGTTACAATGCACGCGGCCCCAATGTAACATAAAGATGTACAGTGCATCGTCCGTGTCGTCATTGGGCATGACAATTTCCCAATTGTCATCCCAGCACGTGATAGTGGACTCTACTCCTCTTCCTCCTCCCCATGGCACCCCCACTTTCCCCTTCCTTTAATTCACCCCCAAAATTCCGTTTGTACTGAAATAAATCCCACTTCTCCTCAATGCAAGGTGTGTATCAGTACATCTTTCTTCGCTCGACAAATCCGGTTAGCTGCCCTCCTGCGTGTCTGGTTACGAATCGACTAGTGCCTGCGGCTGATACCTATCAGTCCGATGATCTATGGTGACAATAACCGAGGAGGGGCGCAGGGGATAATCAAGTCGTATTTCAATTTGAAATACCTTGTCATGTGAATTGGTGAAGTATAGAGACTCGAGCTCAGTGGGAACCGAGGAAGATACATAAGCCGAACCCATGGAATATTAAAGTTCGTTTTGTGCAATTGACGTTTTTGCGGTTTTGTTTTTGTGGTTAGATTCCTCTCATTTAGTAACTTATTGTTGTAAGCACCTTTGATTATTATTGGTGTTATTTTTGTATCTAACTTATCGGCATAATTTTCGGCATGGACACAGCACCATGTTAGAAGTTTGTTCCTTCTAGAATTGCTTAGGTGACCCATTGATTTGCAGCTTAGTAAATCTTCTTCCTATTTTATGGACATGCAAACAAGTTACGTAGTCGAACTCTACTATGGTAAATCTTATCTTCATTTGAAGTGTTTCTTTTGCTACGTCCTGTACGCCTCAGCGGCACATTGTTGAAACCAATCCATCGTTCGATTTTTCCATGTATCATATTGTTCTATTATTTAGATTTGCCAAACCAGAAACCCTCAACACCTTACATGCGATCCCGCAGGTATGACCGAGGTGCTTGAAATCCATGCATCTGTGGCAGCTGGTTTGTACCGTCCTGAGGTTGAATCTGAGAAAATTGTGGGGCCTGGAGCATGGGCTGGTAGTTACCATAGGCAACTGGGTATTCCTGTTGAGGCACTGGAACTGGGTTACCCATTCCGGAGACCTGGCTCTGGCCCATCATCATGGCGGCCTGGTCGGCAGGAATAAAGTTCATGGGCTGCACGAGCACATTTTGTCCAACGTCACCAACCATCGCTGGTTGTTGAATACCGCTCGGAGCCCCACTAGGTCCACTGTAAGAACCAGATCCCAGCTTCTTCTTCTTCTGACGACAGCTCAAACACACCTTGTGTTTACCTTGCTCCGATGGTGACAACGCCTTAGCACACCGGTTACAATTGCCCATTCGCTCCAAATTGGTGCGTCGGATCTTATCATTTTCTCGACACCTCTGGCAAACCTTGTAGGAACCCGACGTAGACAGACGGCGTGCTCCGTCTTCACCTTCATCCTTGATTATCAGCGCATTAATAGGTCCCAGACAGTGTACACATTTTCCCTGGGCCGCTCGATTCGCTTTTCTGATTCTGAGGTTCTCTCGACATTGTGGACACAACACATACTTTTGCTCCTCTGGAGGGATCTCCGTTCCACAACGACGACATGCACCTTGCTTATCCTTAGTCTTCTTTTGCCATCTGCGAGAACGTTGTCTTTGCAAGTCACGGCAGTGATGACACAACTTGTAGACCTTGGGCTCTGCGCCTGCTTCACCATTTGAGTCTTTGGGCATGATAAGCCTCTGGACAAAGTCCTTCTTGCATCGAGAACATTTCGACAGTATGACATTTTCTGTTTCGGCTTTGCGAACGTTATCTTCATTATTAGCAATCTGCTGTTGCACATGAAGTGGTGGGATAGGCAGCACGAGGCCATGGTCATCCTTCTTTTGATTATGTAAAGGTGGTCCGGGAGGCATGAGGCCATTTGTAGCAGTATTGGAAATGTTGTTGGCGGTACTGATTCCGCCATTATTGAGGTTGGCACCATTCATGTTGAGATTAGCGTTCAAGTTTGGGTTGCTGCCCACTGGCGGCATGTTGTTCTGTGTGGCTAGCGGGTAGCCATAGTACCCACGCATACGCTTGTCTTCCATGTCACGCATCAGAGACATCAAGTCTTGTGGTACATAACGTGGATCATCCATGTGAACTTCTTGGCCTACGCCTGGAGGTCCACCAGGCGCCTGGGGCAAGTAACCCGCCGACGTCATGGGGGCACCTCTTACACTGGACGACGTAGGATATAAGTGTGCTTGTGGGAATGGATACTTCAAGTCGATGGCATTCTGCTGGCGCAAAAGCTCGTGGTCGTCGCCGTAGTATACTCGACGCATCTGGTTGAGGGGCACTTGGTTTTTGTGGTCAAGAGGGTCCATCGCGTAGTGGTGTTCCATGGAACGAATAGATTGGGAGATTTCCGTTCCGTTACTGATAGTGTTGGCGGCGGCTAGGAGCGGTGTTTTTGCGGCTTTTATCGTCAAGACAGCGGCAATCAAGCTTGGGGGCAATTTGTCAACACCTGGAGGGGATCTGAAACAAAGTCACGAGAAAAGGAGAACTAGTTGGCCTTGAAGCTGGAGTCGCTGGAGGCGTCAGGAACGATGCAAATAAAAGGGATATTCAACTGCAAAGAAAAGAAGCTCCAATAATTAGGGCACGGCGGGGATATTGTTCTGTAAGTCGCCGTGAGGGAAGCTTTTGCGTGAGCGTTGAAGGTGGTGCACAAGTTGCAGAAATGAATTAACTGCAAAGCTTCAATAAGGGATAGCAAGAAATTGTTCCGATGAAAACGAAAAAAAAAAGTTCACTGAGGAGACTTCAGATAGCAGCGAAGTGCACGAGCTTTATTTGCTTGAAGAAAACAGCACAAGTGGCATTGGGATATTCTGTGGAGGGGATCCTGCAGACAGCAAAAAACCCTGGCAAGCTATGATCTTGCCGAAACAATCAAGTGAAGTGGAAGCAACCCATTGGTGAGCGCTACTATTTTGGGCCATGTGTCATACGCAGCCGGCATGGCGCCTACAGCATGCGTCACGCGCGCATCCGGCATGATGTAATTTATGTACCTCGCCTATTTCAAAGATAAAACTGACCTTGGTATTCAACACGTGGACTTGGTGATCTTGGTCTATTATTAATGACATACTCGCGTGATGCTAGGAAGAGCTTAGTGTGATACTTTAAGGAAATTTGATTGAATTTTCTGTGACATCAACCCACTGCGAATTATGATTTCAGGTGGGTATTGGAGCCAGTCCTGTTTTTTAGCCATGCATATGTGCGATTGCTGTCATTGCTGAGAGGTAAGGATGTTATGATGGGGCTTATGCTTGCTCCACTTCCTCTGGTCAACGACCCGTGTCGGAATTCCTGACTACCGTATTCTAATGGTCCCTCTATTTTTTCAACTTGCTTCCATCCTGCGTCTATTGTTCTACTCCGCCAATTGCGCATCTAGATATCTGGTATCGACTAACTTTCGATTTACATCAGGGCTCCCCCAAAACGACCTGGGCTCCCTGGCACCGATTTAGGTTGGCTCAAAATCCTGGAAATGCTTCCATCAAGAACACAACCATTCTTTTCGAGTAAATTTATTTAGTGGACACAACCGTCTTTGCGAAGTAAGAAGTGTTGTGAACTCATACTCTCGCCTATTCATGCCCTTTGTAAACTCTGCGCCATTGCTAAGTCTCTTTGTGTCACCTATTATTATCGTTTGCGAAGTGCCGGGCCGCACCAAAGTTGATCCTTGTTAATACGCTAAGTGCCGGGCCGAGCGACATACCCCCATGGCATTCTCTTTCTACTGATGGTATCATTTTGACTTTCTCCCAATGTACAGGGGGATGGGGCCATGGCTACTATTTCTCGGGTTGCCAGAAAAACATACATGCATGGCTGGCATGCAGCGGAGGAGCTGCCAATCGTCCCGTCCGATGCGTCAGGAACCATGTTTATTTTGCCAGACCAATTTGATGTTCTCTTGCATGGAAGCTTACACCCTCATATTTTGTTTTTGGTGGTTTAGGCATAGCGGGGCCGTCTATCATCAAACTGTTCAAAAATTCCGTATTAAGACTTTTCCAAACTTCTAATTCATCCCTTTCAGTTCAAACATTCATTTGATACCCAAATATCGAAAGTAAATGCTCCTACTCTCAGTCTTGTCGCGCTCAACACCTATCGCGTTCATCATCACCGCATTCAACGGCTTCTTTTTCTACCCACGCAATGCAATCCCATATCGCAGCCCAGTGTTCCGTCCAGCCGCGTCTTATCGCGATAGATCCACGATGATAATCTATCAATGGCTGCTGAGCACTGGGCACTTTTTTAGCGCCCTTCATCTTCTTTTGTACAAGATCTGGGCTATCTCCCCGAGACGAAACATGCCTAATCCGATAAGGGCAACGCCTAGTCCGCGGATGCCTCGCTGGAACCATACCGGGTGCTTCTTTAAATCCACAAGCCCATTTTTGTCTTTGAATGGCAACTTCGAAAGAAAATAGCCGCCACCTCCAAAGCACACTAACAGTTGCACTCCAGTGCATGGTAAGCACTCTTCATCAGTAAGGTCCCGACCTGCTGGTGGGTTGAACACTCCGAGAATGTTTGACATTCTTAATTTGGAATTGGCCTTTTTGTCAATGGTTTCGACTGCGGCGTCAGTCTATTGTCTAAATGTCCTAAGCTAGTTATAGACGCTGCGGGCTGTGAATGGTGTTGGCACCCGTGACGTTGCTATGTAAGATTAGTTTTCGGCTAGCTCACTGGAATAGAATCAGCGAGTTAGCAGGTTTTATGTATATATTCCACGGAAATCTGGAATGTGGAATGGAAGACTTGTGGAGAAAGGCTAGTGAGTTGAACTGTTTTTTTGTGTGTTTGATGGCGCGACCATACACCCTGCAGGAGTTTCATCATGCATTCCTCTCCATGCTCTTAGGTACCTGGACTAGATTCCCATTGCAGTACGGTGCTCCAGGGTCTTCTGCAGGATTACAAAGCGCAATATATGGCAAATGGCCTGTGACTTTGGAAGGTTGCATATTAAGGACCGGATTGTTCAGACTCCTCAAATGCTTCAGTTGCCTATGCATGGGATTGTACGTTTCTTCGCTGTGACTTTGCTTTGGTGACACATTCGGTGGCGTCTGGATTGATAAGGTGCTCGAATTGTTGGTGCCCGTGCTCTGTTCCTTGACACATGGTTGCGAGTCACCCTCATAACTCAGGCTCGCTTATAAAATAGCAGATCTCTCGAAGATCGGACCCCCAAACCTTGTGTTAAAATCTTGGTAATTCACAGGATGTGCACGCCGCAGCTCGGAGCACTCCGAGAAACTCCAAATGAAATTATGAGTGTCTTTGGCGCCTACTTTGCATGCTTGGTGACGGGGAAGCACCCTTGATATTCCAGCTGCATGCGCACGGTTATCAAGGGGGATTGTTTTGTGTCTCAGTGTGCAATTGTGCTCGAAACTGGCTGGTTGGGAGGTCTGCAGAGAACACCCGTACACCCTCGTTCAGATATTTGGGGGAATCTGGCACCCGTACATTCCAGATGCACCCGGACCTTTTGACAATCGAACCCTCATGGATTTCCTACACCATCTCAACATCTGTACACCAGCAACCAACCTATCTTAACCTTCTCCACACCAATGTTTCGGACACAAATTCGGAATGCCTTCCGGCTGCGGCCGCTTAGAAGTCCATTTGTGCGTAAAGTGTCGTATCAATATCTGCACTTCCAGAACCTCCAAACTCGGCCCTCCCGTTTTAAGAGGTTTCTATACTTTAATTTGGGTCTAGTGGCCATGACCTCATTCGCCTACTATATGTGGTGGCCCAAGCACACATTTCCGCTGTCTGTTGCCAAGATTCTTCGAAAGGGTTTGTGGGCTGAAAGTGACCGTGGAGAGAAAGACTACCAATTAGCTCTCAAACACTACTTGGATGCATTGCAAGAGTGCGATGATCTCGAAATGGATCCATTGTGTGACGAGTATACGGGCGTGCAGTTGAAGATCGCCGAAATGTATGAGAGACTTGATATGGTCGATGAGGCTGCTTTCATCTACAACGAGATTGCCACCTTGTATTTGAGTGTTCTCAAGGCTGATCCTAACTCTCCTTTGGGTCGTCGAATCAAAGGAATTGATCACAGGGCTCACTTGATTCAGAAAGACTTGCGTATTGCCCTTAAACTTACCCAGCTTAACAGACTGACCACGTCGCTTTGTAAGGCAATTTTAATTACCCACTTGCTCATTGCGGAAGACGAAGTAAGACGGAAGTTGGGACTTCCTGAGAACTCTGCATCGCTTATCTTTGGCCCTGAATCTTCAATTTTGAATGGAGGACTACTCTACTTAGATCCTAAAAAGGACCCTAATGCCGCTGCTGCTGCTGCCTCTGCAACTACTGGAACAACCGTGACTACTGTTGGTTCTGGATCTGGAAAGCCTCTCGGGAACGATGTAGAGGCAACAGAAACCGCTGTGTTACAGGCAAACCCAGAAGCTTGGGAACCCTTTGTCGATGAATACTTCAACGGTCTCGACATGTTGACAGTGTTGTGTTTGTCCATGGGAGATATCACCACCGCAGCAAGGATTGGATTTTCCAAGGATGTGCAAATGATGCTTGCCGACGTGCCTGTTGATAAAAGACTACTCTCAATGTGCAATACCGCATCGGTGCTTTACTGTCAGGCCGATCTGTTTGAGGCCGAAGAACAGAAACTTCGCAAATCCTTTGCTGTGGCTGCTGGTGTAGACTATGACAAATTGAAGGCTATTCATGATCCGTTGCAGCCCATTTCTGTGAGTGGAACAGAGGCTGAAGATATTCGCAACCAAATTGCTCTGGTGGTTTCTCCTAGCGAGAAGAGAGAGTACGAGCAAATTGTTGCCTCCAAGGATAAGTTGATCGAGGTGGCCGTCACCATGTATGAGGCAGTGATTGCAGGAGCTAAGGAAGTTCAGGGAACTCCTGTGGTTGCCGAGATTGAAAAGCCGGCTGCTTTAGCCACTTATGGATTGGGAGTAGTCTATTTGCATCTTTCACAGTACGATAAGGCAGAAAGACTTCTTCGGGAGGCACGTGTACGGTCCAGAAAGTGTGGATATGATGAGTTGATTGAAGAGATTGAGAGAGAACTCAAGAAGGTGTTTAGTGAGCGAGAGATTGTTCAAAGAAAGGCCAGCGTGGAAGTTCGGAATTAAGTAAACGGCTGTGCAGTTACGATAAAGATGAATTGAAATTGGAGATGGCTATAATGAGCAAATTATGGGTTGATCTTCGTGGATTTGAATGATGGACGGAAGGGCATCATCTTCAGCTTGTAATGATAGCTTTAGCCATTTATTGACTTTTGTCCGACATGCCGAGCCGATCAAGTGTCCTTGATATTCATTTTTTCAACTACTTTATATCATGAGCAATTTCTCATTAGTATGAAGTCGTCATTCAATTCCATTGCCAACGTTTGTCTTATCATACTCTCTATTTTGCAAGACACTCAGGCAGAATGTCCTGCACTTGAAAACTTCCACCACTCTTGGACACGTCCCAACTTCACCACTTCGAATACATAAACCCCAACAACAAAATTACTACGGAACTATTCAGAAGAAACCAAGCCTTAACGCAGATCAAAACTTTTCTATCAATTACCAGTTTTTTTCTCCTACCATTTATGACCCTTCCTTACGAATTTGTGCTATGCACGACAACTGCGTGTCCAAAATACCAAACCACCAAATCCATTCAAAACCACCGCCTAATAACTCAACCAAAAAAAAAGAAACCCCACCAATATGGCCGTTCTCGCAGCTTCCATTTGCACCCACGGCGGTAAGGCCCTCTTGTCTAGACAGTTCAAGGACTTGTCCAAAGACCGCATCACTGCCCTTTTGGCCAACTTTCCAAGTCTACTTTCCAACTCTGGATCTCAAAACACAACCGTCGAAGACGACGCCGTCAGATACGTGTACCAGCCATTGGAAGAGTTTTACGTGGTTCTTTTGACCAACAAGCAATCCAACATCCTCCAGGACATTGACACGTTGCACTTGTTTGTCAGTGTGGTGTCCAACATGGTGAGAAGCGTGGATGAAAAAGAGGTTTTCGACAATGCATTTGAGATCTTGAGTGCTTTCGACGAGATTGTTAACCTCGGTTACAAGGAGCAGCTCACAATGCTGCAAGTGCAGACATTTTTGGAAATGGACTCGCACGAAGAGAAGATCCAGGAGATCATCGAAAGAAACAAAGAATTGGAGGCTTCTGAGGAGAGACGTCGTCGAGCCAAGGAGATCCAGCGCAAAGAGTTGGCTCGCCGCAACTTGGAGCAACAGGCAGTGGGTTTCGGCTCTGGAGGCTCCGGAATTCCTTCTCAGGACAACTTTGGCTACTCGGCAGCTCCAGCACCTGTTGCCACTTACGAATCTTCTCGTATTGAGCAAGAACAATCACCTGCGCCAGAATATGCTACTCCACGCCCTATGGGTGGCAGAGGCTTGCAATTGGGCAAGAAGCCTGCGCGTGTTGCCCAGCCTGAACAGCACCAACCTTTGCTCACTTCGAAGCCTCCAGTGTTTGCCAATGCAGCTCCATTGTCTGCCCCTAGTGCCACACATGAGTCCAGAGCACCACCTTCCGTTTCTACACCGGTCTCTGCTGCTCCAGCCACCGCGGCCGCCCCAGCTTCGGTTGCTGCTCCAGTTTCTGCTTCTGCATCTCCAGCACCTCAAGGCTCCAGTAAGCCACAAAACAGCGGTATTTTAGTTACGTTGAATGAGAAAGTCAGCGCACAATTGAGCCGTGAGGGATCTCTTGTGGCATCCGAGGTCAAGGGTGACTTGCAGTTGAGAATCAACGACTCCGACTTGGCCCACTCCAAGATCTTGTTACAAGTCGACCACAAGTCTTCTGCACAGTACAAGACCCACCCCAACGTGGACCGCACGTTGTTCACCAAGGAGTCTATCATTGGCTTGAAAGACAAGTCCAAGTCTTTCCCCAGTAACGACCAAAGCTTGGGTGTGTTGAGATGGAGAGCAGTAGCTGCTAACGAAGACACCACCTTGGTGCCACTTTTGATCACTGCATGGGTCAGTGTTAATGACGGTGTTGCTGAAGTGACGTTGGAGTACGAGTTGACCCCACAATACCTTGAGGCCCATCCAACACAGGAGCTGTTTGATGATGTTCAGATCTTGATTCCTATTGCCCTGGACGAAGTTGAGTTGAGGGAAGATGCCTCTGGATTTGTGCTGTACGAAGTTAACGAGGAGGGTGTGTTGTTCAACATTGCACAGATTCCATTTTCTGATCCACTGGGCTCGTTTGAGTTCACTATTCCTTCGTTTGATGAAGACTCGTTGTTCCCAATGGAAATTGGCTTCGAAATCGTTCGCCACGAAGGCGTTACCGAGGCAGACACCGCATTTGGCCATGTCCAAGTTGTGGATGTCGTGTCGAACGATGCAGATGAGACGTCATTGCCATTTGATTTGCATCTGACATTGGTGTCAGAGGGATATTCTGTCAATTAGGTTTAAGTATTCTCCAAACGTTGTGACTAGAGGTTGTGACAGGTGTGGCACATTGCTGATCGATTGGTTAGCACATAAAATAGATACATTAGGTATGAGTTCCCAATTTATCAATGGTAACATTCACTGTGACTCTTTCTCTACGTAGCATACGTTCCCTCGTTGGGATCTTGTGAATACGTTCATTGATTTTGTTGCTTATACAACCACCAGCACACCACTCACTGCTATTGAAACTCGGAGCCCCAAACCAGACTTCTCGTTTAGTTCGCGTAGTTCATGTAATATCTTCCGCCGAGGATCACCAAAATCTGACTCCTTGACATGGGTGACTATAACCTGTAGTCCATCCAAAGGCTTTTTCGTAGTTTGCAGCAGGCAAAGCGAAGCCAACGTCTTCATTTCGCTTATTAGATGTGGAGGCATCAAATGACCATACAATTCCGTACCTGAGGCAACCGTCAGTGAGGAGCACTCTAGTACCACCGCTTTCAAGCTCCCATCAACTATAAATGGAGCTACGTGCTTCCACAACTGGCGATTTATGTTGGTTCCCAGCACCAAGTCAGCCTCGAAATCACCAAACACCAAGATCTTAGCGTCGGTTGTGTTGTCTCGCACTAGAAACGCCAGAGAAGGATACATGGACCCTGGAGCTCCAAGATGTAGGTGCCCATGGCTAAGCTCCATCATGGTGACAGTATAGTAGTCGTTATTGAGCAGTAACTCCAGTTTGAAGGGAATGCTTTGGAAATCAAATAAGTTGGCAGCAGTCAAGTCGGGCCAAATAATTCCGTTGAAAACATGCTTTCGAAGAGCACCAACGGTGAAGTCTGAGCCGTACACGGTCAACTTTCGAGGCATGTTGCAAACAGGAAAGCCGGCCAGATTGATAACTAAAGCCAGAATATGGTCTAAATGCGGATGCGTCAAGAGCATGGACTTGAGTCTGCCGAAGATTTTCTTCAGAGCAACAAGTGGTATATCCTCCACTGATCGAAAAGGATGGGTCATGTCCAACTCAAAGTAGTCCCTCACCTCTAGTGAGTCAGGATACAACAGCAAGAGTCTGGACAGCACCGATGAAGCATCTCGGATTATCTCCGCTAATGCATAGGCGCCAGAGCCTCCGTCTATCATCAAGAGAGGGTTCGAGTGGTCGTCATCAATAATTTCTTGATAGGAGACATTGGCAGGCTTTAACATGAGGCCACAGGTGCCCAGCTCGATGGGTCCGCCCGAGGCACCCAAGAATGTAAGTTCGAAGCTCATATATTGAGGCTCATGGACCTTCGCGATACCAGATATTGGCAGATATAGAAACTAAAAAGAGAGTTTGGTGGTGAAGATCGCCAGAAAAACTTGTGGAAGTGTCAAGCAGGACGCCTGATATGGATTGTACAGGACGGGTAAATGGTAAAGGAGCCGGGGAAGGGACAAAAATGCGTCTACCGCGAGGGGAAAAGGACACCTGGTGCAGACTAGCGGTGTAACGGGGTAGGGACAAGATCGAAAAATACGGAGGGGTGAGAAAGAGGACAACCTGAGGGTTTTATAGTTACTTTGGGTGCAGTAGGTTCCATGCTAGGCTTACGCATGGAACTCCCGAAATCCGGCCAGATGCATATTGGCAACGACCACGCGCCCTAAGTATTGGAGGTGTGACAGCTTCCACACATTTGGGAGATCCGCACGTGATGATTATATATAGGACTTCTGCACCTCTTCTTCTTTTTTCAATTGGTTGGGGCGTTGTTCAGCATGTCTCCTCTACATTAGGGGGTTAGAAGGAATTAAAAGCAGGTAGCTCTTTAGGGAGGATTGGTTGGATTTACGGTTGATACGAGCCCAAAAGATCTTGTGAGAGGTTCAAAAACCCACACTGACGCTGTACAGCTTCTTGTCCCATCAAGTTGTTCCACAAATGACTCTTCTGAATCCTTCGGTACTTCAAATGCAAATCTCGTGGAATATTTCCTTATTGTGTAAGCCACTCCTTGCCAATCATTGTATATTCTAAGCATTCATGCACGACTGGTGATCTGTTCTGCGGAGAGTATGGACTTTAGAGATTGTTGCCGAGTTTCATTGCCTTTTATAATAAAAATGAACGATTAAATATAGTCTTGTTTGTCTTTGGATGAATTGATTAAATCTCAGGTAGAATTTGCTCCGCCCAATGATTTGGGAGAAGTAACTTTTGGTTAACATTCGCATATACTGGGTAAACCTTTGAAATCTAGTTTGTGATCTACAAAATTCTGCTGAAGGTGCATGTTTTTCATAATTTTTCTATTTGTTTTATTTTTCTCTTACGTCATGTAGTTGCCATGTTACATTCTGTCAATTTGAATCTAGATGAGACGGTGCGTCACCACTTCACTTCAATTTTGTCGTCTTTATGATCCAAGTATTCTTTCCAAAATCCTGGTACTCTTTCCGCAGTCGTGACATTCTTTCTACAGTCCAGATATTCCTTCAATCTGAGAATTCTTACTACAATCCTGTCAATCTCTAATTCTTTCGTTTCCATACCTACTGCTGCTTGCTACCATATCCAATCACCTTCTCTGCAAACTTCCAGCTCTGGTTAGTCACCTTCAACTCTTGGTCAAAATGCACATCAACCTTACCATCTTTAAATGACAATACCGCCAACGTGTACTTGTCAGAGGCACGTGCATCTCTATAGTACAAAACCCTCATGGCGTTCACCACTGCCTCGCGAGCATCCGCTTCCTTCACTTTCACATAGTCCAGGTCATATGGTACCAACTTGCGCAACAATGGAATGGCCAAGTGAGCGCCAAACCCAGTGGCGAGCGCCAGCGCTCCGTATGTGACTCCCAAGAGATCAACATAACGGATGAATGGTGTTCTGTCGTCGTTAAACCCGGCAACCAAAATGGCATTCCACAATGGGTCCATTTTCAGTCTGCGGTTATACAAAACACGAGATAAATACTCGTGGATGTTCGGAGCACGCAAGTTGTGGCCACCGTCGGTGTCATAAACCTCCTCTTCCGTCTCCAATTCGTGTAAGAGACGTTCAATGTGCTGGAAGTCAGAAATGTCTCCAGAAACACCCACAATTGTCTCTGATCCAACGCGAATCAAACGTTCGAGATTGTTGAAACGGAGCAACGAGCCGTAAGATCCCATGTGGTCGGCGGCAATCACCACTCCCGAGTCAAACTTAAGTCCCAACACCGAAGTTCCTGTGATAATTGGCTGCTGAGTGTGCATGGAGGGAAACTCCGAAGTAGAAGCTTGGGCGATTTTGTGATCGTAGTGGCCATAAATCTCATCGCGGGGTCTTCCCCACTGAAATGGATCGTGATTCATGGTGGGTTTAGTAGGTGGTAGTTGGTTTAGTGGCGTTGAAGGTGGACAGTGCGCTCACGTGCAAGGAAGACATCAGTACCTCCGAAGATGGTGGAGAAAGACAGTGAATGATAATCTGGAAGAATTTATGGGAATTGGAGAAGTTGGAGACTTTGAGAGATGGAATGGGTCAACTGCTTGGAAAATTCGGTTTAGGTTTATTATGACACATGCTTATGGGCAACATCAAGTTGTGTTTTTTACATTGAGATTTGAGTGTGTTTAGTACAGACTAGACCGTCGAGGTACTGAGAAATTTCTACTTCTGACATTGTTAGTTAGAAATAAATGGAGATTGGGTTGGGTATTTGTAATTTGCTGAGGATTGTAATAAATAGGGTTTTCCAGGGAAAGCATTTTTCGGAGGGGTGAGTACATTCTCATTTTATGCTGTAGTTGACAAATGTGCAGAGAATGTGTAGTAAATTCGATATTGAGGTAGGTGTTTACAACGGAAATAAATAGGAGAAACATTCAGAAGTGACAATATAACCTTTCGCTTCCCATCTTTCAGAAGATTCCTTTCTGAAAATTGTTTTGTCAGACTCTTGGAAACTGATCCATTAATGGAGGTTACAGCACTCCATTGGTAACCAATTCACTCCTAGACGGAACAACAACATTATACATGAAAACAACTATAAGCCTGTCCCGACTATGTGGTGCTCTGTTCTGATAATATGAGGCGAATCACAAGTGAAGAATTAGAAAATTTTCTTCTCTTGGCTACCACCCTGAATTATGTGGCATCAAGTAATGATACCTAAGATAGCAAACCCCAGTTGCTTAGCTTTGTTTTCAATTTCATTTTAGTAAATTCAACTTTCATTGTATTCTAATCAAGTACTGTGATAAAGGTTTTCAAACCATGAGAACATCTATAAGAATAATCTAGACAAACATGCTCCAAAGAGACAATTAGCAGACAATTCTTATTCGCCAAAGTTTTTAGAAGAAATATCTATATCTCCAGTGAATTGTCAAAAATCTATTGCATCAAGTCACTAATAACTCCTCTTGAACAGTAGAGTAAGCTACCATCGTTCATTCGAGTCATGCTTCAATGCTCTTTCTTGAACTCAAATATTTCAAAACATCCGACATTCACCATGTTCTACTCCTCCCTAGAATTTTACAATTCTTTAGATTCACAGGGTTTACGAAACACACTCTCGTTCTCCTCCCTCTACATTACTTCCCTCAATGCTTATCTATTAGTAAATAAAAGTGGCACCTCCACTGTCAATTTGCTCGGCTTCCAAGGCACTTGGTGGAGAGTATCTGAATCTCTTGGGTAACTCGTATCTGAAAAGAACCTCGCCCTCCTTGAGCTCGATAGGCTTATACTGGGCAGCAGCCTTGCTCTGGACAATAGAAGGCAACTTTCCTTCCGGAGCCATTGGGTGTGGCTGGGGTGTGCTGGAAACAGCAGCTGAATGTTAGTAAGGGTGTAAAGGGTTCCACAAGTAGTTGAGCAATTGGAGTCTAATGGTCATGAATCATCGAGAAATGATTGGAGCAATAGTTGATGGGGTTCTCGGGTACAGAAAGCGGAGGCTCTGTGGTTCTAAACATACCATGAGTGTGTGGACCACCCACAAACTTGATGCGGGGGACGTAGTTCAACAAGCGGAGAGTCTGCTTCATGTTGGTGGAGAGTATAAGTTTTAAATTCGGTAAAAAGTTGGAGCTCCGGGACACACTCGAGTGCCTGCAGGATGGAAGAATTCTGTGGAGAAGACTGGGAGAATCTGGGAATAGTCCGGACGATACGGGATGTTTGGATGGATATGGAAATTTGAAATTGAAACAAGAAAGTATTGGAGATTGGTGAATTATTTCCAAATATTGTGGAATTTTTACGGGGTTTGACTTTTCTGGATAGTCCACTCAATTAATTACTGCGAGCAGTCATTCCTGGCATATTACTGGTGGGTGCAAAAATGGAAGAGATTTCGAGCTAAAGTATAAGAGGAGAAATTAGAAATATATATTGCATCAAAAGTTGCATGATTTAACATGGGATTGATGAAGATGAAAACTGTTTGAAAAAAATCTGTGTTGTTGGATGTTACCAACGCATTCGTTCAACTGAGATCTCCGGGGTCACCTATCCCAGTAATCACAAGACATTGAGAAAGTTGGAGAAGTTAACAAAATGTATTAAGCTAGATTTACCCATTGCAAACCCAATAATTATCTGTTATTTTTTCGAGAAAAGAAAAATTATCATCTTCATGATTCCATACTATTCAAAATACCCATCTCTACTTCTACACACACCTCATCTCATCATTTGACCGTGGACTTTACGACTCTACGTCTGACTCAATCTACCATGTCCGACTCAGAGAATATTGACCCAGAAGATGAACTTCTTATGCATACGTATGCCACTCTTCCGAAAAATTGCAAGAAATATTGGAACAAGCGATATAACATCTTCTCCAAGTTCGATGATGGAGTGTTTCTCACCTCAGAGTTATGGTATAGCGTAACACCCGAATCCACTGCCAAATCCACGGCCCGAATTGTCCGGAAACTATTGCCTGATTGCGAGAATGTCCTCGATGTTTGCTGTGGCGGTGGAGGCAACACCATCCAATTTGCAAGGTACTTCAAGTCAGTTGGAGGTGTAGACATCAACGCCAATAATATCAAATGCACCAAGCACAATTGTGGCATTTACGGTGTAGAAGACAATACATGGTTCTATCAAGGAGATTGGAACGTCATGTCACAGTCTACAGATTGGGTTCCTGAATTTATCCCCAATGAAAAGTTTGACTTCATCTTCTGCTCTCCTCCATGGGGTGGGCCGAAGTACAAGACCAGGGGTGCCTTTGATTTGTACGCTATGCAACCCTTGGAATTACGCAGTCTTTGTTCTAGCATGATGAAATTCACAGACAATTACGGTCTCTTTCTTCCGAGATATCTGGATTTGGATCAGATTCGAGAGGTTACTGAGGAATTGTACGGACCGGAAAGTAAAACGAGAGTGGTGTGTCTCTGGCAGAATGGAGCACCACTAGGTATTTTGGCAATATTCGGACCAACCTTTGATGTGGATATTGGAGCATATAGAGAGTAACAGGTGATTTGAAAACTTCAAGCAACTCAGTTTAATAGCATAATAGCATAATAGCATAACAAGGTTTATCTAATTAGGTCGGAGGCAGTTATGGATGGAGTTCTATGATTGTTGAACGAGAAAAATGGAAGGGAAAGACAAAAAGAAAGCCCGATGCGGGGCTCGAACCCGCAACCTTTTGATTGACCTTATGATGTTTAAGAGTCAAATGCTCTACCGATTGAGCTAACCAGGCAACTTCTTGCTGTTTACCAAGACTAGCTAAATTATATCAGAAAAAAGGTGACTTTTCTGTATTTCAAGCAAAAATATTGTAACCATCTTACTTGAATCGCAAATGAAATGTCAACTGCATTCCTTCGCAGAAATCTGAAGTGTGGTAGATAAACTATGTGACTGAACCCCTCACTACACTCCTTCATCTTATCGCTCAAGACTAACTTTATTGAATCTATGTATTATGCACTATTATTAAAATTGTCCCATGACATTTTCATAATCTTGTTTGTCCTGCTTGTCGACAAACAATCCCAACTTCTCTTCATTAGTCTCCTCAATCGGATTATTTCTACCAACGTCTCTCATAATAGTCTTGAACCACTTCTCTTCTCCTTTACCGAAACAAAGTGTATAAGCATCACCTTTATTATTAGCTCTGGCAGTACGTCCAACACGATGGACGTATTCACGGCTCGAATTAGGTAAATCGTAGTTGATGACGTCGGTGATAGAAAGAATATCCAAACCACGAGCAATCAAATCAGTTGCAACCAATACTTGAATGGTGTTATTGGAGAAATCCTCCAAAATGCTCTTTCTGACTGAACTCTTATTGTTCGTTGAGTTCATATAGGCCACATTGATCTTGTTGTGTGGAGCAAACTTATCAAAAAGTGCCTGCAAAATTTTGGACAATCTGAGAGTAGCATCGTTGGATTTAGCAAACACAAGGACAGAAGACAACTTACCAGCATGAACCATGAATTTGGCAAGTAGCAAAGGCTTGATGGCAGACTTGCTTGAACTGAAACTTATCTTGTGTTCCGACAACGTGGCTGGGAGCGTGAAAATTTCGTTGACGAGTTGTTCTGTGGAGTTCACAATGAGCAATCTTGGCTTTTTGAATTTTAGAAGAGACAATTTTCCAGCATCTGTGGTTAATGTGGCCGAGAAGATCATTTTCTGGACTTGTAAGCCCCATTTCTGGCCCATATTGGCCATAGAGTCGTTCCACTTTTCCAAGTTGGAGACAACAACTTCACACCAATTCTGGAAGGACTGATTAAGCAATCTGTCTGCCTCGTCCACTACTAAGAACCGAAGGTATTGCATTGATATTGATCCGTTTAGGAGATGGTCCACCAAACGTCCAGGAGTGGACACGATGATATCAGGCACGGTTTTCTGGACCTTCCTACCCTCTTCCTTGATAGATAAGTCACTGGTCAAGCTTACCACAGTCAATACTGTCCCCTTCGATAAATCACGAAGTGTCTGGCTGACTTGATTGATTAATGGTCTAGTAGGAACCAAAATGATAGCTCTAAGGCGAGGAACCACTCGCGTATGCAAAGCTTCCACGATTGGAACCAGGTATGCCAAAGTCTTACCAGAACCAGTAGACGCATTTACCAAAAGGTCACCTCTGAAGTCGCTAGCAAGTTTGTTCTTGCGGATATCCTCCAACATCACACGAAGCGTTCCTACCTGGACAGAAAACGCTTCTTCGAAGCCTAGAAGCGAGAGGTTTTTCAAGACTTTCTCGGAGAGCCCAAACGTCAGGAAAGGCTCTGTAGTCTCTGGCGCAATGTATGTGGGCTCAGACAACCAGTCCAAATTCTTCAGATGAGCCTGGTGGCCACGTAATCTGGTATCTCTGGGAAGTTCTGGCTGTGGGATTGGCGCCAAGTCTTGCATGTCGACGTCTTCATTTTCTTCTTCTTCATCATCCTGCTGTTCGGATGTTTCTGCTTGCTGAAACTTCTTGAAGATAGATGCATGTTTCGAGACGTAAGCAGGATCATTTTCGACATTTTCTAGAAATTCAGGCTCGGAAATCACAGGTTGTATGATTTCCAATGTTTGTTTGATCTCTTTTGCTTCATCTGATGCCCTATCTCCGTCGATCTCCATAGCATCACTTTGTTCCAACTTCTGGTCAGTTTCTGGCAGATTCTTTCCTTTTTCTTCCTCATTTTCGCTTTCCGACTCGCTATCAGAGTCACTATCACTGCTGCTTTCGCTGCTGCTTTCACTGGAACTTTCGGAGTCACTGGAACTATCACTGGAACTTTCCTCTTCACTATGCGATGAGCTCTTGACTTCCTTATCTGAATCCGACACTGTGCTCAATTTCCGTTTTCGGCTTAGAAACTGACTCAACAGTTTATTGGGAGAAGTAGTTACCGCATCAGGGTCAAATCTTTGAGCAAACATGACACAATTTAGAGATGAGATATTTGACTGGTTCTGCATAAGACATCCAAAGAAACAAAAAGGTGATGGAGTACTAGATTTTGTTTGTATATCACGTGCTAAATCACATGATATACTTTTTCTCACCAAATCTTTCGAAATTTAATGATTCTTGAAAACTCAGTATTCACACAATGAGAGCCGCCTTCAGATTGCTCAAAGGAAGATCAGCATGGAAAGGTCCTCATGTGGTGCCTTTGCCTCTCGCTGATGCCATGAAAACTGGCACACCAATCAGAACCAACGCTCGTAGTTGCACGATTCTTCCTCAGTTTGTGGGATTGAAGTTCCAGGTCCATAATGGAAAGGAATACGTGGAGCTTGAGGTAACAGATGAGATGGTGGGAAGTAAATTGGGAGAGTTTGCTCCAACGAGAAAGAGATTTACTTATAAATATTCGAAGAACTAGGCATGTACATAATAAAGGGTTTGAGAAGAGCATGTAGATGATGATTTTTGGAGTGTTCTGGGTAGAATCCCGGGTGTCAAAATGATTGAGTGATGACTGGATGAGATATTATCGCCTGAGTTGTGAAAATTGACTATTTCGATTACGTGGACAGTACTATCATGTGGAAGTCTTTTTAGTGCACTGTTGTTCAACTACATGAAGTAGCGTTTCGAAAAGAACCTCAGATCACTTTCACCCCACAAAAAAGTGAGTTAAGCATTGATTTTATCGTCCATGGTCTTGCAGCTGATCCGATATTATCGAATTTCTTGGATCTTCGAAGAGAGTTTAATGAGAATCCCATAGATAACAGGGAGCAGCTACAACTTCGAGACAGCCTCCAATGAGGAATTTGAACTCAAGTTAATTTCGTCAGACTTATGATTTTCAATATTTTCTGTAGGAGCTCTCTTGATACTGGATATCCACGACTTCCTCTATATCATCAATCGACCAGTTATTTTTGATTTCAAATTCTTTACAGATCAGCCACGCTGGCCAATACTCGTCATTTGATACTGCGAATGGTGCTAGAGAGTATTTCTGATCGAAGGAATGTCATCCTGGTATATTTGTTTGTCACCTCCCAGTTTTTATCCCCACCACCTTTAAAATTCAATCTCTCCTCGATTTGAATGGGTAGACAATCGTAGTCTATCATTCCCTATTACGAAAGCTGTCTCAATTCATGATTAGCACCTCAAACTTAACCTCATGTAAATATTTATTCACTCTAGCATCAAAGCTTTTGTCATATGAGATGCTAATTGTTCCAACATGCCTAATATGCAACTTCTAAATAATGTTCCCAATCAATTGCTGGACTAATATCCTTAATCTCTCCTATCACGAGGAGAATAGTCATTTAATCTTTCCAGTCTCAAATCTCCCGTACGATCCATTATCGGCCATTTTCCCCATCCATTGAGGCGGACAACTAAACATGTCGCATTATCGTCTCCACCAATATATTCCACGAACTTGATTACCTGTTGTGCACAAAATTGAGGTGAAGCCTTGAGATGGCCATGGTTATTAAAGTTGACCATGACAATATCAGCTATTTCCTGATCCGTAAGCTCGTTGGTCACACCATCAGTGCAGAGAAGCAAGAAAGACTCATCTCCACCCATTCCTGCAATGGTTGACGTCCGAATCTCTTCTGGAGTGAGCATTTTGCCAATGGTGGCTTTGTCTCCGATAATATATTGAGAAACATCAGGCTCGGCCGTTACACCCATCTCCTTGAAATTAAGGTCTCCAAATGCTCGCGTATTAGCCAAAGAAATGAATCTCTCCTCGCCAAAAGAGTCAGCCATAAAGTATTGCGCCAGATACTTTCTCAACCGAGACGCTTCCATGGGGTTCGAAGGATGATGTGAAATGGTCAATGGATGTGCCTCTCCTGTTTTGTCTACCAAAATTGCCTTGGTATCGCCAACATGTGCTACTGTCAACTTGGAAATGGTCTTCCTATTGAAGAAGTAGTCTTCGTATACGGGTTTGAATTCGCCCGGCAGCTCTGCGTAGACGGTCTCCAAGTAGAGCGACGTACACGTAGAGCCCAGCTGATTATCTTCTTCGTGGAAAAACTGGTAATCGGCCTCAAGAAACGCCATGGGCAACCTAAGCATCAAGTCATCTTTTAGGTCAGGAAGGTTCGTGAGCGAAGTGATCTGGGGCGTTGCCAGCTGCATTTTCTTAAAATTTGCCTCCCGATGCTTGTACCATCTTCGCCAATAGCCACCAATGTCCCGTCCATAGTTCTTAACTAGTGCATCACGCTTCTCTGGATCCTCAGTTAGTTGGGTAGAATCCTCAACTACCTGCCCTAATTTACTCAGGAGAAACGACAGACATTGCTCACCACCATGACCATCAAAGATGTTGAAGTTAAACACGGTTTTCCCTGGCAAATCAAGTACGCATGCGCTGTAGCGATCCTCGTTATACATTCGATTGACTCTCGAGGTGTAATGACCCAAATGAGAGGGACTCTTTAGAAGTGGCACCTTCAATTTGCATGTTTTACTCGGCTGCATATGTCCCACAGCAGGCGACTGTGATAGTGGTTTGTTTAACGACGTGAAAGTCACGGCATTAGAGAACGGTCTCTTGAGTACGAGAGACATGATCAATGCGGGAGAACACGAGATCGAGCTGGGATAGAAGTCCGTGCTCGAGTCAATCGGAACAATGAAAGGAGACAGAGAGAAGAGATCTCAAAAGAACTGAAAGTAAATGGTGGAAAAGATGTGAATCCTGGAAGAATGTAGTTGTATACGGAAATCGACCCCGGACCATGCACACTAACATATCCCCGGACAAAAACTTCCGAGATGAGGAGATGGTGGGGTGAAGATATGGAGATGGAAATATAAAAAAAAAAGAAGAATTTGGTAATGAGGAAGGGAATTGGATCAATGCATATTTGAATGGCCATGGCTCACGTTAAGGTGTGGTTATTTAATTGAGAAAAGAGAATTAGTGGATGGAAGGTAGGATAAGAGGGGCATTTAGGAGAGAAACATAGAAGCAAAGAAAGGGAGAGCAATATAGAAGGAATGTCAGGAAAAAACACGAGAAATTGAGAGATAGAGATGTACATTGAATTTAATTGTGGCAATTGAGTCGACTTGTATAATATTTTCAATAGGTACTTTGAAAGACATGTCAAGCAATCTTGACATGGTTTGTTGAAATTCCATTAACAAATGCGCAATAATTATCCGAACAATCTGAAGACACTGAGGAACTTCTATAAGTTATATTTTTTTTTTTTGAAACAATTGACCCTGATTTTCGTCAAATTGATAGCTGTTTTTCTATTTTAAGACATTTTGATGTCCGGTGAGAATCTTCTGTTCCTTACATATTAGTATTCTTCTATACATATAAAATATGGAACGTATTTCCGAATCTCACGAATCAAACTGATTGAGAAGTCGCTTACAAGTCCATGACAAGCCATGCTATTAAAGTTGCTTACATTGCCATAGTCAAGAGGTTTAGTTGAGTCATTGTGGAGAAAGCCTTTCATCGTTCTGTCTTTCTCTTCTCTTCTCTTTCTGTTCTCTCTCTGTTCTCTGTCTCGCTCTCCTTCTCTCTCAAGCATCGACACCGTCACTCTCGTCACTCTACTTCTGCAATTCTCTGCGTCTACATCTTCTTCTATCAATTCATACATTAAATTACAAAGCAGCACGGATCTTTGGCTCCAATTTGTCAGCAGAGCTCAAAGCCTGGACATCAGAGTTGCCTCCAATGTGCTCTCCAGCAATAAACACATTTGGCACAGTTCTCTGGCCGGTGATCTCCAACAAAGCATCCTGAATCTCCTGGCCATCGGGAATCTCATCCAACTCAAGGATGTAAGCTTCCTTGGTGATGGCACCAACAGTGTTCTTGGTCTTGACACAGTATGGGCAGTAGGACTTGGAAGCAATAAAAATTGGCTTATCCTTGATCAAACTCTCGACCTTTTGTTTAGTTTCAGCGGAGACCATTCTGGGGGGTGCAGTGAAAAATCTTCTAATGGCGGACAACATTGACGAGTAGAAGGAATTTATAGTGGGGATTAGCTGACAAATGGACAGGCACGACTGTGGAGGCAAGGGTGTTGATGTGGCTGAATCCTATGATAAGCTGAAAGTTCTAGAATAAGAGTAATCGTAATTTTTTCGAGGGGTTTTCGAAAGGGTATGGGATTGGCTTGAATTTTATAGTATTTATTTTTTTCTTGTGACTTTGCCTCGGAAATGTAGAAATTCATAATGAGAAAAGGTTGCGAATGGCCACACTTGACGTGAGAATGACAGATCGCGATTACTAAGATCAAGTTGAGGATTTTCTTGCTTTCAAGTTGGTCATCTTTTTGTTGATGGGAGTGGAGTGGTTAATTCAATTAATAGATAGATAATTTACATATTAAACTTTGTATTGAATAGACTGTTAGACTATGTATTCTAACACTTGGAATTGACTGAGAGGAAGTGGATTAAAACCAGATAAGGTAACTATGACGACATACTTGGATAACGAATATCACCACATACAGTTCAACCCACATTACCCTATCTATAATTCTACTATACTTTGCCAGTACAACGAGTATCGAATCTGATTCTAAATTTATTTTCCCTCCTCCATACATTCTGCAAACACAGTTCCTCCGTTACTTGCTCCAGCAGACTTCTAGGACCTCTAGATACACCTCTTGAACCTCAGATAAAAGAAACTCTAGGGCAGATCCAGAACATTCGCTATGGTAAGCATTTAACACGAAACCAGTCAGATTACCTTTCTCAATTCGATATTCCCACTCTACAAAGGATCTCCCATCTTCTACATTCTCTATCACTAATTCTCAAGTCTCCAATTTTGATTCCTCCAATCTGCTCCAACACACTCTACGCACTCACATTAGAGTCTGGCACACGATTCCTATTGTGGAGGCTTGCCATCCACCCAGTCGTGGAAAATATCATGAGGAATAATCTCCACAGAATATCCATCGGGGTCTCTGATGAAGGCTAAGTTCTTCAAGTTGCCCTGGTTCCACTTGACAGACCAATCAGCCTTATCGCCAAGTTCCTCCTCAATCTCTTTACAGAACTTGGCTGGGTCTTCACATGAAACACACGTGTGGCCGTAACCTTGAATGGCTCCATTCTCAGTTGAGTTGCCATTGTGGTAACCTTCAAACGAGTCATCGTTCTCGGTTCCCCAGTTATGTGTAAGCTCAATGATTGCCTGCTTGGCAGCCTGGTCGTCACGAGACAAGTTTCCGTCTGCCACGGAATCCTCATGGTCGTAGCCCAAGAAGTATAATGTGAAATTGGCACTTTCGAAATCACGGCGAGAGAACACTTTCATTCCCAACACGTTGGTGTAGAAGTCCAACGACTTCTTAGGGTCCTTGACTCGGATCATGGTGTGGTTAAGCTTATAGGTGTCAGTGCTGGTGGTGGAAACCTCCTTTCCTACTCCGTGCTCAATAAGCTCAATCCAATAGCCATTGGGGTCCAAGCAAAAGGCAATGTTGCTCTGTCTGCCATCCAGCAACTTTTTCTGGAACTTGACGCCATCTGCAAGCAACTTCTTCTCGGCAGCCTCGATGTTGTCGACAGAGACACAGATATGGCCAAAACCTCTGAATTTCTCGCCATTGCCGTTATTGACGGTGTAGTTGTCATCGCTCTCAGCTCCATGGTTATGACACAACTCCAAAACTCCCTCTCTTGCCGCCCAATTCTTCTTCTCCGTGGTAGGGTATCCCATCATGTATAAGGTGAAAGAACCCAAGTCGAAGTGGTTGAGAAGTTTCATTCCGAAGTTCTTCTCATAGAATGGAACCGACACCTTCGGATCTTTGATACGAAGGCACGTGTGGTTCATGATAAATGATTTGTCAATTGATGGCATCTTTGCTCTGGAAAACGTAGTGAATGGTCGACAGAATCTCATGATGGTGCGCAAGATAGTGGGAGGACAATTAGTGCGATGACTAATTGGAAGTCCGAAATTGGATTGGTTTACGAATGGGATTTATGAGAAACCAGGGCCGCAATTCATAAATATTGGTTGAATTTAGACAAATTAATTACTGAACTGAATTTAGGCAATTTGGTGGCCATTTAAGCCTCTTTCAATTGATGTCCGGCCCTCAATCTCCACCCATCATTAAGCTTTACTTCTTTTTACTACTTGGCCCTCATTGGCAATTCTAGTACTAAAAATATTGAAATATATTAATGGGACGACCTGTGCTTTCAAATGATACCATTTCATAATCAAAAATTTTGTTATTTTCCTTATCGAGTTTTTTTTCCAGTGTTTGTTTCAGTCCCAATCATGTCTCTGATCTCATGATGGTACTCACATGTAAAAGCTACACCCGTACATTCCAAACTGTCGTATGCACCGCGGTACGGGTGCAAAATTTCTACCCCAGCTTTCACTGTTTTTCTCCGTTTTCAACCCCCAAATATTCCCTTCATGTTTCGCCACTCCACCGCTAGCGTGGCCAGAAGGCTCTTCAGCCAATCAAGTTCCCGTTTTTCCGCTTACGTCAGCGCTCCTCGTAAGACTCTCGCAGACATCTCGAATCTATACGAATCCAAATGTCCAATTTCAGTGATCACAGCTTGGGATAGCATACTGGGAAAAATCGCCGAGAACGGAAACTTTGACATCACTCTTGTTGGTGATTCGCTCGCCATGGTTGCATTGGGCTACGAAGACACAAACGAAATTGATCTACAGGAGATGTTGTACCATGCTCGAGCCGTGGTTAGAGGTAACCAGACATCCTTAATTGTTGCAGATGTTCCTTTCGGAACATTTGAGCAGTCGCCTTCACAGGCGTTGGAAACGGCCATAAGACTCGTGAAAGAAGGAAGAGTCCAGGCGGTAAAGATCGAAGGAGGAGAGTCAGTGGCTCCCACCATCGAGAAAATCGTGCTGGCTGGCATTCCTGTGATGGGTCATGTTGGGTTGACTCCACAGAAACATAATGCTTTCGGCGGCTATAAACTACAGGGAAATGATGTGGAGACTGCTAAACAGTTGTTGAAAGACTGTAAGGCACTTGAGGCAGCAGGTGTTTTCTCGATAGTTTTGGAGTGCATTCCTAACAAATTGGCAGAATTGGCAACAAATAGTATCAACATTCCAACTATTGGAATAGGTGCGGGACCCCAAGTTTCGGGCCAAGTGTTGGTGATGGCAGATTTATTGGGAATGAATGATAAGAAACCCGCCAAGTTTGTCAAGAAGTATATGGACTTTTTCGGTGATGCCACCAAGGCAGTCACGAAATATAGAGAAGAAGTCAAGAGTGGAGAGTTTCCAAATGCGAACGAGCACGGCTACAAGATGAAGTCGGATGTGTTGAAGGAGGTTAGACAGTACATCGAAGAACAGTGAGCGAAAACGGGGAAATTGGATTTAGAAAATGGCATAATCGTTTATATCATTATAGATATTGACTTGCGGGAGAAATACAACTGGAATTGTGGGAGAAATACAAGCTGGTTAGTATGACCACTCAGCACTCGCACAAGGTATAAATTTCCCTAAGTCAGCTTCTGGTCACTGTAGTTTTCAACAGGCTCAAGAACAACATCCTGAGTCTTACGGGCCTCGTATCTCATGAAGTAGAAGTAGTCAGCAAGGTTTTGCCATGTGAATGCCAACATAGACAAGAACATCAATGTTGCATCAAAAACGTACATGTAACCTTCGTAGCGAGAGATGTGGCCGTTCTCACCTTGGGCATACTCGTAACTACGAAGCAAACAACGAAGTATCATAAAGACAGAGCTCACGTGAAGAACAACGAGAATGGATTTCCAATTTCTCCATTTGGTAGGCTGATATCTGTAATCCACAGCTTGAGTGGTCTTGTTCTTTTTGAGCTTAATCTGGAAAATGGCAATCACCACAATGAAAACGACAAACACTATCAATTGCAAGACAGAGCCAGCAAGAACAACTTTTCTTCCCGCATCCTGTTGAGATTTAGTGTCTCTCGAAAGCATTCCGGAACCAGCACCCTGTAAGAAGAAACATAATAAGTCAGCAATTACAAACACCTTGGCTAGCCAGTTCAAGGGAAGAACAGAGTGCTTTCTGGCATCCAAGATGGAAAACACTCTGTTGATAGTCAAATGATAAGTCATGGTGAAAAACGCTGGAGCGACTAAGATCAACAGGTTCTGGGCAATCCATGGTCCCAACACTGTCGGACTTCTAATAGAGCATATTCTGGCGATGTATCCCAAAGTTTCCAAGATTCCACCCAAAACAAATGGTAAGAGGACCCAAACTCTCTTTTCCTTACCTTTTCTTGTCACTAAGAAGATCTGGACCAAGGTGGCGATGGTGACCAATCCAAAACATATGGAAAAAATACCTGCTGCGGAGGTCGATGGTTTCTTGTAGAAGTATGAATCAGCCATAGTGATATGTTGTAGTCCAAGTGATTAGTTCCAAGTTAAACAGCCAAGTTAAATATGCAAAGATAAACAAATAGAGAAATATATTCAAATTGATAGAATGTATGAATTTCAACGGTTAATATTTTCAATCTAGAGATCATGGCGCCCTTTTATGTAAGGTCCAAGCTTTCTGGCACGGCCATACATTACTACTACATAGATGGAATAGATATCGCGTAGAATGGGCTATTTTTGCCGGAAAAAAAGCCTGAAAAACATGTCACAATGGAAATGTGGCCTCTAGAGTTCAATTATCGACCTTCTAGCCAGTAAAATATTAATGCAAGCCATTAAATTCTTCAGTCCATCAACAAATGCTTCATCCTCCTCCTCATCGCCATGTCCATCACAATGCCGATAACACCGGTGTAAGGGTCATTTCTGTAGAAAGAGACCCCATCAAGACTAATCGGGAAATGTTCGGTTGAATTCTTTGTCGTGAGTGGCTAGGATTTGCAAGGTCAGAACGGAAAAAAAAAAAAAAGCTGGGGCTACGGAATTACCGTGTACACTATGCACTGACCAAAAGACATCTTGACAGGCGATCGGAGTGAATGGAATGTTTCATAGATGCAGCTTTTCTGCATTTTGTGAATATCGTTCATTTTTTTATTCTCTTACTATGTCATTTCACTCTAGACCAATTTCATTTTTCTTTTCTTCCATTTTGGTTTGTCAACTGCTACTCAAGAAATTTCGGCATGGAAAGCTCGTCGCAGGTTGCTTTTTCTTGTCTAGCCCCTCCCCTTGGCACCCGATAAATCCTGAGGCTGAGTTAGTTTGCACAAAATGGATGTGGATGTAGATGTAGTATTTTAGCATGAATGAGTGTTTTGAAGGGGCTGAAGAAGCTAATTTGTTCGGTAAGGCTGAAATATTAGAGGGGTGGGGTTTCGCGGGGAGTTTTCATAATTTAGAGAATTTTCAATTAGACGTAGTACAAGTTGAATGCAAATGGAGATGGATGTTCGTTTGACTCTGTAATACAGTCAACAAAATGCCTTGGAAAAGAGATTACGGAAATAGTGAATAGATAGATATATAAAAATGAAGCAAAAAGAAAACTCCGATACGGGGAATCGAACCCCGATCTGCTCGGTGAGAGCGAACCGTGATAGCCATTACACTATATCGGACTTTGTTGGAAGTAAAAGTTTTATGATCTTTAAGAGCAATGACATTTTTCAATATCGCCCAAAAGCTGTTATTTCTAACTTTATCCCGTATAATCTCTAAATAGGCACTCTGTTTATAATTTTTCCTGTTAAGATCCCGATATTTATCCTTTTTAACCCATATATTAACTCTTTGCCTTATCGCAATCAGGCACACTGGACCATCGCATCACTACACAGACATTTATCTCCACAAATCATCGGTCTAAAAGTCACTAGTTTATCGCCATTTCTAATCTCTCCAGCTACTCCTCCATCAATCATGGTGCAGTCCCTCTACGAGATTGCCCTATGGAAATGTATCCAGCTGTCAGCACGCATCACTGACGTAGGAGATATACCTTACCATCTAGTGAAGCCTGTGCTCAAACGACTAAATGCTAAACAGCTTATAGCGGTCGAGGAGAATAGTCCGGCGATAATGCCAGAATCAGACGAGCTCTGGTCGGGGCTAATAGAGCGAGACTTCCCTGATCGTCCATCCAAAGCAAAGTTCAACTTGGTCAGTCCAGAAGACGACGCCATGCCCAACAAATCGCTCTATGAAAAGTATGCGGACGAACGAGAGGAACTCCGAGCTTCTAGTGCTCAGAGACTACGCAAAATGACCCAGAAACTACAGAAAGAAAAGTCTCGAAATTCCATCGTGCCTATTCAAGGTATTATGAGAGAGCCTGTAGTACGAAGACGCATGCCGGCGATGTCGCTGGCCACGCCACTGTATTCCAAGTATGGATCCAAGTCTATATTGGGAAAAGCCATGAAAGATGTGCAGCATCGCCACCTAATGTTCAAAAGTTCAAGCCGTAGTGATCCATTTGCTGCCTTCAGTGCTAAGAAGAACGATAATGCTCAGAAAAGAGCACAGGTGCCTCGTGTGCCGAGCTTTCATGTAGCTGAAAACGGGCCTACTGGTATATACTCACAGAAGCCATTAGGACCAAGTCCACAGAATGCTACGGGGACATCACGACCAGGATTTGTGTATAACTCAGCAAGAATTCGAGGTGGAGTGGTTTCGTCTCCAAACGGAGTAGTTTCGCCTCCTAATGGAGCCAGATCGCCGCTGAGCGGGTCTTCAAGTCCCAAGGAAGTCTCTCCAAATCCAGATTCTCGCAAACGAAAACAGACGTCCATATTCCTTAGCTCTAAGAGGCTACCTAGAGCACCCAGAATTCCTCTGGATCGGCCGAGGAGAACAGAAGAGAAGACGAAACAAAGAGACGACAGACCGGTGGAGAAGCCTGGTGCCCCTAAACTGGTGCGATCGTCCATATTCTACTAAAAAATTCTACTGAAGGCACTATACCCCAGAGTTTTGGTTTCTAGAAGCTATGTCTATAATACATCATTGCTTCCTCCTCTTGGAAGAAGCGTCTGCGTCGTCACTTTTCCTCTTGTAGCTGTCTACCACATTCTTTTTAGCGGTTTCTCCCTGGATCACTGTCGATGCTCTATTTCCTCCACCTACATTGTTCCCAATCATCACCGTTTGCTTGTTAGACTTGATACGGAGTCTTCCGCTCACAAGCACACATTCTGGGTTCTTGATGAAACCTTCTTTGCTGTTGGACGTTTTCAAGCCCATTTCTCTCATAACAGCTAAGATGTCAGTATGGTTTCTCACATGGAGAGGTTCAGTAGCACCACTGGAGAATACAATTCCCTGACATCTGGATGCACGAATGAGCTGAAGGCAATTGCCCAAGAAGGTTTTTCTGCTGATATGGCCCGTAGTTCCGAGCGCAGATGAGCTCTCGTATCCAGCAGGGCCTGCTATTAGCCCCGAGTAGGAGATCTCAAATTTGATGCCTCTGGTGAGAGCCTGGCCCACGGTTTTGTGCTTCAAAAAAAAAGAGAGACGTGTAGCCATGGGCAAGCTGACGATATCAATGTCAAGGTTTGTGGTGGTGAGCTGCAACGCTTTCTCTGTGGTTGGCTGAACTGAGATGATATCGAAACAGGCCAAGTTGTTGAGTTTCAGGATATTCTGACATTTTGCTGGGTCTGCAATGACTAAAGTGATTCTTGAGAACAAGTGGAGTCCCTCGTAATTGGCAAACCGCTTTCGGAGCTCTGCTAAGGGGATTGGATTGAGTTTATCTGGAGTGCTGAGTGGAAGTTTGACATTCTCTGAAATGGAGAAGTTTAGAGCCACGTAGCGGTAGCCCATGGAGTAAAGCATGGCGATGGTGTTGTATAGGTTGGTGAGTTCATTCTGGGACGGCACTGTGCCATACGACAGCGCAGGCCATGTGACGTTCAAGTCGTACATGGTGATGGTGGGATGAAAATTGCGATGCCTGCGTGAAGTAGAATGGAGAAGAGGTAAGAGTATGTAGGTATTTAGAGAGAGAATAGGGCAGATATAGATTTAGAAAAGGAAATTATTTAGAAAGGTTAAAAATTTTCGTTGGAGTAAACTGAGTGTTCGAGCATATTAATGGAAAGATCACTATTTAATGTTGCAGGTTCAGAGATAGACTTTGCTTTGGTGAGATGCTTGTATAGGAAGAATAAAGTGATGAAGAGACATAGATAGCAAAAATTACCGGAGATTGAGCAGCGAGAGAATAAATTTAGTGCAGAATTTCTTACTAGGGAAGCTATTTGAAATTTAATTGCAAATACTCTATTTGCTTATCGAACCAACAATCCCATTAAAGTTACGAATAATCACATTCGATGTGAAAGTCAACAACGAATTTGAGTTCATTACAAAGTGTCAGAAAAGTATTCCCTTAATAATCATATAATTAAGTAAAGCTGATTTGATAGGCTGAAATCGTTCCTCTTCTTTTGAATTGGTCTTATTAATCACCACTTCAACGACTATGACCTTACTGATTCCTCCTCATCCATGATCCTCCTATATTTCTCAATTATTACCTCAACAATTACCATACTCTCTGATACCTGAATATTCACACTTTCTCCATATTGCCACAAATCAATAAATACCCAATTTACCGTGTTAATATCATGTCAATATCACCAACCTTGCTGACTAACATTTTGCACCCAAACCCATGCAGGTAGAAGCTTCTGGAGGTTGGCCACCGCCACCAACAATATAAATAGAGAAGGTATTCCCCATAAATAGACTTCTTCAATTAGTACCTTTCTAATTACAGTTTTCTTCCCTTACATTCTATCAAGACTCTACCCATCTATCACCAACTCTCACTGGTGACCATTTCTCACATCCTGCGCAAATGTCGGTCTCTGTCAAGGCCAACAATCTCTTCATGAACAAAGTCAAAACGCCGTCCGAGGACCTGGGTATCTTGAACCTTGGCAAGCACTGTTTCAAGTGCAGTGAGTTGGACTTTTTGCCTTTCCACTGCGAGTTCTGCAACCACACATACTGTTCCAAACACAGAGGCCTCGAAACTCACGATTGTGTAGGTCGGGCCGAAAAGAATCATGTTCCAAAGGTATACTCGGGCCCCACGGCGGCTTCGTTGTTCCCTGACCATGCACAAAGACAAAAGAAGTTGAACGAGCTGCTCCAGCCGCCTAAGGCTACGACAATAGCACTGAAGCAACTGAATACCTCCCCGAAGTCCAACCCAGTCATGAAACTCACCAAGTTTCTCCATCTCCAAAGGTTGAAACGGGCCAGTGGGAGTAAGAGTGGCATTTTCGGTAAGAGCAAGCTGGTGACGCCCAGTAAGGTGGTGGAGATCGCCAACATCAAGAAGACAGCAAAAGGTGCAGCCAACGTGAATGTGGCCGACAGAGTATATTTGTGGGTGCTCTACATCAACCAAAACGAAGATGAACTAGACAAGATCAACGTGCAACGCGACCGGAAAGGTGTGTGGGTGCTGAAGGCGTGGTCTGTTGGACGAGCATTGGATCTGGTACTGGACGTCATGGGTATAGTTAACAAGAACAACGCCACACAGCAGGCCAGCGAAAGATTGAATTTGTTTGTGGTCAAGGACGAAGTTCCAGTGGTCTTGGAAACGGGCAAAAAAGTTGGTGCTGCTCTTGCTTCTGGAGACACATTATACTTGGTTAAAGGAAGCATGTAAGGTGTCTGGACTACTACTATGTCTACGGCCTGGGCCCATGGTGAGTTTCTCTAATCAGCCACACTCGGACAGGACAATTCACTATAGAAAACATATAAAATTTATTTCAATTTCACCAATCCATCGCTTTCCTTTTCACAGCCATCTGTTTCAATTTCCATCTACTAGACATTTCATCCCCCCACCGGCTGCGCAACCATCTTTACCGTGCACGCAAATCGATCTCTGGATGATCTGGCCCAATTTGACCCCACTGAAACGCAACTTCATCTTCTACAATTATATTTGCTAATATAGACATCTCCCGCTATAATTAAGGCTCATTACAAGTTTTCTCTCTCCAATATTAATCTCTCCTACCGGAATTACATATCAGTAGTCAATCGCAACCTTCCACCAAAAAGAAATTCACACCACTCCAGAGATATTCCGGGCAATTAATGGCGAAAAGTCGCCTACACCCAAATATCCAGCAAAACAATCCCCAAAACCATTAACAATCTATACATCCTGAAATTCCGAGCCCTTTTCATTCCCAAACCCCATTCCAAATCTAATTTTCCCCGGAGTTGTGAACGGCGTTGGGTGGCTCACCCACAACTACACCCGTACACCACCATAGGCGTCCACCGATTTTGTGGAAAAAACAAAAAAAACTATCTCCTTTCCAACTGGATCCCCCTGCAACACTCGACGCTCCGCCAGTCTGTACATCCAGACTGTTCCACTTTCGAACCACTCGTGGCTAGCAAATTTTTCCCCGCTTTTCCGCGTGTTTTTCCGCTTGATTTTTGCTCGTTTATCGGCGGTTCCCGTAGTTCGCCGACTTATTTCCAGTGCTTGATTCTTCTGGCTCCACACTTGCTTTTCTTCACCATTTCGACGTGGTATAGTGTTGCCTTCGGCGTCTTCAAAGTGCTTTACCCGCCTGTTTCCTCCGGTTTTCCCCTCGGCTATTTTTCGTGATCTCTATATACGACCACGATCGTACCAAGTGCCCGATTCAACGACAAAGCTGATCCGTTAAGTTTTACATTGCACGTCGATTGGTCTTTGCCCCTACCGACGACTTCAACATCTAATGTCCAGTGCTGCTGTCATTGCTGCTGCCACTGCCTCCCAGAACCCTAACAATATGAGTTCAGCTAACACATCGTCTAACAACTCGGTTGTTGGATTGCATTACAAGATCGGAAAGAAAATCGGCGAAGGATCGTTTGGTGTTCTTTTCGAGGGTAGCAACATTATCAACGGTGTTGCCGTTGCCATTAAATTTGAGCCAAGAAAGACCGAGGCTCCTCAGTTAAGAGACGAGTACAGAACCTACAAGCATTTGCAAGGATGCGACGGTATCCCTAATGCCTATTACTTCGGCCAGGAGGGATTGCACTCCATTTTGGTGATTGATTTGTTGGGTCCCTCCTTGGAGGATTTGTTTGATTGGTGTGGACGCCGTTTCTCCGTCAAGACCGTCGTTCAGGTGGCCATTCAGATGTTGAACCTCATTGAGGACGTACACCGCCACGACTTGATCTACAGAGATATCAAGCCTGATAACTTTTTAATTGGTCGTCAGGGCTATCCTGATGAGAACAAGGTCCATTTGATTGACTTCGGAATGGCCAAACAGTACAGGGACCCAAGAACCAAGCAACATATTCCTTACCGTGAGAAGAAGTCCTTGAGTGGAACTGCACGTTACATGTCCATCAACACCCACTTGGGTAGAGAACAGCTGAGAAGAGATGACTTGGAGGCCTTGGGCCACGTCTTCTTCTACTTCCTCAGAGGTCAATTACCATGGCAGGGTTTGAAGGCACCTACAAACAAGCAGAAATATGAAAAGATTGGGGACAAGAAGAGAACTACTTCCTCTAATGTCTTGTGTGAGGGCTTGCCAAAGCAATTCGCCGAGTACTTGGACTCTGTGAGATCCTTGCCATTCGAGGCTGAACCAGCTTACGAGGAGTACAGAATGTTGCTATTGTCTGTGTTGGACGATCAAGGAACTAGCGCTGATGGAGATTTTGACTGGATGCATCTCAACGGTGGAAAAGGTTGGGACTCCACCATTAACAAGAAGCCCAACTTGCATGGATACGGACATCCAAACCCACCAAATGAGAGAGAGAGACGCCACCGCGAGCAGCGCAGAAATAGACCTCACCACTCTCAGCAAGGGGGCAACATTCCGAACTCCGCAGGTAACAACAACTTGAACAATAGCATTAATCCTTCGGCACAGCAACAACAACAGTTGTCCGCGGCACAGTCCCACCAGCAGAAGTTACAACACTTGATCAACAGGCCATTACCACCTATCAAACAGGAGCTTCAACCAAACTCTAACTTGAGTGCCAACGTCAACAACAACGAAGTAATTGGCAATCATGGCATCATGAGAAACTCTCAGTCTAACTATGCCACTCCACAAAGAGTCAACCAGTATGAGCAACAACAGCACGTTGCTGACGATGAGGAGAAGGGCTTCTGGTCTAAATTGTGCTGCCACTAATTTTTGCCGCCCACCCCTCTCATTGCAACTATGCTCAAAAAGCTGGGCTGTGTTTGGAAGTTGTGCTGCCTTCTTTATTTCTTGTAATCTCCAAAAAATTCTTTGTTACAATTTAGATGTCCTTTGCTGGCATTTTCTTGCCATCCGTCGTTAATAGACATGAATACATTTTGCACTTGGTCATAATCAAAACAACAATGTCATTAATATCTTGATGTACTCTATACGATAATCTATATCGTTGTCGTTGGTCAATTTGAACGTAGCATTCATTCTTTCATCCTTTCTTAGCAATCACATCCCATTCTTCAGGGGTGATATCCATCTCCTTGGTTGTGTGGTGTAAGTAAGCCTCGATGTCTCTCAAAGTATCCATGGTTATCTTTCTTTCAAACTTCTCGTTTGTTTCACATTGTTTCACCAACGCATCCAACCTGTCCTTGATCACCTGAGATCTATACTTGACCCAGTCAGGATAGAAATCGTCAGGTCTGGTACCAAAGTTAATTTCAGGCTTCACAGTTCCCAATACGGAACCTTCGTGGATAATTGAGTTTTTGGCTCGATAGGAAGTCACCATAGTGATTCTTTCGGTTGCACCTACAGGTTTGTTAGCCAAATGTTCAATCAAGCGACCTTGCAACACTGCAGCAGAGCCCTTTTGAGGGCCCAGAACACAGGCAAGTTTCGAGTCACCCATGCGAAGGTAAGTCTCGCCTCCAATCATTGCCGAAGTATCAGAAAGCATGAGAACACACACGAACGGATAGGAGTCGTAGTGCCAGCCAATGATAGCAGGCATATCGTCAGCGGCTTCAACAGCATTTTTCTGGTTTTCAGCCACCTCCTTTGGCGTCACGCCGATGTTCACCTGGGCAATTTCGTAGTCCATTATTACCTCCAACTCGACACCAGCCATAGTAGAGATCAACTCAATAGTTTTGGGATGGGTCCAAGCATCATGAACAAACTGAGTGTTGATGGTTCCTTTAGTTTTGGCATAGCCACGAACAATACAGTCCATTCCACTGGTGGAGTTGAATGACTCTCTAGCGTACTTGAGGAAGATGTCCTTGCGTAAGCACTCCATCTTCATGATGTCAGTTGCTTCATCAGTGAAGAGAGGAAATGGGTCAGATACTCCGATAGGTGAGATCTGGTTTTTGTTTGTGAGTCCCAACTCGGCCATGGTCAATCTGCGAGTCTCGTGATACTTGTGTTGATCTAAAGGATCGGCAGAGTAGTAGCTTAAGTGCTTTTCAGGATCAAACTTGTAGTTCTGTTCATCTCCGTACTTTTCCCTCAAGTTGCTATAGGTTTTAGCCAATACCTCGTTGTATTGTGATTCCGACACGCTCTTACGGAGGTTTCCCGCCTCAATATCGGCCAACAATTCCGCGGTGGCCATAATGTGCTTATTGCTTTTGAAATGTGGGGGTATGGACAGCATTGACGCGGATCATTTGGTATTTATACCTCCAGGGGTCGGTGACCAAGAATGGGTGCAAAATCCATATGCGGGAGTGTATGGGGATGTGGGAGGCGGCATTTATTCCGGCATATTTGCAGCGGTCCTTCCTAATGCGGTGACAAAAACCCGAAATGCTGCCTTATCTATAGATAGTGAGACTGACTTCTTTTCTTTTTTTGTTAAGATAATGTCAAATAATTTCTACTTTCATTCGGGATTAATGTCCTATTGAATGTGTAAGATACCGTGAAGAGAATCAGGATTTTAACAATGACAGCAACTTGTAAACTGGAAATCATAGAGCCTTGAATGAAGAGTAGATCAGCGATTCTCAAATCTATTCCTATGTATCACCTATCATAATAACATTTGCATCCCTTATAGCAATAATGATTCGAACGATGGCCGCACATGAGCTTTGTGGATGCATATGAGCTTTGGGGTGCCGTTTTGAGTCATGGAGTCCATACAGAGCAAGTGCCTGGAGAGTCACCTTGACGTGTTCGATTACCAAATCTGGTATGGAATTTGGATGGATTTTGAAATTGTTGTTCCGAGTCAGAAGCCGAATCGGACTCTCCAACGGAAAAAGATGGCTCGATTCTTGACTTGCTGAAGCATGCCTGTGGATCTTAAAACTGTACTTGGATGAATGGCGGATTACTGAATTAGGGATGGTGTTAGATGTCTAGATTGTGGATATTTCATGAATTCTCAGTCCGTTAAATCTAATGCAAATACTTCTTTTGCAAATTCTAGTGCTGATATCACAATCCTTTGTGGTCCTCAGAGTCTAGATAATTGACAAGTTAGAATATCATTGAGATAAGGTATCCTTGAGTCAACTTGTAACTACAGATCAGATTCTATTTGGGAGGATAACCACAGAGAGTTTATCTGCTGGTTTCATCAATGAAGATATACAAATAAGATGTTATGTTAGATTTTGGCAACACTTCACCTGAACTGAGTGAGATTTAGTATTAGAGTTATGGGTTTTCTAAGATAGGACGGAAATTTAGTAATTCTTTTCGTTTATGTGATTTCTGTGCCCATTTCAAGCTTTCGTTTTTAGTAATGTTTTTGCAGGTTTTATGTTTTTGAGTATTCAGGTTTGTTGAAATAGCTGAAAGTGCTCATGCAAGTTTCTTCTGTTCTCTTTAGTTAAGTGTTCATTTTTCGATGTACACCTCTGTAAGATCTACCAGTTTTGACAACCAAAACGTTCAATAAGTCGTCTTCTTCAGGTTACACTATTGACCCAGAAGTCTAGTAATAACACAGTATTATTGAAGCAATCCAATGAGTCACTTTTGAGAATACGAAATCTCGATTCATGATCCAGTTCAACTCTAAACACTCACGACACAAATTCACATCTACATTAAATAATTCAAAAAGATTAGGTCATTCTTAAAACATATGAACCACGGACTTTCTGCTCCTGGTATAATGTCATCCTCACTTACGATCCATCAAATTCGAACTCTTATTTAACAGTACAAGTCTCCACTATAACATCACCCAACATTGTAGTACTCCAGCAATTTATCCACACATAAGAATGTTGAGGCTCTTGAAATTACAATTCCTATTACATTAACTTTCATCCTCACGTCCGCCAATTAGACAACCAAGAAATTTATTTGCTCGTTTGCCTCTATTTACCAGTTCCTCATGTGGACGTGCACCAACTACTTTCTTCCCCACAAAATGTCCCACGAAAACTCCATCCAAACCAACATCAACCAATTTGCCATCATTGGCGAGCTGTACGACTCGAAGGAGTCTGTTCAAACTCTCACTGACCTTTTCACTCTGTCTCTTCTCGACTTCGATGTGGAGGCACCTCGGAAACTGCCAGAGGAGACCGAACAACCACTTACCAACGACCAAATTTTGAAATTGACATCACAGTTCCCTGATCCTGAAGCATTAATACGTAAATTAATTCATAAGGACACTTGCATCGTGGATTTTGCATGCGGAACAGGTCTTGTATTGGAGAAGATCGCTCCATATATTCCTCAAGGTAAGTTCATAGGTGTAGACATCAGTGAGGCCATGCTTTCCAAATTCAATGGCCGTGGAGAGAAGTTGAAGTCTACATACCCTGACTTGACCATTCAGTCTGTATGTGGAGATATTATGGATAAACAGTTCGATGCCTCCGAGCTAGAGAAGTCAGCTGACGTTCTTCTCTGTTCGTTGGCTTTCCACCATCTTCACGAGTACAAGCAGGTTGCACAGAAGTTGAAGACACTTGTCAAGCCTGGAGGTTGGATCTTTATCTACGACTTCTACAACGAAGATAATGAACTTCCAGTGTCTGCTGCGTTGGCTGCACGTGGAGTGAGCCGTCATGGCTTGAGCATTGATGAGATGAACGACTGTTTCAAGGACGGATGTAGGAACGTGTCTAGTGCACGCGAGTTCAAGGTGAAGCTTTGGCAGGAGGAGGAGTTTGTGCTTTCGCATTGCTGTCTGGCTATCACAGACCATTTGGAACAGTATGAGAAGAAAGGCGATCTGTATTGTGTGGAGTGCAGTGTGATTTTGGGAGTAGCCCAGGTGGTGTGAAATCTGAATTGAAGTTATGAGCAGGGACTTTGTTACGCCGGCTCCAATGTATATAAACGTAACAAATTGTGTTGTCAATATAGCTGTTTACGAGGTAGTATATAGCGTTGATGTTTAGTATGACAAACTTTGGAGTCAACTGGTGAAGTGATAATAACCAATTGAACTGGAAAAAGTATGGAACAATTGCAGGTACTCTACCACTATTGAGCTCATATTGACAACAGTGATATCTGTGCTGTAAGCAAGTGACACTAGACTAATATAAGTATTATCTCCTAATTCTCTGCTTCATATATGCTAGAATATCCTTGTCATGTGAGTCCAATTTCATGTATCGAACTTCAGAATTCGAAGTTGCAAGACCAATTCTGAATCAAAAATCGAAATCAAATTTTATGATCCTATTCTATTATTACCTCCAGTTTCAAGTTTTTCTCCCCATTATGACATTTGAAAAATCACACTCCTGTCTAACTTTATGCGCATACTCCAAACTTATCACGTTGAATTTCCAGTATGCGTAGGTCTATAAAAACAACGGCAATCCCAGCGCAACAGCAAAAAAAATAAATAATTTGAGACCCCCCTCAGATAATCACATTAAACCAACCAGCTTTCTCCCTTCCTTCTATAATTTCACTTTTCCAACTTGCGTTATCAAATCTAATCCAATCCAATAACTTACTCCATTCTTATCCACACCCGTGCCTCCTGAGATAATCGCCCCTACTTCAGTCCTACCCAACACTCAACACCCCATATTCACAATGGTTTCTAGACAAGCACAAAGGAGGTTGAACCAGGAGTACAAGACGGTATCCGCTAACCCACCCCCATACATCGTGGCCAAGCCCACCGACGAAAACATCTTGGAGTGGCACTACGTCATCACAGGCCCTCCAAAAACACCCTACGAAGATGGTCAATACCACGGTATGCTTCGGTTCCCCTCGGAGTACCCATTCAAGCCCCCTTCGATTTCGATCATCACACCCAATGGTAGATTTGCCTGTAACACCCGTCTCTGCTTAAGCATGAGCGATTACCATCCAGATACTTGGAATCCCGCCTGGAGTGTGCTGACGATATTAACGGGACTCTTAAGTTTTATGACAGGCGATGAGCAGACAACGGGTTCGATCACGTCAAGCGACATGGTAAAGCGCAAGTTGGCGGAGGAGTCGAAGAAGTGGAATCTGACAGAAAACACTCGATTTGGAGCGGTTTTTCCCGAACTCAAGATTCAGAACGCCAAGGACATCGCAGCGGCAGAAGCCGAAAAGCAGCAGAAGGAGTTGATGCAGAAGGAAAAGGAGAGCGAGAGCGTGGCTCCACTAGAGATGGAGGCACTAGATGCAGAGGACCGGGCCCGGCTTTTGGTGCATCAGGAACAACCCATTGACGGAGGGCTTCTGCTAACGTTGGTGGGGATGTTGGTTGCTGCTGTTCTTGCAGTGTACATGTATTTTTGAGAGGCTAACGACGGGACTTGATGAGAACGAATCGTGAGAGAGTGATTGAGCGAAGAAACCAAACAGAATGGCCAGAGAGCGATTGAATTGAGTATCGAAAATTAAGAGACTTTCGTATTTGGGCAACGCATGCCTTGGCTAACCGCCGGAAATGGAATAAACGACATTGAAATGAAAGTAATTGAGAACAAATCAAAGTTAGGTGGAGGATGTAGGATGTTGAGAGTTTAATAAACAACATAAATTCTAAGTCCATAAACTGCCAAAGGTACCAAAACTGTGATCTGTTCACATTGAAATGTTACCCACATTGTAACAGCGTAACTAAACACCGGCGTTGTGAGCGTGGCGAGCCAGCACTTCGCCTAAATTAGGTAAACGACATTAGACTGGACCGAAGCAAATGCGCCAAAATGACACCAACTATCTTAAATACGCCTCGGTCATGGCCAGACCATCCATTTATGATCAAGTTTTTCAACGGGAAACTTCTCTAATTTCCAATAATTTCTAATGATTTTCCCGAAAAACATAATTTCACCTAAACTTCCTACCATTAATTTACCCAATTTCTACTCCTTTATGCCTGGGCCTGCCTCAGTTTCCTGGACCTATTTGGCACCAAAATTCGCGACGTCAACTACGCAAATCATCATTGTGTATAATCTCACTTCATCTCACATCTGAATGGAACTTTCAATTCTTTCCTAGGAATTTGCTCTATTTTCTTATCTTCAAATCGTCCTAATCTCTTTTTCACCTACATCTTCTCTCATATTTTTCACCATCCAGTAATTAATTCCAACTTCGTATCTCTTTTTCCGGGGCTGGACTTGGTCGTACCTCAACCGCTCACTTGGCCTGCATTGGTGAAGTCTGAGCCATCCTACTAAAAAATTCGCTTTCTTCTAGTCGTGGCTCCGTGCTCTTTTCCACCAATTTTTTATTGTCCAGAGACCGTATCCTTTGTACTTTGCCGTTTCTGTTGACTTCTGTGTGTCTGTTTGCTGACGTTTGCTGATTTTCATCGACTGCCCGCTTGAATATTCCTCTCGTATTCAGTTTCCGTTGTCCTGTCTTAAATTGATTTCGTTGGCTCCAATTCCCATCCACAGGCACCTCCTTTCACTCCACAAAACCCTGTTTGCCTATTTCAGTGGTCTAATCTTCGCTTTCTAGTCTCGACCCGGCCGTTTCTTGTCCATCCACTGCGTGTCTCCTGCGTGTCCCCTTCCACCACCTGTCGCTATTTCATACCCTGATCCAATGTCCCATCCATACCGCCAGAAAGCGTCAACGACGCCTTATCCATTGTACGACGTGGAGTCACCTTCTGACAGCTCTGGGCCCGAGTCTGTCTTTGTGTCACAACCCCCAACTGCCCAATCCAGAGATCCGCTTGACCAGTCTACTCAGATCTCTAACCGATTGGCTGCTACCGAGATCTCAAGTCCTCGCTTCCACGGCAGATCGCCGCCCAGCCAGCCTCCATACATGAGCAACAACGGCCTGCCCAACTACGAGGTGGGTGATATTGCATCACCTCCATCTATCCCACTCTCGGCACTGTCGTCGGTCACCAACTTGAATTTGAACCACGCAAATCCACAATCTATGCCTTCCATCTTATATTCACAGTCTGAAAGCAACTTGCCAGCGGGATTGGGCCAAGGCGGCCACAAGTACAATCATACACGTTCGGTGTCATCCACACTGTCGTTTTTCCACGACAGAGACAATGCCTCGCTCATAGACTTCAATCAGAGCGTGATCCACCAGTACTTGGGCAACAATCTGACCCACTTAATGCCACGCATGAAGACCATTGAGATGTACCGCAAGAATGCTAAACGTTCCACAGATCCGGCCGTTTTGTTCCAGTATGCTCAGTACATGTTGCAAACTGCGTTAATGCTTGAGTCGAGCACTCCTAGTGATTCGGGTACTACAACACCAAAACCAACACCAATTAAGTCTGGCTCGTTTCTTGAGGTGGATAAAACCCACCGCAAAACCAAACTGTCCAACTCAATCAGTCTGGAGTCCAATCTCTCTGACCCACAATTGAAACGTTCACTTCTCAAAGAGGCACACTATTACTTAAAGAGACTTTCCGATAAGGGCTATGTCGATGCACAATATTTACTTGGTGATGCTTACTCGTCTGGAGCATTTGGCAAAGTTGACAACAAAGAGGCCTTCTCGCTCTTTCTTCTGGCTGCTAAACATGGCCACACCGAGTGTGCATTTAGAACTGCCCATTGTTACGAAGAGGGTTTGGGAACTGGCCGTGATGCTCGTAAAGGAGTAGAATTCCTTAAACTGGCAGCGTCAAAGAACCATCCAGCTGCTATGTACAAACTCGGAATGTACTCATTCTACACACGCATGGGGTTGCCTGACAATGTGTCCACCAAGAAGATGGGTATTAAGTGGTTGGAGCGGGCTCTGAATGTCGCTACTGAGTTGACAGCTGCTGCCCCATACGAATTGGGCCGTATCTACCAAGAGGGCTTTTTGGATATTTTATTAAAAGATGAAAAATATGCCTTGGAGCTCTATGCGCAGGCAGCCGCCTTAGGCCACGTCGAGTCTGCTGCCATCTTGGGCCGTTGCTACGAGGTTGGGGAAATAGTGCCACAGGAAGCCAATTTGTCTATTCACTACTACACCAAAGCCGCTTTGGGTGGTCACCCAGAATCCATGCTCGCTATGTGCGCATGGTATCTTGTCGGCTCGGAACCTAATTTACCCAAGGACGACCAGGAGGCTTTTGAGTGGGCGAAGAGAGCTGCCATGTGCGGATTGGCCAAGGCTCAATTCGCAGTGGCCAACTTTTATGACAAAGGCATTGGCTGCATTAAAAACACAACCGAAGCTCAACTGTGGTACAGAAAAGCTGCTGAGAATGGAGAGGAAAAAGCATTAGCTAGGCTCTCAGATCGTGAGTTAGCAGCCCAACTTTCAAAGGCTGCGAAAAAGAAACAAAAGTCTCCATCTAAGGCGTCTCAATTGCTGACCAACAGCGCTGCTCAGGAGAAGGACTGTGTCATCATGTAATGCCCGACTCGGAAACTGGGCAGGCATCCAGCAATTGATTGCTGTTGTTAATTGCTTCTGAAGTGAATGGTACGGTATTGAGCTCCTATCACGTTTGTCCGCGCGTCCATATTCCCCGACTGGACCCCACAGGCCTTCGCCACGCTTATTACGCAGGTGTGACAACTGCGTCATGACGCTACTCTTTTTAATACGCAGGTTTGTCTCTCACAGTCCCAAAGGTCATGCAGGTACAGCATCTCAATTTCACTCAGTTGCTTCTACGCAGCGGCTTGCTTGCAGCCACACAAGTTTCATTATTCGCAACGTGGGAGGAGTTTTCCAAAGTATAAATACCGTCAATCTCCCGTAATAAATGCATTTCTTCTATACTCCATTCAATTGACCTCAACAATGTCTTACAACGACGACTCTTACAACAGAAACGACTCTTATGATGACAACAACAAGTCCACCTTGGGAAAGGTAGGTGACAAGATCAAGAGTGCTTTCGGTAAGGATGACGACAACTCCCGCTCCGGAAGAGACAATGACAACTATGGATCCTCGGGTAGAGACAACTATGGTTCTTCTAACACCGACACTTTCGGCTCTTCCAACACTGACTCGTATGGATCCTCTGGTAGAGACACCTATGGTTCCTCCAACACTGACTCGTACGGCTCTTCCGGTAGAGGCGGAGACACTTACGGTTCCTCGGGTAGAGATACCTTCGGCTCTTCCAACACTGACACCTTCGGTTCCAACACCGACTCGTACGGTTCTTCTGGTAGAGACAACTTCGGCTCTTCTAACACTGACTCGTATGGTTCCTCAGGTAGAGGTGACGCTTATGGCTCCTCTGGTACTGACAACTTCGGCTCTTCTGGCAGAAGAGATGATGACAACTTTGGTTCCTCTGGCAGAAGAGATGATGACAACTTCGGCTCCTCTGGCAGAAGAGGTGATGACAACTTTGGCTCTTCTGGAAGAGGCGGGGACTCTTACGGCGGTACCAGTGGTAGCAATGTTTACTAAGCAATTGCTGACGAGTAGTGAAAAATTATGAATGCACGAAAAGTTTGCTTTCTAGCACAATAATGTAGATTCCTCTCTCATTCTATGTCAAGCTTATCATCTGAGAGCCCGAATGATGTCTGGTTCATGCCATTGTGCACGACCTTGGTACTTGCCAGCTTGTTGAGCAAGGGGAACTTAAGAAGCAGATTCAGAGATGGTGAAAGCTTCGTATCGGTGAGCAGTCGTAATTTAGGATTCATGTCCAAATTCTTCAATTTTTGCGTCATTGGCGGAGAGTCAATTGACAGATTGATGTCCAACGAGTCAAGTAATGACTTGTCGATCACTCGGTTACTGAGTGGGGAATCATCATCCATGTCACTTTTTGGGAGAATTGTGGAGTCGTCTATGCTGGTGTCACAATCCCCGGGCGACATAGTCGCTGCGCTTGCATTCTCATTTCTTCTCAAGAACTTTTTAAACGACCTTGTGGAGCGCAATGGAGACGTGGATGTACGCTTTTCTCCTGGCTTTGCTGAAAGATTCGGTATGAATTCGGATAGGTTGGGTACCCTACCAGTCCTCTGGTCCTGATCAATCTTCGATTGCATGAACAGGGCAGTTCTCTCTTCCACTGCTGCATCGTAATTGGAATTGTTCATGTCCTCGAGAATTTGATGTACTTCCTCGATCGCAGCTTTAGCCTCATCAGCTACACCAGACCAATCACGCCTTCCTGACGCCTTAGTAAAAACAATCATTAATTTGCTCAAACCTTGAGGAAGGTAGTTGAACTCATCTAACTCTCCAATGAGGTAGTCGAAAAGAATGGAAGAATTGACTAAGACGTCTTTCTGCAAGTTGTCTTTGATGCCTTCTACCAAATTCTGGTATATGTGTGTGTGCTCTGTAGACCATCCTTCCATTTCCTGGAGCTTTCGGAGTGTAAACTCCATCGAACGGCCAAATAGTTGATCAATTTCGCTGGGTGTATCGTAAAGGCGTTCCAAATTAACAATCTGCTCGCTGATTTTGTTACGGAGGTAATCAGCTTGTATGAGTAACAGTTGCATTAACTCAGACTGAAATTGGTTCTGGTTGGCGGTTGCGTTGAATTGCAGCATGAAGACATTAAGATGATTATGTTGTATAAGTAAAAGCCTTCTCTTCGCTAGCAGAAAGTACTTCCTCCATTTTTCATGACTCTGCTTGCCAATAGCCGCATGTAACGACTGAATGCTATTCGTAATCGCATCAATGCACTTGAGTGAAGTGGCCACTTGCCTTTCGATCGCTGCCTCGACCACTTTGGATTCTCGGCTCCTTAACTCTTCAATCTCCTGTTTCTGTTCAGTGATCATCTTCAAGTAGGACCCCACATGCCTATCCATATTCGTGCGATTACGTATGAGTTTTGTCTTGATTTCCTTTGCACGATCAGCATACTTTAGAGTGTTGAGTGTCTCGTCGTAATGCAGCGACAGAGGAGAGACGCAAACAATCATTACCGTCTTACAGTTTCCCCCCAATGAAAACTTCAAGAGTCGGGTCAACTTCAGATTTCGGTACGGGACATGATTCTTTCTCCGGGGATCGCAAAGTGCGTTGATGCAATTTCCAAGTGCTAGAAGCGACTTGTTGATGTTGGCGCCTTCATTTAGCCTGGCTCCTCGGTTTTTAGTGGCAGCCGCTCGTTCACTGCCTGCTAAATCAATGATTGAGAGCGTAGCAAAGTTGTGTTCCTCATTAAGGCTAGCGGTACGGTCCCGCAGAACCACATTGATCTGTAGAACGGCGTGGGATCGTGAAGATGCCGCGTTGGCTTCTGTAGGCGAGGATGTACGGTTTTGGTTGCCCACCATGATCAACTCCATGACCTCCTCAACACACAGAGGTTTCTGGGACAGTAGATTCGCCACGGTGATTCTATTTTTGGCGTCTTCTCGAAGTATGAGCTTCTTATGTGGAGTTTCAGGGCTGAGAAGATCTCTAATGGTCTCATTGTAGATTTCAAGGAACAGAATGGATACGTCGATTATCCGGGTATCTTTTAGCAGCTCTATCCGCTGGTATAGCTCCTTCATAGTGAGGAAAATCACTCCAGGATCATCGAGAGTGCCCAGAATTGTATGAGTTTTACCACATCCAGTTGCTCCATAGGCAAAGACTGTGCTATTAAAGCCGTCCAAAATACTATCAAGGAGGGGTCTTGTGGTGTTCTCATAGACATCGTTCTGAGACGCGTCCTCATCAAACAATCGGTCAAACACAAACTTGTAATCTCTGATTCGTGAGTTGCCATTTGGAAATGCACTTTTGTGCATGGCGTTGAGCGGATTTGTGTCCGGCGGGTCAAAAATAAGCATGCGATCGTCGACTACATTGACGATCTTGCGTATGCCGTTCGGAGTCGTCGTTTTGGAGGAGTTCTGGTCTTCAGACGCCAGTAACAGTCCTTCGGCAAAAACCGTTGTGGATTGCGGTCGGATGAGCTTGTTTCGCTCGGTGGAAGTAAATGGCCGTACTCGAACAGCCACATTTATTGATGACTGGCGGACTGTGTCCGAAGGCATGGAATTTGTCGGTTTTTTTATATGATGGTGTAGTATTGGAGATATATGTACATGTCAACATTGGGAGTGTGTAGGACGCGAATGGTGATGTTGGTGATGAATTTGGGAAGGATGAGTTGCTGAGCAAATGTATTGAATTAAAGGGTAATACGATGATATTTGGAGGCTTTTGGTGTTTATATTTTGAAGTCTTTTATTGTTTTTAACT
>Ga0160505_100147_pt1 | contig 53068 bp, 25 predicted proteins | sample DIDeMG_FD_108225 | JGI IMG/M metagenome (GOLD analysis project Ga0160505, IMG submission 108225) | Enriched chicken feces microbial communities from UW Madison campus, WI, USA - DID2874_E49_Stillage MG | ecosystem: Host-associated > Birds > Digestive system > Large intestine > Fecal ... | reverse complement strand
ATAATATATTTATATAAAAAAAAACACATCGGAAAACCTTGGACTTTCAGTACCTCTAGCAGAAAGGGAAAAAAAAAAAAAATTCAAAACAAACCAGTTTGCTGTTTTAAAAAGTAAACACTTCACTTATTCGGGACCTTTTTTTCTTTATATTATCTTTTTTTTTTTCTTTTTTGTTTACTGTTTATTTTTGTTTCTATTGTTTACAACCCCACCCTTCACTATCGTTGTCAACCAGCTTCAATTGCAATAACCATGCCTAGTGAATCCACCTCTCCGTCTAGATTAAACGGCTTTCTCTCTTCAATGAGAAACAACAATGTCATCAATGCTGCGACTGATGGACTCAATGCTCTGCGTTCAGGCGCCAGTTCCCCCACTAGAATGTACCGCCAGCAGCAGCAGCAACAACAACAACAACAACAACAACAGCCACTACAACAGCAGGATGACTCCATGCTGATCTCTGGTGTGCGTGACCTCAACGTCGATGCCGGCCGCCAGCTGCCTGCTGGCGATCCAATGAGCTACAAAATGGATGTCTCGCCTATGCGAGCCGGAAAGGAAAACGAAAACCCAAATGCCACAGGAACAGTCAGTCGACCCGTAGAGCTCAGTGTTGAGGACTATCAAAGAGTCAATGACCCCAAGGTCAAGCGGCTTGTTGATGTTGCCCAATTGTACTTTTTTGATTACTATTTTGACATGATGACTTATGTGCATTCGCGCCAGCAGCGACTGGCCAAAGCTAAGACTAGCTTGTCGGTTCTTCAGGACCCTGCGGAACGCGAGAGCCAATGGCGTTCTTACACGGGCCGTGAGCGAGTGCTTTTGAGAAAGCGCCGTATCAAGCTCAAATATGGTGATTTCAAAATCTTGACCCAGGTCGGCCAGGGTGGTTACGGTCAGGTGTACCTTGCAAAGAAGTCCGATAGCAAGGAAGTTTGTGCGCTCAAAGTCCTCAACAAGAAACTCCTGCTAAAGCTTGATGAGATTCGACACATTCTTACTGAGCGTGATATCCTCACTGCTTCCAAGTCTCCCTGGCTGGTCAAGCTACTCTATGCATTCCAAGATCCCGAAAACGTCTACCTAGCCATGGAGTTTGTCCCCGGTGGTGATTATCGTACTTTACTCAATAACACAGGTGTTTTGAACCCGCGTCACACACGCTTCTACATCTCTGAAATGTTTTCTGCACTTGAGGCACTTCATAAGCTTGGTTACATCCACCGTGATCTTAAGCCGGAAAACTTCCTAATTGACTCAACTGGCCACATTAAGCTCACGGATTTTGGTCTGGCTTCTGGTGCCATTTCTAAACAGCGTGTCGAGAGCATGAAGATCAAGCTCAATGCGCTTAAGGATATGCAGGTACCATACCGCTCGGTCATTGAACGCCGAAAAATGTACCGGTCGCTGCGCCAGAGTGATATTAACTACGCAAGCTCTGTTGTGGGCTCGCCGGATTACATGGCGTTAGAGGTGCTGCAGGGTCGCAGCTACGATTACACCATTGACTACTGGTCGCTGGGCTGCATGCTATTTGAAACGCTTGCTGGCTACCCGCCTTTTGCCGGTAGCACCACCGACGAGACCTATGCCAACCTGCAAAACTGGACCACAACTTTGCACCGACCCCAATACGAAGATGGTCGCTACGTTTTCAGCGACCGGACATGGGAGCTTGTCCAGAAATTGATCAATTCCCCTGCCAAGCGGTTCCGTAGCTTTGACGAAATCAAACAACACCCTTACTTTTCCGACATTGACTTTGAAACCCTACGCAGCTCAGCGCCGCCATTTGTCCCCCAGCTTGACTCGGACACTGATGCTGGCTACTTTGATGATTTCTCAAACGATGCCGATATGGCCAAGTACAAGGAGGTTATGGAAAAGCGTACACAGGTCGAGAACCTGGCGGAGCGCGGAGTGCCACTCCCCTCGCGGGCCTTTATTGGCTTTACCTTTAAGCACTCTAAGATTGGTAATGGTGTTTCCGATGACACGGCCCGCCGGAGCTACCGCCGCCGCCAAACTAGCGATTCGCCCTTTGACACCATGTTTTAGTCAATTATTTCGGTGTCCATTATCCTCTGCTTAGTTTTTTTTTTTTTTTTAAATTTTTTTTTATTGAGTGAGTTATATGTATTCGTATATTATTGTGTTATTTATTTATTTATTTTTTTTCTTCTTTTGGGAGGTGATTGGTTATTTATCCATTCTTGGTGATATTTTTATATTATATGTATTCATTATATCTCGTTACAAAAATAGCATTGCTTATTTCTATCCAGTCGTGAATATCGCTGGCCTGTACAGCCATTAATCATAATCTTTTTACTTACAAAAAAAAAGTCTTGGTAGATTATCTGTTAACTCTGAGGATACCCCAGGTTTTTTGTTTTTTTTTCTTATTTTGTTTAAAACTGATTGAGTGGGCGCGACAAAACCTCATGGAGCTCGAGCTCAAGTTCGTCAATCTTGTCCATCACTTTGGAGGCACGCGAGACTTGGCCATTATTGTAAAGCATCTCAGCCCGCATAGTGTGGCGTTGAATCTGCTGTTGCAAGTGGTTCAAATACAATTTCTGACGGTTCACAGCCTCCTTTTTGGCAAGCGATGTCTTGATGTGCTCAGCAAGAATCTGGGCCGTTTCCTGGGGTGATGACGATGATTCGGGTAAATCGCCCTTACTGTCTTCAGCACTAGCTGTAGGGGGGTTAGTGGATAGCTGCTGACTTAACCCGGATGACAGATTGCCGGTGTCCACACCGTTCGGCTTCTTTGACATCATTTTTAAAATATTCAACAGAGTTCCGTGCGGATTATTTTCTTCCACGGGCCCGTTTCTACCATTGATGTTTCCATTAATTTCGCCTGAATTTGCCATATTTGAACTTGATGCTGGCGCACCAATAGGCTTTGCAATCTGTGACAAAGACGCAAGCGCCCCAAAGTTGTTGCCATGGGGGCCAAACAGCCCCACAGAACTATCTAATCCAACCGGGCACTTGGGCCCCAGATCAAGCTCATCCATCTTTACAGGGCACTTGGATATATTCTCGGGCAGTCCTGAAAAAAGTGATCCTTTGCTACCCATGTTGAGCGATTGTGGGAACAAGTTAAAAAATTGGTTTGCCGCGTTGTTACTAGACGCTGGTGCAGATGAGATCTTTTGCTTCTTGTAATCTGGCTCCCCACGTAAGTTTTCATCCAGCTGCTGCTGTTGATGTTGCTGTTGTTGCTGTGATTGTTGCTGTTGCTGTTGCTGCTGTTGATGGTGCTGTTGATGCTGTGGCTGCTGTGGCTGTTGTTGTTGCTGCTGCCTAATATGATGAGATAGTTGTTTGGAGCTCAAAAAGTCCTGAAGTTGGGACTCCGAAGATCGCGTATTATTGTAGTGATGGCCATTAATATTATTAACATGAGGATTAAACAAGTGTGGGTTGCTGCTTTCCTGTGTATCAGCTAGTGGCGGTTTATGATGTGCAATTGGACATTGAGCCGGGCCATCTTTTGGTCTGATCGATCTGAACCTGCTCATATCTGGAAACTCGTGGCTAGTAGTATTGGCCGGCGTGGTGCTTGTTGATTGCGGTGTGTGCATGGGCGATATTTGAGACTGATTGTGTGCAAGCGTGGGGACCGGAGATTCCACTGGCTGTTGTTGTACAGGTGCCGACGTTGGGGCCATTATGATTGAAGAATGCTGACAACTTTTCTTGTCATTGTGCACCAATGAGGGTGAAGACTTGTTGTCAGAAACCGTATGATCTTCGTCGGCGCTCTCCTCCTTGCGAGGCGGACTATTATTAGACTTGGATGGGCCGCCATCAGCAGCGAGCTTGAGCAAAGCCGAAGGAAAGTGTCGAACAATGTGATCATCAACCATGAAGCGTTCAAACTGCTCAAAATATGGGAATTGATCTACAAGCTCTTCACGTAACCTGGAATCAGTGGTGTCGTAAGACCTGCCTGACTCAGCGAGCTTGACTCGAACTTTCTTGTAGCACTTCTTGAGATTCCGGATCTTGTGATCACATTGTTTGGGGGTCTTAAAGCACCCCGGAACGGTTTCTTGCAAGTGTTTTGAGAGCATTGGGAGCATACGCGCCGTGTTTCGTTTCATTGCATTGAAGTTATCGTCTAATTCGAGCCACTGGACAAGGGCATGGGTCTCACGTTTTGACCAAGCTACATAGTCACGTCGACTACTGGGCTGAATCGGTGGGGATGATGTAGACTCGTCCTTCTTCTGCGCTGGCTCCAGTCGCCGAATGGGTGGGTAGGAACGCCATCTAGTGTGTTGTGTAGGTTCTGTCTTCATCATAATAGTGTAGGGATCTCTAGTGGCTGCTGATTGTGAGGGCCGGTGTGCCATAATGGTTCTCTCTGGGGCCATAGTTAGGTATGTCGAGACAGAAGAAACTGTGATTTGTTTTTTTAAAAAAATAAAAAAAAATTGAAAAACTAAATTGAACAATGAACAATTCAGTCACGTATTACGTCCCAGGATGAGTTTTCGGTTCAACAGGGTATTACTATAGGTGATTTAATGTTGAGACAGACGCAACGATGACGGATGGATAAGATGGGACCTGCAAAAGTATGAAAGAAAGAACATGTCGACAAGAGTGGGAAGGTTCAGAAAAGTTTGGAATTTGAAATTCCTGAATTTCATTTGGACCAATAAGAAGATAACGAGAATTTTCTTTCAATGCCAGTTGACCAATTGTGACAGAAGACAACCATGATTGGCCACCTGATAGAGTTTTCAAATTCCCAAACGATCTAAGTTGTTTAAAAAGAGTAAAACAAAATTCAGACTAACTTTGAATAACACTGAACATAAGAAAAATAAGATATATATTATGTATTATATAAGATATATTAAGGTCTAAGTCTTTTATTTTTCAAAACTTACAAAACAAATTGCAACTCTGATAAACACTAGTTGAAAGCTAACTGAGAACAAACTTATCGTCAAAGATTTTTGATCAATATCACACAAGTAACATACTTCAGGTCTATTTTATGTTTTGCAAAACGTGCATAAAGGATATATTTTAGACAAAAAGAAATCTAAACTATTTTTCTCTTTTTTTCGGTTTACCATTTGATGTTAAAATAATTACGGAGTGAACCACTGGTTCCAAAATTAAGTTGTTACCAATTATCACGGCATCCCTTAACGTAGCACAAACATGCTATATCAGGACCCTCATTCTAAAAAGGATAGTTTTTGTCTTCATTTTATCTCACAAGCTTGATTTTCTTAGCAATCCTGGCTATTACTTAAACATGAAATAAGTGGTCTGGAACACTAGTTATATGTAGATAAAAGCCTGTACTAACTCTATCTTGATTCATACTATACTTCTACTCAAACTGGGAACCCAGAAGATGACTTTTAAACGCTGAAGAAAAATAAACTCACGAACTGCTAAAAAAGTATGATTGGTTGGAGTCACGAATCTGATAAGAATTTCAATGTAGCTATTGATATTATATTGCTAAACATGAGTCTTATCTTTAGGACTAAAAGTTTTTACTTCTAGACATCTATTAAAAGGAATTCTGAAGACCTGATTAGAAAAGAACAGTTAAATTCAGAATACTTTATTTAGATAAAGAGCTGGCTATAATATCAGCAGCATAAAAGTACATGTTAAAACCTGCAGTCTGGTTCAGATTATACAGACTTGATACTTTCAAGTACTAAAAATCGCACAAAATCCACTTAGGGCATCCCTGGCACAGATACCAAGTTATCTTTCACTAATAAAGCAATTCACCTTATAGAAGAGTTCTCATTTTCTTGGGTTTGCGCAACTACAAATACAATCATTTCAGATATAGCACAGACCCAAGATCATGATGTGATTATAATATTGTCTCTGTGCATGAACACCAAAAAATATTTTGGAGAATTATTCTTATTACTATTGTGTGCATTTTCCTTTTTTATCGAGTTGGTTTTACTACATGTATATAAGTGTGAAAAACAAATTATTCAAACGAAAAACGTAAACTGATTATCTATATCTATCTATCAAGCAAAAAACTTCTTCAATCATGTCTATTTGATTAATTTACATCTAATTACAACCTAAATACAAAGGCCTACTTTGAGGGAGCAGGTCCGGATAAAACGCCAAGAACCTTATCAAACAATGCACTCATGCTAGCAACACCCAATTCTGAGTCCTCAAACACATCATCAAAAGAATCGACTGTAACAAGATGAGTAACGGAATCAAAATCAACGGCCTTGACAACGGGTTTACTTTGCTGCTTGGAGTAAAGAGCACCAAGAGAAGCCTCAAAGCCATCGATAATATCAGCTTGGGCAGCAGCATCAGCATCGCTATCAGCAGTGGATTGGAGAGTAATCAGACGGGAGTTAGTGTCCAAAAGTCTGAACTTAGGAGTCGAGGATCCTGGAACATAGCTGATGTTAGAAATAGGCACACTGTGGGTAGTAGTATAAATAGGGACGGGAGATTCAGTTGATAACAAAAATATCCGCGATTCAAGAGTAGAATCAGGTAGCTTGATGCAGTTGGCAGCAAGAGCAATCAGGCCGTTAGAAGGGTCGACATCAATGAGTCTACCACCATTTTGGTTTGAAATTAATCTTATAGACCATTTGCATTTGCTGTTGACCAGATCATAAACTACCAGTCTAGTCTTCGCTAGCACTATTAAGTGACTGTCGACAATCTTTAACCATCTGACACGAGAGCCAAGAATGTTAGGCAGTACTCTGACAATTTCAAAACTGGCAGCATCAACAACGTATAAGGTAGTCTCAAAGCCCAGGATGATCATACTACTGTCGGAAGACCAAGCAATAGAGGCGCCTGAAGAGTTACTGGCAAGAGGAGGAAGCACCTTGCGCACAGCCCACGAGATGTGTCTTGTAGGGGCAGCATTCTTAGCGCCCTTAGGAGTCTGAATCTCTCTCAAAACCTCAGGTCTCCATAGTCTAATACCACCATTTTCACAGCACGTCAAGAAAGCATGTCCCTTGTGAAAAGAAGAATCAGCAGAAACAATATCCAAAATAGACTTGCCGTTGCCGTGGGGGAAAGCGACTCTGGTAGTTAGGGCCCATTTTCCGTCTGCTTGGTTGTATTTCCAGAACTTCAAGTTAACCTGCTTGTCATTGGCAGAAAGAAGTCCTTCCAATTGCGGTGGCAGGTACTCGTCAACTGTAGCCATCCATTTACCATCCTTGGTGAATGCAACATGCTTGACCTTAGGGTCTGTGATCTGTTTTTCAACTCTAACTTTACCGGTTTGAATCGTTGAGGCAATAGCAAAAGTGGAAACTTGTTGGTCTTGCACTGTGTCGTAGATTTGTATCGATGATCCACTGGCAGTGGGAATATAAGAATGTCCAGTTAATGGGTTAATGTAGTGTGGCGCGGTAAAGTCGGGTACCTTATAGTTGTCTTCGACATTCTTGTACTTTTTGCGTGCTGGAAGTCTGACGAAATCAGCGTTCAGGCCAGCAACCTGAAGTCTACTCATTAAATCAATTGCAGAAAGCACAATCATCTCACCGTTGCTCAGATACAGAGCATAAAGCTCATTAGAAGAATCAACAGTAATAGAAAGAATATCACCATTCAGTCTAGGCAGCAGCTGACTTCTGTTGGTTTCAAGTTGCCAGAAAGCCAATACGCGCTCCTTACCACCGGAGATGATGTAATTGTTGTCGAGAGAAAAGGACAGTGCGCTAACAGCATCAATGTGCCACTTAAGTGCATGAGGTTGAGAGTGCTTTCCAGAATCATTGAAAACATTGTAATAAACATCAATGACACCTGACAAGGAACCCACAGCCAGAATTCCATCGTTGGAAACAGCAAGACTGGCACTCCAACGAGTTCTTTGCACGTTGGCAATATCGCCAGCAAGCTTGTAATCATTGTCCAGACCACCAACATGAATAGTCTCGATCTTGTCCTTCAAGCTACTCAGAGCGAAGCACTTACCAGAGTGCGAAATAGCCCAGCCGCGGGAGTGCTTAACAGAAGCAATTACTTGAGTATCAAAAGATTCGGCTTCTTCGTCAATATTCTTATGCAAATCGACAATCTTGATGGTACTTTTCAATTTACCGACTAAAAAGATAAATCGGTCTTCAGAAACAATGTCGATGATCTTAATTATGGGGATGTCAAAGTTAATCTCTTTCTCGATAGATTTTGATTCGAGATCAATAATAGAAACCAGACCGGTCTTACGGGCGACCCACAGCTTGTCATCCTTGTTGAGGTAGATGTCGACAATATCAGTAGTATCGAGAGAAATGCTCTTCACACATTGTCTAGTCGCAAATAAGTACACGCGGAGCTCCAGTGATGTAAGAATGATGATGAACTTCTTTGATGGAGTGAAAATGGGTCTGACGAAAGGAAGAACACCACCGGTGATTTCTGAGATTGAAAACTCAGACAAGTGATCGACCTTCGACTCTTCCACAGACTTGCTTCTATCACTATCGCTATCCATTACTCTAGTTTCCACTAATGGTGTTGATGGAAAATTTTCAAATTAAAGAAAAAAAAAATTAAAAGGTCGTCGTAGAGAACAAGTTCAAATAATTTTGGGAAGAAAAAATTCACCAGAAAATATTATGTCAGCTGGGAGTTGGGCAAGGGTCAATATTCAGTACAGGCAGAAAAAAAAAACCTCCAAATTTTTGCAAAAAACTTCCATCCACAAACAAAACACGCTTAAAAAAAGCATTCAAAAAGACACTCTTCACACGACACTCACAAAATGATTATTCCTGTTCGTTGTTTCTCTTGCGGCAAGGTACGTATAACTACTCATTCCATATATGCTTTGTTTGGTTATTAATCCAACGGTTAGGTTGTCGGTGATAAATGGGAGACTTATCTCACTTACTTGCAAGACGAGAACATGACTGAATGGTAAGTAGAGCCCTGTATGGCGATGTTTGGGACTAGGTACTAAAATTTTATCGAAGTGATGCGTTAGATAAGCTCAAGTTGAAGAGATACTGCTGCCGCCGTATGATTGTAAGTTGATTATACAATCTCGTTGATTCCTTTTTGATTTCTTCAAATATACTAACCCGTCCAGCTCACTCACGTCGACTTGATTGAGAAGTTCCTTCGCTACAATCCTTTAGAAAAGAAGGAGTTTTAAAGCTCATCTATCTATCCGTCATTTTTGTTTGTCATATGCTTTGTATTTATAATGTTGTGTAGTTTTCATGTTCAAGCTGAAAAAGCTCATCTAGAATTCATTTTTATTTATCTATTCATTGTACAATTCGATCCAGAAGCTATTGCGAGACACGGTATGCTCGATTACGATATCGAACAGTGCATCAGTTTTTAACTGTTGTGCCCAAGCATTCCAACCTACAAGGCCCCAAGAGCTATCGCGGTAGTCATAGTATAACGTTTGTCGATATTTTTAATATTTTTTTCTATCTGGTTTTATTATGAAGGCAAATATTTTCACCTCCCAAACTCATCTTCCCCTATCACACCATAAAAATTTTACATTCGCCTTCTTCGTAACCTTTTATCACCATCACATAGTCAATATACCAATGCCTGGACTTGGCCTAGTAGCGTCAAAACAGGTATCTGTTTCACCGCAGCGTCTGATACGGCCGGCTCTGAAAATTGCACGCCTTGGGCCCTTTTTTTCAACGTTGGAACGTCAAATCAATGCCAGCCAGCCTATTCGCCTATCTCAGCGCTCATTCCACACCAGATCCACTCTTATCAGAGCAACACTCTCACCTAGAATCCGACCAGGTCCTTTTACTCGAAATGTTAGTCGTTATACCATGCAGTCTTCTCGAAGAGCACTATCTTTCGGTCCATCGAAAGTGATTAGATTTATGCGGTTTCCTATGACAGCTGCTGGTAGTGCTATTGTTGGCGGTGCTGCTTATGTAAATTACAAAGTGCAAGAGGTCTCTTCATATACATCTGACAAACTCTCACAAGCTACTGAATTTGCAACTGATCTGTTTGACGGCGCAAAGGGAGTTGTAGAGGGAATCGAAGTTCCTGATTTTGCCGAATGGTTCGACTCTTTAAAATCAAAAGCTCAAACAAACAGCAAATCTGATGAGTCCGCAGATGAGGTAAAGCGTCCTAATTCCAACCAAAATGATGATGGTGGTCATGATCCCAAGTCGACTGTCGCAGCTGCAGCGGCGGCTTTTGGAGGTGCACTTGGCCTTGCAGGTGACTTTGATGATGATGCTAAAGACGACCAAATTATGCTCCTCACCAGAAAAATGATTGAAATCAGAGGCATTTTGCAACAGGTTGATCAAAGTGACACGATCCAGTTGCCTTCCATTGTTGTGATTGGCTCTCAATCCTCTGGTAAATCTTCAGTACTAGAAGCTATTGTTGGTCACGAATTTCTACCAAAGGGAGCTAACATGGTTACTCGCCGACCTATAGAGCTCACTCTTATTAATACCCCTAATATTGCCGCTGAGTATGGTGAATTTCCTGCTCTTGGTCTCGGAAAGATCACTGATTTTACACAAATTCAAAAGACTCTGACAGATCTTAACCTCGCCGTTCCTGAAGCTGAGGCAATTTCTGATGAGCCTATTCAACTTCGCATCTATTCTCCCACAGTCCCTGATCTCACTCTCATCGATTTACCTGGTTTCATTCAAGTTGCCGCATCTGACCAGCCTGAGACTTTGAAGCAAAAGATCAACTTACTCTGTGAAAAGTACATTCAATCTCCCAATATCATTTTGGCCATCTCTTCTGCAGATGTTGATATGGCTAACTCCTCTGCATTAAAGGCAAGTCGTCGCATCGACCCTCGTGGCGAGCGTACCATTGGTGTCATTACTAAGATGGATTTAGTGGACTCCAATAAAGGTTACCAAATTCTACATGACAACAACTATCCACTTCAGATGGGATATGTTGGTGTCATTACTAAAGCCCCATCGGCCAGTCTGTTTAGAAGAACTTCCAATATTACATCTCTTGTCTCCCAAACTGAGCAGGCATTTTTTTCTCAGCATCCAGAGTTTGAAGACTGTACTGTTGGAACCTACTCACTTCGAAGAAAGCTTATGACAGTCTTAGAAAAGACTATGGCAGCTAGTCTACAGCCCACAAGTATCGCTATCAGACAAGAGTTAGAGGAAGCTTCTTACCAATTCAAAGTGGAATATAACGACAGAATTTTGACTCCAGAGACTTATTTAGCTGGATCTGTTGATGCCTTTAAACTTGCTTTCAAGCAGCTTAACACTCAGTTTGGGCGTAATGAGGTTCGCAACCTATTGAAAGCAGAATTGGACCAGAAAGTTTTGGATCTTTTAGCACAGAGATACTGGAACAAGCCAATCGACTATAAGGATGCTTACGATGTTCATATTAATGAACACCCTTTATCAGAACTTCCAAAGGCTAATCCCAACGATCTTTATTGGTTAAGAAAACTCGATGCTTCCACATCCAGCTTAACAAAGCTTGGTATTGGCCGATTGTCCACCAATCTGGTTATCGAAGCTCTGACTTCGGAAATGAAGCACCTTGTTGACAGCACCAATTTCAGAAACCATCCATTTGCACGTGAAACTATTGATGATGCTGTCTCCGGTATTCTTAATTTGAGATTTTATTCTACATCCGACCAGGTTGAAAATTGTATCAAGCCTTACAAATACGAAGTCGATGTTGAGGACAGAGAGTGGATCAAGTCTAGAGAGCACTCATACAACTTACTAAAAGAAGAGCTTCGTCAATGCGAAGATGCTTTCTACAAGATTAAGAAAACTATTGGTGGACACAAGCTCAATCAAGTCTTCAAGTTCATTGAGAGTACGAGAAAGAATGGTCCAATTGCGCTTCATGAAGGTTCTGATATGTTTGGATTTTCTCAGCCTTTGATTGCGAAAGGTCGTGAGGCCTTATTTCTTAGAGATAGAGCCGATATTATCAAGATGAGACTGGCAGCAATCAAGTCGCGACAGTGCAAATCTAAGGAAAACAAGTATTACTGTCCCGAAATCTTCCTTGATGTGGTGGCTACCAAGCTGACCCAAACTGCTGTTTTGTTTCTTAATGTTGAACTTCTCTCTGATTTTTACTACAACTTTCCTCGAGAACTTGATAACAGGCTTGGAACTCAGTTGACCCATCAACAGATTGAAGCATTTGCTAAGGAGGATCCAAAAATCAAACGCCATGTTGAGCTGCAGCAACGCAAGGAGTTACTGCAGATGGCACTGAATAAGATTGAGGGTGTTATTGAGCTTGAGAAGTCGCGGGTTAGAGAGGGTTCACTGTCTCTCAATGGTAATCATCACAACGACCACAGACCCTCATTCCGTCGCAATAGAGGTTTATAATTTCGTATAGCATGTTTGAATATTTAGTTTTTTTGTTCTTATAAAGATTTTCAAATTGAAAAATCTATGATCGTTGGTGGGCTAGAGTTTTCAAGATATTTCATCTGACTTTCAAATGTTTTTATCATAAGCCAAGATGGGATGGGCAATCATTAGACAACTGATACCGATAATGATATGACTAAGCTGGGTACTTTTTTTATTTTTTTTTTTTTTTTTTTATTTTTTTTTTTTTTTGTTTTGTATATTTTATTTGATTTTTAAATTTTTTTTTCATAAGCCAAAATTGGTTGTGCAATAATTAGACAACTAATACCAATAATGATATGACTAAGCTGGGTAATTTTTTTATTTTTTTTTTTTTTTTTTTACCTTTCTATTTTCTGGTTTGGAACATCTCAAATTTCATGTTTTTCTAAAAATAAGGATTAAACACCTCGCCAAACCGATTTTTAAAGGCATTTGAACGGAGTTTGAATATCCAAAATGGAGCCTGAGATATCTTCGTATTCCACTCATTCAACAACTTCTATGGCTCATTCTCTTGATAAAAGTTGTGAAGAATCAACCAGTGACAATAAACGCGATCTAAAGCTTGACAACTTACTAAATCATTCAGCTTCTTCCACCCCTCATCCAACACTAGCAGAGGTACAGAATCAAGAAAATGAACCTAGTGCCACATCTTCAATAAGACAATTAGTGGAGATTTCTGCAAACCCACTTTCATATCAAGCTTTGACGGACCGTCCATCTTCAGACTCAATAGCCTCTTCTTTCCCAGAAACTGAGTCCAAGTCAGCCGCCATTTCTGCCGAAAGCAATTTATCATTGGAACCAGACGCGTCAGAAAATGGATCTAGTCAATCTAATGGTGTCGATGGTAAGAAGAAGCGGGGTAGACCGCGTCTACATCCAGAAGTTTCCAAAGTGAAGAAATCAGCGCGTGGTAGGCCGAGATCAGAAACTTCCAAGCGAGCAATAAAAGAAGCCGCAAAAGTAGCTACTCATACTGAGAGTACTGAAAATGAACAGGATCAAACATTAGTAAGTGACTCCAATATGTCTGGAATCAATGGGCAGGCACCCGAAGACGTTAATGTGGGCGCTGTTTCTACAGGACCTTCCCTAGAAGCAGGGACGGCTAAACCAGTTGAAGATTCAGGTTTTGATACCTCAAATACATCCCCAGCAGATGAATCTAATGAAAATAATAATTCAACACCTACTTCGAAGCGTAAGGCTAGTGTATCAAGCGGGTCGGCTCCATCAGACCCAAAACCAAAATCAAAGAAAATCAAAAAGGAAAAAAGTAACGATAACAAGAAACAACACAATAACTCATCAACCTCTAGTCCCTCAGTTCATATCGATTCCAGTGTCCATGCCAGTGAAGCAGAGCCTGACAACTACATCGCACCCCCATCAAAAAAGAAAAAGACAGTTGATAGTTCCAAAAAATCGAAGAAGGCTGTTAATGGGACAAATGATTCATCTCATCATAATCAAGATTTCCATGGTGATGATATCAACTCATCCTGCATCTGCCGGAAAAGTGACACTGGTAAATGGATGATCGCATGCGACAACTGTGACGAATGGCTTCATGGATCATGTGTTAATTTAACGGAATCAAAAGCCCAGCTTTTGATCAAGTACGTTTGTCCAAAATGTACTGAATCCTCGCAACTCACATCTATATTCAAACGAAAATGTCGGCTACCTGGTTGTGATCTTCCCATCGAATACGAAAAGCACGTTAAAGGTGATATCAACCCCAAGCCCATCTCGAAATATTGTTCACCCGATCATGGTGTCCAATTTTTTAGGGATCTTGTCAAGAAAGCGACCACACAAAAAGAGTTTGATCAAAATGTTTTAACGCCTGCTCAACTAGCTGCGTTTGTTAATAGCTGCAAGTCAGTTAAGCAATTTCACAAGCTAGGAGCTAGGTTCCCAGCTGCCAATCTGCTTCCTTCAGAACAAGAGATTGAAGCAGCATTTTCTGAAACAGATAAAAAGCTCGTAAATGAGCTCCAACAAAAAATAGATGGTATTCAGGAGAAGCTCAAATACAATGAGCTCAAGATGCAGTTCATTACTCAGTGCAAAGAACGGGCCAAACTCATTAGTGAGGAATTAATAAAACAGGGCTTGCTCAATGGTGAAATTGAGGAAGAATCTAAACGGCCCAAGAAGAAGAAAAAGCAGCCCAAATCAAAACGAGATATTTGTGGCTACAACTTTAAGCTTACACTCGGAGATGAAGAATGGATTGACTTCATTGATTCTGAATTAGGGCAGACTATGCTTACTCAGGATCTGCGACAATTAGAGGAGCAGGATCGCACCTTTACTTGTCTTAACGATAAACGGAAATGTCCCCGGCATAATGGTTGGCAGTCGTTGTCAAGTCAATTTTGTGCTAACTTGGAACGGTTCTATACAATCGAGCAAGAGAAGATAAAGTCACAGATGTCAGAACTTTATTACAAACAGCAAGTCCAGCTGATGACACAATCTGGTAGTAATGTCGACGATAACAGCGGTAATAACAATGAGACTATTATTTGCTAGATAGTTATTAATTTATTTAATTCTAATGTATACATTTTAACACATTCCTGGGGCTGATTACTCGGGCAAGAAGCTGGCAAAAGAAATATCTATGTAGGATATATATTTTCAGCTTGCGATATGTAAACTTCTAAATTATAGATATTTTAAGTACTCATTCAAGGCTAGCTAGAATACACATTGCTCCTTTGTTAATATTTTGAATTTATTCACAAGTTCATTTAAGTATTAAGCTCAGTTATCTATATACTGGCTTGTTTTTAGTCTACTATCTGTTATTGACACTTTAAAAGAGAACATTTGCATTCTTTGGTGATTCCCACACTTTTACACAGACTGCCATGTTGGTTCGTATTATGATCATACTGTAGGACCATTTAAACTCATTTCACTAAGACACATATCACTTTGTTCCGAAAGAAAAAAAAGAGAAGAAAAAAAAACGAATATACGACATCAAGTTTGGGGTCCTATAAGAAAAATATTATTTTAAAACAGTATTCGCCTCAAAGAGTTTTTAGCTTGTCAAAAACACCCATCAAAATATATTTACATTCAAAAGGTACATAGTGTGAACGCTCCCGGTTTTTGTAACTTGAATAAAGTTGGATAAATAAAATAAACATTAGTAGGTAAGTAATTTTCTAAACCTTGAATAAGCCTAACAATATATAGAACACATTCTGATCATGTTTAACTGCTATTCGCATTCTCGTCATTGTCATTAGCATCCTCCATTTCTTCATCCTCTTCAACATCCTCCTCGGGAACATGTACACTCTCTTGGGCCGGCTTCCAAATTTGAATAATGTTGTCCTCTCCGGCACTCGCAATAACCCATGGAAGAGTAGGGTGCCAATCTAGCGCATTAATCTTGGAAGTATGGCCACCATGAACAAACAACAATTCAGAAACGCCATCTTCATTCTCCTCAGGATCATGAGCACCAATCTTGCTAAGATCCCAGACCATAACCCGTCTATCGTAACTACCAGTCGCCAGAACAGATTCATAATGAGGAGACCACTGCACACTGGTCACACCAGCAGAATGGCCAATAAGCGAATGAACACTAGTATCCATTCTACGCAAATCCCAGATAGCAGTTGTTTTATCCGCTGAGGCTGTCGCTAGCAAGTACTGGTTGAACGGGTTGAAAGAAACGTCGTAAATGGCAGAAAATCCCGCCGATTCCAAATTGTCCTGAGCGCCTCCGTTGAGAGCAAGAGCGGCAGTATTTTTCTGAGCAATAGATTCGTCAGTCTTTTTAACTCCACCTGAGGTATTTGACTTTTCAAGATCATTCTCGTTATTGGCAGAGTTAGCATCGTAGACGTAGTGATGGGCATTTTCAACGCGAACAACAGGAGTAGAGAAATCGGAAGAACGGGTATCTGAAATTACAAGAGAACCATCTTCAGAAACAGAAGCCAAAGCCGTTGGAATATGGGGACTCCATTCAACACTTGTGATAGTAGCAGAATGCGTCGAGTTTAGCGTATACTTGGGAGTTTCAACTGCAGTATTTACATCCCAAATAGCAACGGTCGAGTCCTCAGAACCAGTTGCTAGCAATCCAGAAATTTTAGAATTCCAGTTCATAGCATTACCGGCCTTCTTGTGATATTTTAGAACACGCGTCGAGGTGTTACTTTCCGAAGGTACAAAGTTCGTCGATGTCAGGTCGGGCAAGCTGGTCTTGTATAAAAACACATCGCCTGAGTTCGTAATAGTAGCAATCGAACTAGGATCGAAAGGGTTGTAGCGTGCAATGTTAACTTCTCCAACAGAGGACTTTTCGTTGAACTGATTTTCAATAAAAGATCTGTGGGGAATTTGGCTCAGAACGCGAACCTTTGGTGAACGCGTAACTTGCTGATACGGGTCTTCAGTCGTGAGCAATGGCTTAGTGGGAATGTCAACGCCAACAAAATTGATGTACTCAGTAGAGCGCTGACCAGTGTAAGTTCCAGTTAGAAGCTGGTAAGTCGTGTAGTTAGGTCCATTAAACATGGAAGATGGCGTCGTGGACAGGCTTGAAGGGAACCATTGTAGTGTTAAAGTTGGCCATTCTAAAGCAGAGGTGATTGTAAAGTCGTAAAGAAATGGTGTATTCTTTTTCCATAGCTTGTACTCTAAAGTATATGTTAGATGGACCATCAAACAATTGTGAAACAATAAATAGAACAGTATAGCATACCTTCATTGATTATTTTCTGGTTTAACTGAAGTTCTTCCTTCAGTTTATCATTTGAAGGCACTTAACGATGGGTTAGCTAAAAGCTGTTCGTAAAAGCTACATAAACATAAGACTTACAAAGAATATCACTATCCAAAGTTTTCGACGTAGTGGAATTGTTAGCACCACTAATGAGCTTAGCCAATAACGCGTCAGAACTCATAGTGTCAGTGATATGATAATTTCGTTTATTGGTAGAGGCTTTAGATGACAGAGGGAAGAAAGACGAGAAAAATGGTAAACAGAAATTGAAGATACAAAAATGGGTTAGGGCCTTCTCTAGATGGAAACAGTGCTATTTGACAATCTAGGGCCCTTAAGTTTCAAGCATTAAGATCTGGATTTATTCTAGTCTACCGTTATCAATGATATTAGAGAAGCTTTTAAATGAAACAATGAGTATTCACGGGAAAAAGAAACAAAAACAGAATAAAGATCAGATCAAAGTAAACTGGAATAAATAAAACATTACGCTTGACAAGAAAAAGAAGAAAGTATTAAGAAAACAAGAACTTGACGGTGATTACATGGCATATGATTATGACAATTAGTCGCCTCTGGTTCTCTTGGCCTGTCTCTTGCCAGTACCAAAGACCTTCTTGCCACGGTTCTTCTTCTGGTGTCTCTGCTGTCTAGAGGGCTTCTCAACCTTCTGGCCAAGACCGTATCTGACGAGGCGGTAGCGGGGCTCGAACTTCTTAAGAGCATCAACAGAGTCGTAAATAAGACCGAAACCAGTAGACTTACCGCCACCGTACTTGGTCTGCAGACCGAAAACAGAGACAGCGTCCTTCTCAGAGTTGTAGATGCCGGCGAGCTTCTCACGGAGGTCATCCTTAGAGACGTTAGCACGGTTGGGGTGCAGGACGTCAATGACAAACTGGCGTCTTCCAAGAAGAGGGTTTCTAATGAACTTTCTAGTGCGAATAGTCACGGAGTCACTCTATAAAAAAAATATCTTAGTTAGTATAATCAATTCACATGCGGTTCACGAAAGGTTCTTGTAAAGAGGCTAATTGCTAGGTCCGTGATTTCGATCTCATTTTAAATACCACCACGCTTAGCAAAACCAATGAAATAAAAAACTAAAAAAATCTCAAAACCAAGCGGACAGCATCACAACATTATTTTGGCATAGCTTTGGCCTCTTCAGAAGTATTAACAAGTAGTTCACATACCATTTTTATGTATAGTTCAAGCGGAGATGAAATCTGCTGTTGAAGTCAAACGTTGAAAATTCAAACCGAATAATTTTTACCCCCAGCCTAAATTTCCCATTACCCTCTCTTACATTTTTCAGCTTGTACTTGAGCACCATACGCTCGAATACCTGCGTTGTGTTAAAGCCCGTTATTGCTGCGAGGTACAGTAATGCCAACTGCCAAAGGCCTCATACAGGGTTAGGTGTATTGAGCTCAGACTGAAAAATTCTCATAATTTCAAAGTTCCTATTTGGGAGATTAACAGTCTCACCCTATCATCAAGTATCTGAACAAAATCACATTGAAGATAAGATTTATGCCTTATGATATGGATTTGAGAAGTTAACTCATATATACACATGTAAAAATATGATACTGTCCTGACATCTTAAATTAACATTTAAATGCAATACAATTCTTATTGAATACTCCAAAGATATATATGAAAAGGTTTATATCTTAATGTAAGCTGTCGCAGTCGCATCTTACAGCTCTGGTAAAAAGTTTAGCATTTAAATACACTGTGTATTATGTGCCAAGGAAAATCTGGGTGGGATACACAACATCATCCAGTTGAGATATCGATTTTAGTCGGTAGAGTTTTGAAAAACTGGTTTGCAAACAGCCAAGTAAAGGAGTGCCGGGACTTAGCTGGTACATTAAAGCTCTTCTCAGATGATTTAAAAGAATTGCAAACTTGAAATTTTGAGTCTTGGGAAACTGTTTTTTTTTTTGTTAACATCTAAAGGGTACGGGGAAAAGCACGTATTTCCAAAAAACACACTACTATTTGGAACTCACTGTACAGACCTATAATCGAGTTGAAACGCGGTTGATAAGCCTTTCAAGTAACAATCTCAGAAGTTAGAATAATTGTAAAATTGACTGGGGCCTATACTAACAGTACTAGGGGTTGCCAGAGACAGGGCATAAACAAGTTATGCCATATTTTCTAATTAACGTGTAAAAACTCATGCAGACCAATACTAGCCCTCAGTTGGTTATGATCAATAGTGCGACCAGTCATTTACAGACAGGCTTGAGTTACAAGCTAAGTGTGATTATGACAAATGTTGAGAAAGATTCTTTTTAATAATAACATATAGATCAACATTTGAGCCGTCTCAAATGTAGTCACTTTTTACCTATTTATATTGCAAGATCTGAAATATAGATAATCCTTCTTGTAGTTATCTGGTATTTAATCTACTAGATGTTATATATGCCAATCTTTACGAAATTGTAGATGTAGTTTTCAAGAACTCTGTACCCACACATACTAAAATTTTTTTAACACACGTTTAGAAGACTACGGAGCTTCATTAAAACAAAGTGTTTCTGGGTATTTTTTGCATGCCTTGTTATTCGTTATTTTGCAACTTCTGAAGACGCCGCATTGGAAAAAGAAGAAGAAGAAATATCAAGAACTTGGCGACATCTTAACTGTTTTAACATAGTGTAGGATTTTTTGAAAAAGAACCAAGTGGGTTTTATTTGTGATCCATTAAGTTTTGCTTTGACTTGGTAACTACAGTTCGTGTCAAATAAAAGACTAAAATTCATACATTAAAACAACAACTCACATAGAAGTACAACTAAACACCGAATTTATAAACTTAAAAGAGAAGACATATTATTAAATTGTATAAAAGTGTATTTACTGGGCCTTGGAAGGCTGACCAGGCTGCTTTTCAAAAGCTCTATAAGAAATCTTGAGATCAGTGAGCCATGACAAAGCAGTGAACAATGCATAGATAAGGAACAGAGAAATCAAAGTGCCCTCAAAAATTCCAGTTCCGAAAAATGCGTATCTGGTAAAAAGAGAACCTTTGCTGCTAGTCTTCTTCTTCTGGGCGGCTTGAGCTTCCTTTCTGCCGACCTTGACAGAGGCCTCATCCGCCGAAGAAGTGATGACAACAGCGTAATTGGGCGACGGAAGCGAGTGGACAATGGAGTTAAATGCAAAGTTCAAGTAACTTTCCAAAGTAACCTTGCGTTCATTCTCTTCAGCTGGCAATGAGTCGAAGTAGGCAGTAATGACTCTCGAGTGAGCATCGACGTATGGCTTAAAAGTCAATTCCTTGGTGTTTACAGAAATAACTTCAGCGTTACAATTCTCAGCAATGTTCTTGGCAAGAACCTTGTCGCTGTCCTTCTCGCTTGATGTCACATATGGGTAGGCAAACTTGACCGGGGCATCATTGTATAGGTCGCGCAGCAGCCTGGAAGAGGACAAGTCTGAGCTATGTAGACCAGGAATGTCAATGAAAATATAAGCGTCGGCAGGACAAGCCTCCAAGGAACTGTAAACAGCTCTGTCAAAGTCGCTTGACTGGGCTACAAACGACGAGTCGGCAGCCTCTTGTCTCTGCGCTGCGGCCTCAGCATACTTTGAGTCTCCTTGGAGATCTAAATTAGTCGCAAAAAAGACATGAGGAGAGGTGTTGCTAAAAGCAGAGACACACGTAGCAAGAATTGAGGTAGCGATAGTCGTTTTTAATAGCATTGCGAAAATGTGCGGTATATTGAGATGGGTGTCGCTATCACGAAGTCGTTTACAGAAAAGGAGGGCAGGATTTTTAAGTAGATTTAGTATCGAGTATTTATTTTATGGTGGTTGCGTTTTAAGAAAAAGCAACAACCCTAGCCCTGATAAACATCATGAAGCCAGTAATTGTTACCGTGCTGACACATTCTAATTGATCCAGTAAACAAAGTGCATTGAGAAACGAGCTCACGGTTTCTAACAATTTAATACTAAGAGATGCCATTAATGGGAATCAAGAGCAGATCGCTCTTTTTTTTGGTTAGCATATTGCTTTACGTGGTTGTTGTAAAGTACACAATGTATGTGCTTTTTAAAGGACTGCCAGAGCCAATTGAGTATCTACAGCTGAATATCGTTGGCAGAACAATCAAATGGAACACGGGGAACACTTAGAAGTGGGCCAAAGTGGCAAAGCTATCATTACCCCTACAAATGACAGCTAATATTCCTTGCCCTCAGACATCAGGCACTCAATCAATACCGATTGACAGGCTTAGTAATGGCCAAAGTGATTAAAATAATATCGAGAATATCACCGTTGAAGCAGGGGTCTCTGATTTCGAAGTCTGCCGCTGAGACCATTTGAAATCACATGGTGAGCATTGACGATATGGCAACGGTGCTTTATTCAGACACCGGAACAGTATTTCACAAATTTCCAAATATGGTTCCAGTTTCATTGCCTGTATCTGTTCCTTAATATCTTTAGCTTTCCGGATCTACCAATTGGATGGAAAGATACCCAGTGTGAACATTTTCATGAAGAGTCTAATATGAAATGTTGGTAGCCTTTGTTTTGAGTCCAATCAATTGATTATATTGTCTTAACCTGAGACCCGTTTATATTTATGTCTGATTCAGATCGACGACAGGGTAGTAGCTTTTTACTCATCTGTATTGGCTTCTGATTCTTTCGGGGTTTCTAGTTCAATATTAATTCCTTCTTTCTTCATCTGCCATTTTAACTTATTGAATGTTTTGATGTGTTTCTTGCTCTTTTCATGTTCAGAGAGTTGCTTTTGTGTTTTAAAGACCTTTTTGCAAAAAACACATTCGTAGACCTCAATGGTGTCTGCGTCGGAGCAAGATTCTTCGTCGCTTGAGATTTCTTCTCCAGATCTCACCTTCTTTCGTCTGTCTAAGAGTTTCTCCTTTCTTTTATTACGGCGATCTAATTCTTCCTCTGACATGAACTCTTCAAAATTCTCTTCTTTGGGAGCCTTTTCCCACTTTTGTTCCTCGTATCCTTGCTTTTTAGCCAAGTTGTTTTTTCGTGCTTTTGCAGCCTGCATTTCAGCAGCTTTTGTGTTAGACTTTGCGTTTTTACTTTTCATTCCTCCCATAACTTTGGAATGAGCTTTGTATCTAGGGTCTCGTTTTTTAACAAACGCTGCAAGTGCTCGAACTGTATCGTTGAATTGTGTTTTTGCTGATTGGCGGGCTTTTTGATTTTCGTTTTCCATTGACCGTTTTGTCTTTCTATCGGAGGCTTCACTAACTCTATAAATGTCATGCCAGTCGAAAGTTTTGTTTGTTGAAAATCCTAACCAAGCATCATAAAACTTCTTGGTGACTGTATCCCAATCAGATGTTGAGTCGCCAAAAGAAGGATACGAATCAATGTGTTGTTCCTCTACTGTACCATATAAAGCCACAAGTTCTTCTTTTGCCAGCTGATAAAACAATTTACTGATAACATCAAACATGCTACCTGGTCCGTCTGTTGTGTCGTAGTAGATCAAAGGATCAAAATATGCTTGCAAGTCGTTTGTGGTGGTAACATCATCTGGAGCTTCCGCACTATTTTCGTCATCGTCACTTTCTTCACCACCTTTCATTAAGCCATGTGAATCGTACCATGCTCTTTCTTGAGGATCTGTCAAAACATCGTACGCTGCCTGTACTTTGGAAAATAAAGCAGTTGCTTCCTCAATGTTGTCAAAGTTTCTATCTGGATGTAGTTTTAAAGCCATTTTTTTGTAGGCCATCTTCAACTCTTGATCTGAGGCTGACTTTTCTACCCCCAGAAGCTCGTAATAGTTCATGGTTTCATGAAAATCATCACCGAGTTTTGGCTTCCTGTTTTCAGTGTCATCAACACTGGGCTTGCTTTGACCCAACCCCATATTTTGAGATGTTAGAAAAAAAATTAACTATTTAGCTTTTGTGCCTTTATATAAAAAAAGAGGACTTCAAGAGATTGATTGCTTTTGTGTTGACGAGAAGGTCAAAAAACGGTGAGAAAGCAATTGTTGCTAGGAGGAGAAAGATGGGGATACAAGAAAATTTAGAAGATCAGCTTTAAAAAAGATACGGCTGAAAAAGGAACCCTTTCAAAAAAAGTTACTGAATAACCAAGTTTATACATTAAACGCATATGAGAATTGTATTTTAGGTGAATGGTCCAACAAGCACTCCTGAAATCTATACATTATATATTCATTTATTAGAGTCAATAAGTTTGTTTAAAATTCCTTTTAAATAAATTGACTGTTTTCCGTTTAATTCTTTTTGACGTATAACCTGTTTTACAGTTGCTGCGAAGTTCAGATATTTTTTGGCGATACTGTCGTTTAGAAACGTTTGAACAACATAATTTCCATAATAATTATCAACAAGATATTCTAAATATGGTTTTCCAGTTGTGATTACGGGCTGACATATCTTTTGAACCAATGCTTGTTTTTGTTTTGGATTGCTGTAAAGAATGCACATTTCAACAACATTGGATGCGTGTCGTTGATGACACAAGCTATGAAGATTCTCAATAACCCAAGTAATTAAAACGCTTTTTTGTTCTACTTTGCCATTAGAAACGATACTTTGTGCAATAAAATTGGAAAGTGGACTGCACACGAGCTTTTTAGGGTTTCCAAGAAGCTCATGAACAATACTGTCACACTGATCAGACATAGTCTCAATCAATACTTGCAAAACAGTATAACTGTTGAGAGAATTGCTGAGTTTAATAGAATGACCTTCCACCGCATTGATAACAGACGAAGCATAACTAGGGACTAACTCAATAGCAAGTTTGATAACATGGTTACCATTTTTACTTTGAATGCAGTCTAGCACTGAGCCTTCAAGGTTTCCAAGCGTATCAAGAATATATTGCTGATTGCTATTTAAAGCCATGTTCCGAAAAGCAGCTTGAACAACCCTACAACCATACTCGTTTAAAGTCAGATGGATAATGTTGGCTTTTACAATATTGTTAAGCAGGGCAATCTGGCTATATTGACCGCAATGTTCGTAAAGCTTTTGAACAACATAATTTCCAAAAAAGTCGGTCATTAGTTCAAGCGAGCAAGTCAGAACCTCTTGAAATATAATATTATTTTCTCTCATAATTTCCCTTGCAATCAAGTCTTGAACTTTTCGTGAGCCATTTTGACTAGAACTAATTTTCATAATACAACCACTCAAATCTTTTGCCTGTAGATCGCCAATATTTGAAAATGATAAAATATTTACGTTTCTTTTTTTGCCGGAAGTCGCTGAACTTGTGTTGTTGCGATGTCTTTTAGAAGATGACTTTGGGTTTTTTGAAGATTTATTGCTTGACAAGAAACTTATAGGAACAATTTTATTTTGATCACGGTACTCAAAATTGGACTTCATAGTACTGTTATTGTTAAAGTCGGAAACTGGTCTAGCAGAGCTGATATCTGAAGGGTAAATTTCAGGAACAGAAATTGCGGAGGTGCTGACGAAACCATTTTTAAAAGCTGAGAGGTTGCCAGTTAGATTATTGGTGGGATTGATATGGTTAGTATGGGCATTATAAGGAACAAGAATATTTGTATGATGCAGAGATTCTAGAGAGGCATTGGGGTTTGTATTTTTATCTTTTGAATAGATGGCCTGATACCAAGTAGATATGTCTGTGAGAGAAGGAACATTCTCGACAGATTCAGTTAGATTCATAGCAAAAATACTAGGTCGATATATAGAATCAGTGGAAATAGATCTAGTAATGGCCTGCATTTCATGATTAGATTGCAACACAGTGCTCTTATTGGCATTGTTTATCCCTACTTGAGTATTTTTATGAGTTGGATATTCGGTAATTTGGTGTTTCTCGAAATTCTGACTTATATTAAAGGAGTTCTGGTCTTTATTTGCATCAACCAAAGATTCTTTTTCCTTTTTAACAACTGGATTTATTGTATGTCTTTCTGATGAGCATTCGACTTGACATTTAATCAAATTAATGTCTACTTGATCAGTATTTCGATTAGATTGGAAATGTTTTAAATCGTGGTCTGAAATTTCTAATTTATTGGTAAACCCAACAATTGTCATCATTTCGGAAGATTTAAACTTGAAATCAGACCTGACGTTATTCTGCGAATTGTAAACTTCAAACCAAGATTCTACGGGCAAGTTTATTGGTGACTGATAAAAATCATTTTGTTTAGTGCCTGAAGTTGGCAATGGGCAAAACTTTCTCCAGCCATCATCAGGACAGGGAACACCTCTTTGCTGACATTTATAGCACATGGGTCTGCAAAAATCATTGTTGGATGCGCAAGGATCATGTGTAACTAATGGTGCTGATTCCTCATTTATTGAACTTTCAAATAAGTTATTTTGTGAAAAGGAATCATTTCGCTCATAAGTAGTGGGGAAAATTGCCAAACTTTTTTCACTTTTATCAGTTTTGATATTGATATCCTTGTAAAAAGGCTGACGATTTGAACTAAGTGAATTTGACATATTCTTCATGACGAGGAAACAAAAGAAAGCAAAAAAGAGTTTATTGCATGTAATGTTTTTTTATTTATTCTACTTCAAGGTATATGGGCGGAATTATATATAAACAAATTACACATCATTTAGATAAAAACAGATGGATATTATTAAAAGAAAAGATTTATTAACAACATTAACTATCCGAAAAGTCAGAATAATAAAGATAAAGATATAAACAAGAACAACTGAGCATATCTTAATTTCTATTAACTAAAATATCAAGTATTTTAGATAAAATTTAAGAAAACGGAAGTTATAAAACTAGTAATATTATGATATCTAATCTGGTACCTAGTTAGTAAAGAATGATTGGAATTTTAAAAGTTTCCATGTCACTCAAGGCCAGAAACAAGACCAAGCACACAGGCTTACTAGGCCCAGGTTTTTTTTTTTTGGGATTTCGTTTAGTCAATATGACATGAGAGATAAACCATTTCTTAACCGCGTCACGTTAAACGCGTTCTATTTTCTGTTTTAGGAAATTTCTATAACGGTATAAATAAGCACGCGTCGTCACTGACAACAATTTTCCGCAGTTTAATTTTCTCCCACAGCTTTTGTAGACTCTTTCAATTCTACCATCCTTTTCACGGATCGCATTCTCCCATTATCATAGCATCAGCTAAACTATTTCAAGTTGACAGAACAGCATCTAATTTAGCTATTTGTCTAATTTCATTTTCTCAATCATATTTACTTTTTGGCATTGTTAATACAAAACTTGTTTTTGATGAAAACATACGGATCCAAGAACCGTAACCAGACGCGTCGCAGAACGATTGCTTTCCCAGTCTCTTCCGGACAACCACTGGGTGAAAAGCACAATTTGAACATTAAATATGATGATGATTCTAGAATTGCATCACCAGAGCTCGAAAAGGAAAATAATGAACCTGTAGTAATTATTTCATCGTCTAGCGACAGTGAAAGCGGAAACACAGAAAATTCCCCTGCACCTCGGCGCACATTGAAAAGGTCACTTAGAGGGGCACGTTTATCTAGTTCGTATATGATCAGCGACAATAGCGATGAAGAGGAAGAGACTATTATGAAATCACATCGACAAAAACAGAAAGCTAATACTTGTGCTAGAGGGACTTCAGTCATATCTGATATCAAACGCAAACGGCGAAAGACGGATCCTGGCCCCCAAACAGCTGGGTCAAAAATGGTGCAGACAAGATTGGCACTAGGAGACGAATTTCAAACAACATGTAAGGAATGCGGCATGTCGTTTATGCCTACCTATTCATTAGATGTCAAACTGCACGCAAAATTTCATTCAAAATCAGTTGATGGCCGTGACTGGTCGCTAAACTGGGGGTCGCCGGTGAAATTTCCAACTCATGTTGCAAAAGTGATGGAAGGCTATACTGTGGTGAAAGTAACGCCGTCTTCCCGAGTTGCAGCTAAAAAGGCGGCACAAGACATGATTCAACTTGTAAACACGGAACTGTCAGCGCCTCCAGAAAATCCCACTTGGAACAATGGGCCAGCTGGTGCCGGTGCAGCGTATCTTTATGTTTGCAAAAAAAATAAGAAAGCAGTCGGCATACTGGTAGTTGAGCGTGTCTCACGTGGCCGCCCTATGGTAGTCTCTACATCTGAAATCCTTCCCTCCGACACGATGGCGATTCATGCGCGGTTTCCAGTTGTAATGGGCGTATCACGAATTTTTACGGTTCGGAATTACCGACGCATGGGTATCAGCACGGCTTTACTTGACATTGCACGGTACGACTTTATTTTTGGATTGCGCTCTCAGAAGCTGCAAGTTGCTTGGAGCCAACCTTCGGCAAGCGGTGCAAAGTTGGCGCTAAAATGGGCTCCAATCACGCTTAAACCGGCGGAAAAGGAAGACTCATTTAAATCTTTACTATCGCCACCTCCATCATCGCCTGCAATAGATGGTAATAAACAAGATGGTAACAAACAAGATGGCGATTTGGCTAGCCCACGGTTGGCTATTCTTACATACCTTGAGCGAGACGCCATTGTCCGCTAAAATGTTTATTACTAAATCTGCTAATAATTAGCAGTGATTTTCATTTGCATTTTCTCCCCTATATTCATGGCTTTTTGATCTATTTAATATACATATATATGCTGCTCCATAAAGAATACTTCAATCAGTTTTTTAAAAAAAAAAAAATAAGAAAAAGTGACTCAAACTCAGATGAAATAGAAACGGCAGAAATGCCTGAGAATCTGGGGTGCTTTGTCATAAATTACGTTTGGTTGGATACGGCGACTGCCAAAAAAGCCTAAAACTTCCGATCAACCTGGAAAATGAAGGGAAAAAAAAAGAAGCCGATTTCTTTTCATTTCAGTTTCTTTCTTTTATTATACTGCCATTTTCCTTTTACTAATTGGATCAAACCTCCCTTTCTTTTCACCTCTTCGAATCACTTTTGTGAAGCTATCTAAAGTTATTACATTATGTCTCAAACTAGCAATATTGGCCAGGATTTCGCGCACCTGCTACCTACTCAGGGCAAATGGAAGGAAGACATTTCCAGATGGTTAGCCGAGGACGTCCCATCCTTCGACATTGGTGGATTTGTTGTTGGTGATGATATCAAGACTGCCACTCTTTGGTGCAAGGAGTCCGGCGTTCTTTCTGGTGTTCCATTTGCTCAGGAAGTATTTAACCAGGTCGGCGTTAGCGCTGAGTGGCACTTTAAAGAGGGTGTTTATATTGACGTCTCAAAGGAGGCATCCAAGAAGATTGCCGTCGCTACCATCAAGGGTTCAGCCCGTAAAATCTTGTTGGCTGAGCGTACTGCCCTGAATATTCTTGCTCGTGCTTCTGGTGTTGCAACTGAGTCTTATGAGATTGTCTCTCTTGCCAGAAAAGCTGGTTACAAGGGCATTATTGCAGGTACCAGAAAGACCACCCCAGGCTTTCGTGCTGTCGAGAAGTACTCCATGATTGTTGGTGGTGCTGACCCTCACAGATACGATCTCTCATCTATGGTAATGCTTAAGGATAACCATGTCTGGTCTACGGGATCTATTTCCGCTGCTGTTAAGGCTGCTCGCTCTGTTGCTGGATTTTCTACCAAGATTGAGGTTGAGGTCCGCTCTGCTGAGGAGGCCGACGAAGCCATTGAGGCTGGCGCCGACATCATTATGCTTGACAACTTCAAGGGTAAGGAACTTGAGACTGTTGCCATTGGCCTGAGGTCCAAATGGCAGAATACTCCCCACAACTTCCTTCTTGAATGCTCTGGAGGTCTGCGCAAGGAGAACATTGAGAGCTTTCTTAACCAGCACATTGACATTTACTCCACTAGTGCTATTCATCAGGGCACTCCTGTCATTGATTTCTCTCTTAAGATTGAATACTAATTTCATGAATTATATTATGTGTATACGAAAAGTATAGAAACCCGATTTAAAAATAAAAAGGATGAAAAAAATAAACTTCCAAATAGTTTCAAATTATGTTCTGCCATGGGGAAAACTTTTTGGTAATATTAATTATTAAAAACTGTGTAGAATGGAACTATTGTAATTGATCCAAAAAAGACTGACTAACACCAGGAACATCTTTCTTTGGGGGCTCTTCTTGTAGCTGTTCTAAGAAAGACTGGGTTACATTGGAGATCTCAATGTCATCGGCCGGGGCATTACGGCTATGTAATGTATGCTGTGCAGAGGTTTGACCAAACTGGCGGCTTTGATCAAATGCTGGGTTGTTATACATGGTGCTCTTCTTGAGTGAGTTCACAAGCTCCAATCGTACTTGCCAATTGGAAATTGGTCCACCCTGGAAAACAGTCGCAAGTTTGCAAGCATTTATAGCAAGACTGCGCACAAATCCTGCCAAGTTTTGCTCAGAAACAATTTTCGCCTGGTCCGCAAGAAATGTGAAAGGAAATAAATCTGACTTTCTATAAATTCGGACCTTGTAGAATTGTTTCAATTCGTTTGCCTTTAATTCCTTGCGATTAGGCACAGGGATTAATGAAGGAGAAACAGGCTCCTTGTCTAGATTATTCTCGAAACCTTTCAATGATGAAAAAGACACAGGTGTAATCACAATATTAATAAAACTTGTTGGACTGTCCAGTAGCGTAGAATCAAATGCAAGACCGGATTCATCAAAAAGAATCTTAACAAGGTGATTTTCAATACTCAGAGGGGTTGAATTTTCTTCATTATTTCCCATGTGTGTAAGTGAGGGCGACTCAAATATCAATTGTGTTGTTTTGTCAGACCACACATAGGCATAGTCACCATCAACATTAGGATCAACATCCATACCAACAGTATAAAGTTTGTGGTTATCTTTCAAGCGGACAAGCTTGCCGATATCATTCAGAAACTTGTTGAATTTCATAGAGCCCATAATGTTGCGAAAGATATCAGGACTTGCATTTTGACCAGGCTCAATGTAAACAACCCCAACTTTCCCCCAGTCAATAACTGGCGTAGAATCAATGTCTCGGAAAACCTTTTGTAACCGTTCATCAAAAGGGATTGTTACTGGCTCAGCCATTACATCAGGATCAACTGGAACCATCAATTGCAAAAAGATATAACTAGGTGAAAATATCCCGGTGCTGTCAATACGAAGTCTTTCAGATCCATCTGGGCCGCTAATATTCTCTTTTAGTCCAAGCGTACTATCTTCCATCCATCCCGGAAGCATCAACTGGTCAGGAGTAAGATGATACAAATCAGTTCCCGTTGGACGTCTGATCTTAATGTATGATTCTCCAGTGCCACCCGAAGTCCGGATAGAAACTATACTAGATCCATAGAGCCAGTTGCTGATTGTACATGATGAGTTACGATCCTTTTCGCCTGGAAAGGTCTGCCGAGGTTTGGTATTCAAATCAATATTAGAAAACGAAAACCGAGAAATAAGCTCAACAAAAGACAAGCTGAGAGAGTCCATGTCTGTCTGCAAATCCTGAGCCAAAGACAAGTTTTTAATAAGATATGTCACCATGAACTTTCGATTTGGTAATTTGAGAGTCAGGAACCAAGTTGACATCACACTATAACTGAATGCCAATACACAGCGTGAAGTAGAAATGGATCCATACAGATCGTCGGAATGATTGGAGGAAAGATCTCGTCTAGTGTTTTTGCTTATAGATTGAATGTACTTAAGCGCAGCTCCAAATATCAACTTGTAATCTCCCTGGGTCAGATTTTCAGTAACGGCAGGTAGTTTAGCCAGCAACAACAAAAAATCAAAAATTGCAAAAGTAATCTCCAAATTAATGGTAACCTTAGTCTCAAGAATTTTCAAGATTTCTGAAAGCTGAGGCTGTACAAGATGAGGAATTTCGAGGCAGCTGGAAATGAGACAATGTAAACTGGGAATAATAGTATTTTCGTTGCTAAGGCCTAATACAAAAAATGAAATTAGATCTTTTCCGCGTTTGGAATTTCCTTCAATGTAAGGAATAAAGTAAGGCAGGGTTAACAAGGCGGTGACTTTGATATCAAACTTGTAAATACCGATATATTGTCTGGTATTGAACTTGTCGAGAATAATCTTGCGAAGATGATCAATTTGCCTGGGTACTTTTTGAAACAACTGAACATTAGAAAGTTGGGATCCAAGATGTGCCCAAACATAAGAGAGAATTTCAATGTTTGTGTTATTTTCAATCACTCTGATGATCTCATGGAGCCATTCAGAGATATCCAATTCATAGTTGTTGGTCTTAGGTTGATTATCGTTATCCTCTGAGAGTAGCTTTAATACCCAAGAAGGCTTATCCAGGCCTCCAGAAGTATCATAAAAGACAGGTAAACCTCCTTCAAACATACTGAAAGAATCTGGTGGATCTGACAGAATGCTCATCCTTCCATCTTCTATTTCTGAATTAGTTAGATAGGGTATTTGGGCTGTCTCAGGAAAAGACCAAGATGCCAATGAAGTATGATTGTCATTATCGTCAACAGGAACTTCATAATGGCCAACAACGGCCGACAAAATATCCAAGTTATCAGGTGAAGTCAAGTAAATAAAGTTATCTTCAGTCACTCTTATTCTAAAAAGTAACCTTGCGGCTTCAATGAAAGACAATGGGTCGTTTGAAGAGCTTCTGCAGATCTTTATCAAGTTCATGTATGCCATTTGTGCTTTAACAGAAGAAGACCGGTAAGTGTTGACAAAGATTTTGCAGTAGGCCAATGCATAGACCCTTCTTCTAGTGTCAATACTAGCGCTAGGAATAATGTTGGTACTAGCTCCGTTTATGGAACCACCTGCCGCATGCGTACTTGGTGTCATTGAACTGAAAGCTGGTGTTCTTCCATTGGTGAAATCTGTACCGACAGAAATATAAGAACCAACACTTCGACGTCGGGATATATCAGCAACTGACTTTAAAAACAGATCAGAAAGAGTCTCAAAGATATCTAGAGTGCAGTCATTAGATATCTGCTCAAACGTTAACATCATTTTGTCGAGCACCTCTGGATTTTGTTCCATATTGATATTTGTGTAGATGGTAGTAAGAAACTCAGAAATTTCGGTAGAATCCCGAAATTCTCTTGCAAGAGTGTAAGAGTCGTAAATAACATCAATAACTGACATCCTCACCTCTGAAGACCAAGAGAAGTCGTTGAAGAAGGCCCGAATAAGAAGAGATGCGTTGTTTTTCCAATTATTGGACAAAGGATCACAAAAATGGGAGGTTTGAAAATGGTTAATGACAATAAAAGCATGCTTATCTTCAATAAAAGCCTTAACATCTAAAAAGAAATCAATAAGACTTTCTTTTGAGCCTTTGAAACTGTCAGACTCATATAAGTCTGCAACCAAATCAATAATCTTTTTGAGAATGCTAACGGTGACATTTTCCAGCTCAATAACTTTTGCACCATCGGGAAGACGATTGTGTCGTTTTTGGACTTTCAGCAAGTTCTCTGCTAGGATAGGCAAAGGTTCGTGTGAATAATATTTCTTCAAGTCGTTGAAGCAACTGATTTGATATACTACTTCAAATGGGGAATAGCCGGATTCCCAACTGTCATAGCTGAACCGATCAAGTGTTTTAGGGTTTTGAAGAAGGTTATAAATAGATGAGAGAGTTTCGATGTAGCAGGTTAAATCAACTTCATAACAGGCATCAATGGACGTCACATATGCCTGCATTACTTTTCGGTTGGTTAAATTCTCTTCGCGACCCTCCTCAGCGTAAATAGCAAGAAGCTTTTGTAAAAACTGACTTGCACCTTTGAATAAAGAAAATCCGCGAGGGCTAGGATCTTTTTCAAGTAGCTTGCACAAAGAAATAAAAATGTTGTTAGAGATATTACTTTTCGAAGCGGTTACAAGGATATCCCAACATTGTTCCTTTAACGTATCGTTACCATTGTTGTATGACAAGCAAAGCATTTCGACGACTTCTGTGAGTTTTTCCATTGGAAGGAAGGCGTATTTAATAAGTGAATGGAAGACTTCTGAACAATTCAAAACATCTTGGTCAAAAAAAGTTTTCTTGCAAATGGGAATGATTTCTTTCAGCAAGCCCAGGATATCGCTTTTCCGGAACAACCTTGAGTTGTGCTCAATAAGTGCATTGGTGAAGTCTAAGAGTGGGTATAGTTTGTTTGAATACGGTATAATTGGCTTCTCTACAACAAGCCTGCTGACCTCTCTCAGCCATTCATTGATGAGAAGCGGTAGTCGATGGTTGGTTTCAAACAGATCCAGTGCATTTGTTCCATTGTTAGTCATCTTTTGAAGCGCGGTAATCTGGAGATCCAAGCCTTCCAGAAACCAGTACTGAACTATGTAGCTATAGTAGATCTGTCGGTAAGAGTTGACATCATGCTCAATACATAGCGTCATTAGTTCAAACCCAGCTCTCCTGCAGTCGTTATCAGGGTCCCGAAGTAGAGGTTCAATAAATGATGTAATCTTCTCAATACTAAAAAGTGCTGGTGGTGTTTGTTTGATTCGTTCTACTGCTTCAAGTCGGCTACTCTTGTCATAATTATCCAACGCTGAAGTGCGTTTCAATGCAAGCGATAGATCCTGCGAAGTTCGGATGGGTGGTGACGATGTTTTAGAAGTCCCGCTGGGCTGTGTTTTGAATGACTTGGAGAACTTACCAAACAGCCCGCCAAAGCCAGAGCCACTGTTTTTAGAACGAGACATGCTGCATAGGAATGTTAGAAAAAGATGCAACTCAAAAGGAGAGGTCAATTACATACCTTTATTAATTAAAAAAAAAAAAAATTAGGTATAGATCTCAGATGTCTGTTTTATAATATGAAAATGGAGAACACTGTAAATAACTCTCTGACTGTTAGGACGCGTAGCGAAGCTGAAATATTGTGTAATGTTGCTGATTGTGTTGAACAAAATTGGGAGTAAGATGACGTTGACTTAGACCGTATGAGAAAAAAAAACGATTGAAGATGTGAAGTAGAGCATTAAGGAAGTATCAAAGGCATGACTGAAAACAGGAGGATATCACAGGGGTGATAATGATTCTTATGTGGTGATGTTGATTCAAGTCTAGATTAGATAAAAAGAGCAGGAAAGCGGAAGTTTAGTATATACTCTTCATTTATTTTTCCCTTCTTTAATTTGCAATGATTGAGTTGACACACTGTTAATGCTATTTGAAACTGAAAATGAACCAACACTACGTGTTATAGAATGGAGATATTGGGTTAGGGTATTTTCAAAGACGAGTTACGCCAGAGGACATCCGGCTCTTGACTATATGTAGGCATTGCCAAACAAACTATAGACTTGCATAGAGTTACTTCATAAAGCAATTGTGATGATTAAGTGTTAAAAAATTAATGACAGATGAACCAATTATAAATGTATAGAATTATGATACTTCCAGCTAAAAAAAAAAAAAGAAAAAAAGAAAAAAAAGAAAAAAAAAGAGTAAATTGAATATACTCTCAGTTGCTAGTGTTTAAAGAACGAAGAGCTCTCTGAGCCTTGTCCACAGCTTCAATGTGCCAAGGTGCTATTGAATCTCCAATGCTGCCAACTCCAGTAAAAGACGAAAGAGATGTAAGGCCACGGTATTGAGTGAGCAAATTTCTGATAGCAGGGACAGAAGGTGTGGTACAATGAACAAAGGTAATTTCGAGCAGTTTTTGTTCTTCTCCCTCAACACCTGGTTTCAAAAGATAGCCAAGGGCCAAAGCCTTGGTTGTGGATGAATTCACAGTTCCAACAGAGTTCCTGAATATCAGACCGTAGATGTCATTCTTAACATCAACTATTGAAATGCTGTCCAGGTCCAATTTCTCAGCTTCGCTGGTTTGTGCACTAGGAGGAGTAGCATTCAAAACGTAAGTATCTGGCGACTCAAACTCCATTCCACGTTGTGGTGTAATAGGGGTTCCACCAGTAGCCATATCCTTAACAACTTTAGAACGAGCTAAATTGTTTTGCCGAAATTGACCATAAGGAAACAGATTGAAATCACCAGAGACAACTAATGAAGGGTTTGGATCCACAGACAATAGACAAGCAATTGTAGTGGAATCAGAAGAAGACTCTGAGAACCGGATCCACATTTTGATTTCTTCTTCTTCTAGTGTGCCTACTTTGGCTAATGCTACTCTCCATTGTACAGGAACATGTTTTAGCAGTTCTAATGTCATTTTCCAAATTTCACCACAGACACCTTCAAATGTTTTAGGATGAGACTTGTGATCAGAAAGGCAAAACGCATGAATCTTGGTAATTTCTCCCCATTGATCAGACCATGAAGCCACCAACCACTTTCCATCATTAGAAAGTGAATATGCAATATGAATAAAAGAATCTTCTTCTAGCAGTGAAGGCGAGGGATTATCAGTAAGTTTGAAATTGATTCGTGGAGGGGGCATGCGGGCAAGTGTGAATGCAGGACATCTTCTTTGACAAGACAACTCGAGTGATGGTGGATTTAAAGGTGAGATGATAGAGTTTCCTAAAATCTGGCATCTATCATAAGTAGTAAGGGCTAGTCGTACCATCTTGAACTGAGTTGGAGCAACAATTTTGTTCTTGTCTGCAAAAAATGATAATGGAACAATCTGAAAGGAAGCACGATTAGGCAAGTCACTAAATTCAGCAACTTGAGAAAGCTGGTACTTAATATAAAGAATCACCGAGCTTATCTCAGTAAGAGCGGTCATAGACTCAATCGGATGGGTAAACATGAACACAATGTGACTATCCTCAAACTTGTTAACAAGATCATTGATAACTGGCGTTAAAAAATCACGATATGTGTCTGCCACCCGGCTATCGCTATCTGTATTGCAGGGTATAGAAACCACGCCACTGTCAATAGAGCTGGTCGTGACTAGTTTCACTTTACCAAGTCCACAGTTTTCATAGGTTGATTTGAATTCTGACAAAAATAGATTACAAAACGTGTTTATCCCTCGGCCTGAGGGGTGCAAGAGTATGGGTAAAATGTCCTTTTGCCCATACCGTGGATGTAAGCCAAATATCTTCCAAAAGCGTAAAATTGGTGATCGGGCCTTGAGAACCTTCTCCATTCGAATAAATGAAAAATGGGGTGGTAATAGTGGAAAGACATAATCATCAATAGATTTAATAACAGTGTTTTCTGTTTTTTCAGTGCGAATATTGGTCTCACTGTCTTTGTTCTGACTTTTCATAGACTTCTCTAATGTATTGACATCGGAGCTCGGAGTCTTAGATAGTTGGACCGCATTTTGCTCCGGTCCAAATTGTGTACCTGAAAGAGCAATTGCATCCAGCAATGTAAGTCTCTGAATGGCAGGAAAAGCACGACGAATTAAGCTAACAACTTGTTGATCTGGCTGTTTGGGAGTTATGGGTAGAGATATGACATTCTTCATCAGCTCATCATCCCAAATAATTTGTTCCAAAAGAGTGTTGACCACGGATTCCAAAGAAAATGTTTCTGAATGCTGAATTTCTACTTCTCGAACAGGCTGCGAAAACTTGTTTTTCCCAACCTTCTCAGGACTTGAAAGCATATCAAGCCAATCACTAGATATCGAAGCCGTTTCATCATTTTGAAACTCATCAAAATTTCTTTTATTTTTAGACCCTCCCAGCCAATCTGGAGTTGCGGCATCTTGATAAGAGCCGATAACATTAGTTAAAGGATCAGGGGTCATAAATGTTTCTAAAGGCTTATCAAAATTAGATGTAAGCTGATTGGGTTTTTCAGGGTCGTAGTCATTTGCTGTTCTGCCAGGTTTTTTGGAATTATCTTCTTCTTCTTCTTCGCTTTCGGAATCTGACACGAAAAATCGGCCACCTTTTGAGTATTTAGAGTCCAGACCCTCAAGAATAACAGAGCTGAACCTCAATGGTGAGAATACACTAGATCGATGTCGCCTGTTGCCAAAACACTCAGGATCCGAATTTTCGGGATCATTAGATTGTATCTCTATCACAAAACTTTTCTTTTTTTTTGAGTTGGATTCGTTTGAAGTTTGCTGATAACTGGTCAAACTATTGAAGTAGTCTGGTAAATTCCAGGTTTGGTTGGAAGAGTTTTGGAAAGTTTTTGAGTTGTTATTAGAATGTAAGGGTTTCGGATTAGTCGAGTTTTTTGGCGATGAGAATGTGTCAACTTGAGTCTCAACGTTGTTATAACTTAGATTTGAAATATCAGGTTCTTCTTCTATTGTCTTGTTAATTATTGAAGCTTTCTTTTTCTCTTTTTGATCATCGAAAAAATTGAAATCATCTTCAGTGATCTCTTCATTTCCGAAAAGCTCTTCATCAAGATCACCCCAAGTTTCGGAGTTGAAGCCCGCAGGCGTCCAATTTGATGACTCAACAGTATCACCCTCAGCTCGTACTTTTGAAGGATCAGGCGGCGTAGGATAAATTACTGATGACCCCGCAGCCTTTTTCGCATCATTTTCGCTACCAATAGAAATCTCGGATTTGTTGGACGAATGAGAAATGTATGCAACACTTCCTGGCTCCTGTGTTGACATGTTGTTGACCAGACTTTTCATTTTACTAATTCTTGATTCTAAATCAGTCATAATATCATTTGACAAAATCCATGCATAGTTTGACGTGGGGGCACTATATGGCTGAGTGAATACGTATTCTAATGGCCAAGGAACTCGACTAGAATTGGTATTAGTTTCAAATAGGCCCCAGCCACTGCTTGAGTCCAAAGGAGACATGCCAATGACCCCTGCCACTAAGCATAGTAGTTCATGAAAAAAGGCGCTGTTTGCCGGTGTGGGGATGGATTCTATGAAAGTTGCAGGAATACCTAGTGGAGCAAGATAGAGATGTTTAGGTAATGTTTTGGGTAGATCCTTTAAAGATATGCTGAATAATGATGTATTTTGCGAAAAGACCTTGATATAAAGATCGCCGGAAGGGAAAAGTATAGGCTCAACATGTAAAAGTTTCCCCGATTGTGTCGAAATTATGGCTGAGCCAAATGGAATAAAAGAAGATTGTCGCATGATTGTTCTATAAACCAAGGCCATGATGGCCTGATTAAAAAACCTGTGAGGTGCTGAAAGGCTGCCAACATCATTGCTTGAAAGTGTTGAGGGCAGGAAAATGCCCGTCGAAATTTCTGCATCGAGTTAGATTGGCGATGAATCAAGGGTAGAAACGTAGAAAACTTATACATACCTGTCAGGCCCTGTAACGGAGCCGGTGTTGTTGGAGGAGATGATGATGTGGAAAGATGCCAGAGCTCCTGATTGGAAACTTTGACAAGAGCTAAAGGGTTATGATCTATAACTGCTCGTTCGCCACGGAATAGCTCAATTTTTTTGCTACTTCCACTAGACGACGTGGAGATGTACACCCGATAAGGGATTTGAGGAAAATTGCCCTAAATGATCGTTAGCATAATCACTTGATGAAGGAAAAGGTTGGGTACTTACAATTTTGAAAATATTGGAGGAAGCGTTGTTTATGTTTATCCCTGTCATGATGCGATGTGGTAATGGTTGAGTGGTATGGGGTTAGGAAGAATCATGAACTCATACCGCGATTTGGCATAGAGACGAAAGATTTAGTTGGGGGTTGTGTGTCAATTGTGTTTTAGAAAGCGATATTAGACATTAAGCTCAAGTCAATGAAAACAAAAGCCGCTGTTAATACTATGAATAAAAATTAAAAAACGATGTGATCTAGTCTCGTGTACGGCGGTTTCTTTTGTGTTTTGGATATCAAGTCGAGAAGACAAGGTTCAGACGGTTTGGCATTGAAGAGAAGAAAAGAAATGGCAGCGACTTTTTCAACGGGAAAGTTTGTTTGGTGCAAAACTTGGACTTAAGTGAAAAAAAAAAAAGACAAGCAGCAGCACCAATGCCAGCCAGGGCAGGGGTTTAAGATAGGATATTTAACATATGATGTTAGCATAGGATAGTAATATCAGTCTATTTGACAATTATACCTGAGTATCCACCTGGTTGGCCTAGTTCTAAGGCTGTTTATAATGCGTTCTTCACCTATAACCTCCAGGGCTTTGAAAAGTTGAAGCTCTTTCCACCAATTACAAGACCCCATATTTGTCTAGAATTCTAGGTAAGCTATCCCAACTGGGTCCGGGAAAACTGATGACCGTCTGGTATGGTCTTCAAGTTTCCGAAGAGCTAGGAGAACAAGGCCAAGAGTGCAGACTGCTGTACGGACTTTCCCTGCGCTGAAGCAGCAATTCTACTAGGGAAATCACCATGAACGTTTGACTCTATCAGATCAACTAAAGCGTTACAAGGGTCGACTTGGTAGAAGACCAATCTTATACAAAGGTTTTCTCAAGATCACCAGGGATATTACCTACTCTTGAATACTGGAAAAGCACAGAAGATAATAGAGGACGAGGAGATATTGAGGGAATGTATTCCAAAAAAACTTAGAATGAAAATGAGAATGCTAATATGCCTTTGAGATGGTTTTGGTTTTACAGATAAATTGGGACTGGAAAACTACAGTAATGCACGCATAAGAGTTTGGCAAATTTCCAAAAGTTGATGGTGAATATGATAATATTAATCGGTATCTTACACATGTTTTTTAAAAGCATGAAAATACAGCTCAAGAGTTTTTCAAAACATTTTCTGAATATTTTCATCTTTTATACACATTTTTGTGCTTCTTAAAAGACCAGGCCCTTAGTTGGAACACAGACTGGAATTAGCCTGCGAACGTTTGCCAATCTGATGTAGCGTATACCCTAACCTGTATCAAACCCTTGCCCCTTTCTTTTTTCACCTAATTTTTTTCTTTCTCACCAGCCAAAGCCCAATAGAATCAACAGTTTTTTTTCTGTCTACCGTTTCGCCAACTTTACACGATAAGAACTCATATACAAAATGGTTAGCAGTAAGTAGTTAGAATGCACTTGGATGCTGCTGCTCTTAGTGTATTTTTTATGTGGTTTTTAAATGCTGACTTGCGCTTTTTTGTTCAGAGGCTAAGGGAAGATACACTTTGATCAAGCTGATCTCGACTGCTAAGACTGGCTTTATTCGCTATGTCCAGAGACCTCGTTCATCCTCTAAGGTGACCCAGGTTAGATACGATCCTATTGGTAAGTGGATTCTAATGTTACTTTTCTATTGTGTTTTTTGGTCTAACAAAAGGATATTTGCATAGCTAAGCGACATGTTCTCTTTCAAGAGCATAAGAAGAGAAAGATCACCGAGACAAAGCCGCCAGTTTATGCATAATTACTCTTACCACAATGTCTGCAGGTCATTTAGCTGCTTTGCTACTATGTGTTCTGGTTTAGTTTGTTTCCTTTTGCTGTCCGCTCTTAATGTAAATAGTTGTGCTTTTTGTTATTACCTTCATCGATGAATATATTTATTTTCATTCAAACAATACCTCGGCCTAATTTTGATTATTGAGATTAAATGGATATAAAAAAAACCACGACGGCCCTTGCTCTGGTAAAAAGCTAGCATTTCTCGCCAGCGAAGTATTTTGAAATCAGCTCCAGCTAAGGTGTATTTTTAAAACTAGACATTTACAAGACGCTGGAGTATTTGATACTGCTAACTATTGGAATTTGGCATTTTGTATTAGTTGATACAACCTCCGTCTTGGTACTAAATAATAATGGGGTTTGTACACATCTGCGGTATTACTAGAGATGGTCACATAAGTTTGGGGTTGAGGTAATATCACAATCATAGAGATCATATACTTGAGCTCGTTTATTCTAAACATTTGCAAGTTTTGAAACACCATCTACTAGATCTTGTTGAAATGATTTTTTTTTCTTTTGTTTCGGGGAATTCAATCGCTGAATAAGAATTTTTTTGATACTTATGTTAAGATGGAATTATGCTTTGTTTTTGACCCCGAAGTCAGCCAGGTTTATATCCAGATCAACGGCTCGTTGTGAGAGAATAAGTATTCATATTAGTTTGAAACACACATAACTGGTCTTGTGTTCTGAAGTTCATTTGCAAACTTAGTACAGTTGCCCATTTTAAATCTCACTACAATTCAAATCGCAAATACAATGATAGTGTTGTGCTAGTAAAAGTTCACTTTTCCAAGGCAGCTTGAGCACACACAATTCATAGCCGTGCTAGTAGTAATAATGATTGGAGCACAGATTTGTCACTGGAGAACGTAAAATAACAAAAGAGCTTTTGCGAAAAAGTCAATCTACTTGGATACTAAGCATTACATCTGACATTTTCCTTTGGATACTAAGCTAGACTTTATCAAGTCATAATTGTGTTGGCTGATTAGAGTCCAGACCTGGTTGACAGCAGGTAGATAAGCATACAGTTACTATATTTTAAATGATTGAAACCAATTATCATACAGAACCAGCCCAAGACTTCTTTGTCATAGTATTCCTGGCTGATTAATAAATTTGACGAAGTTGTTATGAAGCTACAATCAGAGAGTATTGTATTAAACAAATGTCAATTAATGCAAGTGTTCGCAAAAACGCGTAAGGCTGGGTATGAAAGTCGTTTTCGATTTTTCATTCTTTTTTTTTCTTTTTTCTCTTCACCACCAGCGACTAAAACAATAGACAATCCACAGCTAAATAATGTCGTCAGCACCACCAGCAGCCATATATGGCGGAGGTAAGTTGGCCCTGTATTATACATTGAGATGAAGGTCCATTTTACTGACTTTACCCTTTTTTCCCTCTTTTTTCGGCGCTCATTTAGATGAAGTATCAGCTCTTGTGATTGACTCCGGCTCGTGGTCCACGCGTGCCGGATACGCCGGTGAAGACAGTCCCAAGCTAGTGTTTTCATCTTACTATGGATACAAAGAGGAAGAAGTTTCTGAAGAAATTTTTACAGAACCGTCAAATGGCGACGATAAGAAAAGTTCTGAAAAGCAGGGCAGTAGTAATACCACACCTGAAGTTGACCATGAAGGGGACACAAAGATGGAGAATGGTGATGATAACGTGGAGGCGGTAGCCACACCTGCAGTTTCATCAGAAAGTACCAACCCGGAAACGACCAATGGCAACAGGGCAAAGTCACCAAATGTCAAGACTGCCAAGGTTACGAAAAAGCACTATTATATTGGCGATAACAGCTTACACATTCCTCGCGACGGCGCCGAGATTAAAAACCCCATGTCAAAGGATGGTATTGTCGAGGATTGGGACGCAATGGAACAATTATGGGATTACATTCTCGATAAGCAGTTAATGGTCGAGACGACCGAGCATCCGCTATTGCTGACAGAACAGACTTGGAACACAACAGCAAATAGACAAAAGGCCATGGAGCTAGCCTTCGAAAAGTACAACTTCCCAGCGTTTTATATGATCAAGTCCCCCGTTGCGTCGCTATTTGCAGCAGGCAAAGGTAGTGGTCTCGTTGTTGATATTGGTCATAATGTAACATCAGTAACCCCGATTGTTGACGGTCTGCCATTGTACAAGTCTAGTCGGCGCTCGCGCTTTGCTGGTGTCTACCTCAGCAACCAGGTTCGAAATCTTGTTGAGAAAAAGAAGGGTATTACTCTCAACCCCCGGTACACCATTGCTAAGAAATATGCGGTGCCCATGGGCGCTGCTGCGCGCTTTGATCGGCGCAAGCTTGATATTAGTATCACTGAGTCTTACCACACGCTACAGCAAAACCGCATTATCGATGAGTTTAAGGAAACGCTTTTGCAGGTCTCGGATACGCCATTTACCAAGGAAATGGGCGATACTGCGGTACGACGGCCGTTCGAGTTCCCGGACGGATCTAGCCGCGAGTATGGTGCCGAGAGATTCGAGGTTGCGGAGGCGCTCTTCAACCCCAAGAAGTACGCTTTGCCGGACCAGCCGACTGAGGACGAGCCAGCAATTGTGTATGAGCCCAAGATTATCCAGGAGGGCGTGGCCAGCGAGGCAGCTGCCGCAGCAAACAGCACCAAGGACGGTGGCGCTGCGGAGCCTATTCCGTCTTATATGTACGCCGATACCCGGCCCATCCCCGCATTCTCCAACACCCTTGGCCTGTCCCAGTTGATTGTGGACAGTATCAATGCGTGTGACGTTGACATTCGCGCCAACCTTGCCAACAACATTGTCATCACAGGCGGCACCTCCCAAGTGCAAGGGCTCACAGACCGGATCAACTCAGACCTGTCGCTGGCAATGGCTGGTGTCAAGATTAGACTTTATGCCCCGGGCAATTATGTAGAGCGCAATTATTCCTCGTGGGTTGGTTCCTCAATCATTTCGTCGCTGGGTACTTTCCACCAGCTTTGGATCTCTAAAAAGGAGTATGATGACGTTGGACCTGCCAAGCTTCTTGAGCGCAGGTTCAAATAAATTACATCAATATATATATATAATTTATTTACAGAGCCCAACAGCAGTAGTAAGGGCTTTTTTGCTTTGCAAAAGTTAGCTACAAGTAGTATATACGAGCTATTGATCATCTCAAAGAGATATTCACTACAACAAATACAATCTTAATTTTTTTTTTTGTTCTTTTTTTTTAAAAAAATCATTTGGATAGACATAGATAGTAAAAGTGTTAAAACACACTCAAAATGACACATTGTATTTCCAGGCATCGTCTAGCAGGCCTTGGGCAACATCTTCAAGCAGTACAACGCGCCGACTTGCCACGTACTGACACTTGTCTAGCAGATTAATCTTCAGAAGGGCAAGGTCCATGGCCGGGCGCTCAAACAGTTCTGACAGTTGCTCCACCGCGACTTCGAGATCATTTTGATTGTCCTCAAAAATCACCGTGCGATGGGTCTTTTGTAGATAGTAAGCAAACGCATATGTCCATGTCATGGTATGTCGAGAGGCACTCAAAACCTCAAACGCCTGGGAGAGAAACTGAACTTCAATCCAACTCATGCCAGCACTCTCTTGAAGTTCCTTCATCTTTTCTTGCATCTGCTCAAATGTTTCTGAATCACGTTTCAGCGAATCAAGATGATTCATGTACCGGTTGTAGTAATGCAGATATCTCTTTAGCTGTGATCGTGACTTATCTTGCTCACTTCGCGCGGCCATGGAGTCAGCCTCATCGTATCGCGAGCAGTTATAGTAGCTAGTGCCATGCAAACTCCAGTCGCCCATGCAAATCCAGCAAAACTCATGCTTACACTTTTGGCAGGTCATATGGTTGCACCCGCCGCTCTTCTCAATCGTGGAATGGCATTTAGCACACTCCTTCGTGTTGGCAGAAATCCAATTTGCTGTTTCACTATCGTCCTGGCACTTTTTGAGCCAAGCCTTTGCAATCTTACAAGTAGCGGGCATATGGTCGTCTAAACTGCAGGCAAAACAGAATTCCTTCCCGCAGGTGCATTTAACCCCTGGTACTTTGCGGTTCGGATCTTCAAGTGGCTTGGTACATTTAACGATCTTGTCACAGTCTGGTGCAGGGCAGAATGTTGTTTTATCCATGAGAGTAACAAAATCCTTGTCAAGCAAATTTTGGTACTTTTCAAAGACTCTTGCATTGGATTCTTTAGGTTTCTTAGAGGTTTCATGGCTGTTATCATTATTGTTGTTAGTTTTTGTCGCACCGTCACCTACAAACAAGTACTCAACGGCCTCTTCTGGAATCTGTAGCTTGCATGGAAATTGTGGGCAACGGATTTGGCGGGATTCGCCATTTTCGACAATTTTGCCGCGCAGGTAGTTTTTATAACAGTCAACACAAAGTGAGTGGCGACAATCAATTTCAAAAGTGTAAAAAGGCTTGTCGGCAACGGCCTCTTCACAGCAAATAAAACATAAATAACCGGGCGATGCTGTGCTGACTGAGTAAGGTGCAATCGAGATTGGGTTGCCAGTAGTCTCATCGACAAGCAACCCTGACTTTTCGAGAATTTTTGTGCGATTGTCAACATAAGCTTCGATCAGGGGATCTGCCTGCCACTTGTAAGTCCAGAGTAACGCACGAGCTTGTGCCTCTGTAACACTGAGGAATCCTGAGACGTGCGCTATTGTATCCTTTTCCATTTTATGGAGATCCTTCGGCGAAAGAACCTCAAACTCGGTCTCATAAATCTTGGGTTTTTTGAGCTTGTCTAAAAATTCGTAGTAATCGTCATCTTCCTCTTCTTCTTCAACGCCCATGCTAGCATCTTCATCAAAGTCATCAAAGTCGTCGTCGAAATCATTCACGTCGTCATCGGAGTATTGATCATAGCTTTCTACCTCCTCATCTTCTTCAAAATAATTTTCCTTCTCTTCCTCTTCCGAAAGCTCGATAGGTTGACTCCGGGACCCAACTGGCTTGTGACTGTTATGATCTATAGCCACAGGGCTATCAAGCAAGGTCGGAGGCGATGATTTGGATGATGAAGCAGGGGTCGGGTTGGCAGCCTTGTGAGACATTTTTGGTTTTTTTAGTGATATGCTATCTAAAGACGCTTTCTGAGAGGCTATAGAAATAGTTGTAGTAGTAGTAGTAGTATTGTTTCTGGTATTAATGGTGGTTGTGATGTTGGAAGTAGTTTCAAACGCTGAAGATGCTGCTCGTTTCCTTCCCGTTGTCATAATATGGGAAAATCGTGTAGGCGTGCTTACGAATCTGCTAGTGTCAGCTCAAAGCGTGGCGAGAAGACAAATACAGAAACAGATAAAAAAAAAAAAAAAAAAAAAAAAAGAAAAAAAAAAAAAAAAAAAAAAAAAAAAAAAAAAAAAAAAAAAAAAAAAAAGACAAATATAAAATTCAAAGGCCAGTTTAACCACGGACAGTAACAACTTCAATGAATCAAACGGGGAATTATAAATAGAAATGGAAAATAAAAATAAGAGATGGTGGAAGTGTGAAGATGAGAAGGAGGAGGAGGGAAGATGCGAAATTATAAAAGAGAAAAAGAACACTGTTAATGTCGTTGCTAATAGTAAGAATCGTCCGTCATACAGCGGCAACAAGGCAAGTAGCATTAACAACTGACCTTAACAGCTTTTGTTCGCATGAAAATCAGCCAGAATTAAATAAAAATAATAATAAAATTCATGAGATCTTTTATGGAATCAGTAAATAAATTTATATATTCTGGATGTAGGGAAATAAAGACTTCTTTTCTCCTAGGTATATAACAATAAATTCAACAGTTTCAGTCAGACCCATACAAACAACACAAACTCCATTCTAGTGATTCACTACAGACCCAGCCGGCTTTGTCGGCTCGATCTCTTGCACATCATTATCAGATTCAGACTCTGTACCTATTGTTATAGGTGTAGAAACGCTTGTTGTCGCTGCAGATTTTGAGGGCGATACGGGTTGATCAGTTGTTTCAGTCTTGAGCTTGCTTTTTGCAGGCTCGTCAACATCAGCCTCAACAACATCACTGCTTGATCGTTTCCTGCTGCTAGAAAGATCCTCCTGAGTAGTCTGTTCTGTGCCATCATTATGCGGTGCCGGGGTTGGTGCCTCGCTATTGGCAGTGCTTAACTCACCACCGCCAATACCGTTATCTGACTGTTTCTTTTCAGATGACAATGTTGACGGCGTTTCAAACAGTCCCGAAAACCCTGTTAGTTCTGTAACAAGTCCAAACTTGGCCCAGTAACCTTGTGCCCGTGCAGCACGTAAACCACGCCATGTCTTGGAACTTATTTGATTGTCGAACTCCTTCTGCTCTTCCTTGCTCACCTTGACCACTTTCTTGAATTTAAGGGGTGCTGGTGATGCTGAAACTTGATCTGACCCCAGGTTTTCAGCCTCCTTAGCTGCACCTTCCGTTTGGTCTTGTGACTTGTTTTCAGCTTCTTCTTTTGTCTGACTTTCGGTGTTTATATTTTTATTGTCTTCCTTATTGCCAGATGTTTCGGACGAGTTATCGCTTTCTTTGTCAACACCATCTTTCTCCTTATCAGCATTGTCAGACATTTTCACGTCATCCTTTGTGGTAGCAGCTTCTGCCGAATTCGTGGGTCCTGGGGAAGGCGCATGTTCCTCTTCGGGGACCTCCACAGTATGTTCCTCTGTAAATTTCTCTGTCGATTCCTTGATTGAATTATAATACGACTGGGTTTCCGGAATGATGTATCGGTTTTTATGGCTCAGAAAATCAATGCCCGTTTTGATTTTCCAAATTTTAGAAAGGGCTGGAGTACCCATGGCATGCCAGAATTTGCGGCGAGGCTTAACAAGCGTATTTTGAACCTTATCCTGAGACTTCTCAAAGTCAGTGGCTGGAAGTGGTGGCTTCTCAAATGATGGACAATTCTGGAGTTTCCACACTTGCCAATAGCGATCCCGCTGCAGTACTGTATTAATGGTTCGTAGATATGGAGGATCCATGTAGACTATTAGTGATGGTCTCTGTATGGACTTCTGAATTTGTAAAAAGTCTGCTTCATCCGTCGCTGACAGTGTAAAGTTGAACATGACTGATTTGTTTTTGGCTGCGACCTCAGCGCTGGTCCAGCGCTTCTTAGCCTTTTCAGTAAGCCCAAGTAAAAAATCGATAATGATGCTGATCTGCGTCAAAGCGGACCGTCGAAAAGTGACATCTTTTAGCTGTTTATCAAAGAGATCGCGACGCGTCAGCCATTTAGGAACAAAATAACCCTCATCATCGTTATCGCTAGTTTCCATCTCAAGCAGTCGTTGTTCATTATCACGCTCTCGCTTGTTACTACCTGCTGCAGCCTCTCGCTTTTTCATTTCCGGTAAAACTTCGTTAATACTTTTTTTGAACTCTGCAAGTTTTTCTGGCGATGTTGTGAGTTGCACAGGGTCACTGAAAAAGCTCTGTAGCGACCAAAACGTCTTGTATAGTTTGTTCAATTCAGCCTCGTCCCGATTATCGGTCTCTGGAAGATCTGTCTCGTAGACTGTTTCATTATCAGTGTTGAAAGTACCGCGAATGTTAAGACCAGATTTTTCAGTCAATGGAAATGCCCGCGCCAAAAAAATGGCAATCTCGCCTGAAAAATGGGCATTTTGGTTTTTGGACAAGCGTTTGAGTAATGCATTACACAGGCGGATCAGCGTCGTGCCGGGAGCTTTAGTACCCGTTAGGTTATGAGTGAGTGTAGCTTCACGCGAAATTAGATATGGCCAAAAACGCGAGCACCAGCTGATAGTCTGGATTTCAAAAAGCACTTCAATCAACAATAGCGGAAGTGTGCGCTCAGCCTGCGTCGTGGATTTGGTGAGAAAAGTAACAAGATCAATGAGTGTGCCCATAACTGCAATCGTAGGATCAGAAGTTCCTGCAGCAATGTCTGCATTGATGTACTCGTTTATATATTGATAAATAAATTTCTTTGAGGCCAGCTCAAACACATAATCGCGGTGCTTGTCGTTCACAGTCACAAAAGTATCGCTAAACCATGCATCAGGAGGATTGGACTCAAAAATGGCATGAGAGCTGTCACTATCAGTGGTGAGGCTAAACTTGGTTTCAAGCTCAGGTATGCTTAAAATATAATTCTGTAAGCTTTGCGCAATTGCCTCCAGATTGTAATCCGTCATATTGTGTACTGTGTGTTGTTTGGAGTGCTGATTAAGACCCTCTATAGCATTGAGAGAAGGTGTCAAGAGAAAAATTAGTAGAAAAAATAACAGAATAAAAAAACAATTGCCCTAACCCTCAATACATGAATGTCTCATTTTGAAACTTGAAATTTTCAGAAAATGTTAAAGATCAAGACAAACAACAGACAAGTAAATCAACTTCACAAGTTGATGATAATTAAGATAAATAAATTGACATTAGAGATTTTACGTAAACCAAATTTTTTGAACAATAGAACCTGCAGCTTGTAATCCTTTATTTTTTGCTTTCCTTCTTTGTTTTGGGCCGCCCTTTAGTTGTACCACCGAGGACGGTCTTACCAGGGACGGTCTTGCCAGGGACAGTCTTACCAGGAACAGTCTTGCCGGGGACAGTCTTACCAGGAACAGTTTTACCGGGAACAGTCTTCCCTGGTAAAGTCTTACCTGCCACACCACTGTTTCCCATGCTGTTACCACCAAGCATGATCCCAGTAGTATCCCATTGAGACTGCGGCGTTGTAACAGAGCCTAGTCCAAAGACGGGTGAGGACAAGCCAGCACTGCTGGTACCGCTTCCACCTCCAGGAACTGTCTTCCCACCCTGGCTCATGTGATTATCGCCGCCGGAGGCCTTTGATCCAGCTTTGCCTCGGCCACGTGTGGAACCTCCTCCCCGCGTTAAGCCCGTTTTACCACGCGGCCTACTGCCCTTACCTCGAGTTTTGGGGGTAGTTGAACCTGGTAGCTGTGCACTTTGACTTTGGGGTGAAGACGACACTGACATGGATATGCTATTATTTGCAACATTGCCGTTTATTGTATTCGTATTGTAGCTGGCATTGTTATTACTATTATTGTTGCTGTTGTTGTTGTAAATGTTGTTGTTATTATTGTTGGTCATGGGAATTGTACCCATTCCCATTCCCATGCCCATGTTCAGATTCATATTTCCAATGTTGTTGAGGTTTCCAAAGTTGCCAGGGTTAGCACCATTAACATTTGAACTATTATTGTTGTTGAGTCCTACATTGTTGAGGCCGCCAATGTTGTTCATAGTTCCCATACTGTTCATGTTATTTAAATTACTCATATTATTAATGGTGCCGTTGTTGTTATTGTTGTTAGTACTGGCGCCATTGGCAAAGTTATTGTTATTACCAGAGTTAGGCATCTGGTTACTTCCAAACTGCTGGCGGTTAAACTGCGTGTTCTGAGGAGACTGTTGCGTCAAAGGTGAACCCTGGCGTTGTGATGAATTCTGCGAGAAAGGAAGTTGTTGACCCGGCTGAACAGATTGGATATGACTAGAAGGACTAGCGTTGTTGTTAACGCCGTTGGTATTAGGAGGATGTTGCCCCGGCTGCTGGCCTGGCTGTGATGGCAGTTGTGCCTTTTGTTGCATCATTCTGACCTTTTGCTTTTTGCGCCAGCCCTCAATAAAACTCAGTCTCATAAACTGTCCAGAGTTTTGAGCAGGCTTTTCGTCCATAATGAGCATAAGCTGTTCATACTCACTACCATGATGTAGAGAGTCTTCATGCAGACCGCGACGCTTGCGCGACACTTCAGGCCGGTAAGTGAACAACGATTTGCATGCTTCTGCTTTTGTCAACGATCCCGGCTCAAACTTGGGTGCTGGTTTCAGTGTGGTTTTATACTTTGACACAGCTAATAATGAGTTTTCGGGAACTCGCAGATCCACATTTCTAACCGTAAACTTGAGAAGCTCTGCTTCAATATTAATTGCTAGTTGGTCTGGAAATAAACCGTGAGAACCATCGGTCGCATACAGCAAATCATGCCACATAGAAAGAGGCGATGGCCTCAAAATTGTCGTATACACCTTGGGCTCGTTGGTCCCACTGGGACTATTGTTGCTGGAGTTAGAGTTGGATGGACTGCTAGCTTCTGCTAGCTTGGACAAGTTTTTATTTTTGATTTCAGCACCATCGGGGCCAGGAGTAGCATTCTGGCTATTTGTTGATGACTGACCAGACTGCGCTTCCGAGGCAAGATTGCGGTGATCCAAAATCCGCAGAATAATACATCCCTCGTAGAAGTGAATTGCCATATCACCAAATACCTCGACGGCAGCTGGCGGAATCACCTTCTGAGCAACACACTCAAGGAAAGCCTTCATCAGTGGGCTATTCTTTGGAATGACTGATTCCTGATTGCCAAAACGGAAATGCGTGTGATGAATGTGGAGGATAAGACTCGGCGTTTCATTAGCATACTTGGCCAGTAGTGTTTCAGGTGATTCAGCAGCATAAAATGGTTTTTGTTGCGGATATGCACGAACTCCCATTGTGCTTGGTTTGGGAGTGGCTCCTCGCAGTCCCTGCTGGGCCTGTTGCTGGGGGTTGTGAATGCCGTTGCTGCTTGACTCGCGCTTGATCATTGGAGAATGGCTAGTCACAGGTCCGTCCTCATCGTCTCGCACAATGCGCTTGCGTTCTGGATACCTATTGGGCATTTTACAAGTAAAGTGAAATTTTTCGAGACTGCTAACTCAAACAAAAGAAAGAAGTAGGCTCTAATGTCGGGGCGAGTGTACAAGAAGAAAAGCTTGTGTAGTGCAGAAGAAGCAGAAGCGTAGTTTGTTTATAAAAAAACAAAAAAGATATATATCTACTACAAGTGGGCGTGTGATATCCGAACTAGAGCTCGTGAGTGTGCACAGATTAAAGATGAATTGTGAGCGCCGTGATCCTGTCGCGCTATGAAGGAGGTTTTGGTGTTTTAAAAAATATTTAAAAAAGGCACTATGACAAACCGCGGTCCGTGACGGAGGTGAGGAAAACACAAAAAAATAAAATGTTTACCCTAGCCCTTTCGGGTTTTTTAATCTTTTTTTTCCCCACGACAGTCGGATAGGCCTCCCAATTTCACAAGCCAAAATACCAGCCTTCTGATAGTCTAAATCATGCTCTCGGTTTGAAAACCCACGATAACGCATGCCAACGTGTGGACTTTGGTCACTTTTGTATCAGATAAAGTAATGGTAAAAGAAACATATACGATGATAATTTAAAAAATAAAAAGAAAAAATGAAATATCATAAATGGTTTTATTGTTCGTTATCAATAAAATATATGAGACACGATTAGTATGTGGCAGCCCACTGTTGTCTAGTACCAAGCGCAGATGTAATGAAACCGGCAAGACCAACAAAGCCATCATCGAGGTTAGCAAGGCCAAGACCGCTGATAGGAATCGTGGTGTCAAGGACATCCCAAAGAAGCTGAATGTTGGCAGCCTTCTTTTCTGCCAAAACCTTCTTCAGCGAAGTCACATCCTTCTCACTGGGGTCGGCAAGCAAAGCAGCTTCCTTGGCCGAGGCAATCTGGTGTCTTCTGAGAGAATTGACAATGTTTGCCAGCATGCCGAAAAGCCAGAAACGGGTACCGATCTTATTGAGAGTAGGCGCATGGGTGAGCTGAAGAACCTTAGCGGAGTTGACCCAGGTAACGGTATCAGTCGTAAAGTAAATGGCGTAGGAGATGGCTCTCAGGAAAGCGGTGACCCGGAGGATCGGATCATTGGTCTTGTTGGCAAAAGCCGCAGCAGCGGCCTTTATGAAATTGAGTGGTTTGCCAGCTCTAAAAAGCTTTCTGGAAAGTCCGACAGTGGCCTGCAGATGCTTCCAGAAGTGCACAGCCTGCTGGGTGGCACCCTTTCTAAGTAAAACGAATGAGTAAAATCTGGCCCAGTATTGGATAAGTCTAAGAATTTTGTCACGGCCGGCTAGAGTGGAAGGTGTTAGAAATGCGTGGTATGGTGAAATTTAGGAGAAAGGATACCGCTGGTTGCTACTTACTAGTCGTTTCTAAAAACTTGACAGTGTGGTTCAGAACAGGATGGCTGGCAATAAGACTCATTTTGACAAGAAAGTATATATGTGTAAATTTACGAAGGAAACAAGTAAAAAAGAGAGTAGAAAATAAGAAGAAAAATCGCGGGAATCATTTGCTTTAAATTCTTTTTTTTTTTCTGATGCTTTGTGTATAACATATAAATTATGTCTTGGGGGCCAAAGGAAGCCGAAAACCCCAGAAGAGGTCGTCGGCACGACGAATTAAAATTTACATACAAATCAAAAAAAGAAAAAACAAATAAAAGCCCATCGCATCTGCCATTTTGTCATTTTGTCTCTATAGAACAAAGTCTAACTCTTTTTCTTAACTCTTTTTTTTGTGTCATTCAGATTTATATGAGAAAATTTGAACCCCTTTAACCGAGATTACATCACTTCCGAGATTGAAATTGTTTCCCCGGCCCAGCACTAGTCCGACCTTTTTTCGCTTTCCGAGATCCAGTTTTTTCAGTTTTTTTTTTTTTTTTTTTTTTTTTTTTTTTTTTTTAACTTATTTTTACATTTAATAAACATTTTTTTTTAAAAATTTTTTTTAATATAAAAAAAAAAAAAAAAAATAATTTT